>Ga0316205_10001197_pt1 | contig 35575 bp, 27 predicted proteins | sample 3monthpyrite_MG_FD_204941 | JGI IMG/M metagenome (GOLD analysis project Ga0316205, IMG submission 204941) | Microbial mat bacterial communities from mineral coupon in-situ incubated in ocean water Damariscotta River, Maine, United States -... | ecosystem: Environmental > Aquatic > Marine >...
CTTTGCAAACAACTTGGTTTGTCCAAAGTTATCTGGCTGAACCGGACGCTCGAAAACGACTCGACCAACGGCCATGTCGATGTTGTGGCCGCCTTCGTTCCGGGTGGCGTGCTGTGCCAGATCAGTGCCGATCCAGAGGACTACGATTATGACAACCTTCTGGCCAATCGCGCCATTCTGGAATCTGAAACCGATGCACAAGGGGACCCCCTGACGATCCATCAGGTGACCTCGCCACCGGTTGACCGCAAAGCAGACGGATCGCGTCGGTTTCTGTCCTACATCAATTTCTATCTGGTCAACGGTGGTGTCATCGTTCCGCAGTACGGCTTCGAACAGCATGACAAGGAAGCCATGAACGTATTGGCCGACCTGTTCCCGGATCGCAAGGTTGTTGGCGTCATGACCAACACCATCGCCGATGGCGGCGGCAACATTCATTGCATCACACAGCAGCAACCCAAAGCGGGGTGACACCATGCGTAAAGTAACACTTGCAGCAACCCAGATGAGTTGCACCTGGGACAAGGATGACAACATCGCACGGGCCGAAGGCCTGGTGCGTGACGCCGCCGGGAAGGGCGCCAACGTTATCCTGATCCAGGAGCTGTTCGAGACGCCCTATTTCTGCATCGAACAGGCGCACAAGCATTTCGACCTCGCCTCGACTGCCGGGGAAAACGCGGCGATCCGGCACTTCTCGGTATTGGCAAAGGAACTGGGCGTTGTCCTGCCGATCTCGTTCTTTGAACGCGCGGGGCAAAGCTTCTTCAACTCGCTGGCGATGATTGATGCGGATGGATCGGTCATGGGGGTTTATCGCAAGTCGCATATCCCCAATGACGTTGCCTATCAGGAAAAGCAGTTTTTCAGCCCCGGCGATACCGGCTTCAAAGTGTGGGATACGGCCTTTGGCCGGGTGGGTGCGGCGATCTGCTGGGATCAGTGGTTCCCCGAGGCGGCCCGCTGCATGGTGCTGCAAGGCGCAGAGATGCTGCTTTACCCGACGGCTATCGGGTCTGAACCAACCCAACCCGATGCTGACTGCATACCACACTGGCAAACGGTGATGCGCGGCCATGCCGGTGCCAACCTTGTGCCAGTGGTGGCCAGCAACCGCGTCGGTCAAGAGGTCGCAACCGAAGACAACAACCTACGCATGGAGTTCTTCGGCGGATCGTTCATCGCCGATCAATTCGGCCAGAAGGCCACCGAGGCCGCACGCGAGGATGGTCAGGTGCTGACCGCAGAATTCGACCTCGATGCCGTGGCCGAAACCCGCCGTTATTGGGGTGTGTTCCGCGACCGCCGCCCCGATCTCTACGGTGCCATCTGCACATATGACGGGCGCGAGAATTGACTGGATGAAAGACTAAGCAGCAACCAACAGGGAGAAATTGAAATGTCACTAATCATGAATTCCGGAATGAACCGGAGGAGTTTTCTGAAAACCACGGCTGCGACGGCGATTGCAGTGTCCTTGCCACTTAGCGGTGCGACCGCCGCACCTAAACGTGGCGGCAATTTGCGTATTGGTATCGGGCACGGCCAAACCACAGACACCCTCAATCCAGGTACGTTCGAAAACGAATTTATTATTGGATTATCTTTTGCCGTTCATGGCCGAATGGTTGAAGTCGCAGCGGACGGATCTTTCATTCCGGAAGTGGCTGAATCCTGGGAGGCGTCCCCTGATGCGGTTGTCTGGCGATTCAAGCTCCGCGAAGGAATGACCTTCCACTCAGGCAAACCGGTTACCGCGGAAGACGTTGTGGCATCGATTAATTTCCACCGTGGCGAAGATTCCATCTCGGCGGCGGGGCCCATTGTCGCGGAGATCAAAACCATCACAATCGAGGACGGCGATACAATTGTGTTCGAACTGGCTGGAGGCAACGCTGATTTTCCGTTCGCGCTGACTGATTTCCATCTTACGATAATGCCCGCTAAGGGCGATACCGTTGATTGGAAATCCGGCAATGGCTGCGGCAGTTACACCCTGAAAAGCTTCAAACCCGGTGTCTCCGCGACCCTTGAACGCAATCCAAATCACTGGCGTGATGACGTTGCCTGGTTTGACAGCATCGAAATGCTTGCCCTCGTGGATCTGAATGCCCGCACGGCAGCCCTGGTCTCGGACGACATCGACATCGCTGACCGCCTTGACTTGAAAACGGTCAATCTGCTGGCACGCAATCAGAATATCGAGATCAACGAAGTTGCAGGCACACAGCACTTCACCTTCGCCATGTCGACCAATCAGGCACCTTATGACAACAACCATGTCAGACTGGCCTTGAAGCATGCCATTAACCGTCAGGAGATGGTCGACAAAATCCTGTTCGGTTATGGATCTGTCGGCAACGACATTCCTGTCGGTCAGGGGCAGCGGTTCTACAACACCGAACTTGAGCAGCGCACCTACGATCCCGACAAGGCCAAGTGGCACCTTCAGCAAGCCGGTATGGACAGTTTGTCTGTAAGCCTTTCTGCCGCTGATGCGGCGTTTGCAGGTGCGGTTGATGCAGGTGTCCTCTTCCAGAATTCTGCCAAGGCGGCCGGTATCAACCTGGAAGTTGTGCGCGAGCCTAATGATGGTTACTGGTCGGACGTCTGGATGACGAAACCGTTCTCGGCCGTCTACTGGTCGGGGCGGCCCGTCATGGACCAGATGTTTACCACCGCCTATACCTGTGGCGCATCGTGGAATGATACGTTTTGGTGTAACGAGCGTTTTGAAGAATTGCTGGTGGCGGCACGGGCTGAACTTGACGATACAAAGCGCGAAGCAATGTACTTCGAGATTCAGGAAATCGTTCACAACGACGGCGGCGCGATTATCCCGATGTTTGCAAATTACGTATTCGGCACATCGAAAAAGATCGGCAAGCCAGAGGTGATCGCCTCGAATTCCGACCTTGACGGCAACCGCTGGGCGGAACGCTGGTGGTTTGTCTAGGCCTGCCGATCACGTGCCCTAAACCGGGGCCCCTTTCGGGGCTCCGGACACCCCTCAACGAGAGTCTCCCCGAATATGGTCTGGCTTGAAGCGCTCAGTTATCTGGTCACAATTCTGGGCTTTCCGGCGGCCGTTTATGTCATCGCACGCGAAGAACGGTTGCGCAGAGAGAACGAGGAAAGTGAGCTGCACCGCAACCTGTCCCAAGAATACAACGAGTTCCTTAAGCTGGTGATGAGCAATGCAGACCTGCTTTTGCTGAGCAAATCAAGCTTACCCGAACCGCTGTCGGACGAACAGCAAGAGCGAACCGGCGTGATCTTCCGGATGCTCATTTCGCTCTTTGAGAAGGCCTACATCATTCTGCACACAAACGACCTCGACGGTGACGCCCATCGCCGCTGGTCCTCATGGGAGGACGACATGATCGAGTGGTGTCGCAAGAAAGATTTTCGGACCGCTCTACCGGACCTGTTGGTGGGCGAAGATGTTGAATTCAGCAGGTATATTTTGGAACTGGTTGAAACGAGAGGAACCAAGAAATGACCACGACACCTTTTGATGACGGGTTCACAATGCCCGCGCGTTTTTCACCGCATGCCCGCACCTTCATCGCGTGGCCCACAGATATGCCCTACCGGTCCGACCTTGCCCGCTCGCGTGCAGAGTACGCCGGCACGATACGTGCCGTGGCAGAATTCGAACCGGTGACGGTTATCGTGCATCCTGACGATGCCGCTGGCACCCGGGCGGCGCTGGAGGGATGCGACAATCTTGAGATACTCGAGATTCCGATCAACGATGCTTGGTTGCGTGACAGTGGCTGGATGTTCGTCAAAAACGAGACCGGAGAGGTCGCGATGGTGCAGTTCCAGTTCAACGGTTGGGGTGGCAAACATGCCTGCGATCTGGATATGCGCGTGGCAGAGCGTTTGGCGGATCACTATGGCTTTCGTATCTACCACGCCCCGTTCATCTGCGAAGGTGGCGGCATCTCCGTTGACGGCGAAGGCACGCTGATCACCACCGAACAGGTGATGCGCAACCCAAACCGTTACAACGGGTTGTCGCGAAAAGACATTGAGCGGCTTTTGCACGACTACCTTGGCATTAAGAAAGTGATCTGGCTAGGTCTTGGCCTGGTCGAGGATGCCGGGACGGATGGCCATGCCGACAACAATGTCGAGTACCTTGCGCCCGGCGTTGTCCTGGCGCAGACGGTGAGCGATCCGTCGAACCCGAACTACGCGTTGTGCCAGGAAAACCTCCGCCGTCTGCGGGAGGCGACAGACGCCAAGGGCCGCAAGGTTGAGGTCATCGAAATGGAACACCTGCCCTATACCGACCCCGCCCATGGCGAACCAATGCCGGTGCCTTATGTGAACGCCTATGTCATCAACGACGCCCTGATCACACCGATGCTGGGTGGCAAAGGCGACGAACCGGCAAGTGCAAAACTTGCAAAGCTGTTTCCTGGCCGTCGCATCGTGGGTGTAGACAGTACCTTCATCGCGCTTGACGGCGGAGGCATTGGCTGCATCACGCAACAACAACCTGCAGGGCCAAATGCCGTGCCGTAGTGATCAGCCCCATCTTTCCGCTTACCAACCTTGAGGATCGAGAAGCCGCGATAGCGGACGTTGCGGATTACATTAGGAACGGCGGTTTTGCCCGCACGCCGGACTTTGGCGCAGACCGTGATGAGGGTCCGATCTGGGTCAAAGCTGCTTGACGTTTAGGCCAATATTGCGTGACATCGCACCTTTATAAGATTCTGAAAAACCACCGCGTTGAGTCAATCATCGGCGACGTCCCACTGCTTCTTTGAAATGTCAGGCCGGTGGGCTTTGCATCACTCAGGTGAGCCGGTCAGCAGGCGGTGCAATCGACACCTGAAACGCGTCACGCGATGGTGCGAAAGCTGTTCGTCGGAAAATTGTGGGGGGATAAATAACCCCGGTGACATAGAGACCTAAAATGTCACCGGGGGTGTTTAGGCCTGCACAGGGAGTACAGACCTGGTTTTGGGTGGACTTAGCTCTCGAACCACCAGCGATGGGCTGCACGGGCACCGTCCATCGGCCAGCTGGCTGCCAACTGTCCGCTGTGCTGCACGTTCTTGCGGCGCGCATAGACAAAGTTGGGGAAGTACGGAATGACCGCCCCGCCATCATCGCGCAGGATCTGACCCATTTCGGTGTAGATCCCGGCGCGCTTGGCATCGTCCAGCTCGGATTTGCCCTGCAACAGAAGCTCGTTGAAACGTGCGTTCTGCCAGCGGGTTTCGTTCCACGAGGCATCGTCCTTGTAGGCCAGCGAATACATCACGTCCGGTGTCGGGCGTGCGCCCCACTGCACCATGCACCACGGTTTCTTCATCCACACATCCGAGTAGTAGCCATCATTTGGCTCCCGAAGGACTTGGATATCAATACCTGCTGCCTTGGCATGTTCGGAATAGAGAACAGCCGCATCCACGGCCCCTGTCGTAACCGCATCGGCGGTGCTGAGTTGAACCGTCAGCCCTTCCATACCGGCCTTGGCCAGCAGAGCTTTGGCCTGATCCGGGTCATATTCGCGCTGTTCAATGCTTTCAGGGAAATACGGCATTGCAGGCGAATGGTGGAAGTCGTTGCCAATCGTGGCCGCGCCGAACTGAATCTTCTCGACAAGTTCTTCGCGGTTGATCGCCAGCTTAAGCGCCATGCGCACATCGGCATTGTCAAACGGGGCCTGCGACGTATCCATCGGCATGGTCACAGCCGCCGCCGACGGCACATTGTCGATCTCAAGGTTGGGATCGCGTTGCAGAAGCGCCAGTGTCTTGTTTTCCATCTGGCTTGCGCTGTCCACATCGCCGGTCACGACGGCAGTCTGACGCGCGTTGGGATCATTGATGTAGAGAACTTCGATCGCATCGAACCAGGCACCTTCGCCATGCCAGCCATCATGCCGCTCCAGATACGAACGGACACCGAATTCGTTATCGATCAGCTTGTATGGGCCACTCCCGTCGCCGGATTGCCAGTTCATCGTGCCATCGTCATTGGCCGGGCAGATCGCGATGTGATAATCGGTCAGCAACCAGGGCAAATCGGCATTCGGGGAATTCAGGACGAAGGTGATCGAATTGTCGCCATTGTCCTTGATCTCGGCCACGTCCGACAGAAGCGCCTTGGCCGCCGAGGTGGAGGTTTCGCCACGGTGATGGTTCATCGAAACGATCACGTCGTTGGCGGTCACTTTACCGGCGCTGTGGAAGTTGGCGTTGTCAGCCAGTTTGAAGGTCCATTCCCGGGCATCCGGTGTGGCGGACCATTCAGTCGCCAGATCGCCGCCAAGGGTCTGATCAGGATTAATCTGTGTCAGGTACGAGCGATAGATATGCGCAAGGTTGATCATCCCGAATGTCAGATAGGTGCCGGGATCATGGTTGTCCGACGAGTTGCCGTCATGTTGCGCCAGCCGCCATGTGCCGCCGCGCTTGGGTTCTGCCTTGGCAGATGTGCCCCAAAGGCCGGTTGCTGCCGAGGCCGTCATCCCCGCAGCCATCGAATAGTTCATGAATGAACGACGCGAGATTCTCCCCTCGCGGGCGGCGTCTGCCAGCCGGTCAATCATCATTTGATCATGTAGTTTTGTCATTATCTCTCCGTTGGTGTTTTGAGTTTCTCTTTAGAAAATTGGAAACTTTGATGAAGTCGAACTTCCGATCCTATCGGGCGCGCCCCTGTTTTTCAACAAGCGGTGGCCGATCCGACCGGGGTGACCGTAAGGTAATGTTTGCATTTCGTCAATATAACTAAACATCTTTACATTATATCATTAATATATTTTGATAAGATGATCAGGCCTGCACTATTTGTGCCCCCGCCCTGAACCCACAGCAGAAGAGAGACCGGCATGAGCCAGGAATTTGGACTGACCAGGCGCATTGCGCGCGTTGAGTGGTCGGGCATCCGCAAGATGCACGGCCTGGCAAGCAAATTGGATGACGTGATCAATCTCGGCATTGGCCAGCCAGACTTTGACACGCCAGACCACATCATCGCCGCTGCCAAGGCCGCACTGGACGAAGGATACACGCGCTATCCCCCGGCGCAGGGATTTCTGGATGTGCGTCAGGCGATTGCCAAAAAGCTGAAAGAGCAAAACGGCATTACCGCCGACCCCGAGACGGAAATCATGGTGACAGTCGGTGCCATGCAGGTGGTGTTCAACACCATGCTCAACTTTATCGAGCCCGGGGACGAAGTGATCGTCATGGACCCCGGCTATGATTACTTCTCGCAGATTCGCCTGTTTGGCGGGGTGCCGGTTGCGGTGCCGCTCTATGAGGCAAACGGTTTCAGGCTGGACCCGGATGACCTGAAAGCGGCGCTGAGTGACAAGACGCGGATGATCGTGGTCAATTCGCCCTCCAACCCGACCGGAGCGGTGTTTGACCGGGCGCTAATGCAGGAGATCGCGGATATCGCGATCGCCCATGACCTTTATGTATTTTCCGATGAACCTTACGAAGACCTGATGTTCGATGGTCGCGAGCATGTCAGCATCGCCGCTCTGCCGGGCATGAAAACCCGCACGATCACCGCCTTCACCCTGTCCAAGACCTATGCCATGACCGGCTGGCGCGTGGGCTATGCCGTGGGCACCGCGCCAGTGATCGCCGAGATGGAAAAGCTGATGGAGCATCTGGTGTCGGGGGTCACGGCAGTGTCGCAACGGGCCGCCCTTGCCGCCATTTCCGGCCCTCAGGACTGCGTGGCCGATATGAACGCGGCGTATCAGCGGCGGCGGCATATTGTGCACGAGGGGCTGAATGCCATCGACAATGTGTCCTGCATCATGCCGGAATCGACCTTTTACGCCTTCCCGAACATCAAGGCCGTGGGCCTGCCCTCGTGGGAGCTGGCCGAACATATCCTGAATGACCAGAGGGTGATCACCATTCCCGGCCCGATCTTTGGGGCGAATGGCGAGGGGTATTTGCGCCTGTCATTTGCCGTCGAGGATGAGGAATTGCGCAAGGCATTGGCCCGCATGAAACGCGCCATCGAAAGACTGCAAGGATGAGCTTTGATATCAAGACCCGCGTTCGTGAACTGGAAGCCGAGTTGATCGCCCTGCGCCGTGATTTCCACATGCATCCCGAACTGGGCATGAAGGAACATCGCACCGCAGGTATTGTCGAGGCCTATCTCAAAGACCTTGGGCTTGAGACCTCCCGCATGTGCGGCACCGGGGTGATTGGCCTGTTGAAAGGCGGGCAACCGGGCAAGACCCTGATGATGCGTGCCGATATGGACGCGCTGCCGATTGAAGAAGCGACGGGGCTGGAGTTTGCGTCAAAAACTCCGGGTGTGATGCATGCCTGCGGCCATGACGGGCACACCTCGATGATGATGATCGCCGCCAGGATTCTGAGCGAGAACAAGGAAACATTGAAAGGCGATATCAAGTTCGTCTTTCAGCCGAACGAGGAAAACGGCTGTGCGCTGGATATGGTGCAGGAGGGGGTCATGCAGAACCCCACGGTGGATGCCGTGGTGGGCACGCATCTGATGACCGGCCTGCCGATTGGTAGCATTTCCGCCGATGATGGCCCGGTGATGGCCGAGGCCAACGTGTTCCGCCTGACCTTGCATGGCCTTGGCGGTCATACGGCGGTGCCCGAGGATGCGGTGGACCCGATCCTCGCCGCCGCCGGTGTTATCCAGCAGCTTCAGGCGATTCAGACCCGTGAACTCAGCCCGCACAAGGCCGTGGCTTTGGTCTTTGGCTCGATCCATGCCGGCACCGCAGCCAATATCATCCCCGACAAGGTCGAGCTTCAGGGCACGCTGCGCTGCCTGTTCAATTCCCGCGACGAACCGGGCGAGACCCTGCTCGACCGGTTCGAGCGGATCGTTTCAGGCATCTGCGCGGCGCACCGTGTGCAATATGAGCTGGAGTGGACATTCCATGACCCGGCTGTGGTCAACGACCCGACGATCAGCGCGGTGGTGCGGGGTGCCGCCACCGATGTCATTGCCGGAACAGACCACAAGATCGTGCCCTACGTGACCATGATCGGCGAAGATTTCTGCCGCTTTTCGCAAGAGGTGCCCGGCACGTTCTTTTTCGTGGGCGTCGCCAATGCGGACAAGAAAACCGACTACCCGCACCACCACCCCAGCTTTGACATTGACGAAGACGGGTTGGCGATTGGCGTGGAAATGCACGTCACCAGCGCCGTCCATTACCTGAACGGTCGGTTGCAAAACACGCCTGCAGAATAAGAGGGGCCCAATGCCGCGCAAGAATTTCAATCCGAAGAATTTTGAACTGGATGTCGACCATCCGTGGACGATGGCCATTCATACCAACGACATGGTCGTGCTGAACCCACAGCTTGATCTGGACCACCCGGACGATCTGACGGCACAAACCACCATCAGCCTCGATCACATTCGCAAACTGCTGGCAGATATCGACTGCGCCGTGTTCGATATCACCAACCTGCGGGTGTCTTATGTAAACACGGGCGACGTGGACGAGGATACCTACCGCCAGAGCATCCTTGACCAGATGCCGGACCTCGCCGGGGCGACGCTGGAAATGGTGCCGTTTGACCGGTTGGTGCTGCCCGAACTTCTGGTCGAGATCTGCACCTATGCCATGCGGGGGCAGGGGGGTGAGGTGTTTGCCAAAGCCACCGCCGATCCGCGCGGTCTCTACCATCCGGGCGCGCCGCTGTCACAAGGCGTGAAATGCGGGCAGATGATCTATGTGGGCGAACAGGTGGCGCGCAGCCCCTCGGGCGAGGTTCTGCACCCCGGCGATCTCACGGCCCAATGCGCCGCGGTGCTGGATCAGTTGGAAGCTGTCCTGTCCGACCTCGGTGCCGATCTGGCCGATGTGGTGCGGCTCAACCTCTTTTATGATGTGAGCACCTCCACGGCCGACCGGGCCGCCTGCTGTGATATGCTGAAGGCGCGTTTTGGCGAGGCCACACCGGCCCTCACGGCCATTCCCCTTCCCCGGCTGTATCCAACCGGCAAACAGATCATGCTCAGCGCCTGGGCGATGCGTGGGGCCGGCGGCGCGCGGCTTGAAAAGCACTATGCAGGCCGCGCAGACGCCCCGCTTTGGAGACATGCGGTGGCCTGCGGGGACATGATTATCACCGGCGGCATTTCGACCATCGGGGCCGACGGCACCGTCGGCGCGCCCGACGATCACATCACCCAGACCAGCCAGACAATGGTACGAATCGACACATTGATGCGCGATCTGGGCGGACGGCTGCAGGACGTGCACAAGACCAATTCCTATTACGTGCTCAGCACGGTGGACGAGTTCAATTCCAATCTGCAGACGCGCAGCGACTGCTTTGAAAAGCCCGGGCCGGGATCGGTGGGTCTCCCGCTGGATGCGCTGTCCCATCCCGGCCAGCGGATCGAAGTTGAAGCGATCCTTGTCAAAGCCAACTAACCGGAGGCACCCATGAGACTGTCACAACTGCTTGATGATCAGGGCCAGAAAATGGTCTGCGCCACCAATGCCGATGGCACCAGCCGGAGACTGGCCAATGTCGCCGATATCCGCGCGCTCGCGATGGAGGCCGTTGAAGCGCAAACCGGATTGCCTGCTTTGATCAACGACCGCTTGACGGAGGAGGTGATTGATCTGCACGCAGCACTTGACGCGGGCCGCATCCTCACCCCGATTGATCATCCTGACCCGGCGCATCTTCTGGTCAGCGGGTCCGGCCTGTCACACAAGGCATGGGTGGCCATTGAGCCCGATCATGGCCCGAATGAGGCCGCATGGCCGGATCATTTCAAGACCCTGATGTTGGGTCAGCGCGGCGGCAAGCCCGCGGCGGGTGAATGGGGTGCGCAGCCCGAATGGTTCTTCAAGGGCAATGGCGACATTCTTGTCCCGCCCGGCGGCGCGGTCGAGCATCCGTTTTATGGCGACGGACCGGGCGAGGAGGCCGAGATCGCGGGTATCTACCTGATCGGTGCCGACAGGACTCCGTTCTGCATCGGCTACACTCTGGGCAACGAGTTTTCGGACGAGCAGATGTATTTCAAGAACGTCTACCACCTGGCGCAGTCCAAGAAGCGTCACGTGTCGCTTGGCCCCGAACTGCTGATCGGTGATCTGCCCGATGATATCCCGGCGCGGATTTCCCTGCATCGAAATGGCCACGAACAGTGGCACGCCGATTTCCGCACTGGCGAGGCCAATATGCTGCACTCGATCGCCAACATCGAAGCGCATTATTTCAAACACAGCCAGTGGTACATTCCGGGTGACATTCACGTGCTTTACTATGGCAACGCGGTGATGAGCACGGCGCAGGGCGAGGTGATGGAAGATGGCGATATCTTCCGGCTTGAGTGCGAGACATTCGGGCTGCCTCTGATCAATTCCGTCCGGTTTGGAGAGGCTTTCCCGATCCCGCGCGCAGAGCGGCTTTGGTAGGCGAGGCGATCCGTACATCTTTGATATGATGACAAGAGGGATTTCGGTTGCAAAGTTCAGGTCGCTTAAGTATCTGATCCTTATGGAATTTTAAGGGGGCCGCATGGCCAAAGAGGTCTACTCCATCCTGAAAAACCGAATTCTCTCGGGGGCTTACGAGTCAGGAGAGTTCATCAATGAAAAGGCGCTGGCGGATGAGTTGAACGTCAGCCGCACCCCGATCCGTGAAAGCCTTGCCCGTTTGGAATGGGAAAAGCTTGTCACCATCATTCCGCGCGCAGGGGCAATGGTGGCGCCGGCAGAACTGAACGCCGTCAAAGAGGCCTATCAGGTCAGGTTCATTCTGGAGGGCGATCTTGGCCGACGCGCCGCGATGCGCGCAACCGAGGCCCAGATCGAAGAACTGGAAGCGATACGGCGCAAATGCGAGAGGTTTGTCGAGACCGGAACGCAGGATGACCTCAACGCCCTCTCGCGCGAGTTTCGCGCCGTGCTGGGGGCGGCTGCACGCAACAAGACCCTGTTCGAGATGTCCGAGCTTCTGTTCAACATCTCGGTGCGGGTCTGGCACAGCATTCCTCAGGACGATGCCCATGGCGAGCTTGCCACCGCCCTGCTTGAAGAATTCGACGCGATCATTGCAGCGTTCAAGGCCAAGGATGGCGATGCCGCGGAAAAGGCCATGCAAGACGCGGTGCGCTATTACACCGACAAGCTGAAGAGACTGTTCTAACGCCCTTCCGGCGCTTTGGACGACAGCGTGGCCATTGGCATCACACCAAAGAGGCGCCGTTAATCCTGCACCTTCAGGATGCGACTGTGCTTTTGCATTTCGGCGCGGACCTCGCCAAAGCTGCGCAGGTTGCGGGCCTCAAGGATCGGCAGCATCGCGACAAACACCTCGGCGGTGGCCATGGCATCCCCCAGGGCGGTGTGGCGCAACTCGGACGGGATGGTGATGTCCAACCGGTCGCAAATCGCATCCAGCGTGTGTTCGGCCGATCCGCCGAACACCGTGGCCGACAGGTGCACCGTGTCCAGAACCGGGTTGTCGAATGCCCTGCCCGACGCATCGGTGTGACGATGCAGGAATGCCATGTCGAAGGGGGCATTGTGGGCCACCATGACAGCCCCGCGCGAGAAGGCGTGAAACCCGACATACGCCTCGGCAAAGGGCGGCGCATCAGCCACCATCGCATCGTCGATTTGATGCACCTTTGTGGAACTGGGCGGGATCGGTCGACCGGGGTTCACCAGGATTTCAAACTGCTCGGTCCTGATCACCTTGCCGTTCACCACCCGTACCGCGCCCAGTTGGATCACCTCGTCCTTTTCAGGATCAAGACCGGTAGTTTCGCTGTCGAAAATACAAAACGTCAGATCGCGCAGATGGGTCTGGTCCAGGTCGGTGGAGTGCGCTTTGTCCAACAGATCAAAATCATACACCAGGGGGCGCGCCGCATCGGGGTCCAGCGGCTCCAGCATCAGGGTATAGCCGGTGCCACCGCCAAAGACCCGGATATGGCCGACATAATCCGCGCCTGATTTGCCTTTCAGCGTGATCGCGCGACGGGATGTTTCATCCTTCTCCATCCTGGTCAGCACTTTGCGGATCGTCTTTTCCTCAAGATAGTCAAAAACCGAGCTGTTCAGGCGCACAGGTGCCTCGCCTTCCATCAGATGCGCGGCCTGACCATCATACAGTACGATCTGGTGCTCTTGGGTGGCCACGATCACGGCGATGGGAATGTCCGACAGGATGCGCAGAAGCTGAGCGCGCTGGCGTTCCAGCCGGGCGGTTTTCTGCGCCACGGTTTCGGCCGTGGCCTTGCTGGCCTGCCCCAGCTTGTCGTTGATAGCCAGCGCCGCCGGGGCGAGATCCCCGAGATATTTCGCGGTCTTGGCGTCAATCGCGGCGTCGATATCTGCATCCGCGCGCACCCGGAATTGTGCGGCCAGCGCCTCGATCGGCTTGCTGACATTTTCGTCAAAACACCGCCACACGAAGGTCGCCAGCGCCAGCAGGCCAAACCCCGACACGATGCCCGCCGTCATGAACGGCGACAGCGCGGCGGGGTCACCCAACTGGCGGAACCCAAGCCAGAGCGCGACAAGGATGACCGCCACACCACCAAAAGCGATCAGGCAGAAAAACAGGAATATCCGAAACCGAAGGCTGAGGTTGCTCATCTCACACCTCCGCGCAGGCCGCGATCAGGATCGGGTCGTCTTTCTCAAGGCTGCGCCACTGGGCGTTCACCACATCGCCGTCGTCACCAAACTCGATCCCATCGACGATATCAGCCCGCCTGGCATTGGCGCAATCAAACAGCATCGGCACCTTGGCGGTGCGCGCCCAGCGGCCATAAAACACCAGATCGACAATCCGTTGAGAGGGGTGTTGAGGATGGGTACGCGCGGTCACCGGATCGACGGCAACAAAGCGCGACACGAAGGGTTTGACATAGGTCCAGGGCCGGTAGAACGCTTTGTCTTCAACCGATTGGGCCACAACCATACCTTCGGGCATCGTGGCCACGGTGCGGTCGTACCAGCCGTATTCGCTGGAGATTGTCGCCACAAGCATGGCCGCGCCCGCCGCCACCGGCACCAACCCATTGGGCAGGCGTCCCTTCAGGGCCCGGTTCACGGCCCAGACAAGCAGCGCCGCCGCGACACCCGCAACGATCGTTCCGATCAGTTCAAAGATCATGGGCCTCCCCTCCCTTTTGGTCTCCTCAAATGCCTCGCAAGAAACCTGTTTCACAGGTCTAGCACGAAACGCGCGCGACACTCCCATCTCGCGCGCTGTTGGTCTCTCACCCCAAAACGCCGCGCCCCTGCATCAGGGCCGATTGCATCGTCTTGATCACCACGAACGCATCGCGCAGGTGGCTGCGCTCGAACGAGGACAGATCGGCGGGCGGCAGGAAATTATCTGGCGCATCGCCATTTTTGATCTGTCTGGCCTGATGTTCCAGCCGCGTTTGGGCCACAAGGTCATAGGCATCCAGCAGGTCGCGCCCGCCACTGTCAGAGATCGTTTCCCCGGCCACGGCAGCCTCAAGGCGGGCGCGGGTGTTGACCACATCCAGCTTGCCCTGCAGCGCATACATCCGCCCCAGATCAACCACCGGCACCACGCCGTTCAGTTTCAGATCAATGGTGTTGCGATGCGTGCCCGAACGGATCGTCGCAAGACCGCGCAACATGCTGAGCGGGGTCTGATGGGTCAGCGCATTGCTGGCCATATGCGCGGTGAAGATCGAATTGGAGGCCGCCGCCTCAAGCGTTTCGGCCTGCAACCCGTCAAACAATGTGGCATCCCCGCCGATGGGGCGCAGATCAAACATCACCGAGGCCAGCATCTGGGCCTCTTTGCTGGGGCTTTTGATCCAGTGTTGAAAATACTCGCGCCAGACCGACACAGGCTGTCGCCAGCGCGGATTGGTGGCCATCATATCGCCCGGGCAATAGACATAGCCACAGGCATCCAGACCATCGCTGACAAATTGGGCAAACGGATCGAAATAGGCCAGTTCGGTTTCGCTGAGGTCATCCTCAACGATCAGGCAATTGTCCTGATCCGACACGCCCGTCTGTTCCTGCCGCCCCTGCGAGCCGCAGGCCAGCCAGCAATAGCGCGCGGGCGGGGGCCCGAATTTCTGCTCGGCCAGTTTGAGCAGGCGGCGGGTGACCACATCGGCAATGTCGGTGATCATCCTTGTGACAACATCATGCCGGTTGCCGGCGGCCACCAGCTGCACCAGCAGGTTGGGGATGCGCCCGGTCACCTCGGCCAGTGCTTCGGCGCTTTCGGCGCGGGCGGCTTCGGCGACAAAGCCAGCGGTATTGGAGGCCTGAAAGCGGGTCAGATCGGTCTGGGTGACGATGCCCACCAACGCGCCGGCAGATACAATCGGCAAATGCCCCAGCCCGTGTTCCATCATCATATGCAACACGTCCGAGCCAATGGCCGACGGGGCCAGCGTCAAAGGATTGGGGGTCATGATCTGGCTGACGGGCGTGTCATGGGCCAGCCCTTCGGCCAGCGCCTTGCCCGACAGGTCGCGCACGGTCAGGATGCCCACCAATGCGTCTTTCTCCACCACACACAGACAGGAAATGCGTTTGTCCCGCATCTGCTGCGCGGCATCACGCACACTGAGCGTCGGCGCGCAGGTGATCGGGTTCGCGACCATCAGGGTTTCGACCCGCACATTGGTCAGGTCATGGGAGCGCCCCGCCGCCTCGCCAACATCGCCGCGCGTGCGATCAAAGAACCGGCGAAACGCTGTGTGTTCAGCGCGCAGCTTTTGGAACACCTCGGGTGGGATGCAGATCAACAGGCTGTTCGTGTCGGCCCTGGCCGAGGTCACGGCCTGTCCTGTCTTTAACAGCCCGCGTTCGCCAAACGAGTTTTCGCTGTGCAGTACGGATATCGGATGGCCGTTTTCATCGCGCACCGAAATCTGACCATCGACAATAATGTAAAGCCCCTTGAGGGTCTCGCCAAAGTCATAAACCGGCTGTCCTGCGGCGACTGTGACCTGTTCGGTCTGGGCCACCATGTCAAGAAACGCGGCCTGGGGCAGCGTGTCATAGGGGTGCAGATGTGCCAGGAAGCCTGAGGCGTCGTTTGTCATGAGGGGTCTCGCAATCAGCGCGTTTCAAGTAAGCGCACTGTGCTGAAGTCTAATGGAACAGGCCAGCGGACGTAATGCCGCTGGCCTGAATTTTTTAGTGGTCGACCGCGCCACCGGCACCGGCCGGTACCCGAACGCTTTCAACAAGGTCCTGGATATCTTGCGGTGTGTCTTTCGTGGACATCGAGACCGCATAGGCCACCGCAAAGTTGATCGCTGCACCCACCGCGCCGATGGCTGTGGACTGGATGCCCAGCAGAGCCCCGTCCGCGCTGTCGACGAAGGAATTGGTGTCAGGGATAAAGAACCAACCCTTGTGCAGGAAGATGTAGACCAGCGTGAAGATCAGACCGGCCAGCATCCCCGATACCGCGCCAACGTTGTTCACGCGCTTCGAGAAGATGCCCATCATCAGGGCAGGGAAGATCGACGCCGCCGCCAGACCAAAGGCCAGGGCCACGGTTTGCGCCGCAAATCCCGGCGGGTTGAGCCCCAGGATCACCGCCACGACAATCGCGGCCGCCATCGAGATCCGCGCTGCAAGCAGTTCGGATTTTTCCGACATGTTCGGCGTCAGCTGACCTTTGAGAAGGTCGTGACTGATCGCTGACGAGATCGCCAGAAGCAAACCAGCCGCCGTCGACAGGGCCGCCGCAAGGCCGCCTGCCGCCACAAGGCCGATCACCCAACCGGGCAGGTTGGCAATCTCGGGGTTGGCCAGCACGAGGATGTCGCGGTTGAACTTGGTCAGCTCGTTGCCTTCCCAGCCATTGGCCGCGGCCCTTTCGGCCATCGCGTCGGATTTGTCGTTATAGTACTGGATTTTGCCGTCGCCATTCTTGTCTTCCCAGTCGAGAAGGCCGGTTTTCTGCCACGTTGCCATCCAGTCATACCGCGCGTCGCTTTCGATTGTTTCAACCGAAACCGCTTCGCCGTTTGTGCCATTGGGCCACATCAGATCGGTGATGTTCAGGCGCGCCATGGCCCCCACAGCCGGAGCTGTCAGGTAAAGCAACGCGATGAAGACCAGCGTCCAACCCGCCGACCAGCGCGCATCAGATACGCGGGGCACGGTGAAGAAGCGCATGATGACGTGAGGCAGACCCGCCGTCCCGATCATCAGTGACAGGGTAAAGAGAACCATGTTCAGGTTGTCTTTATGTGCCTCGGTGTAGCTGGCGAAACCCAGGTCGGTGACGATCTGGTCAAGCTTGGTCAGCAGGTAAACACCGCTTTTCACGCCTTCGGCGTCAACGGTTTCCGAGAACAGACCAAAGGCCGGGATCGGCGTGCCGGTCAACTGCAGCGAGATGAACACGGCCGGGATCGTGTAGGCCATGATCAGAACGCAGTATTGCGCCACCTGTGTATAGGTCACGCCCTTCATGCCGCCAAACACCGCATAGGCAAACACCACACAGGAGCCAAGCAACAGACCCCAGAAGGCGTCAATCTCGAGGAAGCGACCAAAGGCAATACCAACGCCCTGCATCTGACCAATTACGTAGGTGATAGAGGCCACAAGCAGACAGATCACAGCCACCATGCGCGCGGTCTTGGAATAGAACCGGTCGCCGATGAACTCGGACACCGTGAACTTGCCGAACTTACGCAGGTAAGGGGCCAGCAGCAGCGCCAGAAGCACATACCCGCCGGTCCAGCCCATCAGGAAGGACGAATTGTCATAGCCGGTAAAGGCAATCAGACCCGCCATCGAGATGAACGAGGCCGCAGACATCCAGTCTGCCGCCGTGGCCATGCCGTTGGTGACGGGGTGAACGCCGCGACCGGCGGCGTAAAACTCGCTGGTTGAGCCCGCACGGGCCCAGACGGCGATGCCGATGTAAAGCGCGAAGGACGCGCCCACAAACAGCAGGTTAAGGGTAAACTGGTCCATGGGTTATTCCTCCACGCCAAAATCTTTGTCGATCTTGTTCATCCGCCAGGCGTAGAAAAAGATCAGCAAAAGAAAGACAATGATCGAACCTTGCTGGGCGAACCAGAAGCCAAGATCGGTGCCGCCGACGGCAACGCCCGCCAGCATGGGGCGCAGCAGAATGCCGAACCCGAAGGACACAAGGGCCCAGATGATAAGACTGATAACGATGAGCCGGATATTGGCCGACCAATAGCCCGCCCCATCCTGATCCGTCTTTGTTTGTGGTGATTGATCCGCCATTTTGGCGCTCCTCCTTCTTTGAATTCTGTTGTGCCGCTCAGGTCGAAACCCGGGCGGCAATGCGGGCAAGGTCGCTGGCGATGGCGTCGATTTCGCCCATCGCATCGACTTTTTTCAGCGCGCCGCGTTCGGTGTAGTAGGCCAGCAGCGGTTCGGTTTGGGCGTGATACGCATCCAGCCGCGCCATCACCGTTTCGGCATTGTCATCGGCCCGGCGCTTCATGTCTCGCGCCCCGCACCCGTCGCAGGTGCCCTCGACTTTCGGGGCCTTGAAGGTCTCGTGATAGCCTTCGCCACAGGCACCGCAGGTGAAACGCCCGGTGATACGCACCACCATCTTCACGTCATCGACCTCAAGCGAGATCGCGGCGTTCACAGCCTGCCCCTTGGTGTAAAGCAGCTTGTCCAGCGCCTGGGCCTGACCAGTGGTGCGCGGGAACCCGTCCAGGATAACGCCCTTGGCGCAATCTGGCTCTTCCAGCCGGTCGCTCAGGATCGCCAGCACAATCTCGTCACTGACAAGTGCACCTGACTCCATCACATCCCTGGCCTGTTGGCCCGCCTCAGTGCCCGCCGCCACAGCAGCGCGCAGAAGATCGCCGGTGGACAGCTGGACCAGACCAAACTGCTCTTCCAGCATCCGGGCCTGTGTGCCTTTGCCGGCCCCCGGAGGGCCCAGCAGGATCAGGACAGGGGGGATTTGCGGTTGTTTTGCGCCGTCCATCACGCGTCCTTCCGGTTCATGCGGTTTTCGATCAGGTCATCAACCACCGCAGGTTCCGCGAGGGTCGAGGTATCGCCCAGCGCACCGAAATCATCCTCGGCAATCTTGCGCAGAATGCGGCGCATGATTTTCCCTGAGCGGGTTTTCGGCAGGCCCGGTGCCCATTGGATCAGGTCGGGCTTGGCAATCGGGCCAATCTCGGTCCGTACCCAGACTTCTAGCTCTTTGCGCAGTTCGGGTGTCGGTTCTTCGCCGTTCATCAGGGTGACATAGGCGTAGATACCCTGTCCCTTGATGTCATGGGGATAGCCAACCACGGCGGCCTCGGCGACCTTGGCATGGGCCACCAGCGCACTTTCCACTTCGGCGGTGCCCATCCGGTGGCCCGAGACGTTGATCACGTCATCGACCCGGCCGGTGATCCAGTAATCGCCATCGGCGTCACGGCGACAGCCATCGCCGGTGAAGTAATAGCCTTCGTAATCCGAAAAATAGGTCTTCTCGAACCGTTCATGATCGCCCCAGACGGTGCGCATCTGACCCGGCCAGCTGTCGGCCAGAACCAAGACGCCCTCGGCCTCGGTTGTGGTGATCTCTTCGGCGCTGTGCGGATCCAGAACCTTGGGAACGATGCCAAAGAAGGGCTGTTGGGCCGATCCTGCCTTCAGTTTGGTCGCGAAGGGCAGTGGCGTCAGAAGATGCCCGCCCGTTTCGGTCTGCCACCATGTGTCAACGATGGGGCAGCGGCCCCCGCCAACAACGTCATTGTACCAGTTCCAGGCCTCGGGGTTGATCGGTTCACCCACCGTGCCCAGCACCCGCAGGTCCGAGAGGTCATGTTTCTCCACCGGCTCATTGCCTGCCGCCATCAGCGCACGAATGGCCGTAGGGGCAGTATAGAACTGATTGACCTTGTGCTTTTCACAGACGGCCCAGAACCGGCCCGCATCGGGATAGGTCGGCACGCCTTCAAACATGATCGTCGTTGCGCCATTGGCCAGCGGGCCATAGACGATATAGCTGTGGCCTGTGACCCAGCCGACATCGGCGGTGCACCAGAATACGTCACCCTCGTGATAATCAAATACCAGTTCGTGGGTCATCGCCGCATAGGTCAGATACCCGCCGGATGTGTGGACCACGCCCTTGGGCTGACCGGTCGACCCGGAGGTATAGAGAATGAACAGTGGGTCTTCGGCATTCATCGCGGCGGGGGCGGCATGATCATCCGCCTCCATTGCCAGTTCGTTGTAGTCGTAATCGCGGTCGGTCCAGGTGGTCTGTCCGCCGGTGCGTTTCACGACAAGGCATTTCACCTTGTCAGAACAGTGCAGCAGGGCGGCATCGGTGTTGGATTTCAACGCCGTCTTGCGCCCGCCACGGGGGGCTTCGTCGGCGGTGATCACAACCTTGGCGTCACAGCCATTGATCCGCGCACCCAGCGCGTCGGGCGAGAACCCGGCAAACACGATCGAGTGGATCGCCCCAATGCGGGCACAGGCCAGCATCGCATAAGCGGCTTCCGGGATCATCGGGAGATAAATGACAACCCGGTCGCCTTTGCGCACGCCCAGATCTTCAAGAATGTTCGCCATCTTGCAGACCGAGCGGTGCAATTGTTTATAGGTAATGTGCAGCGCCTCATCCGTCGGATCATCCGGTTCCCAGATGATCGCGGTTTGATCGCCGCGGGTGGCCAGATGCCTGTCGATGCAATTGGCCGACACGTTCAGAACGCCATCCTCGAACCACTTGATCGACACCTCGCCGAGTTTGAAGTTAACGTCCTTGACCTTGGTAAACGGCGTCATCCAGTCCAGCCGTTGACCCTGTTCACCCCAGAACGCGTCCGGGTCTTCAATCGAGGCCGCGTACAGTGATTTGTACTGCTCGGCATTGACGTGGGGCGTAACTGCCCCATGTTTCGACTGGGTATCTGTGCTTTTCGCGGAATTTCCCACGCTGTCCATGTCAGCCTCCTCCAAACTGATGGCGGCCGGGAAAGCGTTGGTCCAACATCGCAGCCTCCCCACCGCGTTGTAAACACTCATAGGGTGTAAGGTGTGAAATTTGAACTATGTGATTGTAATGGTGCTATTTTTTTGTGAATAATTTTTCAGAAATGAGCAATTTTTGTAAATACCACCTACGCAAACTCAACAAAAGCGAACAATCCCAAAAGTTTGCCTGTCAATCTTCTGTGACACGGTCCGTAAGGTAACGGGCTTACACGCTCGAAAGGCCCTGTCTGTCGTCAAATCCTGGGCAGGCACCGCGTCGGCTGCCCCCTGGAAGGCACCGCCAACACCGAATCTGTCAGGCCATTTGCCCATCAATCACCGAATGGCCGCTGGCAACAACAACGCCTCTGGTGCCAGGCCCCGGCATAATCCACTCTGCCGGGCATGATCGGCGGTGGCTTGCTTTGCGCGGTAATCCTGTCTTTTGATTTTGGCCGATTCGCGCTAGAGTTCTGAAAACGAACAAAGAGGTCGGGCAATGCGTATGAGTGCGTTTGGGGCTGCGATAACAGCCCTCCTCACAGCTGTGGCAGCCGAAGCTGCACCGGTGGAAACTTCGCTGAGGCCGGTTCTGCGGCCCGGCACGGTGACGCCGCTGGATGGGGTGGTCATGGATGCCCCGCTCAGGTCGGTGCGCCCGGTGGTGCGGCCCGAAACCCTGCCACAGGCCGAGGTGATCCTGGCCTCGTCCAACCCCAAGTTCCAGAACTGGATCAACGGATTTCGCGGGCGCGCCCTGTCACAAGGCATCAAGGCATCGGTGTTTGATCGGGCCTTTCGCGGCACCCGCTACAACGCCGATGTGATCGACAAGGACCGCAATCAGGCCGAGTTCAAGCGCAATATCTGGGATTATCTGGATTCTGCCGCCTCGCCCGACCGGGTCAGCGAGGGCAAAAAGGCGCTGCGCAAACACAAGTCGACCCTTCAGGCCATCGAACGTACCTACGGTGTCGAGGCCGAAATTGTGACTGCTGTCTGGGGGCTGGAAAGCCGCTATGGCACCCGCAAGGGCGACATCAACGTGATCGAGGCGATGGCAACACTGGCCTATGACGGGCGGCGTGGACCGTTCTTTGAAAAGCAGTTGGTCGCGGCGCTGAAAATCCTGCAATCGGGCGATGTGGCCCCGCGCAATATGAAAGGCTCGTGGGCCGGGGCGATGGGGCACACACAGTTTATCCCGACGTCCTATCTGGCCTATGCGGTGGATATCACCGGCGACGGGCGGCGCGATATCTGGTCGGACAATCCGGCCGATGCACTGGCGTCGACAGCCGCTTATCTCAAGCGGTTCGGTTGGGTCAAAGGCATGCCCTGGGGCGTCGAGGTGAAGGTGCCCAAAGGGTTCGGCGCGACCTCGGCCAAACGGATGCCCTCGGACTGGGCGGCGCGCGGCGTGGTGGCGATGAATGGCAAACCGGTGCCCAATCACGGCTCGGCCCGCATTCTGATGCCTGCGGGGCCTGCGGGGGCCAAATTCATGGTGTTCAAGAATTTCGATGTGATCAAGCGGTACAACAATGCGGATGCCTATGCGATTGGGGTCGGCCATCTGGGCGACCGGATCGGTGGCGGCCCGGCGATTCAGGCCAGTTGGCCGCGCGGCTACACCCCGGTCACGTTTGAGCAGCGCAAGGAAATCCAACGCCGGTTGAAGCGCAAGGGGTATCCGCTGGAGAAAATCGACGGGATTCTGGGGCCGAACACGACGAAGTCGATCAAGGCATTTCAGCAATCCATTGGTGTGACGCCGGACGGGTTTCCGTCGGCGGACCTGTTGCAGCAGCTCAAGCGGAACTGAGGGCCATCGTTAGCGCCCGGGGTGGCGATCCAAACGCTGGTGCTTTGGCACTTTATCTAGGCATCCCCGTACTAGGAATGAACGGAGTGCCTCCATCACTCAATCGCCAGCCCAAGGAAGGGGGTTGACGATGGCCCGGGGCCTGCGGCCTGTTAACCGGGCTGGGTTTGAACACTATCCCCTAGCCCCCATGCGCCCCTCATGGCATATCTGGCCAAACGCCAAGGGGAGACGCGCACATGACATTCGGAAAAGGCTGCCACCTGCATCTGATTGATGGCTCGGCCTTCATCTTTCGCGCCTATCACGCCCTGCCGCCGCTGACCCGCAAATCCGATGGCCTGCCCATTGGCGCGGTCAGCGGGTTCTGCAACATGCTGCAAAAATATGTCCAGGATCATAACGGCACCGATGCCCCCACCCATGTCGCCGTGATCTTCGACAAGGGCAGCCACACGTTCCGCAACGATATGTACCCCGAGTACAAAGCCAACCGCGAGGCGATGCCAGAAGACCTGCGCCCGCAAATTCCCCTGACCCGCACCGCGACTGCCGCGTTCAACATCGCCTGCAAGGAAATCGAAGGCTACGAGGCCGATGACATCATCGCCACCCTGTCCGTGCAGGCGCGCGAGGCCGGGGGCCGCGTGACCATCATCAGTTCCGACAAGGACCTGATGCAACTGGTTGGCGGTGGGGTCGAGATGTTCGATGCGATGAAGAACAATCGCATTGACGTGGAAGGGGTCGAGGCGAAATTCGGCGTTGGCCCGGAACGGGTTGTCGATGTGCAGGCCTTGGCGGGCGACTCGGTCGATAACGTCCCCGGTGCGCCCGGCATCGGTATCAAAACCGCCGCCCTGCTGATCAATGAATTTGGCGATCTGGAAACCCTGCTGGACCGGGCCGGGGAAATTCCCCAGCCCAAGCGCCGCCAGACCCTGATCGACAATCGCGAACAGATCGAGATGTCCAAACGCCTCGTGCAACTGGATTGCGATACGCCGCTTGAGTTCACCCTGGATGATCTTGAGGTCCGCGATCCGGACCCGGATGCGCTTCTGGGTTTTCTGGCCGAGATGGAATTCCGCACGCTCTCCAAACGCATCGCCGATGCGCTTGGGGCCGAACCCCCGGTGATCGAGGATACCCCCGCCGCGGCCACGCAGGACGCCCCGGAATGGCCCGCCATTGATCCGGATGCGTATGAGCGTATCTCGGACATGGCCAGGCTGGAAACATGGATCAAACTGATCCGGCATCAAGGCTATGTGGCGGTGGATACCGAGACCACGTCCCTCAACGAAATGCAGGCCGAGCTGGTGGGCATCTGCCTTGCCATTCAGCCCGGACAGGCCTGTTATATCCCGCTGACCCACAAGGACGGCAATGCCGATGATCTGTTCGGCTCTGACGCTCTGCTGGACGGTCAATTGCCGGTCGACGATGTGCTGGCCGCGCTGAAACCGGTTTTCGAGGAGGATGCGATCCTCAAGATCGGCCAGAACATGAAATATGACGCCAAGGTCTTGGCCCGCTACGGGGTGAGTATCGCGCCGTTCGATGACACGATGCTGATGTCCTACGCGCTGAATTCGGGCATCCACAATCACGGCATGGACACGCTGTCGGAACGCTATCTGGCGCACAGCCCGATCCCGATCAAAACGCTGCTGGGCACCGGTAAATCGGCCATCACCTTTGACCGTGTTCCGATTGACGAGGCCGTGAAATACGCCGCCGAGGACGCTGATATCACACTGCGCCTGTGGCACCTGTTCAAACCGCGCCTGCATGTTGAAAAGGTGACGACGGTTTATGAAACGCTGGAGCGCCCGCTGTCGCCCGTGCTGGCCCAGATGGAGCGGCATGGCGTCAAGGTGGACCGCGAAGTCCTTAGCCGCATGTCCAACGCCTTCGCCCAGAAAATGGTCGGGCTTGAGGCCGAGATTCACGAGCTGGCGGGGCGCAGTTTCAATGTCGGCTCACCCAAGCAGCTGGGCGAAATCCTGTTTGATGAAATGGGGATTGAAGGCGGCAAGAAGGGCAAGACGGGGGCCTATGCTACCGGCGCGGATGTGCTGGAAGATCTGGCCACCGAACATGAGCTGCCCGCCCGGGTGCTGGACTGGCGGCAGTTGAGCAAACTCAAATCCACCTACACCGACGCGCTTCAGGATCATATCGACCCCGACACCACCCGCGTGCACACGTCTTATGTGCAGACCGGGGCGTCAACAGGGCGTTTGGCGTCCACCGATCCGAACCTGCAAAATATCCCCGTGCGCACCGAAGAAGGTCGCCGCATTCGCGAGGCGTTTATCTCGGAATCCGGCAATACGTTGGTTTCGCTTGATTATTCCCAGATCGAGTTGCGCATTCTGGCGCATGTGGCCGATATCCCGGCGCTGAAAGACGCGTTCAAAGACGGGCAGGACATTCACGCAATGACAGCGTCCGAGATGTTTGACGTGCCGATTGACGAGATGACACCTGACGTCCGCCGCCGCGCCAAGGCGATCAATTTCGGGGTGATCTATGGCATCTCCGGCTTTGGCCTTGCCCGAAATCTGCGCATCCCACGGTCCGAGGCGCAGGGCTTTATCGACCGCTATTTCGAGCGTTTCCCCGGCATTCGCACCTATATGGACGACACCGTGGCCTTCGCCAAAGAGCATGGCTATGTCCAGACGCTGTTCGGACGCAAGATTCACACCCCCGAGATTGCCGCCAAGGGCCCCCGCGCCGGGTTCGCCAAACGTGCGGCGATCAACGCGCCCATTCAGGGCACAGCTGCCGATATCATCCGCCGCGCCATGATCCGGATGCCCGATGCAATTGCCGGCCAGCCCGCGAAAATGCTGCTACAGGTGCATGACGAACTGATTTTTGAAGTGTCCGAGGGTGCCGAGGAAACGCTGATCCAAACCGCTCGCGATGTCATGGAGGCCGCGGCCGATCCCGCCGTTCACCTTGATGTGCCCTTGATCGTTGATGCGGGCCAGGGCAGCAACTGGGCGGAAGCGCACTGACGCTTTGAGGCAGGAGATTTCGGCACGTTTCCGGGGGTACATACCGTCCTCAATAGCGTCTCTCTGACCTTATCGTTTCCAAATCGTTAACTGCCTGTTTCCCCAATTTTCGGGATTTTTTCGTGCCTTATGCGCCCCTTAGCGATATCACACTCACCAACGCTGGGGGGCGCCATGACATTAGAGATACTTGCGCGGAAGGTTGATCGCTATATCAACCCACACTGGAAGAATGGTGCGTCCTTGGCCACTGGTCTTCCCAATCTGTCGGTTCAGCGGAACGCTGTACCCACCAAACCCGAGGCCTATTTGGGCACGCCGTCGATTTGCCTGATCCTGCAGGGACAAAAGACAACGACGGCGGCGGGAATGACGGTCAAGTCGGGGGCGGGGCAATCACAAATTCTCAGCCACGCGCTGTTTTCGACAAATAACATCACCGTCGCAGATGAGAAAACGCCTTATCTGGCGCTGAACCTGACCCTTGATCTGACGGTGATGCGCGGCCTTTACGATCAGATCGGCGATACGGTTTTTGACCAGACCGATGGCACGGCGCTGGCTGTGGCCAATACGGATGACGCGTTGATTGATGCGCTGGGGCGCTATCTCTCGCTGACCACGGCCCCGTGGGAGGTTGATGTGATGGCCCCGCTGCTGTTGCGCGAAATTCATTTCCGCCTGCTGATGGCCCCGCATGGCGGGATGCTGCGACAGCTTTTGATCCGGGACAGTCAGGCCAGCCGCGTGGCGCGGGTGATCGCCCGCATCCGGCAAGGCTTTCGCAATCCCCTGAACATGGCCGAGATGGCCAAGGTGGCGGGGATGAGTGACTCGGCGTTTTATGCGAATTTCAAAACGATCACCGGCACGACGCCGTTGCAGTACCAAAAAGACCTGCGCCTGTTCGAGGCCCGTCGCCTGATCACCAATGGCGGCAGCGCCGTGGCCGCAGCCGCCCGGTCGGTTGGGTATGACAGCGCCACGCAGTTCAGCCGCGAATACGCCCGGAAATTCGGCGCCTCACCACGTAGCTTTATCGGTGGGATGCGCGTTTCGGCGTGATGTGGGGCGGGTGATGTGTCGGCCATCACTTGAATGGCTGGCTTGAGCCCGAAGCAGACGTCTTTTCGTGCGCCAGGCCGGTTAACAGCCGCGCAGCGGCCCGGCCATCGTCAGCCCCTCCCTTGGGCTGGCGATATGGTGAGGCGAGGCACCCGGTTTCTTGTATGGACGGACTTGGCGACCATAAAGCGCTGCTTAATGTCTGTTGGATCGCCACCCCAGGGGCTGACGCTGGCCTCTTGTCGCTAAGCGGAAGCAAATGGCCGCTTGGTCCCGCACAGCCGACACTACGGCAACCAGCCCAACCCGTCGATAGTCGACCCCGCCGGATTATATTCGGCACTGACAACACCTGCGTATCCGTCACTGTCCAGCCGCTCAAAAAACGCCGGATAGTCAATCGCGCCCTTGATCGGTTCATGCCGCCCCTCGGCCCCGGAGATTTGCACATGCACAGCGCGGGACCCAAACCTGTCCCATGTCGCCATCGTGTCGCCGGTGATCTTGTGGGCGTGATAGGCATCGAACTGCAGGCCCAGATTTGGCGCATCAACCTCGTCCAGCACGGCCACCGCATAATCGAAATCACACAGGTAATAGCCCGGCATATCCCCGGTATTGATCGGCTCAATCGTCAGCGATTGTTTCGGGGCCTCAGCACAGGCCCAGCGCAGGTTGTCCACAAATGTCTGATGCGCGGCATCGCTCTGCTCGGCCTCTCCGGTCATAATGTGAATATGCGTCGGCCTGAGCAGGCTGGCATAGCGCAGCACTCGTTTGAAATCATATCGAAACCGGTCTTCGCCCCCCGGCACCGCCGCGAATCCACGTGCGCCGCCAGTGTAGTTGGGCGGCGGGGCGTTGATCAGGCACAGGCTTTGATCATAGCGGATCAGCGCGCTGCGAATATCCTGTCCCGGCTCGTCATAAGGAAACAGGATTTCAACCACGTCGAACCCCGCCTCCTTGGCAAGATCGAACCGTTCCAGCATCGGAACTTCCTGAAACAGCATCGACAGGTTGGCAGCAAAGCGTGGCATATCAGGACCCGGGCAATTCGTCGGACGGGATCACCCCGAAAAATTCTCCCCCCGACCACAGGCCAAACCAACCCTCGTGATGCACCCCGATCTCGACCAGCCGGTAGAAGGACTTGCGATCAATCAAGGCCTCAAGACCGTCGCGCACCATGACATAGGGCGATGGTTCGCCAGTTGCCGCATCCCGCACAACGCGGATCGGGGTGTCTGGCCCGGCCAACACGCTATCGCCCACATTGGTCTCAAACTGCAGCAGTTGATCCCCGTCCTCGCCTTTCACCTCGAAATCCACCGCCACAAACGGCGCGTCCTCCACGGTGATTCCAACCTTCTCGACCGGGGTAACCAGAAAATAGCGATCCTCTTCTTTCTTTAGAATTGTCGAGAAAAGCCGCACCAGTCCGGGCCGGTTGATCGGCGTGCCCTCGTAAAACCATGTACCATCGCGCGCAATCCGCATGTCAATGTCGCCGCAAAACGGCGGATTCCACAGATGAACCGGCGGCAAACCGCGGGTTTTGACGGCTTTGACAGAGGCCTCAAGGCTTTCTGCTGACGGGGACGTGATCTGCTTATCGCTCATTGCTTTTGCCATTTCGTTCTCGCGCGATACACTCTACCCAAGGGATATAGATTGCTGAGGAGTTTTGCCATGAGTGATGAGGCCGAGTTGTTAAAAGGGATCGAGGCGCTTGAAGACAAGCTGGCACAGGCCCGCGCGTCGATCACGAAACGCTTTATCGGGCAGGAAACGGTGGTGGACCTGTCGCTGTCGGCGATGCTGTGTGGCGGGCACGGGCTGCTGATTGGTCTGCCAGGGCTGGGTAAAACCCGGCTGGTGGAGACGCTGAGCACAGTGATGGGCCTGAATGGGCACCGCATTCAGTTCACACCCGATCTGATGCCCGCCGATATTCTGGGCAGCGAGGTTCTGGAAACCGGGGCCGATGGCAGCCGTGCGTTCAAATTCATTCCCGGCCCGATCTTCTGTCAGCTTCTGATGGCGGACGAAATCAACCGCGCCAGCCCGCGCACCCAATCTGCGCTACTGCAGGCGATGCAGGAACGTCAGGTCACCGTGGCCGGGCAGGATCGCCCGCTGGAGGCGCCGTTCCACGTGCTGGCGACGCAAAACCCGATTGAACAGGAAGGCACCTATCCCTTGCCCGAAGCGCAGCTTGACCGCTTCCTTGTGCAGATCGACGTGCCCTACCCGGATCGCGATACCGAACGGGACATTCTATTGGCCACGACAGGTGCGACCGAGGAAGAGGCGCATCAGGTCTTTACCCCTGCCGAACTGGTCAACGCACAAAAGCTGCTGCGCCGGATGCCAGTGGGTGAAAGCGTGATGGAAGCGATCCTTGATCTGGTCCGTGCCTTCCGCCCCGAAGATACCACCGCCAGCGACACCGTGCGTGAAAGCGTGGCCTGGGGTCCCGGGCCCCGCGCTGCACAGGCGCTGATGCTGACCGTGCGGGCGCGGGCCATGCTGCAGGGGCGGCTGGCCCCGGATGTGGATGATGTCGCCGCGCTGGCGCAACCCGTCCTCAGCCACCGTATGGCGTTGAACTTTGCCGCCCGTGCGCGGGGCGATAACCTTGCCGATCTGATCGTCCGAACCGCCGAAAACGTCACCCGGGTCGAGGCTGCCGCTTGACCCAGGCCATCCCCCTCCGTGCCCGGGCCGAGGCCGAAGCCGCGCGCCTTCCGGCGTTGCTGGCCCGTGCCGAGCATTTGGCAGGCGCGGTTCTGTTGGGGGAACATGGGCGACGGCGCTCTGGCATGGGCGATGATTTCTGGCAATACCGCCCGGTACAGCCCGGTGATTCACGCCGGTTTATTGACTGGCGGCGGTCCGCCCGCAGTGACACACAATTCGTGAAACAACGCGAATGGCAGATCGCCCAGTCGGTGATGCTGTGGGTGGACGAAGCGGCCTCCATGCGCTTTGCCTCGGATGAGAACCTGCCGGAAAAGGCCGACCGCGCCCGCATTCTGGCGCTGGCCGTGGCCGTGTTGCTGAACCGCGGCGGCGAGCGTGTGGGACTGACCGGCACCTCCCTGCCACCACGCCGGGGCGAAGCGCAGATCGTCCGGCTGGCCGAGGCGCTGACGGTTGAAAGCGACGAGGATTACGGCAAGCCCGATTTGCGCGGAATGCCCTCTCATGGCCGGGCTTTGCTGATTTCCGATTTCATGGGGCAGATCGACCCGGTGCGCGACGCGTTGCTGATGGCGGCGGATCGCGGTGTACAGGGCGTGGTTCTGCAAGTGCTTGACCCGGTGGAAGAGGCATTTCCCTTCCGCGGGCGGACGATTTTTGAAAGTGTTGGCGGCACCTTGGCGCATGAGACGCTGAAGGCGTCCGAGCTGCGTGACAGGTATCTGACCCGTCTGGCCGAGCGCAAGGCCGAACTGCGCGAGCTGTGCGCCCTGACCGGCTGGCAATATCACTGTCATCACACGTCGGACTCGGCGCAATCGGCGCTGCTGTGGCTCTATCAGGCCTTTGAACAGGGGGCAGCGGCATGATCCTTGGCCCCATCGGATTTGCCCAACCGTGGTTGCTGGTGGCGCTGGCGCTGTTGCCCATCCTGTGGATGATCCTGCGCGCCGTGCCACCTGCGCCGATCCGGCGGCGGTTTCCCGGTGTGGCCTTGCTGTTGGGGCTGAAGGACGACGACAGCGTGACGGATCGCACGCCGTGGTGGCTGTTGCTGTTGCGGATGCTGGCCGTGGCTGCGGTGATCATCGGCCTGGCAGGCCCCGTTCTGAACCCCAAACCCGAGGGTGAGACACGCGCGAGTGGCCCTTTACTGATCCTGCTGGATGGCAGCTGGGCCAGCGGGCGCGATTGGGCCGCCGGGCAGGCATTGCTGGACGATATGCTGGCCGAGGCCGGGCGCGAAGGGCGCACCGTGGCCTTGATGCGGCTGAGCGATCCCGAAGCCCCCTCTTTCCAATCCGCCGAAACATGGCGCACGCGCCTCTCGGGGCTGGGGCCCGAACCCTGGGCACCGACACAAGAGACATTGAGTGAGGCTGCCGCGATGCTGAGCGGTGGCAGTTTTGAAACCCGCTGGTTCTCGGATGGATTGGCCCGAGAGGGGCGCGAGGATGTGCTGAGCGCGGTGCAGGCGCGCGGCCCGGTCTCGGTCTATGAAAGCCCGCGTCCGGTTCTGGCGCTGGCCCCGGCCGTACTGGCCGATGGCAATGTGCAACTGAGCGCACGGCGGACCAGCACCGACCTGGCCCGAGAGATCACGGTTGAGGCGCATGGGCGCGACCCTTCGGGCGTTTCGCGCCTGCTGGCCACCTTGCCGATGTCGTTTGAGGCCGGTGCCGCCGAGACGGTTGGCGAGCTGTCGCTACCGCCCGAATTGCGCGCACGGCTGAGCCGTTTTGAAATTGCCGGTCAGGGTCATGCCGGGGCCGTCACCCTGTCCGATGACAGCCTGAAACGGCGCGAAGTGGCGTTGATTGCCGGGCGCGAGGACCGCGAAGGGCTGGAATTGCTCTCGCCCCTGCATTTCCTTGAACAGGCGCTGGTTCCCACGGCTGATCTGCTGGATGGTGCGTTGATGGATATCCTGCCTGCCAATCCCGATGTGATCGTTCTGGCCGATGTGGCCACACTGTCGGGGGCCGAGCAGGCCGCGTTACTGGAGTGGATCGACACTGGCGGGATGTTGTTGCGCTTTGCCGGGCCGCGTCTGGCGGCCAGCGATGTGTCGCGCAGCGAAGAAGCGCCGTTGATGCCTGTCCGCCTGCGCTCGGGCGGTCGCAGTGTGGGCGGCGCGATGAGCTGGGGTGAACCGAAATCGCTGGCTCCCTTCATGGAAACCAGCCCGTTTTTTGGCCTTGATATCCCCGAGGATGTCCGCGTCAGCGCACAGGTGATGGCACAGCCTGATCCAACCCTGGCCGAGCGTGTGATCGCACAGCTGAGCGATGGCACCCCGATGGTGACCCGCAAGCGGATCGGCGATGGGCAGGTGGTGTTGTTCCACGTCACCGCCAATGCCGAATGGTCAACCCTGCCCCTGTCGGGTCTGTTCGTGCAGATGCTGGAGCGGCTGGCGGTGTCATCCTCGATCACCCAACCCGACGCCGAAGATCTGGCAGGCACCACGTGGCAGCCGATCAAGGTGCTGGACGGGCAGGGGCGTCTGGCCGATGCGGGCAACCTGCCCGGTGTGCCGGGGGATCAGCTGATCACCGGCGCGCTTGGCCCCGATCTGCGCCCCGGTCTGTATGACGGCCCGGATCGCCGCATCGCGCGCAACGTGATAGAGGCCGAGACGGTTCTGGAGCCGGTCAGCTGGCCAGCGGATGTGCCTGTGACGGGCCTGTCGCGCCCGGTTGAACAACCTCTGAGCGGCTGGTTGCTGGCTCTTGCGCTGGTTTTGCTATCTGCCGATGTGATCGCCTCGCTGGCCTTGTCCGGGCGTCTGATCCCGGCGCGCGCGGCGCTGGTTCTGGGCTTGCTGATGGCGCTGCCGCAGATGGCGGAAGCGCAGGATGAAAAGACCGCACGGGCCACATCCGAGGTGGTGCTGGCCCATGTTCTGACCGGCGATGCAACGCTGGACAACACCGCGCGGGCGGGCCTTGTCGGCCTCAGCGAGACGTTGTTTTTCCGCACGTCCGTGGAACCGGGAGATCCAATCGGTGTCGACCTCGAAACCGATGAGCTGGCGGTGTACCCGCTGCTCTACTGGCCGATCACCCCGGATCAGCCACAACCGTCGGCCGAGGCGTATGCGCGGCTCAACACCTATCTGCGCACCGGTGGCATGATCCTGTTTGACACGCGCGATGCCAATATCGCGGCGTTCGGCGCGTCTTCGCCCAATGGGGCGAAGCTGCAACGGCTGGCAGCACCCTTGGATATCCCGCCACTGGAGCCGCTGCCGGAAGATCACGTTCTGACGCGCAGTTTCTATCTGCTGCAGGATTTTCCAGGGCGTCACGCCGGGCGCAGTGTCTGGGTCGAAGCGGCCCCGCCGGATGCCGAACAGATCGAAGGCATGCCGTTTCGAAATCTCAATGACGGCGTCACGCCGGTGGTGATCGGCGGCAATGACTGGGCGTCGGCCTGGGCGATGGATGATCGCGGCAACCCGATGTTTCCCGTCGGGCGCGGCTTTGCCGGAGAGCGCCAGCGCGAGTTGTCTTACCGCTTTGGCGTCAATCTGGTGATGCATGTGCTGACCGGGAATTACAAATCCGACCAGGTCCATGTGCCTGCCCTGCTGAACAGGTTGGGCCAATGAACATCAGTATCGTCTTTGATCCCCTTTTGCCCTGGTGGCTGATCGCTGTGCTGGGCGGTATGGCGCTGTCGGCGGCCGCGCTGGCGCTGCATCGCGGGTTGTCGGGCTGGGCCTTGCGGGGCTTGGCGGCGCTGACCGTAATCGCCGCCTTGGCCGGGCCGGTTTACCAGCAGGAAGAGCGCGAGCGCCTGACCGATATCGTGCTGATGGTTGAGGATGAAAGTGCCAGCCAGCAACTGTCAGACCGCGCCGCACGCACGGGTGCCGCCGCTGACGCCCTTGCCGCCCGCATCAGCGCGATGAACAATACCGAGCTGCGCCGCATTACCCTGCCCGATGGCGAGGACAACACCGGTACTCAGCTGATGACAGCCCTCAGCGAAGCGATGGCCGAAGAACCGCGCGGACGTATTGCCGGGGCCATTTTGCTCTCAGATGGCCGCCTGCATGATCTGGATCGCGCGCCCGACATGCCCGCCCCGCTGCACCTGCTGCACAGCGGCCTGTCAGGCGATTGGGACCGGCGGCTGACCATCAGCAACGCCCCGGCCTTTGCCATTCTGGGCGAAGAGGTCACCATGACCCTGCAGATCGAAGATCGCGGCGATGCGCCGATCGGACTGACCAGTGTTCCATTGGAAGTATCGGTTGATGGCGCGACGCCACAGATGTTTGACGTGCCGTTGGGACAGCCCATCGACCTGCCGCTGACGCTGCCTCATGGCGGGCGCAACGTGCTGGAGTTCTCAACGCCTTTTGCCGATGGTGAACTGACCGACCGTAACAACCGTGCGCTGGTGCAGATCAACGGTGTGCGGGACCGATTAAGTGTTTTGCTGGTCTCGGGCGAACCTCATGCCGGGGGACGCACATGGCGCAACTTGCTGAAATCCGACAGCTCGGTCGATCTGGTGCATTTCACCATTCTGCGCCCGCCCGAGAAACAGGATGGTGTGCCGGTGCGGGAATTGTCGCTGATCGCCTTCCCGACGCGCGAGCTGTTTCTTGAGAAGATCGAGGATTTCGACCTGATCATCTTTGATCGCTACAAGCGACGCGGCATTTTGCCGTCGATCTATCTGGATAATGTGCGTTCCTATGTTGAAAAGGGCGGCGCTGTTCTGATCGCCGCCGGGCCGGACTTTGCCAGTGCCGACAGCATTTTCCGCACGCCGATTGAAACCATCGTGCCGGGGCGGCCCACGGCCCGCGTTCTGGAAGAACCCTATCGCCCCACAGTGACGGATCTGGGGCAGCGCCACCCTGTGACTGCCGGTCTGGAAAAAGAGTTTGACGGCGACTGGGGTCGTTGGCTGCGCCAGATCGAAGTGGTGCCGCAGGATGGCCAGGTGGTGATGTCGGGCATTGATGAAAAGCCGTTGTTGATGCTGAACCGGGTGGGCGAGGGGCGCGTGGCCCTGCTGGCCTCGGATCATGCATGGTTGTGGAATCGCGGATATGAGGGCGGCGGCCCGCAACTGGAATTGCTGCGCCGTCTGGCCCATTGGATGATGAAAGAACCCGAGCTTGAGGAAGAGGCCCTGTCGGCCGAAGCCACCGGGCAATCCATGCGCATCACCCGTCGCAGCCTGTCGGACGAGGTGGGCAATGTGACGGTGGTCACCCCATCTGGCGAGGAGTTGGAACTGACCCTGGACGAGGTCAGCCCGGGTCGCTTTGAGACGGTGTTTGATGGCCCCGAAATCGGGCTTTACCGGCTGGCCAATGATGAGCATTCCGCGGTGATCGGCCTTGGCCCGGCATCCCCCGTCGAGTTTGAAGAAACCCTTGCCAGTGGCGAGGCCCTGCGCCCGTTGATCGAGGCCACCAATGGCGGCGTCAGGGCGCTGGAAGACGGGATTCCAAGCATTCGCAATGTGCGCTATGGCCGCCCGGCCGCGGGACGCGGCTGGATCGGGATCACCCCGCGCGAGGCGTATGAAACGCTGAATGTGACACAGATCGCTTTGCTGCCCGCCTGGCTGGTGCTGTTGTTGATTTCGGGTCTGATTGTGGGCGGTTGGCTGCGCGAAGGGCGGCGTTAACGCGTTTCGGATTTTACCCGAGACCTCAGCGAAAGCCCAAGAGCGCGCAACACTTCAGGGCTGAAGTTCGACCCGAACAGGCGCATCCGACCAGCCATCTACTGAACAACGGACGCGCAGGAACACCTCGCGGGTGCCGTCCGGCACCACCAGTGAACTGAGCGAGCGGGTAAAGGGCTGTTCGTCGACATGCGGATGCACCAGTTTACGATACCCCAGACGATCGCCCTGAGCGTTCAGAACCTCCCAGCCGTCAGCAAAATGGTCCCAACCGGTATCAGGATGAAGCAGGGTGACATCCATGCG
>Ga0316205_10001198_pt1 | contig 35571 bp, 36 predicted proteins | sample 3monthpyrite_MG_FD_204941 | JGI IMG/M metagenome (GOLD analysis project Ga0316205, IMG submission 204941) | Microbial mat bacterial communities from mineral coupon in-situ incubated in ocean water Damariscotta River, Maine, United States -... | ecosystem: Environmental > Aquatic > Marine >...
CGGGTGGTGCAAATTGGCGCGCCGAATTTTGGCAGCGAATTGGCCGCGCGGGCCAAGGTTTTTGTGCCGGTGATGGGGCCAGCCTTGGCAGAGCTGGCCCCGCATGAAGCCGAACACTATGGCGATATCGAGATCGGGGCCATCGGCGGCACCGCGGCACTGGCTGCCTATCGGCATATTACCGGCATCGAAGGCGAGAATGACGGCAAAGTCAGCCTGAAATCGGCCTTTGGCACGGCACCCGAGAAAAACCGGCTGGCGCTGCCGGTGACCCATAGCCTGATGATGCAGGATGATCGGGTGATCGCCGCGGTGATTGCGTTTTTGCAAACCGGACAATTTCCGGAACCGCCAGAATAACGCCAAATCGCACCGCCTCGGCGGCCTGAAGTCGGGGCTTCGCCCCTTGGTTCAGGACACCTCGTTAGCGCGGGTCGGGCAGGCCCGACGGGGTGCCGCCACCCTCTTCTGCATTATGCGCCAAAAGCTCGGTATTGCCGCCCGAGGCGGTGGTATCAATGCAGATATGGCGCTCCGAAATATAGCGCTCGGGCTGGTCGGGGCCGAGGATGAGCGGAATAATGGCACCGGGGCGGCGGGCAATGGCTTGCGCATAGGGGCGCGGGGTGTCTCCCCAATAGGCGACGGCATCAATGCCCTCAAGGCTGGCCAATGCATCGGCGGGGTAATCTTCCTTCAGCAATGCTGTGCAGCCGTTTTCCCTGGCTTCAAGCGCCTGGGCGTTGAGCGCGTCATTTCCCGGGCCAAGGCACAATACCGTGCCGCGCGGGTGGCAGACAAGCTGGTTGGATTCGCCGGTCGGGCCGGGCAGGGTGCGCGGCTTTGTCGAGGTCGGTTTGCCGCTGCCGGCTTTGGCAAAACGGCCAAGGTAGTGCGGGCCACCCGCTTTGGGCCCGGTGCCCGAAAGCCCCTCGCCGCCAAAGGGTTGGCTGCCAACGACCGCGCCGATCTGGTTGCGGTTGATATAGATATTCCCGGCTTTTATCCGGTCCACCACCCGCTGCACACGGGTATCTATGCGGGTGTGCAGACCGAAGGTGAGGCCAAAGCCGCTGGCGTTGATCTCGTCGACCACTTTATCGAGGTTTTTGGCCTTGAAACGGGCGATGTGCAGCACCGGCCCGAAAATCTCTTCACTTACATCGGCCATGCCCGAAACCCTGAGCGCGGAGGGTGGCACAAAGCGGCCCTGCGGTGCCGCGAGCGTTTTAAGCAAGCGGCCTTCGGTGGTGGCGCTTTTGATATAGCCGGTGATTTTACGATATGCGGCATCGTCGATCACCGGGCCGATGTCGGTTGCCAGCAGAGCGGGGTCGCCGATCTCTAGCATGTCCATCGCGCCAAACAGCATCGGTTCGATCACATCTGCCACGTCTTCCTGCACATAAAGCACTCTTAGGGCAGAGCAGCGCTGCCCGGCACTTTGAAAGGCCGAGGCCAGAATATCCCGCACCGCTTGTTCGGGCAGGGCCGAGCTATCAACGATCATGGCATTTATTCCGCCGGTTTCGGCGATCAGGGGTGCATCGGGGGCCATATGCTCGGCCATGCTTTGCTGGATACGCTTGGCGGTGGGGGTGGAGCCGGTAAAACACACGCCCGAAATACGAGGGTCAGCAGTGAGTGCCCCGCCGACTATTGACCCCTGTCCGGGCAACAGTTGCAGCGCGTCACGCGGCACGCCGGCTTCATGCAGCAATTCAACCGCGCGGTGGGCGATCAGCGGCGTGGTTTCGGCAGGTTTGGCGAGCACGGCATTGCCAGCAGCCAATGCGGCACTGATCTGGCCGGTAAAAATCGCCAGCGGGAAGTTCCACGGCGAAATGCAGGTGAAAATACCGCGCGCCGGGGTGCTGAGCCCATCGGCCTGCGCCGCATAATAGCGGATGAAATCAACCGCTTCGCGCAACTCACCCATGGCATCGAGCAAGGTTTTACCCGCTTCATAGGTGGTGAGCGCCATGAGTTCGGCCGCGTTTGCCTCATAAAGATCAGCCGCTTTGCGCAGTATTTCGGCCCGCGCGGGTGCGCCCGCCTGCCACGGGCGCGCCGCTTTGAGCGCGGCTTCGGCGTCCTCAAGGCTGGCCTCGGTCACCTGTCCAACAAGGTGGCCCGGCTTGGCGGGGTTGGTCACGTCCACCCTGCCTGCCCCTTTGGCCTTTACCGCCAAAAGCGGCCCGGCTTGCCACTGGTGGCGCTCGAACGGGGCGCGGGCCGCGTTTGTTTGCGCAATCGTATCGGGCGCGTTCAGGTCCAACCCGGCAGAATTCGCCCGCTCGGGCGCAAACATTAGTGCGGGCAGCACCGTGGCCGGATTGGCAGCATTTTCGATGAAAGTTTCCACCTCGGCAAACGGGCAGGCCGCCACCCGGTCGGCCGGGATCTCCTTATTGGTGATCTGGTTGACAAACGAGCTGTTGGCCCCGTTTTCCAGCAAGCGGCGCACAAGGTATGCCAGCAGATCCCGATGCGCGCCCACCGGTGCATATATCCGGCAACGGGTGCCGTTTTGCGCCTTTACCACATCATGCAGCACGCCGCCCATGCCGTGCAACCGCTGGAATTCGTAGCGCACAGCTTTGGGGGCCATTTCCAGAATAGCGGCAACGGTGTGGGCATTATGGGTGGCAAATTGCGGGTAAATGCGCGGGGCCATATCCAGCAATTTGCGTGCGCAGGCAATGTAGGAAACATCGGTGCTGGCCTTGCGGGTAAACACCGGAAAGCCATCCAGCCCCTGCACCTGCGCCAGCTTGATTTCGGTATCCCAGTAGGCCCCCTTGACCAAACGCACCATAATCCGCCGGTCGAGGCGTTTGGCGAGCGCTTCCAGCCAATCCAGCACCAAGGGCGCGCGCTGGCCATAGGCCTGCACCACCACGCCAAATCCATCCCAGCCTTTCAGGCTGTCGCTTTCCAGAACCGCTTCGATAATATCGAGCGAAAGATCAAGCCGCGCGGCCTCCTCGGCATCAATGTTAAAGCCAAGGTTGGCGGCGGCCGCCGCCTTGGCAAGGCTGAGCACCTGTGGCACCAGCTCTTTGAGCACCCGCCCCCGCTGGCTGAACTCATAGCGCGGAAACAGGGCGGAAAGCTTGACCGAGATGCCGGGGTTATCGGCCGGGTGGGCGGCGTGGCTATTGGTTGAAATCGCCTTGATCGCGGCGTAATAGCTTTGGAAATAGGCCATCGCGTCCGCCGCGGTCATCGCCGCTTCGCCGAGCATATCGTAGGAATAACCAAAGCCCCGGGTCTCTTTGGCTTTGGCGCGCACCATCGCTTCGGCAATGGTGCGCCCGAGCACGAATTGCCGACCCATTTCACGCATCGCCCGTGCCACAGCCGCGCGGATAACCGGCTCGCCCACCCGCTTGACAAGGGCGCGCAACTGGCCGCTAAGGCTGGCACTTGTGTCATCCAGCACCTTGCCGGTGAGCAAAAGCGCCCAAGTAGAGGCATTGACCAGCGAAGAAGACGAATGCCCCAAATGGGTGCCCCAGTTTGACGGGGTTATTTTATCGTCGATCAGGGCGTCGATGGTGGTGGTATCCGGCACCCGCAGCAGGGCTTCGGCCAGAGTCATCAGCGCCACGCCCTCAGCGGTGGATAGGCCGTATTCGTTGAGAAAAACCTCCATCAACCCTTGGCGCGGGGATTTGCGGATATCCTCCACCAGCGCCGTGGCACGGGTGTGGATCTGGCCAAGCGCGGCGGGCGTGAGCGCGGCGCTGGCGATAAGCTGGCGCAAAGCGGCGCTCTCGTCGGCCCTAATGTGGTGGCGGATGGATTCGCGGATAGCAGCCATGAAATTTCTCCTTTGCGCCAGCCTATCGCAGTCTGGTTAGGCAAAATGCCTGAAAGATGTTGAATAACAGGAAATAGGTCTATATTTTCTCCGATTATCAGGAAGAGGAGAGCACATCCGGTGACACAAGAGACATTAGACCGTTTTGATCGGCAAATACTGCATCATTTGGCGGCTGACGGCCGGATGCGAATCACCGAGTTGGCCAACCGGATCGGCCTGTCCAAAACCCCCTGTCAGGCGCGGGTGAAGCGGCTGGAGGCGGCGGGCTATATTCTGAGCTATCACGCGGCGCTGAGCGCTGAAAAGCTGGGGCTGGATCATATCGCCTTTGTGCAGGTTTCGCTCAGTGACACCCGCGAAACCGCGTTGAAGGCCTTTAACGGGGCGGTGCGCGCGGTGCCCGAGATCGAGCAATGCCATATGATCGCCGGCGGATTCGATTATTTGCTTAAGGTGCGCACCCCCAGTATAGAGGCCTACCGGAAGGTGATGGGAGAGCGGATTTCAACCCTGCCGCATGTGACCAGTTCATCGACCTTTGTATCGATGGAAGCGGTGAAGGAAAGCGGCGGCTTGCTGCCCGGCATAAAAAGCCCTTAGTTTATTGGGTCAAAATATTTTTTGAGGAAACGGGCAATATGGATACATCCGCGTTTTTGGCCATGCTGCTGTCCATCGCTGCGGTCCAGTTTGTGGGCTGGGCCATTCCGGGGCCAAACCATCTCGCGATTGTCGCGGCTTCGGTAAACGGGGGGCGCAGGGCCGGGCTGGCAGCGGGTATGGGCATTGCGGCAGGTGCCTTTACCTGGGCATTGCTGGCGGTTTCGGGGCTGGCACTGGTGTTCGAGCTGTTCCCGTCGCTGTTTTTCAGCATCCGGTTTGCCGGGGCCGGATACCTTGTTTATTTGGGCCTCAACGCTTTTAGGTCTGTTAAATCCGGCGGCATGCTGCGCCTTTCGGCCCGGGCAACCGGCGAGGCACCAAAGGCGCCGTTTTTGACCGCCTACACAGTCGGGATGACCAACCCGAAAGCGGTGTTGTTTTTTGGCTCGATCCTGACAGCTTTCATCCCGAAAGATGCTTCGATACCCTTGATGGCTGCTGTGGTGGCCGAAGTGGGCCTTTTGAGTGCGGCGCTCAACACCCTTGCGGCGTTGTTTTTCTCGCTGCCCGCGGTCGTTCGGGGGTTTCAGGCGGCGGGCAGGGCTTCTGCCGCGCTGTTTGGCACGCTTTTTTGCCTGCTTGGCGCGCTGGTCGCCTATGAAACCGCCATCGAGCTTATCGGCCGCTAAAACCGCGCAATTCGATTGTAAACAAAGCGGTTTAACGCTATTGATCCGGCAAGGCGAAAGACTTTTAGCGCGAAACACGAAATTTCACCCGAATCCCTTGACCTTGCTGCTGATGCGCCGTAAGTAACGGCTTCGAATTTCCGGTGCACGCGCACCACGTCCACAACTCAATTAAGGAGACACCGATGTCTCGTCGTTGCGAACTTACTGGTAAAGCGGTGCTGACCGGCAACAATGTCAGCCACGCCAAAAACCGCACCCGTCGGCGCTTTCTGCCCAATCTGAATGATGTGACCCTTGCCTCCGATGCGCTGGGCCGCTCGTTCAAATTCCGCATTTCGGCCGCTGCCTTGCGCACGGTTGACCACCGCGGCGGGCTTGATGCCTTTATGGCGAAAGCCAAAGACGCCGAGCTTTCCGAAGGCGCGCTGAAGGTTAAAAAAGACATCGCGAAAGCACAAGCATCCGCCTAAGCGGATCAGAGCGCCAAGATGAAGCCCCGCGGAGAAATCCGGCGGGGCTGTTTCGTTTTGCAAATCCGGCACCGCCATATCCCCCTGCCCCCGGGGCAGGGTAATTTTCCGGCAACACCAATAATTAAATTGAGCCTTGCGAGCGCGGCGCTATACTGCCGACCATGACCAGATCCATCCTCTTTGTATGCCTTGGCAATATTTGCCGCTCTCCCACCGCCGAGGCGGTTTTTCGCGGGCTAGCCAACGGGCGGGATCTGGAAATTGACAGCGCCGGCACCTCCGGCTGGCACGATGGCCACCCGAGCGACCCCCGCGCCAGCGCCGAAGCCGCACGCCGTGGCATAGATATGTCATCCATCCGCTCGCGCAAGGTTGAGGGAGAAGACTTTTCCCGCTTTGACCTGATCGTGGCGATGGACGAGCAGAACCTGCGGGATTTGCGCGCGGTGCAGCCGCCGGGCAGCGCCGCAAAACTGGTCAAGCTGCTGGATTATGCCCCCGGGCTTGGCATCTCGAATGTGCCCGACCCCTATTACGAAGATAACTTCCCCGAAGTGCTCGATATGATCGAGACCGCCTGCGCGCGCCTGCTGGGTTCACTGGCCTGAACCGGGCATCGGGGTAGGGGCGCCGAGCGGCTTTCCGGCCTGCGGTAAATTATGCCGGCACTTCCAGAAAATAGGCGCGCTCACCGGCCGGCATTTTCTGTATATCCAAAAGCACATAGCCTTGCTCGTTGCAAAAATGCGGCACGTCGACAACGGCGGCAGGGTCGTCGGCGACAAGCTTGAGCACCTCGCCGGCGCGCATGGCTTTCAAGCGTTTACGGGCTTTAAGCACCGGCAAGGGGCAAAGCAGGCTTCTGGCGTCTATTTCCTGATCAAAATCCATGTGGCCAATTTAGCCGCGCGGGCCGCCATGTCCACGCAAATGTGAGAAATCGTTGCATGACCGTGTTTAAAAAAACCGGTAAGCAAGGAGCAACCCCTTGAAAGGAAGCGGAATGTTCGGCATTGATGTTTTTGACGCATCGCTTTTGCCGTCACTTTTTGTGGCGCTCACAGCCGGAATCATCAGCTTTTTGTCTCCCTGTGTGCTGCCGATTGTGCCGCCCTATCTGGCCTTTATGGCCGGGTCTTCGATGGAGGAGATCAAGGCGGGCAAGAGCAAAAGGGTGATCGTTACCGCGCTTTATTTTGTGTTGGGCCTTTCCACGGTTTTCGTTTTACTGGGCTTTGCTGCCAGCGCCATCGGCCGAATGCTGCTCCAGTATCAGGGCGAGATGACCATCATCGGCGGGGTCATCATTATGATTTTCGGCCAGCACTTTCTGGGCATTTTCCGGATCCCGTTTCTTTACCGCGCGGCGCAGATGGAAACCAGCGCCCGTGGTGGCAGTTTTTTCGGGGCATTTGTGCTCGGGCTGGCCTTTGCTTTTGGCTGGACCCCGTGTATCGGCCCGATTTTGGGCACTATCCTGATTTTGGTGGCCGAGGAGGGCTCGATAGCCAAGGGCGCCCTGATGATGGGGGTTTATGCGCTCGGGCTGGGGCTGCCTTTTGTGCTGGCGGCAGTGTTTATCAACCGTGCCATCGGGGTGATGGACCGCTTCAAGAAGCATCTCGACAAAATCGAGCGCCTTTCGGGCCTGCTGCTCTGGACCATCGGCCTGATGATGATATCGGGCACCTTTACCACTCTGGCTTTTTGGCTGGCAGAAAAATTTCCGGTGCTGGGGGCTATCGGTTAACCCTACCCAAAGGCAAGCGGGCGCAATATAGTGGCGCAAATTGAGGTGCCAGATAGATGACGCAAGCCAGCCCCGTGCGCAAACGCCGGGTTTTTTACCTGCCGGGATACGACCCGATGCCCGCGCGCCATTACCGCGAAATCTATCGCCGTGAGGGCGCAGCGCAGGCGGAAATCTCGGGTTATGGGCTGCAGGTGCAGGCGGTGGCTGCGGATGGGCGCTATGCATGGCAGGTGGCCGCTGAAATGGACGGGGCCGAGACCCGCACCGATATTGAATTTCTGACATGGAACGACATCGTGGTGGCCTCTATGCAGGCCGGTATTCCGGCGAGCTATTGGCTGCTTTTGCGCACGCTTTGGCTTTATCTGCGTAGCGGCACGCTTTTTGCGCTTGTTAGGCTACGGCCCGCACCGATGATTGCGGCGTTTTATCCGGTTTTGCTGCTGCTGGGGCAACTGGGGCTGGGGCTGCTGGCGCTTTGGCTGGCGGTGTTGGCGCTAGGCTGGTGGGGCTGGCCGATTGGAATAGCGGCGCTCACCGCGATTCTGGTTGTGTTCAAGCGGCTGGACAAGAAAATCTATGCGTATTACCTGCTGTATGTCTATGCGTTTTCGGCGTGGCATACCGAGGGGTATCCGCCGGCATTGCGGCAGAGGCTGGAGGGTTTCAAGCGGCGCATTGCGCAGGCTTTGGCGGAGGGCAATGACGAGGTGCTGGTTGTCGGCCATTCGGTCGGCGCGCATCTGGGTGTGGAACTGCTGGCCGAGATGGAGCGCGAGGGGATGATTACGGGTGATACCCCGCTCGCCTTGCTGACGCTGGGCCATGTGGTGCCGATGATATCCTACCTGCCCAAGGCACGCAGGCTGCGGCGGAACCTGCACGCGCTTGGCAAAAGCAGGCGGATCTACTGGGTGGATGTGACGGCACCGGGGGACGGGGGCTGCTTTGCGCTCTGTGACCCGGTGGCGGTGAGCGGGGTGGGCGCGGGGCCAAAAATACTTTCTGCCGCCTTCAGCAAAACCCTTTCGCCCGAAAGGTTCGCCCGCCAGAAACGCGCCTTTTTCAAGCAGCATTTCCAGTATTTGCACGCCTTTGACCGCCCCGGCATCTATGATTATTTTGCCATTACCGCCGGACCGCTTACGCTGGAGGGCCGCTTCGGGGCGCAGCCCTCATCTCCCTCGCGCCGCAGCCGCTGCTATTCAAAATACACGGATATCGCTGATGTCTAGGCGCCCTGTCAAACCCGCCTCGCGCCCCGAAGGTGTGGGCATTATCGGGCGGATCAAGCTTTTCCGGCAGGATATTTTTGCCTCGCAACCCGACAAGCTTTACCGCGCCTGGATGGCCGAAACCCGCACCCCGTTTTACCGCTCTTTTCTGGTCAACCAGCCTGAGCTGGTAAAACGGGTGTTACAGGAGCGGCCCGAAGATTTTCCGAAATCGCCGGTGATCCATGACACGCTCAAACACTTGCTTGGCGACTCGGTGTTTGTGACCAATGGCGAAAAGTGGCAGCAGCAACGCCGCATCATCGACCCGGCCTTTGAAGGCGGGCGGCTGCACGAGGCCTTTCCGGCGATGCGCGATGCGGGGCTGGCGGCACTGGCGCGGCTGGGCGAGGGCGGCGAAGTGGAAATGGAATTTGAAACCGCGCATCTGACGGCTGATGTGATCTTCCGCACCCTGTTTTCAATGCCGATCGAAGACCAGACCGCGACACGGGTTTTTGAGGCGTTTCGGACCTATCAGCGCACCCAGCCTTTGTGGAATGTGGCGGGCTTGCTGCAATTGCCGCGCTGGGTGCCGCGGTTTCGCAATCGCAGGGCCAAGGCTTCTGCGGGCGAAATTCGCGGGCTGCTGGAAGGGCTGGTGCGTTCACGGCAGGCAGAGATTGCAGCAGGCAGCGCGCCGGATGATCTGGCCACCAAGATCATGACCAAGGCCGACCCCGAGACCGGCCATAAATTTGACGCGCGGGAGATGGTCGATCAGGTAGCGATCTTTTTTCTGGCGGGGCATGAAACCTCGGCTTCGGCGCTCAGCTGGGCGCTTTACCTGCTGGCGTTTGACCCTGCGGTGCAGGCGCGGCTGGCGGACGAGGTGGCGGGGCTGGATATGGAGAATATCCGCTTTAAGGATTTGAGCAAACTGCGCTTTACCCGCGCCGTATTTCGAGAAACCCTGCGGCTATACCCCCCGGTGCCGATGATGGTGCGCCGTGCCGCGCAAAGCGAGGAGATGCGGCACAGAAAGGTGCCAAAAGGCTCGATGGTGATCCTGAGCCCGTGGCATTTGCACCGGCATGAGCGATTGTGGGAGCGGCCCGACGCATTTGACCCCGACCGTTGGGAAAGTGAAAATGCCAAACATTGCGCGCGCGATGCTTTTATTCCGTTTTCGGCCGGGCCGCGGGTGTGCACCGGTGCGGGCTTTGGCATGGCCGAGGGGGTGCTGTTGCTGGCGATGCTGGTGCAGCGCTATCGCTTCGAGATTGTGAAAGAGCCGCAGCCGGTGGCATATTTGACCGTGCGCGCCAAAGACGGGGTTTGGCTTAAGCTGACCCCGCGCGCGCCTCATAATAAGCCAGCACATAAAGCCTGATGGCGCTGGCAAGGCCGGGTTCGCCCATGCGGGCGTCATCAATTTCGGCGGCGAGGCCGTTGATGGTTTTGCCCTCGGCTTCGGCGATTTTTAGGAAGGCGCGCCAGAAGGGGGCTTCCAGCGACACCGAGGTGCGGTGGCCATGCAGCGTGAGCGAGTGTTTCTGCGGCCGCGCGTCAGACATCGCGCTTGTGGAGGTCGAGCACGCGCGCGGCCTTCGATCGTTGTGCCTGTTGCAGGGTTTTTTCGGCTTTGCTGCGGCCATGGAGGGCGGCGTTTTGGCCCGCCAGTTTGCGTTTTTCTTCGCGGCTTTGCTGTTTGCGCTTTTGGCGAAGATTGATGATCTTGCTCATCTTTCGTCACCCAAATAGGTTTCTATGTTGCCAATCAGGCCGGGCAGGGCGGCCAAAGTGTCGATCTGCCTGAAGCGGGCTTCGGCCACCGGCGCTGCGGCGGCCTCGATTGCCCATTCCAGATCATGCGGCACATGCACACCCCAGCCGCCGGCCTCGATCATCGGGATTACATCCGATTTGAGCGAATTGCCAACCATAAGCCCTGCCGTGCCCTCAGCCCCTTGCCGGGCAAAAACCCGGCGGTAGGTGTCGGCGTTTTTGTCGCTGACAATTTCGACCGCGTCAAACAGTTCGCCCAAGCCCGATTGTGCCAGCTTGCGTTCCTGGTCAAACAAATCACCTTTGGTGATGAGCACCACCTTATAGCGCTCGGAAAGGCGGGTAATGGTGGCCTCGGCGTGGGGGAGCAGCTCATTGGGGTGGCTGTGAAGTTCGCGGCCCGCATCGAGAATGCTTTGAATGACTGAAGCTGGCACCTTGCCTTTGGTGACCTCGATCGCGGTTTCGATCATCGAGAGCGTGAAGCCCTTGATGCCAAAGCCATAATGCCCGAGGTTGCGCCGTTCGGCGGCCAGCAGGCGCTCGGAAAGGTGGTCGGCCTCGGCGAAATCGGCCAGAAAGCCCATAAACTGCGCTTCGGTCAGCCGGTAGTGAACCTCGTTTTCCCAAAGTGTGTCATCGGCATCAAAGCCGATGACAGCAAGGCGGGAGCGGCGGCTCATTTGGGCCCGATCATATCTTCGGGGCGCACCACGCGGTCAAAGGTTTCGGCATCAACCAAGCCAAGCGCGATGGCTTCCTCGCGTAGCGTAGTGCCGTTTTTATGCGCGGTTTTGGCCACTTTGGTGGCGTTGTCATAGCCGATGGTAGGGGCGAGCGCGGTAACCAGCATCAGGCTTTCCTGCATCAGTTTTTCGATGCGCGGGCCGTTGGCCTCAATACCGTTCAGCATCCGCTCGGTAAAGCTGGCGGTGGCGTCGCCCAGAAGCTGGATGGATTGCAGCAGGTTATAGGCCATCATCGGGTTGTAAACATTGAGCTCGAAATGCCCTTGCGAGCCCGCCATGCCAATGGCGGCATCATTACCCATCACGTGAATGGCCACCTGCGTCAGCGCTTCGGCCTGGGTTGGATTTACTTTTCCAGGCATAATCGAGCTGCCGGGCTCGTTTTCCGGCAGGATAAGCTCCCCCAGGCCAGAGCGCGGGCCAGAGCCAAGGAAGCGGATATCATTGGCGATTTTATAGGCACTTCCGGCCACGGTTTTGAGCGCGCCAGAGAGGAAAACCATGGCGTCATGCGCCGCCAAGGCTTCGAACTTATTGGGCGCGGTGACGAAAGGCAGGCCGGTGATTTCGGCCATATTGGCGGCCACAGCCTCGCCCCAGCCTTTATCGGTGTTGAGCCCGGTGCCAACGGCGGTGCCGCCTTGGGCAAGCTCGTAAATGCCGGGCATGGCCAGCTCAACCCGCTTGATGCCTTGGCGGATCTGGTGCGCATAGCCCGAAAATTCCTGCCCGAGGGTGAGCGGTGTGGCATCTTGCGTGTGGGTGCGGCCGATTTTGATAATGTCCTTGAAAGCTTCGGCCTTGGCTTCCAGCCCTGCGGCAAGTGCTTCCAGCCCCGGCATCAGCACATCCCGCACGCTCATCGCGGTGGCAATATGCATCGCGGTCGGGAAGGTATCATTTGAGCTTTGGCCCATGTTGCAGTGGTCATTCGGGTGCACCGGGTCTTTCGAGCCGATAACCCCGCCGAGCATTTCTATCGCGCGGTTGGCGATCACTTCATTGGCGTTCATGTTGCTTTGGGTGCCGGAACCGGTTTGCCACACCACCAGCGGGAAATGGGCGTCAAGCTTACCGTCTATCACCTCGCCTGCCGCGGCAATAATCGCTTCACCGCGCGCGCCACTCAGCTTGCCCGAGGCCATATTGGCCTGCGCGCAGGCTTTTTTGATCACCCCCAGGGCGCGCACGATCGCCACCGGTTGCTTTTCCCAGCCGATGGGAAAGTTCATCAGGCTGCGTTGGGTTTGCGCACCCCAATATTTATCAGATGGCACTTCGAGCGGGCCAAAGCTATCGGTTTCGGTGCGGGTCATCGGGCTATCTCCGTGGGTCAAAAAAATTCACCCCGTTATGGGCGCCAATGCCCCGAAAATCAATGACTATGCGGCGCAGTTTTGCGGCAATTGGTTTTGGAAGCGGCGATATTGATGCGAAGGTCGGTTTTTCGGTGCGCCCTAGGCCTGCTCTTTGGTAAATACATAGGGCATGGCAGGTGGCAGATTGAGCCATACTTTTTTCAATGTGCGCCATTCCAGCCCGTTGGCTTCACGCACGGCGGGCGCGATAGGCGGCTTGGGGCCGTAGGTGAATTGCACATATTTGCCGCCCGGGCGCATCAGTTCGAATGCCCCGCGAATGATATTTTCCTGCACCGGCTCGGGGATCGAGAGCAGCGGCAGGCCGGAAACCACCATGCCCACATTCTCGAGCCCCAGCGTGTCGAGTTTCTGCGCATCCATTTCCAGCACGTTGCATTCAGGAAAAAGCGATTTGAGGCTGGCGCAGAATTTCGGGTTCATTTCTATGATAGAAAGGTCTTGCGGGGCCACGCCCGCTGCCAAAATCTGCCGTGTGATCACCCCGGTGCCGGCACCGATTTCAACCACACGCCCTGTTTCAGCGGTGATCTCGGAAGCCATTTGCACAGCCAGCCCCCTGCTCGAAGGGGCAATGGCCGAAATGGTTTTGGGGTGGCGGATAAGCTGCCACATAAATAACGGAAGGCTCATCGCTCAGGGGCCCTTTCGAAAGGCGTCAAGGCTGACAACGCCGCCGCTTTCCGGCTTGGTTTTTGGGGTCGGGTCCGGCTCAGGGGTTTTATCCTCGAAAATCGGCTCAAAGGCGAGCTGGAATTTGGCATGCGGGTCGGCGAAGGTTTTGATGGCGTTAAACGGAATCACCAGCGATTCCCCGACACCGTTAAAGCTGAGGGTGACGGCAAATCGGTCATCCATGATGGCGAGGTTGTCAAACCAGTGCTGCATGACAATGGTCATTTCCTTGGGGTATTTGGCCTTCATCCAGCCGGGCATGTGCACGCCCGGCACCCGGGTATCAAACACAAAAACAAAATGGTGTTCGCCCGGCAGGCCTTCTTCGCCCACCCGCGCCAAAAGCCCCTTGAGCATATCACGAAAGGCACGCTGGATCAGTTGGTTATAGTCGATTTTATCGGTCATCGGCTCGGCCTCACTGGCTGTTTTTGCATGGGTAACAGATAATGCGGGGGGGTAAAAGGGCAAGGTTTGGGGGTGAGCAGGATTTATCCCGGCTCCGATTAATACATGCCAGAAATCATGGGCACGAACCGGGTGCCTGTCGCTATTGGCGGGGTGGAACCCCACCCTACAATACCTTCCCCCAAAGGTCATACTCACTCGCCTCGTCCACCTCCACATTCACCACTTCGCCCACACTCAACCCCTCGAAGCCCTCGTCGATAAACAGATTGCCGTCGATCTCCGGGGCATCGGCCCATGTGCGGCAGGTGGCGCCGTCGGCATCAATCTCATCCACAATCACCTCCAGCTTTTTACCGACTTTCGCCGCCAGTTTCGCCTCTGAAATGGTTTGGGATTTCTCCATGAAGCGGTTCCAGCGGTCTTGTTTGACCTCATCAACCACATGATCCGGCAAATCATTGCTGCGCGCCCCCGCCACATTTTCATATTGAAAGCAGCCGACGCGGTCGAGCCGGGCCTCATCGAGCCAGTCGAGCAGGTGCTGGAATTCGGCCTCGGTTTCGCCGGGGTAGCCAACGATGAAGGTCGAGCGCAGGGTGATATCGGGGCAGTCGGCCCGCCAGCGGCTGATTTCATCGAGCGTGCGGGCGCTGGCGGCGGGGCGGGCCATGCGCTTAAGCACATCGACATGGCTGTGCTGGAACGGGATGTCGAGATAGGGTAGAATCAGCCCTTCCGCCATCAGCGGCACCAGATCACGCACATGCGGGTAGGGGTAAACATAATGCAGGCGCACCCAGGCACCAAGGCTGCCGAGATCGCGGGCGAGGTCGGTTATATGGGCGCGGTGGCCCTTGGCTTCGGCGTATTTGAGGTCCAACCCATAGGCGGAGGTGTCTTGCGAGATCACCAGCAGCTCTTTCACGCCTGACTCAACCAGCTTTTCGGCCTCGCGCAATATGGCATGGGCGGGGCGGCTTTGGAGCTTGCCGCGCATATCGGGGATGATGCAAAACTTGCACTTGTGGTTACAGCCCTCCGAGATTTTGAGGTAGCTATAATGGCGCGGGGTCAGCGACACGCTGCGCGCCGGCAACAGATCAATAAACGGATCGGGTGAGGGCGGCACGGCGCTATGCACCGCATCGAGCACCTGCTCGTATTGGTGCGGGCCGGTCACCGCCAGCACGTTTGGGTGCGCGCCGGTAATATATTCCGGCTCGGCCCCGAGGCAGCCGGTGACGATCACGCGGCCGTTTTCGGCCAGCGCTTCGCCGATGGCGGAGAGGCTTTCGGCCTTGGCCGAATCAAGAAAGCCGCAGGTGTTGACGATCACCGCATCGGCGCCGCTGTAATCAGGCGAAATGGCATAGCCCTCGGCCCGCAGGCGGGTGAGGATACGCTCGCTATCTACCAGCGCTTTCGGGCAGCCAAGGCTGACCATGCCGATTTTGGGTTGGCCTTCGCGGGCGGTTTCTGGCACGGTTGCGCGGGCCAGATCGGGGCGGAGATTGGGAGGGTTTGTGCTCATGGCGTTGCTATAGCGCATTTATGCCAAGGCTTGAAGGCCAATCAGTGGCCCAGCGTATTTCTATAGGGTTCTTCCAGCGGCCCGCCAAAATAATAGCGCAACACGCCCTGAACCTGCGAGAGAAACTCGCGGCCGATACCATAGCGCGATAGGGCAAAATGCCTTGAAAATGGCAGGGCAAACAGCGCCAGCAACAAATTGGCCACCCCCAATACCGCGCACCGAAATATGATCTGCATACTTGACGATACGGCCATAACGGGTGATTTGTGTTTGTGGCGCAATTTGGTGAGCACCGATTGCATCCAGGCTTCCCGTTTCAGTCGCCCTTTGAGGTCGTTTCGCTCAATCGGAATATCTTCGGAGGTGACGGCCTCGTGCACATGGCGGATGATACCCCCTTTGTGATAATACTGGAGGGAAAAGTCCGTATCCTCCCCGCCGAGAAAACGGTAAACATGGTCATAACGAAGCGCCATGCCTTCGGGCGCAAACACATCAGCCCGGATAAACGCATTGCCACCAGCCCCGTCGCCAAGCCTCGCCCCGGTTGGGCTGGTCTTTTTCGCCCGTTTACCCTTGGGTAGCCATGTCGGGGTGCCGGGCAATTCGGTGCGCCTCCATCTACCGACGAACATCGCCGTTTTCCTATATCGCTTTGTTGCGGCGACCATATGCACAAGCCAGTCCGGGTCGATCAGTTGATCATCATCGACACAGCCCATCCAGTCCACCCCGAGCGCATGAACCGTATCTATCGCTTTATTGCGCGCATAGGTTAGCCCGGCGACGGGCTCGTGCACATGGAGGAGGCGCATCTTGCCCTGCATTTCGGCAATAAGCGGCCCGTAGGTGGGTGTATCGTTGTTTTCGACCACCAGAAATGTGGCATCCACATCTTCGGGAATGTTAAGCTGGCTCAAACAGGTTAACGCGCGGGCAAGCAGCACTGGGCGTTGGCGCGAACAAATGGTAATACAGACTGATGTTTTCACAACTGTTCCGGCCTTTCAGGGTTGGTTTTAACTGTTTGCAACACTTTTGCCACAGGTTAAAACCAATTGAAATTTTTGGCATTATTGTCTGGCCATGCGCATATAATCCGTGTAGAAGCGAAACTGCCTAAGGGCAACCTTAATTGCGCAATATCTAAGGAAGAAAAAAATGAAAACACTTAAACTAGCCGCTCTTGGCGTTCTTGCAGCAGGTCAGGCTTTTGCTGGTGCCGTTACCTTTGTAGCTCCAGAAGTTGTAGCTATTGAAGAACCAGCCCGCATGGGCGGCTCCGGCGCGTGGCTCATCCCACTCGTTATCGTAGCTGTTCTTGCTCTGGCTCTGACCCAGGACAACGGCAACAACATTTAATCCTTTCGCGTAGCTTACGCATAGGAATAGTCTTTAAGCGGGCGCTACCGGCAACGGGGTGCCCGTTTTTATTTTTTCCATCACTATCTGGCTATGCACCCGCGCCACGGCAGGCTGCGGCAAAAGATGCTGATGGACCAGCCGGTTGAGCGCTGCCAAACCCCGTCAAAAACCCCGCAGTAAATAATCGGCCTCGCCGGTCAAGGATTGCAGATGGGCGGTGAAGCTGCGCGCGATGTCGGGTGAGTGGGTGGCGGTGGTCACTTGAATGCAAGTTTTCACATGCAGGCCGGCACCGCGGGGCCGCCGCCAGGATCAGGTTTTTTCGACCGCGTCAAAATCAAACCCGGCTTCCGCCATCAGGCGGTTGGAATTGGTTTCGACAAGCGCCTCCAGTTCCGCGATAAATTCCTTGACCGGCTTGCCGGATTTTATGATCGGCAGAAATTCGAGGATCGCCACACCCGGCTTGCGGTAAGGGCTGCGCCGCGACCAAAAAACCCCGGTATTGGTGGCAGCAGGGGCGCAATCCTGCCCGAAACGCTCATAGAGCACCGCGGCCCCAACCTTGTAAGGCCTTGAAACACCGGGCAAAACCCGGGTGCCTTGCGGAAAGATCACAGTTTGGCCAGCGTCTTTTTTTTGGCTTTCCTGCATTTGCGAAACCATTTTTATCAACGCGCCACCTTTCTTGCCCCGTGTCACCGGTGCCGAGCCAATGCGCAGGGCATAAAAGCCGACAACCGGCGCAAAAACCAGCTGGCGCTTCATGATGAATTTGGCGCGGGGGAGAACCTCCATCAGCATCAGGATATCCAGAAAAGACATGTGTTTGGAGCACACAACCACATTGCCGGAGGGCACCGGCCCGCGGATTTCCACCCGCAAATTACACACCACCTTCAAATACCAGAATACGATCCGGCAATATCGTTTCATCACCCAATAGGCGCCATCAACCGACCAAAGCGCCAGCGGTGACATGAGGATGCCATATACCAGCATGGTGCCATACATCAGAAAATCAAACAGCAGTGAACGAAAACGCAGCATGATACCCCTAGGCTTCCGTATGGAGGTGATAGCGCGCCGCGATACGCGATGTGAAAAAGGTTGAAATCGCGACCAGAAGCGGCACGAGCAGCGGGTAGACCCAATCTGCCCCCTGCAAGGAAAGGCCGACAAGCAGGCCGGTTTCGCTTGATGTGGCGGGAAAGCTGAAAACAACCAGCATTGCCAATACCATACCGACCAGCGCCCCGATGGTGGCCCGCAGGGTAACGCGGCGCACAAAGGCGCGGGCAATATAGGAATCACGCGCCCCGAGCAGGCGCAGGGTGCGGATGATGGATTGGTTGGCCGTCAGCGCATTTTGCGCCGAGATCACCACAATGATCATGGTGACCAGCAAAGTGAGCGCCAGAGATATTGCCACCATCAGCTTTAGCCGCTCGGCCGCCTCGAGAATGGGGGTGCGCCAATAGTTTTGATCGTCAAACGAGGCACCGGGGGCCTCTGCGGCCAGCCGGAGTTTGAGGCTTTCCACATCCGGCCCGTCGGGGCCGAGGCGCACTTCTATCAACTGGGGAAGGGGCAATGTCGCGACGGAAAGATTGCTTCCGAGCCAGGGTTTGAGCAGCGCAAGCTGCGCTTCGGGGTTTAGCACCTCGGCGCTCACGACGCCCGGAGAGGTGCGCAAAACCTGCAGGGCCGCCTGGGTTTGCGCCGCCATCTCGCCTTCTTCCGCCACAATCTGCACCGTGGCGGTGCGGGCCAGATCAAGGGTCCAGTAATCTGCCAAACGGCCAACCGCCAGCGAGAGCGTGAGCGCAAAAACCGCAATAAAGGCCATTGCCCCGGAGGCAAAACCGGTAAGCCAAGTCGAACGCCCCTTGGGGGGGACCACCTGATCGGAGGAGGCATCCCCCAAAAGCAGTGTCAGCGGATTCCAGCTCATAACTGTGCCCCCGCCAGGCTCAACTGGCCCTCTTTGAGCCGCAACACCGAGGCGGGCACCCGGCCTTTGACCGAGCGAATCAGATTGAGATCATGCGTGGCCAGCAAAATGGTTTTTCCCATTTTATTGAGCTCGACCAGTAAAGTGAGCAGGCGCTGCCCCATTTCCCAGTCCACGTTGCCGGTTGGCTCGTCAGCCACAATCATATCGGGGTCCATGATCACGGCACGCGCCAGCGCCAGCCGCTGGCGCTCGCCCCCCGAAATCTCTTCGGGGAAGGCATCGGCGCGGTGGGCCATATCCACCCAGTCCAGCAAATCCTCCAGATTTTCCATATTATCCTCAATATTCTTGCCCGCCACCAAAAGCGGCAAGGCTATATTTTGACGTATGGTTAAATGGTTGAGAAACTGGCAATCCTGGTGCACAACGCCGATGCGCCGCCGCATCTGGGTGATTTGCTCGCGCGTAAGCCCGGCAACATCCTGCCCCAAAACTTCCAGCGCGCCCGAATTTGGCGTAAGCGAAAGATAGCACATTTTGAGGAGGGTTGTCTTCCCCGCGCCTGATGGGCCGGTGAGAAAGTGAAAAGAACCCGCCGCAAGTTCCTGTGTCACATTCTCCAAAATGGCCCGCGAGCCATAGCTAAATCCGGCGTTTTTCAGCGAGATCAAAAGAATTTCCTCCAATTTTGCAGACATTCACATGTTAACGCGATAAGCTCAAGCCCTAAGCCTTTGATCCACTTGGAATACCCTACATAGGCGGTTACAAATGTTAATTATTTGATTCGGGTGCACAGAATAAGAAATACACAGGATATATTACAATGCGGATAACATGCCCAAATTGTCAGGCAACCTACGAAGTGGGAGATTCCGACATACCCGATGACGGAATCGAAGTTGAATGTAGTGCCTGCCTCAAACGCTGGATGCAACTACCGGTGGTTGCGGTGCCCGATCTGCCTGACGCACCGGAAGAATCGGCGGAAGAACCAACTCTGGCCGATGTTGTTTTGGCAGAGAGCGCGAGCGCTGAATCGCAAGATTTTGATCCGCAGGAAGGGGAGGCGCCACCCCCCGCACCCGACGCGGTGGTGATGGATTTCCCGTCAACGGCCGGCAAACCCGGCGCTGCTGCCGATACTCCGCCCGAACCGCTTTCAAAACACAAGGCAGAAAATCGAAAGGAATCGACCGGCACGGGTGCAATACCGGATTTGCCGGATCCCGAAGGTTCCGGCCTTGAGGCACCACAAGCCGAAAAACCGGTGGCACCGTCAACCGGCTGGCGGGTGCCAAAGCCGCCCAAAGGGACCATTTTGGACGAAGACCCGCTGGACCTCATTCTCGCGGAAGTAAGCAGGGATTCCGGTAAGGGCGCGCCTTCCTTGCCGGATGAAGCACAACCTCAAGAAGCGCCTGAAAGCGCCGGTGCCGAAATGGATGAGCCCGCCGCCGCTTTAGATAATCCCGAAAAAACCGAAGGCCAGCCCGATGCGGCGGAGGCTGCTGATTCCGAAACAAGCGAAGCCGCTGATGATGAGGAAGCGGTGCAAGCCGATGTAGCGCAACCCGATGAAAGCGAAGGCGTGGCTGAGGAAGCGCCCGCCGCGCCGGAAGAGCAAACAGCGACCGTGCTTCCTGAAGCGGCCGAATTTGAAGAAGAGGGATCAGCCGACCTAGATGCAGGCGCAAAGGCCACCGTTGCCGATGCGGTAGAACCCGGCGCGGACCCAAAAATAACGGATAATGCAGAAACTGCCATCGAGGATGAGGAACCCTTGGCAACGGCAACGGAAACCCCCGAAACCAACGCAGAAACGCCGGAAAAAGCCAACGCCGACGGCGCACCGGAACCATCACCCGATGCGCAAGCGGATGCGGGCGACAGCGAAGCCTTGTCTGGCCTTGCCGACAAAGAACCGGATGCTGCCGCAGGCGGGCCGGATGCGCCCTTTGGTTTTGAGGTGGAAGCCGACGGCATGGCTTCCGGCCCTTCGGCAAGTGAGGTGCCGCCGGTAATTTCAGAACCGTCATGGCCCGAAGTCGATGTGCCGGAGCCGGTTTCACCCAGGGAGGATGGCGAAGCACCTTTTGCAGCTACCGCCGCAGTGCCGGGCGCAGACATTAAGGCACCCACATCGGAGCCGGACAAATCCGAAGACGAAGCGCATCGGGAAATGAATGCCCTGATCGAAAATCTGGGTGCCGGAGCCGGAGCCGGTGCTTTGCGGCCTGTGCCAGAGAAAAGCGAACCCCGCGCCGATGATTCCGCGCTCGCTGCGCATGATAACGACTTAAAACAAGCCGACGAGGATGACGTGTTTCACCCGTGGGAGGGTGAGGTTGCCTCGGAAATATCGGAAGACGAAGCCAGCGAATCCGAGGCGGCGGCCACACCGCAGGCAGCTATAGACACGCAAGATGACGATGATTTCGAGTGGGTCGAACCACCGGCTAAGCCCGACGGTTTTAACCTTGAACCAAGCGAGCCGGAAGACGGGTCGGTCGAGGCTGAACACATGGCGGCGCTTGCCCGCCAAAATTCCTATGACCGGCATGATGAAACGCCCGGCATTTCCAATGTCATTCAAGCCAATATCCAGCCACAGCCATTCGCAACCATGCCAAGCGGCCGGATGCGGCCACCAAAAGCCACCCCGCATAAACCCACACCGGTTGATTCCCAACGGGATGTGGAAGCAGCGATAAGAGAGCAAATTCACAGCTTTAAAAAGCCGCCGGTGCGCGCGGTGGTGGAAAACGAGCCCGTTAAAAAGGGCCTGTTTGGCCGCAAGCCCAAGCCGGCAGATGCACCCCCGCCGCAACCCGAGCCAGAAACCCCGGCCCCGAAAGCCACCGCAGGCAACGCACTGAAAGACGCGCTTCTGGCCGCGGATGAGGACACAGATGCCCCACGTTCGGGCAAGCGCAGTGGTTTTTATCTGGTATTGATACTGTTTCTGTCGCTGCTGGCACTGTATATATGGGCAGATTTACTGGCGGCACAGGTTCCGGCCCTGGAATCCTATCTCAAACTCTTTACCGGTTTTGTCGACAACCTGCGTGTTGCCACGCAAAAATTGCTGGCAGACTATTTGCCCGCCAGACCCTAAATCGCTGATTTCAGGCTTTCGGCCAGATAGATTTCGCGCAGGCGGCGGGCGGTTGCCCCAACCTTGCCGTCGCCGATCTCTATGCCGTCTATTGCAACAACCGGCCCCACAAAAGTGGTGGCCGAGGTCACAAACGCCTCTTTTGCGGCTTTGGCCTCGTCGATGGTAAAGGGGCGTTCCTCAACCTTTATCTGGGCTTCGGCGGCAAAGCGCAGCACCGCCTCGCGGGTGATGCCCGAGAGGATATCATGGCTGAGATCACGGGTGACAATAGTGCCTTCTTGCGTGACGATATAGGCGTTATTCGAGGTGCCCTCGGTCACGAAACCGTCTTCCACCAACCAGGCGTCGTCAGCCCCGGCGGCCTTGGCGGCCATTTTGCCTAGCGACGGGGCCAGCAATTGCACGGTTTTGATATCACGGCGGCCCCAGCGGATATCGGGAATGGAAATCACCTTCATGCCGGTTTCGGCCAGTGGCGCGTTCAGCACGTTTTTGGCCTGGGTAAACAGCACCATGCTCGGCTCGACATCCGGAAAGGCGAAATCCCGGTCGGCCACGCCGCGGGTGACCTGCAAATAAATCAGGCCCTCAGAGAGGTCATTGCGCGCAATCATTTCACGGTGGATAGCTTCCAGTTCGGCAATCGTGCAGGGCTGTTTCATGTCTATCTCGCCAAGCGAGCGCGCAAGCCGTGCCGCATGACCCGCGAAATCCAGCATTTTTCCATTGATGATCGAGGTCACTTCATAAACCGCATCGGCCATGAGGAATCCACGGTCAAAAACCGAAATTTTGGCCTCGGCTTCGGGCAGGTATTCGCCGTTTACATATACTATTCTGCTCATGGTCATCCCCATAGTTCAGCGATTGGCGGGTAAACCCCGCGCTCGTCATAGCGCAAAGGTGCGGCGCGGTCACCTGCCAAAAGCAGCGGGCCGTCAAGATCAACCACCGCTGCCCCTTGCGTCAGCAATGTGGCCGGGGCCATGGCCAGCGAGCTGCCCACCATGCAGCCCACCATCATGCCATAGCCCCCGGCCAGCAACGCCTCGCGCAGCGCCAGTGCTTCGGTCAGGCCACCGGTTTTATCGAGCTTGATATTGGCCATGTCATATTTGCCCTTCAATGCGGGAAGGCTCTGGCGATCATGGCAGCTTTCGTCGGCGCAAACCGGTAGCGGCCGCTCGATCTCGGCCAGCATATCATCGGCACCGGCGGGCAGCGGCTGCTCTACCATCTGCACCCCGAGGCGCAACAGCGCCGGGGCCAGCCCGGTGTAAATTTCCGGGGTCCAGCCCTCGTTGGCGTCCACAATGATGCGGGTATCGGGCGCGCCTCGGCGCACCGCTTCCAGCCGCGCCATATCGCCCTCGCCGCCGAGTTTGATTTTGAGCAGCGGTTTGGCGGCATGTTTGGCCGCTTGCCGCTGCATTTTTTCTGGGCTTTCCAGTGACAGCGTAAAGGCGGTGATGGCGGGCTGTGGTGCGGGCATGCCAAGAATGTCCCACACCCGTTTTCCGGCCATTTTGGCCTCCCAGTCCCAGAGCGCGCAATCAACCGCGTTGCGGGCGGCGCCGGCGGGCAGGGCGCTTTGTAGCGCGCTTCGGGTTATGCGTGGTGGCAGGCTTTTGATCTGGTCAAGCACGCTCTCTATACTTTCGCCATAGCGGGCATAGGGCACGCATTCACCGCGCCCGAAATGGCCATCACGCGACACGCTCACCGTTACTACCTTGGCTTCGGTGCGCGAATCGCGCGAGATGGTAAATACCTCGGCCAGCGGAAAGGCTTCAGCGACCCCGACGATCATGCCAGCGCATCCACCAGCCGGGCCGCGCCGTGGCGATAGGGGTCAACGCAAGGCAGGCCAAGGCGCGCCTCAAGCACGGCAAGATAATCAATCGCCTCCGCCTCGGCCATTTTGGCGGTGTTCACCGAAACCCCGATAACCTTGCACTCCGGGTTGACAATGCGTGCCATGGTCAGCGCCACATCGCGCAATTCTTCCAGCGTTGGCAGGGTATAATCCGGCAGGCCGCGCATATGGGTGCGGGTTGGCTCATGCGCCAAAATCAGCGCGTCGGGCTGGCCGCCATGGATCAGCGCCATGGTCACGCCCGAATAGCTGGCATGGAACAGGCTGCCCTGGCCTTCGATAATATCCCAGTGGTCATCGTCGTTATCCGGGGTCAGATATTCTACCGCGCCGGCCATGAAATCGGCGATCACCGCATCGAGCGGCACCCCGCCGCCGGTGATCAGGATGCCGGTTTGGCCGGTGGCGCGAAAGGTGGCCTTCAGGCCGCGGCTGTGCATTTCACGCTCCATCGCGATGGCGGTATACATTTTGCCCACCGAGCAATCGGTGCCCACGGCCAGCACCCGCTTGCCGCTGCGCTTTTTACCGTTGGCTATGGGGTAGGCCACGCTGGGCACCCGCACATCATGCAGGGTGCGCCCGTGCATTTGCGCGGCAGCCACCAGCGCATCTTCATGCGCCAGCAGGTTATGCAGGCCCGAGGCGATATCCATTCCCGCGACCAGCGCGCCTTCCAGCGCCGCTATCCACTCGGGCGAAATATGGCCGCCGCGGTTGGCCACGCCAATGACCACAGTTTTTATACCTGCCGCCACGGCCTCTTCCATGGTCATATCCGGCAGCCCCATATCGGCATTGCAGCCCGGCAGGCGAAACTGGGCCCGGGCGTAATCTGGCCGCCAGTCGCGGATACCTTGCGCTACTTTGGCGGCCAGCGGGTCTACTGCGTCACCTAAAAACAGAATGTAGGGGGCTTCGATCATGGGGGTCTCCGGTGCGGTGGGTGAATTTCTTCACAGATAGACCAGAGCCGACGGGAGGAATTGCTTAATCGTGCGAAAAATAAGGATATATTCGAAGAATATTGCATAAAAACGCCGAATTGTGCAATAATTGGCGGTTAACCTTTGCGAAGCAACGCAACCGGCGCGTTTTCATCTTCGGCGAAATCCTTGGCGGGGCCATCGGCCACATTGGTGTGGCGCTTGTATTCATAACGCATGATCTCGCCTTCGAGCTCGGAATGGATGACGAGGCAATTGGCCAAATGCCGCGCGCCATCATAAATGTCAACAAAGCCACGCAAATGCGGCGCAGCGTCATGCTCCAGTTCAAAGCCGGTATCGGATACGCTGAGCAGCGGGTAAACCGCGTCACCCACATGCAGGCGCAAGCGGTTTTTTTTATGCTGGGCGCGTTTGCGCGCCCGCTCGAGGCCTTGCAAAACCTCTTTTGATAAAAATGCATCCATGAGCGTGCCTCCTGACGCGAGCATCGCAGATTTTTGTTAACGCCAGCCTTACAGGCGCGGCGCTTTTCCAAAACACTATATCTTGATTCGGTGCTGCAGCCAGAGGAATTTTGTGAATTTTTATGGCGTGCTCGGCCGTGACCGGCGCTTGCTATTCAGGTAGGATATCGTCGCCGCCAGATCGTCGCCGTCAACGGGCGACTGCAAAACGCTATGCACATTGGGCACCAGTTGAAAGATGGACCCGTCTGAAAAGAAGCTGGAAGAGTTGACGGTGATAACAGGCGCATCGGGAAAACGATAAGCCGCGAAATCGGCGATGGCGATGGCACCGCCATCGGGCAAAACCATTTCCAGAACGAGGGCGTCAAATTCTTGTGCGCGTAAAAGTTTAAGGGCTTCGGTCTGGGATAGGGCCAGCGTGACCGTGATCCCTTCACGCTCCAGAAAACCGGCCCATATTTTACCGAGATCGGCATTATGTTGTGCGATCAATACTCGCAAGGTTCACCTCTTACTGTTGTCAAACGCTGCCAAACAAAATGCAGCAATAACTTAATACGTGTTAATACGTCGAAATAATTGCTTTAGTATAGTCGTGGACGTATAGCATTTAAATCGAATTTGCTAGCCTGTATTGGCTTTGCAGCCGAATTTCGCCGAGTAGAACTGGAATTTTTAAAGGAAAATGTTGTTTTTTGTGGTTGTAATTCTGGCGTTGAGCCTGGATGCCTTTTTTGGCGAGCCAATTTGGCTGTGGTCGCGGCTGCCGCACCCGGTGCGCGGTATGGGCGCGGCCATCCATTGGGCTGACAAATCCCTGAACCGGGGAAAATATAAAAAACTCAAGGGGGTGGTGGCCATGGGCGTGTTGGCACCGGGCTTTGGCGTGTTTGCGGCGGGGCTGGCATGGCTGCCGGATTTTGCGGTGTTGGAAATCATCGGTGCCGCGATCCTGATCGGGCAGCGCTCGCTGGTTGAGCATGTGGCGGCGGTGGGTGCCAGCCTTGCCCGGAGCCTGCCGGAGGGGCGGCGCGCGGTATCGATGATTGTTGGCCGGGATGTGGCGGCGCTTGATGAAAGCGCCGTGGCGCGGGCGGCGATTGAAAGCGCGGCCGAAAATTTTTCGGACGGGGTGGTGGCGCCGGTTTTCTGGTTTTTGCTGTTTGGGCTGCCCGGCCTTGTGGTTTATAAGCTGGTCAACACCGCCGACAGTATGATCGGCCACCGAAATGAAAAATACACAGAATTCGGCTGGGCGGCGGCGCGGCTGGACGATGTGCTGAATTTTGTGCCGGCCCGCATTGCGGCCGGGCTGATCGCCCTTTCAGCCACCTCGCGAAAAGCGCTTGAAACCGTGCGGCGGGACGCGGGCCAGCACCGCTCGCCGAATGCAGGCTGGCCGGAAGCGGCAATGGCGGGGGCGCTCGATATCGCGCTCTCAGGGCCAAGAGTATATGGCGGGCAGCCTACCAATGACGCCTTTGTCAACGATTTGGGCCGAAAAACGCTGGTGGTGGCCGATATCAGCGCGGCTGTGCACTTGTTATGGAAAAGCTGGGGGCTAATGTTGGGCATCATCACCATGACCGCGGTTTTTGCTTGGTTGTTCTTGTGAAAAGCGGCTTTGCATCGGCGCGAAAATGCGGCACTATCGCGGTGAAAGCCCCTCACTTTGGAAAGCATAGACCATGACTGATATCGTAATTCTTGACGGTGCCCGCACCGCGATCGGCGGTTTTGGCGGCAGCCTTGCCGGCACCCCGCCCATAACCACAGCAGCCCATGTTTCGCGCGCGGCCATGGAAAGGGCCGGGGTGGAGCCCGGCCAGATCGGGCAGGTGGTTTTTGGCCATGTGATCAACACCGAGCCGCGCGACATGTATTTGAGCCGGGTTGCGATGATCGAGGCGGGCATACCCGACCCGGTGCCCGCGATGAATGTAAACCGGCTATGTGGCTCGGGGGCGCAGGCGATTGTGTCGGCCGCGCAAACGCTGATGCTTGGCGATGCCGATTTTGCGCTTGCAGGCGGGGCCGAAGCGATGAGCCGCGCGCCCTATATTATGCCGCAGGCCCGGTTCGGCCAGAAAATGGGTGATATTTCGGCGACCGATATGATGCTGGCCACGCTCAACTGTCCGTTTGGCTCGGGCCATATGGGGGTGACAGCCGAAAACGTGGCGCTGAAATACGGCATTAGCCGCGAGGAACAGGACGCCTTTGCGCTGGAAAGCCAGAGCCGCGCGGCACGGGCAATAGCCGCCGGTTATTTTAACAGCCAGATTGCGCCGATAGAGGTGCGCCGGGGCCGTGAAACCGTGACATTTGACACAGATGAGCATCCGAAATCAACCAGCGCCGAGGCACTGGCCGGCCTAAGGGCTGCATTTAAAAAAGATGGTAGCGTAACCGCGGGAAATGCTTCCGGCATTAATGACGGGGCAGCAGCGGTGGTGCTGGCCACAGCGGCGGCGGCAAAATCTGCGGGGTTGCGGCCTAAAGCACGGATTCTTGGCTATGCACTGGCCGGGGTGGACCCGGCCCTGATGGGCATCGGGCCGATACCTGCGGTGCAAAAACTATTGGCCAAAACCGGCTTGGCCATTGATGATTTCGCGGTGATAGAAAGCAATGAGGCCTTTGCGGCGCAAGCCTGCGCCGTGGCGCAAACGCTTGGCTTTGATCCGGCACGGGTGAACCCCAATGGCGGGGCAATCGCGCTTGGCCACCCGGTGGGGGCCACCGGGGCGATTGTGACCGTGAAGGCGATTTACGAACTGGAGCGCATTGGCGGTGGCAAGGGGTTAATAACGATGTGTATTGGTGGCGGGCAGGGGATAGCTATGGCCATCGAGGTTTAGCCCGGAGGGCGTGGCCGGAACTACAGGGCAGCAGGGGCGCTGCCCCTCTGGCTGCGCCATTCACCCCGGAGTATTTTTGAAAGAATGAAGGCGGCTGGCATTGGGGGTGCTGCTGGCCTTAAGCTGCACCAAAGTGACGCCCGGAAATCGCATTCTCATTTACTTCAAAAGATGTTAGCACTGCAACAAGCTGACAATGCCAGCCACATTCTAACCAATTTCCGGTGACGAAACATTGCGTCACCCAGAAACGAGGAGCCACCATGCCCGGACTTTTGCCAAATATCGACCCCGACGGTTTGCAGGAATTTTCGGTGGTGTTTACCGACCGCTCGCTCAACCATATGTCGGCGCGCTTTCAAAAAGTGATGCGCGATATTTCGGCAACTCTGACCGGGGTTTACAATGCAGAGGCGGCTGTGGTGGTGCCGGGTGGCGGCACTTACGGCATGGAAGCGGTGGCGCGGCAATTTGCCGGTGGTGAAAAAGCGCTGGTGATCCGCAATGGCTGGTTTTCGTATCGGTGGACCCAGATATTTGAGGCGGGTGATATTCCCGCATCGCACACGGTGCTGAAAGCGCGCCAGATCGGCAATGCGGCCAGCGCGCCCTTTGCGCCGGTGCCGATCGAGGAAGCGGTGGCGCGCATTCATGAGGAGCGCCCGGCGGTGGTGTTTGCCCCGCATGTGGAAACCTCCAGCGGGTTGATATTGCCCGATAGCTATATAAAGGCGCTGGCGGATGCGGTGCATGAAGGTGGCGGGCTGATGGTGCTGGATTGCATCGCGTCGGGCACGATTTGGGTGGATATGAAGGCTACGGGTGTGGATGTGCTGATCTCGGCACCGCAAAAGGGTTGGAGCAGCTCGCCCGCGGCGGCGCTGGTTATGCTCTCGTCGGCGGCGCTGAAACGGCTCGGGGAAACCACATCATCGAGCTTTGCCTGCAACCTGAAAACATGGCACGCCATCATGCAGGCCTATGTGGACGGGGGCCATGCTTACCACGCGACCTTGCCCACCGATTCCCTGCTTGCCTTTCGCGATGCCATGCAGGAAACCGAGGCGCTGGGCTGGGCGGATATTGCCGCTGCGCAGCAGGCGCTGGGCGACAGGGTGCGGGCTGTGCTGAAGGCGCGCGGCATTGCCTCGGTGGCGGCGCCGGGTTTTGAAGCGCCGGGTGTGGTGGTGAGCTATACCACTGACGCCGACGTTAAAACCGGTAAGAAATTTGCCGCGCTTGGCATGCAGATTGCGGCCGGGGTGCCGCTGCAATGTGATGAGCCCGAGGGCTTTAGCACCTTTCGGCTCGGGCTGTTCGGGCTGGATAAACTGGCGGATATTGACGGCACCGTGGCGCGGCTGGAAGCGGCGCTCGATCAGGTTTTTTAGCGGCGGCGCACGGTTGGCGGCCGCTTTTCGATCTCGTCATTCGCGCTGTAGCTATGGGTTGCTTTGCGCTTTATCGGCGCGGCATTGGCCGGTTTGGCAGAAGCCGCCGCCAAGGTGGCCGCGCGCCTGCGCCTTAGCACCCGCCAAAGCCCCCACCCGCCGCCCATGACCCCAAGCCCGACAACCAGGAATATCAGACCAAAACCCCAGAGTGCCATCCAGCTTTCTATCCGCAGGTTTGAAGGGTTTCGGCTGTCATAAAGAATGTCGACTTTCGAGCCGATGGCGAAATTATAGCCCGAAGATGACAGCAAGGTCTGGCCGGATTGCTTGCCGCCGTTTTGGTCATAAAAGGCGATGGTCGGCTGATAGGTGGGGCTACTGGAGCTGTCCGAGCTGCTGGACCAGTTGACCTTGATCTCGGTAACTGTGCCGGTGGTGGTGAGGGCATATTTTGAAAAATCATAGGAAAAATAGGTTAAAACCCCGCCAACGCCGACAAACGAAAAGCCGAAAACCGCGAGGATGATGCCAGCGATCGGGCCTGCTGTGTTTTTAGGTTTTGTCATTTGGCTACCCTCCCGGCTGTGGGCGCCAGAATACGCGAAACCGGAAAAACCGCAACAAGGCCGAGCCGGGCACTGATTGCGGGAAAACCGCATTCGTACCAAGCGCAATGATCATCTGCTTGGGGCTGGATTAACCCACGCGTTTGTTGCGCGCTGCCAGCAGCTTAAGCCGCAAGGCGTTGATCTTGATAAAACCCGCCGCGTCTTTTTGGTCATAGGCGCCGGCATCATCTTCAAAGGTCACGTGCTCTTCGGAGTAAAGCGAGTGCTCCGACCAGCGCCCAATGGTTTGTGCCATGCCTTTATAAAGCTTGAGCCGCACCGTGCCGGACACATGCTTTTGACTTTCATCGATCAGGGCTTGCAGCATGTCGCGCTCGGGAGAATACCAAAAGCCGTTATATATCAGCTCGGCATATTTGGGCATCAGCTCGTCTTTAAGGTGGGCGGCGCCACGGTCAAGCGTGATACTTTCAATGCCGCGATGCGCTTCCAGCATAATGGTGCCGCCGGGGGTTTCGTAAATGCCGCGGGATTTCATGCCCACAAAGCGGCCCTCCACCAGATCAAGCCGGCCAATGCCGTGTTTGCCGCCCAGTTCATTGAGGGCGGTGAGCATTTCGGCCGGGCTAAGCGCCTTGCCGTTCAGGGCCACAGGGTCGCCCTTTTCATAGGTGATCTCGATGGTTTCGGGCGTATCCGGGGCCTCTTCGGGAGCCACCGTGCGCTGATACACATAATCCGGCGCGGCAATGGCCGGGTCTTCCAGCACTTTGCCCTCACTCGATGTGTGCAGCAGGTTGGCATCAACGCTGAATGGCGCTTCGCCGCGCTTGTCTTTGGCGATCGGAATCTGGTGCAATTCGGCAAATTCCAGCAGCTTGGTGCGGCTGCTCAGCGCCCATTCCCGCCACGGGGCGATCACCTTGATATCGGGGTTGAGCGCATAGGCGGCCAGCTCAAAGCGCACCTGATCATTGCCTTTGCCGGTGGCTCCGTGCGCCACGGCATCGGCCCCGCACGCAGCCGCGATTTCAACCAGCCTCTTGGAGATCAGCGGCCGGGCGATGGAGGTGCCCAGCAGATAAAGCCCCTCATACTGGGCATTGGCGCGAAACATCGGAAACACAAAATCGCGCACGAATTCTTCGCGCACATCTTCGATGTGGATGTTTTCCGGCTTCACTCCCAAAAGCTCGGCCTTTTTGCGCGCCGGTTCCAGCTCTTCGCCCTGGCCAAGGTCAGCGGTAAAGGTGACAACCTCGCAGCCATATTCGATCTCCAGCCATTTCAGGATGATCGAGGTATCCAGCCCGCCGGAATAGGCGAGAACGACTTTTTTGGGTGCAGACATGAGGAACTCCTGAAAGTTGATACAGGGCCGATTTATCTCTTTCGGCGCCTGTCAGCAAGGGGGAAGCGGCTGATTTTGTGGCGTTGACATTTTGGCAGGCAAATTAGATTATATCCGCCAAAATCAACCAGCCGGACAGGTGTGCAATCAAACTCCATCTTCACATCGGAACCGAGAAAACCGGCACCACCAGCTTTCAGCTCTGGCTCGAGAAAAATCGCGCGCAATTGGCGGCGCATGGTGTGATATATCCGGCCCTGCCCGAGCTGTTTCGCGGCGGTGTCGGCCAGCGTATCCTGGCCGTCTATGCGCAAGGTTTCAAGCCGCAGGATGACGGGTTTATCCATGCGAATATTCTTGATAAAGCCACCTATGCCGAGGTCAAAAATGATTTTGCCAGCGCATTTGATGCGCAGGTCAAGGCGCAGCCCAACGGCGAGTGGGTGTTGTCTTCCGAGCATCTGCACTCGCGCTTGATCGAGTCCGAACAAGTGGAAACTCTGGCGCAATTTTTGCATTCCTATTTTACCGACATTTCCGTTTATATTCACCTTCGTCCGCAAGTGGATATGGCTCGCTCGCTCGCGTCTACGTTGGCGCGCGCCGGTGCAAAAGTGGGGTGCGCGTTTTTCGAGAAGATTGAAGAAACCTCCGCCTATTACAATTATCAATCGCTGGTAGCGCGCTGGGCTGCCGCGTTTGGCGCAGAAAAAATTGTTGTAATTCCTTATAAACGGCAGCCTGATATTCAGCGCTTTTTTTTGGAAAGGCTAAAGCTTGGCGCAGGTATTTTTCGCCCGGTTGCGCGGCTGAATGAAAGCCTCGATTGGCGGATGATGGCACTGCTTTCTGTTATCAGGCCTTATCGGGAAAATCTTTTTGGGAGCAAATGGTTGCCAGAGGCATTCAAGGAGTTTCCCTGCCTTGAACAGCTTCAGATCGGCCTTGATCTTGCACAGAAACTCGACAGGCGTATGCAAACAAGCAACGCGGCACTCATAGCGGCGCGGCCAGAGCTTGAGCCCGGTGATTTGTCGCCGGATTGGGCCGCCTATGACCACCCCGAAAACCTCAGCCAAATCGACCTTCCCGTCGTTTTTGCGGAGCCACTGGTGGCTGTTTTGTCACAAATGCAGCTTCAGCTAACGCAGGAAACCTGCCTGACCCTTTTAGCCGAAAGCGAGCGGGCATTGGCACGGCGCAATCACCAAACTGCGCGGCAAAAACTGGCCCGCGCCCGCGCTATTCTTGTTGAATTAAAAACGGCTGGCGGCAAACCGAAAGAACTGAAAGCGATGCAAAATCGCACCCAACGCCTCCACAAAATGCTGGAAACCGAGCCGTGAGTTTGCGAAACGGCAAGGGATTTGGACTGGTTCACGGGTTTGGGCTGTGCTAACGCGTAAGAAAAAGGAGGCGTAAATGATTGGCTTGACCATATTTTCCCACAGCTTGCGGCAGGTGCTTGGCAACCTTGGCATGGCGGTGCGTATTAGCGGCTGGTTGGCGCTGGTTTTTGCGGTGCTGGGCACGGCGATGTTTTCCTTTATGCCCGACTGGTTTATTTTAGCCATGCAGGGCCAGCCGGTTTCGGCGGCCGACATGTCCCAAATCAGCCCAAGCGGCATGATGCTGTTTCTCTTCGGGGTGATTGCGGCGGTGGTCTTTTTTAGCTGGTCTGTTTCTTTGGTGGCCATTGCGTGGCATCGTTTCATTTTACTTGAAGAGTATCCATCCGGCTTTATTCCTTACCAGAGCACCTTTAAAATTGGCCGGTATTTCTGGGTTGGCGTCGGAATTTCTCTGCTGGCGGCGCTGGTGGTCGGGCTTATCGGCGGGATATTGGGCCTGGCTTTTGGCCCGCTTTTCATGAATTCGCTGGCCAACGCCACACAGGCCAGCAGCCTGCAATTTATTGGAACATCATTTATTATCGGCCTGATACTGGGGGCAATCGTTGCGGTTATTTACCTGCGCATGGCGCTTGTTTTGCCGGCTATCGCGCTGAATGAAAATATGACGATCGGCGAGGCATGGGGGGCCACAGGTGGCTATACCGGTGCCATACTCATGCTGGCGCTGGTGCTCGCCGCTATCAATGTGGTGGTGTCTCTCCTGTTGGAAATGGTGCTTGGCGGCAATGTAGATGCCTGGTTTTCCATGGCGGTTTCGGGCCTTTACCAATGGTTCTTTTTCATGCTCAATATCAGCGTGCTTTCCACGCTTTACGGGTATATCGTGCAAAAACGCGATATTTTCTGAATGGAAGATTTTCGCGCAGATGTTGCCCGTGCCGAGCGCCGGATGCGCTCGGTATTCGGGCCAACGCCGCTCCAGCGCAACGATTTTTTGAGCACCAGATACAAGGCCGATATCTACCTGAAGCGCGAAGACCTTTCGCCGGTGCGCTCCTATAAAATTCGCGGGGCTTTCAATGCGATTGTAAAGGCGCTGGATGCCGGCAGCAAAGGGCCCTTTGTGTGTGCCTCGGCGGGCAATCACGCGCAGGGTGTGGCCTATGTTTGCGCCCATTTCGGGGTGCGGGCGGTTATTTTCATGCCGGTGACCACGCCACGGCAAAAAGTGTTCAAAACCGGGGCTTTTGGTGGAAAATATGCCGAAATCAGGCTCGAGGGCGATTATTTTGACGAAACCCTGCACGCTGCCCAAGCCTATTGCCGGGCGGCGGGGGCGGTATTTGTGCCGCCGTTTGACAGCGAGGATGTGATAGAAGGGCAGGCCACAATGGCCGCCGAAATATTGGCGCAAATGCCCGAAGGCGCGCCGGTTGATCTGCTGGTGATGCCGGTGGGCGGCGGCGGGCTAGCCGCTGGTCTGACCCGCTATCTGGCCGGCGGGAAAACCGCTTTTCGGTTTATTGAACCCAAAGGTGCGCCAAGCCTGCTGGCCGCGCTTGAGGCTGGCAAGGTGGTAACCCTGCCCAAGGTTGACAGCTTTGTTGACGGGGCCGCCGTGGCCCGGATCGGGGCGTGCAATTACCGCGCCCTTTCACATGTGCCGGTGGCGCAGGTGATTATCGCCCCCGAAGACCGGATATGCGCCACCATGATCGAGATGCTGAATGTAGAGGGTGTGGTGCTGGAGCCCGCAGGCGCTTTGGCGATCGATGGTTTGCAGGATATCAAGGATATAGCCGGTAAAACCGTGGTGGCGGTGGTGTCGGGTGGCAATTTTGATTTTGAGCGCCTGCCCGACGTGAAAGAACGTGCCCTGCGCTGGGCCGGGCTGAAAAAATATTTCATTGTGCAATTGCCGCAGCGCCCCGGAGCGCTGAAAGATTTTTTGAGCATTCTCGGCCCTGATGACGACATTGCGCGCTTTGAATACCTGAAGAAATCCGCGCGCAATTTCGGCTCTGTGCTGATCGGGATCGAAACCAGAAAGGGCGGCGGCTTTGCGCGGATCGAGGCCGGAATGGCCGCGCATGGTTTTGCCTTTGAGGATATTACCGATAATGCGGCCTTGGCCAATTTCATCATTTAGGGGGTTTGGATGCTGAATGTTGTGCGCATGGGCGAAGGCGGGGTGCCGCTATTGATCGTGCACGGGCTGTTTGGCTCGGCGCGCAACTGGCGGGTGCTGCAAAAGCGGTTGGCCCGTTCGAGGCAGGTGATAGCGGTTGATCTGCGCAACCATGGCGAAAGCTTTTGGGATACGGATAACAGCTATGAGGCGCTGGCTGGCGATTTGGCCGAGGTGATAGCGGCCCATGGCGGCATTGCCGATGTGCTGGGCCACTCGATGGGGGGCAAAGCCGCGATGGTGCTGGCTTTGAGCGCGCCAACGCGGGTGCGCCGCCTGATCGTGGCCGATATCGCGCCCGTTGCCTATGGGCACACGCAGGCCGGGCATATCAAGGCGATGCAATCGGTGGATATGGCGCTGGTTACGCGGCGCATGGAGGCCGACAAACAACTGGCCCAACAGGTGGCCGATCCGGCGCTACGGGCGTTTTTCCTGCAATCGGTGGCACTGGGAGAAGCGGGGGCGCGCTGGCAGTTGAACCTTGAAGCGCTCGCGGCGGAAATGCCGAAAATCATGGGGTTTCCGGCGCTGGAATCGGCATTTACCGGCGCAACCCTGTTTTTACACGGTGGTAATTCAGATTATGTTTTGCCCAGTATGCATACACTGATACGGGAAAAGTTTTCGCAGGCGGCATTTACCGAGATCAACGGTGCCGGCCACTGGTTGCACGCCGAAAAGCCGCGCGAATTTCAGGCAGAAGTGGAAGCGTTTTTAGGCTGATTTGCCCTATACAAGTGGCAAAACCGTAACCGGCTCGCACTGTGCGCAAATCATGCACCTGTGAAACGGAATAATAAGTAGAGCTTCAGCAGGTTGGTCTAAAGGTGAAGTGGAGGATTCTGTTGCCAGGCTCCTCCGGGCCCCGCCAGACTACGCTAATAGCCTGGAGTTAGGTTTCAGTATTTCGCACAGCTTACGCTGCGAGAGCCACTGGAGCACGATTGTCATTTGCAATTGTACAGTTTACGCCGATACGGTGGCAGTCCGCCGAGTAAAAGCTAACATCTTTGA
>Ga0316205_10001199_pt1 | contig 35568 bp, 35 predicted proteins | sample 3monthpyrite_MG_FD_204941 | JGI IMG/M metagenome (GOLD analysis project Ga0316205, IMG submission 204941) | Microbial mat bacterial communities from mineral coupon in-situ incubated in ocean water Damariscotta River, Maine, United States -... | ecosystem: Environmental > Aquatic > Marine >...
TGGGATGTTGGCACCGGCTGTGGCTCGGTAGCCGTTGAGTGGCTGCGGGCGGCCCGCTATAGCAAAGCGATAGGTATAGAGCCACGCGCGGACCGCCGCACCATGGCTGCGGAAAACGCGCTGGCGCTCGGGGTGCCGGCGCTGCAGCTGATAGATGGCAGCGTGCCCGAAGCGTTGCAGGGGCTGGAAGCACCGGATGCGATTTTTATTGGCGGCGGGTTGAGTGTGGAAAGCTTTGAGGCTTGCTGGCAGGCGCTACGTCCGCTCGGGCGGCTGGTGGCCAATGCGGTAACGATCGAGAGCCAAGCGATATTGGCAGCGCTGCACAGGCAATATGGAGGCGATATGGTGCAGATTTCCGTCAGCCGGGCCGAGAGCCTCGGTCTGATGTCTGGCTGGAAGCCCATGCGCCCTGTGGTTCAGTGGAGCCTGATCAAGCGATGACGGGCAAGCTCATAGGTGTTGGTCTTGGCCCCGGAGACCCGGAGTTGATGACCCTGAAAGCGCATCGGCTGATTACGGGTGCGGCGGTGGTGGCTTATCCGGCGCTGGAAAACGGCGAGAGCTTTGCGCGCGCGATAGCCGCTGCCGCCATTCCTGCCACGGCCACAGAGCTGATCATCCGTATTCCGATGACGGTGGCGCGCGCGCCTGCACAGGCGGCTTATGACCGGGGCGCGGCCGACATTGCCGCCCAACTTGAGGCAGGGCGCGATGTGCTGGTGCTTTGCGAGGGGGATCCGTTTTTCTATGGTTCGTTCATGTATCTTTTCAGCCGCTTGGCGGATAGCTATGAAACAGAAATCATCCCCGGGGTTACTTCTGTTACCAGCTGCGCTGCGGTGGCCAAACGCCCGCTTACGGCGCGCAACGAGGTTTTGAGCATCATTCCCGGCCCGCTGGAAAGCGATGATATGCGCGCCAAAATCGAGGCCGCCGGTGCCGTGGCGATCATGAAAGTGGGCCGCCATATTGGCCGCATCCGCGCGCTGCTTTCCGATATGGGCCTTGCCGAAAGCGCAACCTATGTGGCGCGCGTCAGCCTGCCCGCCCAGCAGGTGCTGCCGCTTGAGCGCGCGCCAGATCCGGCACCTTATTTCTCGATGATTTTGATCACGAAAGGCCAAGACCCATGGCTGAGCTAACCCCGATTATCCTGTGCCTTTCGCGCGCCGGAGAGGCCACTGCCCACCGCGTAGCAAATGCGCTCGGCGCCCCTGTGCATGGCCGTGAGGGCCGCGTGGATAAGGCCGATGCCTACTTTCCCAACGCGCTGGACCATGCGCGTATGCTGTTTCAGGCCGGGTATCCGGTGATCGGGGTGTGTGCTGCGGGTATTTTGGTGCGCGCGGTTGCGCCGGTGCTGGCTGATAAACACAGCGAGCCGCCGCTGATCGCGATTCCGGATGACGGCACGACGGTGATTCCGCTTTTGGGCGGCCACCACGGCGCCAACAGGCTGGCCAAAGAAATTGCCGTAGTGCTTGGTGCCCGTGCAGCCATTACCACTGCGGGGGATGTATCGCTTGGCATTGCGCTTGACGAGCCGCCTGCGGGCTGGCGGTTGGCCAACCCCGAAGATGCCAAGCCGGTAATGATGGCGATGCTGAATGGCCAAAAGCCGATTATTGATGGCGAAAATATCTGGGATATCGAGTCTGGCAGTGGTCCGGTCAAGCTGGTGACCAGTGAAGCGCCGGTTCAAACCGGCGAAACGGTGCTTGCCTATCATCCGCTGCGCTTTGCCCTTGGGCTGGGTTGCGCCCGCGGATGCAGCCCTGACGAAATGTGGGATTTGGTGCAGGAATGCTTGCGCGCCGCCAATATTGCACCGCAGGCGATTGCCGCTGTGGTGTCGCTTGATTTGAAGGCTGACGAGCCGGCGATGATTGACACCGCCAAGCGGCTTGGGGTGCCGTTGCGGGTGTTTACCGCCGCCGAGCTGGAAGCCGAGGCCGCAAGGCTGGCCAATCCCTCCGAGGTGGTGTTTGCCGAAGTGGGTTGTCACGGGGTGGCCGAGGGGGCGGCGCTGGCGCTGGCCGGGCCAAAAGCCAGGCTGGTGGTTGAAAAACACAAAACGCTGAACGCGACCTGTGCGCTTGCCCGCGCGCAAACGCCGATGATCGAGCTTCGCGGACGGGCGCGGGGCAAGCTCGCAATTGTTAGCATCGGGCCCGGGCAGCATAGTTGGCGCACCCCTGAAGCAAGCATGCTGATCGCGGGGGCCGACGAACTGGTGGGCTATGGGCTTTATATTGATCTTCTTGGCCCGTTGGCGGTGGGTAAACAGCGCTCTGATTTTCCGCTGGGGGGCGAGGAAGACCGCTGCCGCTATGCGCTGGAGCAGGCGGGCAAAGGCAAAAGCGTGGCGCTGGTCTGCTCGGGAGATGCGGGCATTTATGCCATGGGCGCGCTGGTTTATGAACTGCTGGACCGTGGGCCGGAAGCGATGGGTGTTTCAGATGCGGCGCGACGGGTTGAGGTGGTTTCGACCCCCGGGGTTTCGGCATTGCAGGGGGCGGCGGCGCGGGCAGGCGCGCCTTTGGGCCATGATTTTTGCGCAATAAGCCTGAGTGATTTGCTGACGCCGCGAGACGATATTCTCAAGCGCCTTAAAGCCGCGGCCGAGGGCGATTTTGTGATCGCGTTTTATAATCCGGTGTCTAAACGGCGGCGGACCTTGCTTTCTGAAGCGCGCGATATATTGCTCGGGCACCGGCCGGCAGACACACCGGTGATGCTGGCCAGCTCGCTTGGACGGCCCGAAGAAGCGCTGCGCTATGTGCGCTTGGCGGATTTGCAGGTTGATGATGTGGATATGCTGACTGTGGTTTTGGTGGGGTCGAGCCACTCGAAGCTGGCAACACTTGGTGAGGGGATGCGCATGTATACGCCGCGGGGCTATGCGCGCAAAATTGACGGGGATTTGAGCTGATGCGGCGGGATTTTGAGTATTTGGAAAAGAGTGAAACCGGGGGGCAGCGATGACGGTTCATTTTATCGGGGCGGGGCCGGGCGACCCGGATTTGATCACCGTCAAGGGGCGGCGGTTGATCGAGGCGTGCCCGGTGTGCCTTTATGCGGGCTCTTTGGTGCCGGAGGCTGTGGTGGCTTATGCGCCCGAGGGGGCGATTGTGCGCGACACCGCTCCGATGACGCTTGATGATACCCATGCTGAAATTGTGGCGGCGCATGCGCGGGGCGAGGATGTGGCGCGGGTGCATTCGGGTGATCCGGCGCTATATGGCGCGATTGCCGAGCAGATCAGGCGGCTAAACGCGGCGGGGATTCCTTATGATATTACGCCTGGGGTTTCGGCCTATAGCGCGGCGGCGGCGGCGATGGGGCAGGAGCTGACCATTCCGGAAATAGCGCAAAGCATTGTGCTGACGCGAATGTCGATGAAATCAACCGATATGCCTGCCGGGGAAACGCTGGAGAATTTTGGCCGCACCGGTGCAACGCTGGTTATTCATCTGGCGATCAGAAACCTGCGGGAAATAAGGCGGCAACTGGCACCTTTTTATGGCGATGAATGCGCCGTGGTGGTGGCCTACCGCGTGGGTTGGCCGGACCAGAAGATTATTCGGGGCACGCTGGCGGATATCCACGGGTTGGTGCGGGCTGAAAAGATAACGCGCACGGCGATGGTGTTTATCGGGCCCGCGTTGGATGCGGCGGATGATTTTAGGGATTCGGCGCTTTATGACCCCGCCATTCCGCATGTGCTGCGGCCGAAGGTGAAGACGTGAACGATTTTTTGGCAGGTGACGTTTGGCTGGTGGGGGCGGGGCCGGGGGATGCCGGGCTTTTGACTCTGCAGGCGGTGGCGGCGCTTGGGCAGGCCGATGTGGTGGTGCATGATGCTTTGGTTAGTGACGAGGTGTTGGCCTATGCGGCGGGGGCGGAGCTGGTATTTTTGGGCAAGCGTGGCGGGCAACCCTCTCCCAAGCAACCCGATATTAACGCGCGACTGGTGGCAGAGGCCAGAGCAGGCAAGCGGGTCGTGCGCCTAAAGGGGGGTGACCCTTTTATGTTTGGGCGCGGGGCAGAAGAGGTGCTGGCGCTGGTGGCGGCCGGCATTGGCTTCAGGGTGGTGCCGGGCATAACCGCGGGGATTGGCGGGCTGGCCTATGCGGGCATTCCGGTGACCTCACGCGATGTGAATTCGAGTGTTATTTTTTTGACCGGGCATGATGCGCGCGGGCTTTCACCCGAGGGGATAGACTGGGCGGCGGTGGGCAAAGCCGCAGGCATGATCGTGCTTTATATGGCAATGCGGCATATGGCGGAAATTGCTGAAAGCCTGATGGCTGGCGGGCTGGCAGGCGACACGCCGGTGGCGGTGGTCATGCAGGCAACGACTCCCGAAATGCGGGTGCTGGAAACCACGCTGGCGCAGGCGTCAACGGATATAGAGGCCAGCGGCATTGGCGCACCGGCGATTGTGAGCATCGGGCGGGGGAACCTTTTGCGGGAGCAGATGGCGTGGCGTTAAAAGGGGTGATCATTGCCGCCCCAAGCTCGGGTGCGGGGAAAACCATGATCACCCTTGGCTTGCTGCGGGCGCTTCGTAACCGCGGCGAGGATATTTGCAGCGCCAAATCGGGGCCAGATTACATTGACCCTACCTTTCATGCTGCTGCCAGCGGTGCGGCTTGCCTAAACCTTGATGCCTGGGCGATGTCGCCTGAAGATTTGCGCATGATGGCCCATCGTCGGGCGCAGGGGGTTTTGGTGATTGAAGGCGCGATGGGCCTGTTTGACGGCGCGCCGGTGGTAGGCGACCCGATGGGCAGGGGCTCGGTAGCCGATTTGGCCGGGGTGCTGGGCTTGCCGGTGGTGCTGGTGCTGGATGTGGCACGGCAAAGCCAGAGCGTGGCGGCGGTGGTGGCAGGATTTGCCGGTTTTCGCAAAACCGTGAGGATTGCCGGTGTGATCCTGAACCGGGTGGGCTCGGCGCGGCATAAAGAAGTGGTTACCCGGGCCGTGGAAGCGGTAGGTGTGCCGGTGCTGGGGGCGGTGATGCGCGATGAGCGTATGGCGCGGCCGTCACGGCATTTGGGGCTGGTGCAGGCCGGTGAGGATGCGGGGTTGGACGGATTTATCGAGGGCGCGGCGGCGGTGATCGAGGAAAGTGTGGATGTGGCGGCGCTTGTGGCGCTGGCGGAGCCGATTGAAAACGCGGCGCCATTTCAGGGGTTTGCGCCGCTTGGGCAGCGAATTGCGGTGGCGCGTGATGCGGCTTTTGCCTTTGCCTATCCGCATATGCTGCAAGGCTGGCGGCAGGCGGGGGCAGAGGTTTCAACCTTTTCGCCACTGGCTGACGAAGCGCCCGATTCGGCGGCGGATGCGATATTTTTGCCCGGCGGCTACCCGGAACTGCATGCAGGCAGGCTGGCGGCAAATAATACCTTCAAAGCCGCGATGCGCCAAAGCAAGGCGTCGATTTACGGTGAATGCGGTGGCTATATGGCCTTGGGCGAGGGGCTGGCGGATGCGGATGCTGTGCGCCATGAAATGCTGGGCCTGCTGCCGGTTTCAACCAGTTTCGAAAAGCGAAAACTGCATTTGGGCTATCGTAGCCTGACCGCGCTAACCGGGCCTTTTGAGGGCCACCGGCTGCCCGCCCACGAGTTTCATTATGCCAGTATTATTGCCTGTGAAACGCCAAACCTGTTTGAGGTGCGGAATTCGCTGGGCGTTGATCTGGGCGTGATCGGCCACCGGCGCGGGCGGGTTTCGGGCTCGTTTGCGCATATTATCATGCCGCCAAAGGCCTAAAGCAAATGCCCGCTCTTTTGGGCTTTTACGGCCAAATAACCCTGGTTATGCGGGTTTTCGCCTACCTTTAGCGGCACATGCTCGGCCACGGCCACACCCGAGCTTGCCATTTTGGCCAGTTTGGCGGGGTTATTTGTCATCAACCGCACGGCCGCAAAGCCAAGCGCCTTGAGCATTTGTGCGCCGAGGGCGAAGTCGCGTTCGTCATCTTCAAAGCCAAGGCGGTGGTTGGCCTCGACCGTATCAAAACCCTGATCCTGCAAGCCATAGGCGCGCATTTTGTTGGCAAGGCCAATGCCGCGCCCTTCCTGATTCATATAAAGCAGCACACCCGCGCCTTCTTCGCCGATTTGCGCGAGCGCGGCGCGCAATTGCGGGCCGCAATCGCATTTGAGCGAGCCGACCAGATCACCGGTGAAACAGGCGGAATGCAGGCGGGCCAACACCGGTTGGTGGCGGTCGGGGTTGCCGATTTCGATGGCGTAATGCTCCTCCGAGCCGTCATCGGGGCGGAACACAAACACGCGGCCCAGTGCCGAAACCGCAAGCGGCACCCGCGCCGAGGAAACAAGGTTGAGGGTGGGCGATTTGGTGTTGTCGATATCTGCGGCATCCACCAGCAAAACCCCGGCCGGAATTTCGGGCACCGGCAGCACCAGCGCGGCGGGCAGCAGATGCGCTTTTTTGCACAGGGCAATGGCGATGCGGTGCGCGGTGGCATCGCCGCCGCGCACGGGCTTGAACGGGCCTTTAAGCGGGGTGGCGAGATCATCCGACGGATCTGCCACCGCTTTGAGCCAGCGCAATTCCGCACCCGTTGGCACCTCGATCCGGGAGAGGTCACCATCATATACCGGTATGTGCAGGGTTTCGCTCCGCCATGCGGTGAGCGCCATTTCCGGGCGGCCCATTGCCCCCAGATCTGACCAGCGGGCCGTGCCGAGGCTTTCAACCGCGGCCACCAGCCAGCAGGCGCCACCGGCCTGCACACCCACCGGCAGGCCAAGGCGCATATCATGCGCGGCGCGGGCGCGCCTTTCAGATGCGGTCAGGGCCAGCATGGTGATTCCTGTTTCAGTTTGCCCCTATCCTATAGCCGCGCGCGGCCGGAATTGAAACAATTGCTTCATTTCGCACACAAGCCGGTGATTTGCCACCGCGCCCCTTGCGCCGCGCCGCTTTCCCCCCAAAATAGAGGGTAGATAACGGAGGAAACACCATGAGCGCCCTGAAAAAAATATTGATGGTCGATGATGACGAAGACCTGCGCGAAGCCCTGGCCGACCAGCTGGTGCTGACCGATGATTTTGACGTTTTTGAAGCGGGCACCGGTGCCGAGGGCCTGAGCCGCGCCAAAGAAGCGCTTTATGATCTGGTGATACTGGATGTGGGCCTGCCGGATATGGATGGCCGCGAATTATGCCGCCTGATGCGCAAACAGGGCGTGAAAGCCCCTATTTTGATGCTGACCGGCCATGATACCGACAGCGATACCATTTTGGGCCTTGATGCCGGCGCCAATGATTATGTGACCAAACCGTTCAAATTTCCGGTGTTGCTGGCCCGCATTCGCTCGCAGCTTCGGCAACACGAGCAATCGGAAGATGCGGTGTTTACCGTCGGGCCATATACATTCAAGCCCGCCGCTAAAATGCTGATTACCGAGGATGACCGGAAAATCCGGCTCACGGAAAAGGAAACCAATATCCTCAAATTCCTTTACCGCGCCAGCGACGGCGTGGTGGCACGCGATGTGCTTTTGCACGAAGTCTGGGGTTATAATGCGGGGGTAACCACCCATACGCTGGAAACCCATATTTACCGCCTGCGCCAGAAAATAGAGCCCGACCCCTCAAATGCCCGGATTTTACTGACTGAAAGCGGCGGCTACCGGCTGGCGGCCTAACCCGAATACCCTTCCTGAGCTTGCGCCCGCCCTATTTGGGCGGGTTTTTTTATATGTGCGTCGGGTTGCTTCTGGCTTGTTCAATGCCGCTTGGCTATTCTGCCCCGAAACAATAGCGGAGGCCCCGATGCCCATCACCATTTGCACGTGGAATATCAATTCTATCCGGCTGCGCGAGGATATCGTGCTCAAGCTGTTGCGGGAGGAAGCGCCGGATGTGCTGTGTTTGCAGGAGTGCAAATCATTGGTGGAGCTGATGCCGACCGAAAGCTTTGCCGCGCTTGGCTATAGCCTGATTGCGCGCGGGCAAAAGGGCTATAACGGGGTGGCGATCCTTTCAAAACTGCCGATAGAAGATGCCGGGCACCGTGATTTTTGCAACAAAGGCGATGCGCGCCATATAGCCGGGCGGCTGAATAACGGCATGACCATCCATAATTTCTATGTGCCCGCAGGCGGAGATAAGCCCGACCGCGAGATCAACGAGAAATTCGGCCATAAGCTCGATTTTCTGACCGAAATGACCGACTGGTTTGGCACTGAAAAGCCCGAAAAATCGGTGCTGGTCGGTGACCTGAATATCGCACCGCTGGAAGATGATGTCTGGTCACACAAACAACTGCTGAAAATCGTTTCGCACACCCCGATCGAGGTCGAGCATTTGGGCAAGGTGATGGATGCCGGAAACTGGGTTGATATCACCCGAAAGGACATCCCCGAAGGCAAGCTTTATAGCTGGTGGTCTTACCGCGCCAAAGATTGGGACGGTGCCGATAAAGGCCGGCGGCTGGACCATATCTGGGCGACCGCCGATATTGCCCAAAGCGGCCATTCCAGCCGGATATTGCGCCCGGCCCGCGGCTGGGAGCGCCCATCGGACCACGCGCCGACATTCGCGAGCTTCGATCTATGATAGAAACACGTATTGAAGGCTATATCGGCCATATTACCCTCAACCGCCCCGAGGCCCATAATGCCCTGAGCAAAGCCGCGATGGGCGAAATGGTGAACGCGCTAAGCGACTGGCAGGAAAGCAATATTCGTGCCATTGTCATCAGCGGCACCGGCCGCAGTTTTTGCGCAGGAGCTTCGCTTGAGGAATTGGGGGATGGTAGCTGGGAAGATAACCCGCTGACCGTGCTTTGTGATACTGTCGAGAGTTTCAAGGCACCGGTTATTGCGGCGCTCAATGGCGGCGTGTTTGGCGGTGGAGTCGAGCTGGCGCTGGCCTGTGATTTTCGCATTGGTGTGCAGGGGATGAAAATGTTTGTGCCCCCCGCCAGGCTCGGCATTCATTATGAAGCGGCAGGCATTGGCCGCGCGGTGCAGCGACTGGGGGCACAAATGGCGCGGCGGGTTTTTTTGCTGGCAGAGCGCTTTGAGGATGACACCCTGTTGGCGGCCGGTTTTCTCGATGATCTGGTTGCCCCCGGGGCGCTGGCGGCTCGGGCCGGGGCCATGGCTGAAGAAATAAGCGCGCTTGCGCCGCTGGCCGTGCAGGGCATGAAGCGCAGCATTCTGGAAATCAGCCGTGGCGCACTGGATGAGGCCGCCGCAAAAGCGCGGGTCAAGGCTTGTTTTGCCTCGGATGACCACGCCGAAGGGCTGGCGGCGATGCGCGAGAAACGCCCGCCCCTTTTTACCGGCACCTAGCTTCAAGGCCGGTGCGCCTCGCCCCGGTCAGCTGGCCGCTCTTCTTTGGGGCAGCACATTATCGGCGGGAGTCACATTAACGACAGCCTGCGGCTGAACAACCGGCTAAAAGGAGCACTCTTTGCGGTAATTCCTCGTGCGGGAGCAGTAATGGCCAAGATCAGGATATTTTCTGTCAGGCAAGTCAGGCTGGATACAGGTGGGATTACGCATGTGTCGGGGCCAAAGGCCGGTTTTACAATTTCCGTTTCCCCCGACAAGGCGCAAAGGCCCCTGATTGACGACCCGAAAATCCTGGCCGCACTGGAAGCGGTGGCGGCGCAAACCTATAAAGCGTTTCAGCAGGAAACCACCGGCCGGATGCGGAAATTCGAAAAGCTGTTTGCAGGCATGCTCGCCAAGGGTGCCTCTGAAAAGGCGGTTGCCAGGCAGATTTCCCAGCTCAAACTGGCGTTGGAAAAAGAGGTGCCAAAGTGGGAAAAGGCCGGAGAAAGGCGGGTACTGGCAGAATTGACGGCGCTGGCGAAAAAGAAACGCCAAAGCCGGCCGCGCCAGCCGTGACGGTATTTGACGCGGCCTGCCGGTCAGCGTATAGAGAGCCTCGAAGCCAACAAATCCGAGAGCCATCATGCCTAAAATCAACGGAAACGAAATTAGACCCGGAAATATTCTGGAGCATGACGGCGGCTTGTGGATCGCCGTAAAGGTCAACCACGTAAAGCCCGGTAAAGGCGGAGCTTTTGCCCAGGTGGAAATGAAAAACCTGCGCAACGGCTCCAAGCTCAACGAGCGCTTTCGTTCGGCGGACAAGGTTGAAAAGGTGCGGCTCGACCAGAAAGACCAGCAATTCCTTTATGAAAATGACGGTATGCTGGTGTTTATGGACACCGATACCTATGAGCAGATCGAGCTGCCGGCCGATATATTGGGGGAGCGCCGCCCATTTTTGCAAGATGGCATGACCATTTCTATCGAGTTTCATGAATCAGAAGCCCTGAGCGCGGCCCTGCCGCAAAAGGTGATTTGCACCGTGGAAGATACCGAACCGGCGGTAAAAGGCCAAACCGCGGCCAACAGCTTTAAGCCCGCGCTGCTTGATAATGGCGTGCGCATTATGGTGCCGCCTTTTGTGGGGCCGGATGAAAAGATCGTGGTCAACACCGAAACGCTGGAATATGCCGAGCGCGCCAGCTAGGCGGCAAATTGCTTCTGCTCTTGGCACCGGCCAAAAAACCGCCTATAGCGGGCCTTTATTGCTGAACCAGGTGAACCCGATGTCCCAAGCCTCTGCCAACATAAACCTGATGATCAAGGCGGCCCGCAAGGCCAGCCGTAAATTGATTCGTGACTTTAACGAGGTCGAGAATCTACAGGTTTCTGCCAAAGGGCCGGGAGATTTCGTTTCCCGCGCCGATAAAATGGCGGAAGAGACCATTCGAGAGGTTTTGATGGAAACCCGGCCGAATTACGGTTTTTTGGGCGAGGAATTCCCCGAAATCATCGGCAATGACCCGACCCGTCGCTGGATTGTTGACCCGCTTGACGGCACCACCAACTTTCTGCACGGCTTGCCGCATTGGGCAACCTCTATCGCGCTCGAGCACAAGGGCGAAATTGTGGCTGCGGTGGTCTATGACCCGATCAAGGACGAAATGTTTGTGGCCGAAAAGGGCGCCGGTGCCTGGTTGAATGACCGCCGCTTGCGGGTTTCGGGCCGGACCACGATGATTGAAACCGTTTTTGCCACCGGCCTGCCCTTTGGTGGCCGCGCCGACCTGCCCGAAACCATGCGCGACCTTGGCCGGATACTGCCGGTTTGTGCGGGGGTGCGCCGCTGGGGTGCCGCCGCGCTTGATCTCGCCTATGTGGCGGCTGGCCGCTATGACGGCTATTGGGAGCGCGGGCTAAATGCGTGGGATATCGCGGCCGGCCTGCTTTTGGTAAAAGAAGCCGGTGGCTTGCTCGATGGTGTCACCAAGGGCGATAACCCGCTGGTTTCGGGCGAGGTGATCGCCGCCGCCGAGCCGATTTATGACCGTTTTGCCGCATTGGTGCGCGGGCAATAGCGGCGCTGGCCACTGTCTAGCGGTAAAGCAGCGATTCGCCGTCGGCAAACACATGCACCTTGTCAGGTGCGGCAGAGAGATTGATCTCCTTGCCGCGCAGATCATGCACGATGCCGGGCAGCTTGGCGATCACCGGATCGCCCGATGTGGCATCAAAATAGATCTGCGTCACTTCGCCCAGCAATTCGGTATAATCAACGGTGCCGGTAAAAACCGGTGTTGACTCGGTGGCCAGCAGGTCCTCGGGCCGCACTCCGACCTTTACCTGCCGCCCCATATCGGAGTCGATGCTCGGCACATCGGAAACCGCCCTGCAATTTCCCGCAAGTTTCACCGTGGTTTGCGCGCCGGTGCCCACAATCTCGCCCGGCCAGATATTCATGGCCGGAGAGCCGATAAACCGCGCCACAAATTCGTTCCTTGGCCGCTCGTAAAGATCAAGCGGCGCGCCGACCTGGGCGATCCCCTTATTGGCCAGCACCACAATCCGGGTGGCCAGGGTCATGGCTTCCACCTGATCATGGGTTACATAGATCATGGTGCTTTCGGGCATGCTTTCCTTGAGTTGCGCAATTTCGATACGGGTGGCAACTCGCAAGGCGGCATCGAGATTGGAAAGCGGCTCATCAAACAGGTAGACTTTCGGGTCACGCACGATCGAGCGGCCAATCGCCACCCGCTGCCGTTGCCCGCCGGAAAGTGCTTTTGGCAACCGGTCGAGATAATCGGTGAGTTGCAGAATATTCGCGGCCTTTTCAACCGCTGCATTGATCTCTTCTTTGGATTTTTTGGCGATTTTGAGCGCGAAGGACATATTATCGCGCACCGTCATATGCGGATAGAGCGCGTAAGACTGGAAAACCATGGCAATGCCACGTTGCGAGGGCGGAATATCGTTGACCACGACGCCATCAATTTCAAGCGTGCCACCGGTAATTTTTTCCAGCCCGGCCACCATGCGCAGCAGGGTTGATTTCCCGCAGCCCGAGGGGCCGACAAAAACAACCAGCTCGCCGGTTTCGATATCGAGGTTGATATCGTTGAGCACGTTTACATCCCCGTAGGATTTCACGAGATTGGTCATTTTCAAATCAGCCATCGCGGGGCTCCTATCCGGTTTTTAGGGCAAGGCAGACCTGCCATGCAGTGAGGGTTACGGGGCCGCCGGCAGTGGGCACGGTAGCGCCCGGCACCTGCCCGATTGGCTGCCACCGGCCTTTGGGAAGGGTAATAATGGCCGGGGCTTCACCCAGATTGAAGGCGCAAAAAATGGTTTCATCGGCGGTTTTGCGGATGAAGCCCAGCACATCTGCCGCCGCCGATATTTCCAGCATGTCGCCCTGCATCAGCGCCGGATGCTTATGGCGCAGCGCAATGGCCCGGCGGTAATGGTGGTGCAGCGATTCCGGGTTGCGGGTTTCTATTGCGGCGGCGTGGCTCAGGTGCTCGGGCGGCACCGGCAACCATGTTTGGCTATTGGTTGAGAAGCCGCCGTTTTGGGTGCTTTCTTCCCATACCATCGGGGTGCGGCAGCCATCGCGGCCCTTGAATTCGGGCCAGAATTCAATGCCGTAGGGGTCTTGCAAGGCGTCAAACGGCACCTCGGCCTCGGGCAGGCCAAGCTCCTGCCCCTGATAGATGCAGGCCGAGCCGCGCAGGCACATCAGCAAGGTGGCCAGACAACGCTCGGCTGCGGGGCTCAGGGCCCAGCGCGAATTTTGGCGCTGCACATCATGGTTGGAATAGGCCCAACAGGCCCAGCCATCGGCGGCCACCGCCTCGACCTTGGCAAACACCTCGGCCACAAAGCCCGCTGTGGGCCGATGGTTTGACAGCAGTTCAAAGGCATAGCACATCTGCATCAGGTCATCACCGGCGGTGTATTCGCCCAATATTTCCAGCCCGCGCTGGCTATCGCCCACTTCGCCCACGGCCGCCGCGTCATAACCATCCATCAAGGCGCGCAGCTTACGCAGAAAACCGAGCGTTTCAGGGCGGTTTTTGTCATAGATATGCGCTTGGTGGTTATAGGGGTTTACCGCGGGGGCGGTCATGTCATTGCGCTCGCTCTCCGGCAGGGCGGGGTTGTCGCGCAATTGCTGATCGGCACAATAAAAGTTGATGGTATCGAGCCGGAAACCATTAACCCCGCGCTCCAGCCAGAATTTGCCGACGGCCAGCAATTCATCCTGCACCGCCGGGTTATGAAAGTTGAGATCGGGCTGCGAGACCAGAAAATTATGCATATAATACTGGCAGCGGCGGCTATCCCATTGCCAAGCCGAGCCGCCAAAGATCGAAAGCCAGTTATTGGGCGGGGTGCCATCGGGTTTGGCATCGGCCCAGACGTAATAATCAGAATAGGCGTTGCGCGCCGCCTTGCGGCTTTGGGCAAACCACGGGTGCTGGTCTGATGTGTGGCTGAGCACCAGATCTATCATTACCTTGATGCCCAGCGCATGGGCGGTTTCGACCACGGCATCAAAATCGGCCAATGTGCCGAATAGCGGGTCGACATCGCAGTAATCGGACACATCATAGCCAAAATCTGCCATGGGCGAGGTGAAAAACGGCGATATCCAGATCGCATCGACCCCGAGCCCGGCAATATAGGGCAGGCGCTGCACAATGCCGCGTAAATCGCCGATACCGTCACCGGTGCTATCCTGAAAGCTGCGCGGATAGATCTGGTAGATCACCGCGCCGCGCCACCATTCTTGCGCACTGCCCGCGGCTGGTTGAAGCTGGAATGCGTGAGCTGAAGTCATAATTTCGTCCATTTACTTGACAGAGCCGGCCAGCAGGCCGCGCACCAGATATTTTTGCATGGCAAAGAAAACCAGAAGCGGCACGGCGATGGAAACAAAGGCCGAGGTTGCCAGAATTTCCCAATTGCCGCCACGGGTGCCCAGAAGCTCAACGATTTGCTTGGTCATCACCGTGGTTTCGCCGGTTGAATCGATCAGGAATACCAGCGCCACCAAAAGGTCGTTCCATGTCCACAAAAACTGGAAGATGGCAAAGGAGGCCAGCGCCGGAAAGCTGAGTGGCAAGATGATCTTTACGAAGATCTGGAAATCCGAGGCACCGTCTACGCGGGCGTTTTCGATGATATCCTTTGGCAAGCCGACCATATAATTGCGCAAAAGATAAATGGCCAGCGGCAGGCCAAAGCCGGTATGCGCCAGCCAAGCCCCCAGATAGCCCTTGCCGATGCCGATTTCATTGTGGAGCTTGAGCAGCGGAATGAGCGCAAGCTGAAGCGGCACCACCAACAGCCCGACAATGGCGGCGATCAAAAGCGCGCGGCCGGGAAACTCCATCCAGGCCAGCGCATAAGCGGCAAATGCCGCGATCACAATCGGGATGATCGTGGCCGGAATGGTGACGGTAAGGGTGTTGAAAAACGCCTTGGCCATACCTTCGCTATTGGCGGGGTCAAACAGCACGTTTTGGTAATTCCGAAGCGTAAATTCGGGCGGGGTGGTGGCGGTAACAAATATCCGCTGCCCGCGCGATCCGGTGAAGGGTTCGGGGCTGGTCATCCGGTAGCGACCGCTGGCGGAAACGGTGATTTCGCCACCATTTCTCAGCGTGCCCACCTCTCCGGCTTCAAAGGCATCAAATGCATTGGAAGAAACCCCGTAAACCGAGACGGAAACCTTCTTGCCCTCGTCAAACAGGTCGCCCTCGATCACATAAAGGTCACCCTCACGCACTTGCGTTTCCGGCGCATCGGCGCGCAGGGTCAGGTTTTGCTCGGAAGGAAACATCGCCTTCCACCAGCCGCTGGTTGAAATCTGGTCAGAGGTGCGAAACGAGGAAACCAAGAGGCCGACCGTGGGAAACAGCCACAAAAGCACAAGCAGGGTGACCGATATATGCACAGCCCAGGTAAGGCTGGATTTGGATCCGGCTATGTTGTCCATTCCTGCCCCCTATTGCATTTCTTTGCGCGCATTGCGCACGTTCCACACCAGAATTGGCGTGACCAGAAGCATGATGACCATGGCGCTGGCCGAGCCAACCCCCCAGTCATTTGCCCTGAACAGTTTGTCAAACATATAATTGGCCAGCACCTGCGTTTCCCACTGGCCGTTGGTCATGGCAAACACGATATCGAAAACCTTGAGCACCACAATGGTGATCGTAGTCCAGACCACCATGATCGTGCCCTTGATCTGCGGCACCTTGATCCTGAAAAACACCTGAAACGGGTTGGCACCATCGACAATCGCCGCCTCGATGGTTTCTTCGGGTATGCCGCGCAGGGCCGCCGAAAGGATAACCATGGCAAAACCTGTCTGGATCCAGACCAGCACCGCCATCAGAAAAAAGTTGTTCCAGATCGGAATGGTCAGCCAGGCTTTTGGTTCGGTGCCGCCAAAGTAAAGGTAAAGCGCGTTCAGCACCCCGATTTGGTCTTGCGAGATCGGGCGCACATCATAAACCAGCTTGAAAATCACGGCCGCGCCGACAAACGAGATGGCCATAGGCATAAAAATAAGGGATTTGGCAATGTTACCCCATTTGATCCGGTCGGTTAACTGCGCCGCCAGCAGGCCAAAACCGGTGGCCAATGCGGGCACTACCAAAAGCCAGAGCGCATTATTGCGCAGCGCCTCCCAGAATTTGGACTCATCCATCATTTGCCGGTAGTTATCAAGGCCAACCCAAGCGTAGGCCGTGGTGCCGTCTGGCAGGGTGGAACGCTCGGTCAGGGAAAGGCGCAGGGTTTCGACAACCGGATAGGCAAGATAAAGCCCGAGGGCGAGTAAGGCGGGCAGCAAAAACAGCCATGGTCGGATCATATTGGCGCGGTTGATATTGCGCCCCGCGTTTTTGCCGCGGGCCGGAAAAAGCACTTTGTCAAGAAACTGGTTGGAGAAGTAAAAGTAACCGACACAGCCGCTCACGCCCACAACAATCGTAATAATGCCTTGTAGCGCCGGATTCATGGCTGCCTCCCCCGATGTAAACGCAAGGCCCGGCGCCTGGCCGGGCCTTGACTTGGTTTTTTACTTCAGGGCGTCCCATGAATCCTGGACTTCATCCGCAACAGCCTGTGCGGATTTGCCACCGGTATAATCCACCATGCCTGTCCAGAACGAGCCGGCACCCACACCGCCGGGCATCAGGTCGGAACCGTCAAACCGGAATGTGGTGGCGTTGAGCAGGATATCGTTCATTTTGGCCAAAGTTGGGTCGCCAAATGCGGCGGTATCCACGCTGCGCAGCGGGGTCAGGAAGCCTTTGCGGGCCATCCAGATCTCGTGGGCAATCGGCTGCTGCAAAAACTCGATCAGAGCTTGTGCGCCGGGGCTATCATTGGTGATCCCCCAAACCGTGCCCGCACCCAATACCGGTGCGCCAAGATCTTTACCCGCAAATGCCGGGAAGTAGAAAAAGTCAGCGTCTTCGCCCACAACCGTGCCTTCGGGGAAGAAGGCCGGAATGAAGCTGGCCTGACGATGCAAATAGCACTGCGGTGGCGAGCTGAACAGGCCTTTGGGGCTATCGCGGAAATCGGTTGAAGCCACGGCACCGGCCCCGCCTGCAACATAGGCGTCATTACGGGCAAATACGCCGAATTCCTCGATCGCGGCAACGATGCGCGGATCATTGAACGGAATTTCGTTGGAGACCCAACCGTCATAAACTTCGGTTGGTTGTGTGCGCAAAAGCAGGTCTTCAACCCAGTCGGTGGCCGGCCAGCCGGTAGCACCGCCCGAACCAAGGCCAATGCACCAAGGGGTGCCGCCATCGGCAACGATCTGGTCGCTCAGGGTGATCAGGTCTTCCATGGTTGTGGGCACTTCATAGCCCGCATCCTCGAAATTCTCGGGAATATACCAGACCAGTGATTTTACGTCGACTTTATAGAAAAACCCGTAGAGGCTGTCGCTGCCATCAGGGCCGGTATAGGTGCCAAGGTCAACCCAGCTTTGGCCGGCGGCATAATTTTCACGCACCCAGTCGGCAGTGCCATCGGCCAGCGGGGTCAAAAACCCGCGCGAGGCCATATCGGCAGCAAGGCCGGGCTGCGGGAACACAGAAACATTGGCGGCAGAACCGGCTTCGGCATCAACCAGAATTTGCTGCTCGAAACTATCAGAGCCAACATAGCGCACATCAGCGCCGGTTTGTTTGGCAAACTCGGCAAGCACCGCTTCGACATTTTCCTGATCCGGTCCGAGCCATGGCCCGAAAACCGTAACCTGCTCACCGGCAAGGTTAGATGCGGCAAATGCCGCGCCCGTTGAAAGCGCCATGGCGGCCGCCCCGGCTAGTAGTAAATGTTTCATTTGTTCCTCCTGATTGGGTGCGGATTTACCGCTGATACTTTTTTCAAGCGAGCAGAATACTTTCAAAGCGCTTTGAGTATCTTTAAAATCGAGCATTTAGTCGGCTCTGTCAACATATTCCTGTGGCACGGTCGCTTTTATTCAGGGATAACACAATGCTCGCTTTGACGTTTCGCATTTTTGCACTTATCGTGTTCGAATAATTTGAAAGCGCTTTGGCATGAACCTTAAAGAACTCTCGACCATTTTGAACCTGTCGCAAACCACGGTTAGCCGGGCTCTCAATGATTATCCGGAAGTAAAGGAAGCCACCCGGCAACGGGTGAAAGCGGCGGCGATAGCGCATAATTACCGGGCCAATCCACGCGCCAAAGGGCTGGCGACCGGGCGCTCGATGGCCATTGGCCACGTGATTCCGATTTCAACCCGGCACGAGATCGTTAACCCCGTTTTCGCCGATTTCATAGCGGGTGCCGGCGAGATTTATTCGCGCAACGACCATGATATGCTGCTCTCGGTGGTGTCGGATATCGACGAAGAGCGCACCTACCGGCAGCTTGCCGCCAAGGCCTCGGTAGACGGGGTAATCGTGCACGGCCCGCGCGGAAACGACCCGCGAATCAAGCTGCTAAAAAGCCTCGGGATCCCGTTTGTGGTGCATGGCCGCGCCAGCAGCGATGATACCGATTATTCATGGGTGGATGTTAATAATCGCCGCTCGTTCGAGCGCGCGGCCAACCTGTTGTTTGACCTTGGCCATACGAAAATCGCCCTTATAAACGGGCTGGAATTCATGGATTTCGCCCGGCGGCGAAAAGAGGGTTTTCTGGCCGCCCATACAAGCCGCAGGTTTGTTGCCAACCCCGATTTCATGGTTTCCGACGAAATGACCGAGGATTTTGGCTACCAGTCGGCGCGGGATATGCTGGCGCGCGCCGACGGGCCCACCGCTTTTATTGTGTCATCGATGATTATGGCCATCGGGGTGCGCCGTGCTATTTGGGATGCGGGCAAGATCATGGGGCAGAATGTGTCGGTCATCATCCATGACGATGTGCTCTCCTACCTGCCCAATGGCGCCGAAATTCCGCTTTTCACCGCCACAAAATCCTCTGTTCATCAGGCGGGGCGGCTTTGTGCGCAAATGCTGCTCGACATTATCGCCAGTAATGACCAGACCCCCCGCCAAACCCTTCTTGAAACCGAACTGATGCTGGGCGAAAGCACCGGCCCGCTTCTGAAAGCCTGACCATGCCAGACCGCACCGATTTTCCCGGGGGATTCCTTTTTGGGGCCGCTACCGCCGCTTACCAGATCGAGGGGCACAGCTTTGGCGGCGCCGGAGAAACCATTTGGGATAGATTCGCCAAACAGCCCGGCAAGGTGGTTAACAGCGAATCAGGGGCTGTCGCCTGTGATCATTATCATCGCTATGAGGCTGATCTGGACCTGCTTGCGGGGTTGGATGCCTACCGCTTTTCCACCAGTTGGGCGCGGGTGCTGCCCGAAGGGCGCGGCGCGGTAAATACCGAGGGCCTTGATTATTATGACCGGCTGGTGGATGCCACACTCGCCCGTGGCTTGCAGCCGTTTTTAACGCTGTATCACTGGGATATGCCGGCCGCCCTGCAAGATCTCGGCGGCTGGACCAACCGCGATGTGGCCAAATGGTTTGCTGATTTTTCGGAAGTGGTGATCGAGCGGATCGGGGACCGTGTTGCCTCGGTTGCCACCATAAACGAGCCGTGGTGTGTGAGCTATCTTTCGCATTTTCTCGGGCATCATGCGCCGGGGCTGCAAGATATTGCCGCCACCGCGCGCGCCGTGCATCATGTGCTGCTGGCCCATGGCGAAGCGTTGGAGCGACTCAGGGCGCGGGGGCAGAAAAACCTCGGTATCGTGATCAATTTCGAGGCCACGCAACCGGCAACACCCAGCGCAGCAGATGCCACCGCCACCGCGCGGTTTGACGCGATCATGAACCGGATGTTTGTGGAGCCGGTCACCCGCGGCACCTATCCCGCGCAGGTCATCGAGGGGCTTGGCCCGCACCTGCCGGAAAAATGGCAGGACGACATGGCGAAAATCTCGGCACCGCTCGACTGGCTGGGGGTGAATTATTACACCCGCTCAACCATAAAAGCCGCGCCCTCATCGCCTTGGCCGCATTTTGAGCCCGTTGCCACCGATGCCGCAAAAACCCAGATGGGCTGGGAAATTTACCCCGATGGCCTGTCTGAAACCCTCAATCGCATTCGCCAGGACTACACCGGCGATCTGCCGCTTTATGTAACCGAAAACGGCATGGCATGGGCGGATCAGCCCGAAGCTGGCAGCGTGAATGACGTTGAGCGTATCGCCTATATTGACAGGCATTTGGCCGCCATCCGGCAAGCCATAGCCGATGGCTGCCCGATCAAAGGCTTTTTCTACTGGTCGCTACTCGATAACTTCGAATGGGCTTTCGGCTATGAAAAACGCTTTGGCCTTGTGCATGTGGATTTTGACACCCAGAAACGGACCCCGAAAGCCAGCTATACCCATTATAAACAGATAGCGGCGCGCTAGGTCGTTTTGTCGGTGGGAAAAAAACCCTCCGGCGGGTCAACGATGATCTTTTTGGCGGCAAGGTCAACCGTGGGCACATTGGCGAGGGTAAAGGGCAGCAATGCCGCCTCCTTCATGCCCTTGCCGTATATTTCCAGAATATCCCCGGCGCCAAAATCCTGCACCGAGGTGACCTTGCCTAGCTCGATACCGCCGGTATCCAGCACCGTCAGGCCGATCAGGTCGGCGTGGTAATATTCGTCATCCGGCAGGCTCGGCAGGTCTTGCCGCCGGGCATATAGCCTTGTGCCGCGCAGGGCGTCGGCGGCTTCTTTATCGGCCACACCCGAAAGCCTGGCCCCAAAGCCACCCTTTACCGTGCCGGTGAGCGATATTTCGTAGCTATCACCGCTTTCGGTGCTTAGCGGGCTGTAATTCTCGATATCTGCCGGATGGGCGCAAAAGGATTTGAGCCGCACCTCGCCCTGCACCCCGAAAGCCCCCATGATGGCCCCCACGCAAATTAAACTGTCATCCATCACTGGCTCCTGAATTGGCAAAAGCGGCATCTATCAGCGCAAAATCGGGTGCCGAAATCTCGAATAATGAGCGGCGAAAGGCCATGCCCCAATGGGTCGGGTTGCTGACAAAGCCAAGGCTTTCCAGCAGTGGCCGCACCGGAACCCGGGCAAAAATATCGGTGCGCGCCGGGCGCACCCAGCCGGGGCTGCCGTTGAAATCCACCTCGAAAGGCACGCCTTCCAGCACCGTGCCCAAAGCCACAAATGCCTGCACCACATCGCCCTCCCTATAGCCCTCGCGCGGGCTATAATAGGTGAAACGGTCCCCCGGGCTTAGCCGGGAGACCGCTTTTTCCTGACCATGCGAAAAGGCGCAAAAACCGCGGTTCATGCCGAATGCGGCGTGTTTTGCCCCGACAGCCCCGATCCAGTATTTGCTCATACCTTGCGCCTTTCCGTGGCTTATTCTTCGGCAGTCGCTTCTTCAGCCGGCGCGGCAGCAGCTTCGGCTACTTTAGCGGCTTTTTCTTCAGCGCGCTCGACCGCCGCTTTATGCGGGGTGCCTTTTTTGGGGTTGCTGCGGGTTTTCTTTTCGATCACACCGGCGGCTTCCAAAAAGCGCGAAACGCGGTCGGTGAGCTGTGCGCCCTTGCTGAGCCATTCCTGCACCCGCTCCACGTCGATTTTCACGCGCTCTTCGCTGTCTTTTGGCAAAAGCGGGTTATAGGTGCCCACTTTTTCAATGAAGCGGCCATCGCGCGGCATGCGGCTATCAGTAACCACGATGCGATAGAAAGGGCGCTTTTTTGAGCCGCCACGAGCGAGCCGGATTTTAGTAGCCATTTGGTTTTCTCCTTAAGATGACTGGGTGCGGCGGGATGACCCCCGCCCTACATTTGGTTGTTTTTAATACTCTTGTGATGCCTGATGACCTCATCAATGATGAAACTCAGGAATTTTTTGGCAAATTCGGGGTCTAGCTTGGCCTTGCCTGCCAATTCTTCCAGCCGCGCTATTTGGGCAGCCTCGCGGGTCGGGTCCGAGGCGGGTAGATCATGCTTTGCCTTGAGCTCGCCCACCGCTTGCGTGTGTTTGAAGCGCTCGCCAAGCGTGTAAACAAGGATCGAATCGAGCCGATCAATGCTTTCGCGGTGGCTTTTCAGGATTTCAGCGGCTTTGATTTGTTCGGGAGTCATTTTTTCTTCCCCAAGCCGGAAAGATCAGATGGCAATGCGCCGCCGCCAAGGCCGGGCAAGCCGCCAGCGCCACCGGGGGGCACGCCGGGCATGCCTTGCTGCATGCCGCCGCCGCCTTTGCCCATAAGGGCACCAAGCCCTTGGCGCATCAGGCCTTTTTTGCCCATCTTGCCCATTTTCTTCATCATATCGCCCATTTGGCGCTGCATTTTCAGCAGTTTATTGAGCTCGGCCACCTCAAGCCCCGCGCCCTTGGCGATCCGCTTTTTGCGCGAGGCTTGCAGCAATTTTGGGTTGGCGCGCTCGCGTTTGGTCATGGATTGAATGAGCGCGATCTGGCGTTTCAGGACCCTGTCATCCATGCCCGCGCTATCCATTTGCTTTTTCATTTTGCCCATGCCGGGCATCATGCCCATCACGCCTTCCATGCCACCCATTTTTTGCATTTGCTCAAGCTGGGATTTAAGGTCGTTCATATTGAACTGGCCTTTCTGGAAGCGCTTCATCATGCGCTCGGCTTGTTCGGCCTCGATGGTTTCCTGGGCTTTTTCAACAAGGCTGACAATATCGCCCATGCCCAAAATGCGCCCGGCGATTCGCTCGGCGTGGAATTCCTCGAGCGCGTCCATCTTTTCACCAAGGCCGACAAACTTGATCGGCTTGCCGGTAATGGCGCGCATGCTCAAAGCCGCACCGCCACGGCCGTCGCCATCCATCCGGGTCAGCACCACGCCTGAAATGCCGATCTGGCCGTTAAACTGCTCGGCCACATTCACCGCGTCCTGGCCGGTGAGGCCATCAACCACCAGCAGGGTTTCGCGCGGGGTGGCAACATCGCGCACCGCCTGCACTTCGCCCATCAGGGTCTCGTCAATATGGAGGCGGCCAGCGGTATCAAGCAGGTAGACATCATAGCCACCAAGCGTGGCCTGCTGCTTGGCGCGCTTGGCGATCTGCACCGCGGTCTGGCCCGCTACAATCGGCAATGTATCCACACCGATCTGGGCGCCGAGCACCTCAAGCTGGTGCTGCGCGGCGGGGCGGTAAATATCGAGCGAGGCCATCAACACCCGTTTATTTTCTTTTTCTTTCAGGCGCTTGGCCAGCTTGGCCGTGGTTGTGGTTTTACCCGAGCCTTGCAGGCCCACCATCAGGATCGGCGCTGGCGGGTTATCGACCTTGAGCGCGGCTGCGCCCGCGTCATCTCCTGCCAAAACCGAGATCAATTCGTCATGAACGATTTTCACAACCTGCTGGCCGGGGGTGATGGATTTGGTAACCGACTGCCCTTCGGCCTTTTGCTGAACCGCTTTCACAAAATCCCGCGCCACGGGCAGCGAAACATCAGCCTCCAGCAAGGCCACGCGCACTTCGCGCAGGGCGGTGGCCACATCGGCCTCTGATAGCGCCCCTTGTTTGGTGAGCTTATCAAAGACGCCGGAAAGGCGATCAGATAGATTCTCGAACATGCGCGGTCCTCCTCGGGGCCAGATCCAAACGACAAACGCACCGGCGGGCGTAACACGCTGACCGGTGGCGATCCTCTCATACGAGGACCGGAAGATTTAAAGCTTCCGTAAGTTGGGGCTTATTTAGGGGAAGGGCGGGCAAACGTCAATCGCTAAGGTAGCTTATAGCCGAAGGTTTCCGGCGTCCAGCCATCCACATTATCACGGGCGCGGATAACCACTTCGGCAATACCTTCGGGGATAACCACCCCGCCAAGCGAGCGGGTGAAGGGCTGTTCGTTTACATGCGGATGCACCAACACCCGCAGGCCAAGCGATGCGCCGGCGGGTGTGAGAATCTCCCAGCCGTCGGCGTAATGGTCCCAGCCGGTATCGGCGTGGCGCAGGGTGACATCAAAGCGCCAGGCGCCGCCGCTTTGGCTGGCTTCCACATTTACAATTTCGACATCGCTGGCCATGGCGGCGCTCCCGATCAAGGTTGCAATCAGGGTGAAAAATGCTTTCATGTAGGCCTCCTGCCGCAATTTTGCGCCCCTTTCCACGAGGCTTCAAGTGCCGATACCTTTTGATAACAGCTTTGTTAACTTGCCAGAGACATTTTTCCGGCGGCAAAACCCGGTGTCGGTGGGCGCACCCGAGATCCTGCGCTTTAACCACGCGCTGGCCGCTGAAATCGGGGTCGATGCCGAGGATTTCCCACCCGATGTGCTGGCAGGGAATGTGGTGCCTGCAGGGGCAGACCCTTTGGCCGCTGCCTATGCCGGCCACCAGTTTGGCGGGTTTGTGCCGCAGCTTGGTGATGGCCGCGCGCTGCTGCTGGGAGAGGTGGTTGGCCCGGATGGTATCCGCCGCGATATCCAGCTCAAAGGTGCTGGCCGCACGTTTTTTTCGCGCGGGGGTGATGGGCGCGCCGCGCTCGGGCCGGTATTGCGCGAATATATCGTATCGGAAGCCATGCACCGGCTGGGCGTGCCCACCACCCGGGCCTTGGCAGCGGTAACAACCGGCGAGCCGGTGCAGCGCGAAGCCCCGCTGCCCGGTGCGATTATTACCCGCGTTGCAAAGAGCCATTTGCGGGTTGGCAGTTTTCAGTTTCATTATGCACGGCAAGATAAGGGCGCGCTTGAAAAGCTGGAGGCCTATGCCCGAAACCGCCACTTCCCCGATGCCAAAACCCCGCTCGAGTTTTTGGACGCGGTCATAGAAGCGCAGGCAAGCCTTGTGGCCAAATGGATGCAATTTGGCTTTATCCACGGGGTGATGAACACCGATAACTGTGCCATTTCCGGCGAAACCATAGATTATGGCCCCTGCGCTTTTATGGATGGCTACCACCCCGAAACCGTGTTTAGCTCTATCGACCGGCAGGGCCGCTATGCCTATGCCAACCAGCCAAAAATCGCGCTTTGGAACCTGGCGCAACTGGCGCAAACACTGGTGCCGCTGGTGGGTGAGGTTGAACCGCTGGAAGCCAGTCTGGCCCGGTTTGACGACCACTACGCCGCTGCCTTTACCAAGGGCTTTTCCCGCAAGCTCGGGCTGGCAAAGCCTGATGCGGATTTCATCGTAAAAACGCTGAAAATGATGGCCGATGCAGGTGTTGATTTTACCCTGTTTTTCCGACGCATCAGCTATGGCTTGCCCATCGAGGACCTGTTTGAGACCAAAGGCACAGCCGCAGAATGGCAGGCCGATTGGCAAGCCCGCACCACGCCCGAAACCCGGGCGGGCATGAAGGCGGTCAATCCGGTTTTCATCCCGCGCAATCACCGTATCGAGGCGGTGATAGCCGCCGCCACCCTGGGGGATTTCGCGCCTTTTGAAGCGCTGGTAGCGGTGCTGGAAACACCCTTTGAGGAACAACCTCGAAATGCGGATTTTGAAAACCCGCCGCTGGAAGATGAGCGGGTTTTGGCGACATTTTGCGGCACTTAAGCGCGCCAACAGCCCCCCGGTTATAATTACCGACTTTTATTTTGCCCCGCAAAGGGCTAAGCACCCCCTGCTTAACCCCGAAAATGGAGAAACATAATGGGTTACCGAATCGTTGTTGTGGGGGCCACCGGAAATGTGGGCCGCGAAATGTTGAATATTCTGGACGAGCGGACCTTTCCGGTTGACGAAATTGCCGTGCTGGCAAGCCGTCGCTCGCTGGGCACCGAGGTAACATTTGGCGATAAAACCCTGAAGACAGATGATCTGGATACCTTTGATTTCACCGGCTGGGATATGGCCCTGTTTGCCATTGGCTCCGACGCTACGCAAAAATATGCGCCGATCGCGGCGGCGGCCGGCTGTGTGGTGATCGATAATTCGTCGCTTTATCGCTATCACCCCGATATTCCCCTGATCGTGCCCGAGGTGAACCCGGATGCGATAGAGATGTATTCAAACAAAAACATCATCGCCAACCCCAATTGCTCAACCGCGCAAATGGTTGTGGCGCTCAAACCCTTGCATGACCGTGCCACCATCAAGCGGGTGGTGGTGAGCACCTATCAGTCGGTTTCGGGTGGCGGCAAAGACGCGATGGACGAACTCTGGATGCAAACCAAGGGCATGTATGTGCCGGGGCAGGAACGCGAAGCCAAGGTCTTTACCAAGCAGATCGCCTTCAATGTGATCCCGCATATCGATAAGTTTATGGATAGCGGCGATACCAAAGAAGAGTGGAAAATGGTCGCCGAGACCAAAAAGATCGTTGATCCCAAGATCAAGGTAACCGCAACCTGTGTGCGGGTGCCGGTATTCGTTGGCCATTCCGAAGCGGTGAATATCGAGTTTGAAGAGTTTCTCGACGAAGACGAGGCCCGCGATATCCTGCGTGAATCACCGGGGGTTCTGGTAATCGATAAACGCGAGGATGGCGGCTATATCACGCCCGTTGAATGCGTGGGCGACTATGCCACCTATATCAGCCGTATACGGCAGGATACCACTATCGAAAACGGGTTGAACCTGTGGTGCGTTTCCGACAACCTGCGCAAAGGCGCGGCCCTCAATGCCGTGCAAATCGCTGAGTTGCTTGGGCGGCGGGTGTTGAAAAAGGGCTAAAAAGACCCGGCCAATATCCGGTTGGCCGGGCTTTTTCAAAAGCTTTGCGCAAGCATACAGGATTAATGCCCTCGGCGGTGCTGGCCGGCAAAGTGCCGGCCGGGCCCATTATCGGCGACAGTTATCTATGATTTGGCTCAATTGTCCGTTTGTGGGGCGGCAATCATCATTGGTGAGCGCCAAAGCCAACACGGCCACGATAACCAAAGGGATGATCCAGCCGCCGGAGCCACCCATCATGGCGGGCGCTTCGATCGCGGTGGCTTCGGGCGGAATATAGGTAATGCTGCCGGCAGTTGCGGCGGTGACGCCCATGGTAAAAGCGGCGGCGATCAGCAGGTTTTTCATGATTGTTCCTCGTTAAATCGTTAATACTCGGTTAATATACAATGGAGTTATGGGAAATATCCAGCAAAATATCACGAAACCGTGATATTTTTTATGGTGGCCGCATGTCGGCGGCAGGCTTCAGGCAAAGCGCTTCGGGTCAAACGCGGCATAGTCGGTGTTACTTGCCCTGCCGGAAATCATTTCCGCCAGTATGCGGCCGGTTTTTGGCCCGCCTGTCAGGCCGAGATGGTGGTGGCCAAACCCCGCAAAAACCCCGGTTTTACCGATTTCACCGATCACCGGCAGACTATCGGAAAGCGTAGGCCGGTGCCCCATCCATTCCTCGGTGCCCTCATATTCAAGCGCCGGAAAGCTCTCACGCACTTTTCGATAGATAAACCCAAGCGGCGCTTTGGAGGGGCCCGCCTGTAGCCCGCCAAGTTCGACGATGCCCGCACAGCGCAGGCCGCCCTCCATCGGGGTGGCCACAAATTTGCCCTCGGCAATCATCAAAGGGTTGCGCAGGGTGAATGACGGGTTTTTGAACACAATATGATAGCCGCGCTCGGTTTCAAGCGGCACGGAAAGGCCCAGCTTTTTGGCCAGCGGTTTTGACCACGCACCAGTGGCCAGCACCACGCTTTCACAATCTATCGACCCCTGATCTGTGCGCACCGCCACCGCGCGGCCGTCTTTGAGCTCGATATCTCTGACCTCGGCGCGCTTTATCTCGCCACCCTCGGCCTTTAAAACCTCGGCCAATGCCTGAATATAGGCGATGGGTGAGCGAATATAGCCGTGGTTTTTCATCACCGCGAGCAGGGTGGTGGACGGGCCAAGAGCAGGCTCATATGCCTGCACCCCGGGGCCTTCGATGAGTTCAGGCACAAAGCCCGCTTCTTTTCGCAAGCCAAAAGAATAGCTGTCGGCCTCAAAGGCGGCGCGGTTTTTATAGGCAAAGGCATAATCGCTTTGGGCCAGCCACGGCGCGGCCACGGTGCCATGGCTCAGGGCTGCGTGCTGCTCGACACTATCGCCAATAACCGCCGTCAACCCTTTGGCAATGCGCCTTGTATCGGCATCATTGGCGTGGCGCATAAATTTGAGCAGCCAGGGGGTGAGCTTCGGCAGGTATCCCCAGCGCAAAAACAACGGGTAATTGCGGCCAAACAGCATTGCCGGCGCTTTCAGGGCAAGCCCGGGGCCGGTAACCGGCACAACCCCGCAGGCGGCCAGCACCCCGCCATTGCCATATGAGGCCCCCATGCCAACCGCACCACGATCAACCATGATCACAGCTTTGCCCATGCGGCGCAGCCATATCGCGGCAGCTATGCCAACAATGCCGCCACCGATTATCACCACCGGTTTTTGGTTCATCTATGCGCGCTCCACTGGCCTGCTTTTACTGTGGGGCGACTATAGCAAACCTTTCTGCGGCGTCATCCGGAAATTGGCACCGCCATCTCCTGCGACGGGCCATTAAAGAGGGCGGGGCCCACGGGGCCTGTTTTTGCCCTGCTTCCGGCCGGGGCATGATTTCGGAAAAATACTTAAAGTTGTAGCCTAAATATTTCCTTAACTTATAGCGGTGCAGGTTGGGGGCAACCTTTCACCCCAGCAGCGCGCCCGCAATAAGCGCTGCCAAACCAAGATCGCACCTGTCATGCTATTTGATCCAAGTCTTTTTCTGCCCGGTTTTATCGGGGCGGCGGTTGCCCTGATTGTGAGCACCACACTGGTTATGAGCAAAGGTTTGCATGGCAAATACTCGCTTGATTACATTGACGGTGTGCAGAAATTTCATTCTGCGCCCACCCCGCGCGTTGGCGGGCTGGCCATTTTTGCCGGGTTTGTGGCAGCGTGGTTTTTTTCCACCGGTGAAGCCCGCGCCATAATGGGGCTGGTTGGCCTCACCGGTTTGCCGGCGCTGGTTTTTGGCATGGCCGAAGATATCACCAAACGTGTCGGGGTTGGCACACGACTGATTGCGACCATATTTTCCGGCCTCATTTTTACGATCTTGTCGGGATATGCGGTGACCTCGGTGCAACTGCCCGGGTTGGATTCTTTGCTCAAATATGCGCTATTCGCGGTTCCGTTTACGGCTTTTGCCATCGGCGGTGTTGCCAACTCCATCAACCTGATCGACGGGTTTCACGGGCTTGCCGCCGGCACGCTGATGATTATTTATCTGGCATTTGCGCTGGTGAGCGCCCGCATAGGAGACCCGGTGCTGCTGGCCCTTTCGCTAACCCAGATGATGATTGTTGCCGGTTTTTTTGTGGTAAATTTCCCCAACGGAAAGCTGTTTTTGGGAGATGCCGGCGCCTATTTTTGCGGCTATAGCGTGGCGGTGCTGGCTGTGATGCTCCCCGCGCGCAACCCCGAGGTTTCTCCCTGGGTGAGCCTGCTTATTCTGGGCTATCCGGTCACAGAAACCGTTTTTTCCATTCTGCGCCGCCTGCGCAAAAAGGGCCAAAGCCCCGGCGCGCCAGATAGCGCCCACTTGCACCATTTGGTGCATTTGGGCTGGGCGCAGCGCTTTACCAAATTGCTGCACCACCCCGAGTCCAAAAACGCGCTTACCAGTGTGTTTATCTGGGTTTTGCCGCTCATTTCGCTCTATTCGGTTGCTTACAGCAATCTGCAAACCCGGCAATCTCTGGCCTTGCTCGCGGTCGGGGTTGTCATTTATCTGCTCTTTTACAGGGCCACCGGCCTTGCCGGGCAGAGGCTCAGCCAGGCCCATAAAGCAAAAAACTAGCGCCTTATTGCCGGCAATTGCGGAAAATTCAAAAAAAACAGGTTCAAAGCCAAGGATTGTGCTTTGATATGCGTATACTGGGTAGAATTGCCAATATCGGGAGATTTTTATGCGCCATATTCTAGCTGTTTCATTGCTGAGCCTCATTGCCTCCGGGGCTTTGGCGGACGAATTCACCCTTGAAAGCAAGGTAAGTGCGGCCACCCTTTATCCGCAGGGGGCCACGGTGGTGCGCTCGATGTCGTTTGATATCCCGGCGGGGCGGCACAAGCTGCTGATCGCGGATATCCCTTACGAGTTTCAGCCCCAAACCCTGCAAATACTGGGCGGCGAGGGGCTGGTTTTTGGCGCGAGCCAGATCACCAGCGCCCGTGTGCAGGCAGATGACACCGAAAATGGCCGCCGCGCCCGGCTGGAAACATTGATCACATCGCTGGAAGCCGAAATGACCCGAAAGCAGGAAGAAAGCGCCGAAGCGGGGTTGATCATCAACGCCGCCAATGCGCGCATCAAATTGCTGGAATCGATCGGCAACCAGCAGGCCCAAAGTGCCGCCGCCGCGCTGGAAAGCCAGCTTTTATCGGCTGATACCCTTGTGGCGCTGGTGGCGCTGGTGGGCAGCGAAACCCTGCAAGCCCTGCAAGACGCCCAAGCCGCGCGGGTGGAAATTGCCGCGATCAACCGCCAATCCGAAGAATTGCGCAAACAACTGGCCGATGCGCGCGAGGAATTGGCGCGGCTGGTAGCCCCGGCCGCATGGCGCTATGGCATTGCGCTGGATGTAGAAGCCGCCGCCGCCACATCGGGCCAGCTGCAAATCAGCTATGTGATCGACGATGCCGGTTGGCGGCCGGTTTACAGCTTCGCGCTTGATAGCGATAGCGAAACCCTGCAAGTTGAGCGCAAGGTCATGATTTCCCAAAATTCCGGCGAAGATTGGGAGGGCGCCGCGATTGTGGTTTCAACCTCAACCCCGTTTGACTGGCGCCGCTTTGCGCTGCCCTATGCGCGGCTTGCCCGCTTTGAGCCACCAGCACCCCCTGTTCAGCTTCGGATGTCCGATGAGTCGTTAATGGGGGCATCTACCTTTATGGCACCCGAGGTTGTTGCGTTGGAAGAGCCTGCGCAGATGGCGGGTGCAGCGGTTAATTTTCAAGGCATAACAGCCACTTACGCCTTGCCGACAGGCACCCGGATTACAGGCAACGAGGAAACCCTTGTCACGCTGAATAGCGCCGTTTTCGAAGCTGATCTCAACGCCCGTGCCAGTGTCAGAAATGACAATAACGCTGCCTTTTTGATAGCTGAATTCCTCAACACCTCCGACGAGCCGTTTTTGCCCGGCGAGGCTTCGTTTTTCCGTGATGGCGCTTTTGTCAGCAGCGCCGAAATCGGCATGGTCGCCGCCGGGGCAACCGCCGAGCTTGGCTTTGGCACCATCGACGGGCTGGAGGTGAAACGCACAGTTTTGCGCCGCGAAACCGGCGAAAGCGGGGTGATTTCAACCAGCAATGACCAGATCGAGGCATACGAACTCAGCGTTAGAAACGTAAGCAACCGGGCCTGGGATGTGGTGCTTTATGATAGCGTGCCCTATTCCGAGCAGGAAGATCTGGTGATCAACTGGAGCGCGCGACCACGCCCGACCGAGGAGGATGTTGACGGGCGGCGCGGGGTATTGGCCTGGGCCTTTGCGCTGGCAAGCGGTGAAAGCCAAAGCATCAGCCTTGGTTACGAGCTCGAGTGGCCCGAAGGGAACCTGCTGCGCCTGAACCCTTAATCTTTTCCTTGAAGGCGTGGTTGGTTTTGCGCAAACTGCGCACAAACCAACCAAGCGACAGGAAACAATATGAAACCCTATTTGAAAACCACGCCCAACCGTGAAGGTTTTTTTGGCAATTATGGTGGCGCGATGCTGCCGCCACCGCTGGTGCCGCATTTTGCCGAAATTTGCGCGGCTTATGACAAGCTCTCGAAATCAGCAGAATACCTGAGCGACCTGCGCTATATCCGCAAGCATTTTCAGGGCCGCCCAACGCCGATTTCCTACCTCAAAAACCTGTCTGACATGGCTGGCGGTGCCCAGATTTATGCCAAACGGGAGGATTTAAACCACACCGGCGCGCATAAGCTCAACCACTGCATGGCCGAAGGATTGCTGGCCAAGCATATGGGCAAAACCAAGCTGATCGCCGAAACCGGCGCGGGCCAGCACGGGGTGGCACTGGCCACGGCCGCGGCCTATTTCGGCATGGAATGCGAGATTCATATGGGCGAGGTCGATATGGCCAAGGAAGCCCCGAACGTGACCCGGATGAAGCTGCTCGGGGCCACGGTGGTGCCGGTTGGCGAGGGCGCAAAAACCCTGAAAGAGGCGGTGGACAGTGCCTTTGGCAGCTATATCGCGCAGGCTGATCATGCGCTTTTCGGCATCGGCTCGGTGGTCGGGCCGCACCCGTTTCCGATGATGGTGCGCGATTTCCAGAAGGTTGTCGGCATCGAATCCCGTGAGCAATTCATTGAAATGACAGGGGAATTGCCCGATATCGTCGCCGCTTGCGTGGGCGGTGGCTCAAATGCGATGGGCATTTTCTCGGGCTTTTTTGATGATGAGGGTGTCGAGCTTTACGGGGTGGAGCCGATGGGCACCTCAAGCAAGCTCGGAGACCACGCGGCCACCCTTACCTATGGTGTCGATGGCGCGATTCACGGCTTTGCCACCAAGGTATTGCTGGATGAAAACGGCGAGCCGGCACCGGTAAACACCCTTGCTTCTGGGCTGGATTACCCCGGTGTCGGCCCCGAACACGCCCATTTGCAAAGCACCGGCCGCGTAACCTATGCTTCGGCCGACGACCGGGAATCACTGGAGGCTTTTTATGCCCTGTCGCGGCATGAGGGTATTATTCCGGCGCTAGAATCTGCCCATGCGGTGGCCTTCGCCATGCGCGAAGCCAAAAACCACCAAGGCAAGTCGATCCTGATCAACCTTTCCGGCCGTGGCGACAAAGACATTGATTTTGTCACCGAAACCTACGGCTTTGGCGGCTAGAGCGTGAGCACGATCCACGCCGGATCGTGATCGGAGCCATCACCGCCGTGCTTTTTGCGGCGGTCGATATGGGCTGAAACGATGCTATCCTTCAGCCCGTGGCTCACCCAGATTTGGTCATACAGCTGATAGCGCGGAAATTCCGGCCCTGCGGGGTTATATCTGAGGGTCCAGATCGGGGATTGCGGGCCGGGGCCCTGGCCCGCGGTTTCTGCCTTGGCGGGGCGGGTTTCAACCGCGTTTGCAAGGGCATTGTGCAAGGGCAGGCCATCGGCCAGCAGCATCGGCGCGAGGTCGGTCGAGGTTTCGGGGTCGTTCATATCACCGAGCAGCACAAATTTGCCACCCGGTCGCTCTTGGCTGGAAATGATACGGGCGGTGACCTCGGCTTGGCGCCTGCGCCGCGCATTGGCGGCAGCCGCGCCCAAAACCGGATCTTGATTAAAAGGCACAAAATGGCTTTTGAGATGGGTGTTATAAAGGGTAAACAGCTTGTCACCATTGGGCTTTAGCAGCGATACCTGCAATAGGTCCCGCCCGAATACCCTTTTTCCGGGGTCGTCGGGGTGGGTGGCAGCCTGATGGGAGGTGATCGGCCCGAGCGGTAGTTTTGACAAGACGCCAACATCTATCATACGCGGATCATTGCCCTCGATCAGGGCGATATGCGGGTAAAGCCCGCCGAGGTTATCGCGGTTAAACGCGCGCAGGATTTCAACATGCTCGACCTCCTGCACCGCCAGCACATCGCAATCCATTTCCAGAATGCGACGGGCGATTTCAGCAGTGCCGCCCGGGTCTTTTGGTTTGACCAGCCTGCCCATAAAGGTTTTTACATCCATCGCGTCGGGGGTGAAGGTAAGTGCGATACCGCCGGCATCCTGCGGCGGCACCGCGCTTATTTCGGCACGAAAATTATAGCGCGAAAACAGGTTATTCAGGTTAAAGGTACCAATGGATATCTGCATGCTTCCACTCCCTTTGGTTGCGACTTGGCCGAGTATAGCACAATTTTGGCACGATTTCCGCAAAGGGAATGCGGATGCGAAATATTACCGGTGCTCTGGCAATTTTGCTGCAACACCCATATATCGAGACAAACCATTTGGAGACGGATATGAGCGACGCGCAAAACTTCCCCGGCTGGCACGGCACCACAATTGTGGGTGTGCGCAAAGGCGGCAAGGTGGTGATAGCCGGTGACGGACAGGTGAGCCTTGGCAATACGGTCATCAAAGGCTCGGCGCGCAAGGTGCGGCGGATTTCGCCGGGCGGGCATGAAGTGGTGTGCGGTTTTGCCGGCTCGACGGCAGATGCCTTTACCCTGCTCGAACGGCTGGAAGCCAAGCTGGAGGCCGCGCCCGGGCAACTGGCGCGGGCCAGTGTAGAGCTGGCCAAGGATTGGCGCACCGATAAATACCTGAAAAACCTTGAAGCCATGCTGATCGTGACCGACGGCAAAGACCTGTTTATCATCACCGGTGCCGGTGATGTGCTGGAGCCGGAAAACGACATTGCCGCTGTGGGCTCTGGCGGGAATTATGCGCTGGCGGCGGCGCGCGCGATGATGGATTCTGACCGCGGTGCCGAGGAAATCGCCCGCCGCGCGCTGGAAATTGCGGCCGAAATCTGCGTGTTTACCAATGGTAATATGGTTGTGGAATCCCTTGATGGCTGAGTTTCATACCGATGATATCCGCGCAGCCGTAGCCGCCAATGTGATAACAGAGGCGCAGGCTGCACGGCTACAGGTTTTTGCCGAAAGCCGCCTTGGTTACCGCGTAAATATGCCGGATGATGACGAGCCTTTCGAGCTTTTCAAAGGTTTTGCCGAGATATTTGTGACCGTCGGGCTGGGCATGCTTTTTACCGGCATCATGGTGCTGGCCGCGTTTTGGGGCAATTTTTCGGCCATTCCGCTTTTGGGGGCGCTATTGGCCTTTGGCTTTGCGTTTTATTTTACGAAAAAGCGGCGGATGAACCTGCCGAGCATTTGGCTGGCCACGGTTTTTGCCGCCAATATTGCCGCGTTTTTCGGTTATCTGGTTTTTGACCCAATAAACCCCTCGGAATTTGATGTGCTCTATGTCGGGCTGCTTGGCATGGTGGCGATGGCGAGGTGGTTTCACCTGTTCAAACTGCCGTTTTCGATGTTTTTGTTTGGCCTGTTCGGGCTGCTGGTGGCGCTGGCAATTGCCGCGATCATGTCGCCCAATGTGATTGATTTTTTGCAGCTGCGCCAAGGCTTGTTCAACCTCAATAACCAGAGCTTCTTTCCTGTTGCCACGCTGGTTTTTGGCATCGTCATCTTTTTGCTCGCCATGTTTTTTGATATGCGTGACCCGCACCGCATAAGCCGCTATGCCGCCTCGGGCTTTTGGCTGCATGTTTTGGCCGCCATAGCGATTGTAAACACCGTTGGGCTGACTCTATACAATAGCGGCAATTACGGGCTCACCGCTGCTGCGTTATTTGTGATCTCGGTGATTGCGCTGATAATTGACCGGCGATCATTTCTGACGGCGGGTATTCTTTACATGGCGTTTTTGCTTTATGCCGCTTTTGAGGGTGACGGTGAATTTGGTGCCTTTATCTCCACCCTGCTCATTCTTGGCGCCTTTATCACTGTGCTTGGCACCTGGTGGGCCGGCATTCGCGCCGTTATCATGAATGCCCTCCCCGGATTTCCTCTCAAAAACCGACTCCCCCCATATGTGGAAAAAGCATGACCGATCTCACCCCCCGCGAAATAGTTTCTGAACTCGACCGCTATATCATTGGCCAGAATGATGCCAAGCGCGCCGTGGCTGTGGCCCTGCGCAACCGTTGGCGGCGGCAGCGGCTTTCGGATGATCTGCGAGAAGAAGTTTACCCGAAAAACATCCTGATGATCGGGCCAACCGGTGTTGGCAAAACCG
>Ga0316205_10001201_pt1 | contig 35531 bp, 31 predicted proteins | sample 3monthpyrite_MG_FD_204941 | JGI IMG/M metagenome (GOLD analysis project Ga0316205, IMG submission 204941) | Microbial mat bacterial communities from mineral coupon in-situ incubated in ocean water Damariscotta River, Maine, United States -... | ecosystem: Environmental > Aquatic > Marine >...
CACCTACCCCGCGCAGGTATTTATGGGTGATGTTGGAGCGTTAGCGCTTGGCGCTGCATTGGGTATTGTCGCTGTACTGGTTAGGCAGGAACTTGTTTTGTTAATTATGGGTGGAGTTTTTGTTATGGAAACTGTATCGGTAATTTTACAGGTGGCCTCTTTTAAATTAACGGGTAGACGAATTTTTAGAATGGCACCATTACATCATCATTTTGAATTAAAAGGATGGCCAGAGCCTAGAGTGATTGTTCGCTTCTGGATTATTACAGTAGTACTGGTTCTTATTGGTTTGGCATCGTTAAAGGTTAGATAAATTTACATTATTAATTAATGTTTTATTTAGGGTTAAGGTTTTATGGGCGTAACTGCAGATACATTGTCGAGTATTTCAGTAGCAGCATTGGTAACAGCTATGGTTACAGATGATAGTCAAAATTCAGAGTATGTTCTGATCGTCGGTTTAGGTATGACGGGGCTTTCTGTCGTGCGTTTTTTACATAAACAACGAAAAAATATTGTAGTAGTAGACAGTAGAAACAAGCCGCCCGGTTTATATGAGTTAGAGAATGAATTTCCAGATGTTACTGTTTGTTTAGGCGACTTTGATGAAGCGCTCTTTATGGGGGCTCAGCAAATTATAGTTAGTCCTGGCGTAGCTTTGAAAGAGCCAGTGATTCAGCATGCGATTACTCAGGGTGTTGAAGTTGTTGGTGATATAGAGTTATTTGCACAAAAAATTAGTGCACCCGTTATAGCGGTAACAGGTTCGAACGGTAAAAGTACTGTAATCAGTTTATTAGGTGAAATGGCGCAAGCAGCAGGCGTTAATGCTGTAGTTGGTGGAAACATCGGAATTCCGGCACTGGAGTTAATTAATTCTAATGCAGATTTATATATTCTTGAATTATCCAGTTTTCAGTTAGAAAGTTTATATAGTTTAAAGCCTGTTGCAGCTGCTGTTTTAAATGTAAGTCCTGATCATATGGATCGTTATGATACGTATGAGGAATATATTAAAGCAAAGCAGCATATTTATAATGCATGCAAAGTAGCGGTGATAAATAGAGATGACGATAAAGTTGCAGCTATGGAGGCAGGTCATAATTTTGTTTCAGGTTTTACGTTAAAAGAGCCGGCTTACGGTGATTACGGCTTACGGACTTTTGAAGATAAAATATGGTTATGTAAAGGTGGAAAGAAGTTAATTGCGGCTGATGAAATTAAAATGTCTGGTACGCATAATTTGGCAAATGCATTATCTGCTTTAGCCTTAGGTGAAGCAGCCAGTATATCTATGAGTGATATGTTAACAGCATTAAAAAAATTTACGGGGCTGAAGCATAGAACTCAATGGGTCGCAGAGAAAAATCATGTTACATGGGTGAATGATTCAAAAGGAACAAATGTTGGCGCGACACTGGCAGCTATAACAGGTGTAAAAACAAAAAATAAATTGATGCTTATTGCCGGTGGGATTGCAAAAGATGCAGACTTTACTCCACTTAGAAAAGCAGTATGTGAAAACGTTAGAACAGTTATATTAATCGGTAAAGATGCGCCGAAAATAGAGCAGGTTTTACAGGACTGCGTACCGGTTTTATATGCTAAAGATATGCAGGATGCTGTGCATATTGCAGCCGACTTATCTCATCCAGGAGATACCGTTTTATTATCTCCTGCATGTGCAAGTTTCGACATGTTTAATAGTTATGAGCATCGTGGTGATGTGTTTATCGACTCGATAAAGGACTTGCCATGAACGTGGGGCTATTGTTTCAGCAAACACAAGGCATGGTTAGAAACAGACCTGATAAATCGAGTGTTGATAAGCCTGTTCTACTGGAAGGTATGGATGGTGTGCTGATCATGTTAGTGCTTTGTTTATTGGGAATTGGGTTAGTGATGGTGGCATCAGCATCTATTAGTATTGCTGATAGTAAAACATCAACGCCATTTTATTATTTATATCGCCAGTTAATTGCAGCTGGAATTGGCTTAATAGCTGTTATGGCGATTTTTAGAATTCGTCTAGTTTACTGGGAAAAATCTGGAATGATATTGTTGGCTTTATCATTTGCTATGGTGGTTTTAGTGCTAATTCCAGGTATTGGTAAAACTGTTAATGGGTCCACTCGATGGATACCAATTGGATTTTTAAATTTACAGGTTTCAGAAATAGTTAAACTATTTTTAATGGTTTATGTGGCGGGCTATCTAGTAAGGCATGGTGAGCAGGTTAGATCAAGTTTATGGGGCTTTTTAAAACCGATGATCATGATTGGCCTGGTTTGTCTGTTTCTTTTACTAGAACCTGATTTTGGTGCGTCTGTAGTCATAATGATGACAGTTTTGGGTATGACGTTTCTTGCCGGTGTTCGTTTTACTCAGTTTTTGGCGGTGATCACTTTATTTGGTTCGGCGGCGACATTACTAGTTATTACGTCGCCATATCGTTTGCAGAGATTAACTGCTTTTGTAAACCCCTGGGCTGATCCGTTCGATAGTGGTTTTCAGCTAACGCAATCATTAATTGCGATAGGTTCTGGTGGCTGGACTGGAGTAGGGCTAGGTTCAAGCGTGCAGAAATTATTTTATTTACCAGAGGCACATACAGATTTTTTATTTGCAGTTATGGCAGAAGAGCTGGGTCTTATTGGCGTGATCGTAGTGATAGGTTTGTATACTAGTCTGGTGTTCAGGGCGTTTATGATTGCAAGAAAAGCAGAGTCATGTGGAAATCAGTTTGCTTCATATTTGTCGTACGGTATTGGAATCTGGTTAGGCTTACAGGCTTTTATTAATATTGGCGTAAATATGGGGGTATTACCTACCAAAGGTTTAACGCTGCCGTTAATGAGTTATGGAGGCAGTAGTTTAATTGTCGTTAGTGCATCAATAGGTTTGTTATTAAGAATATCTTATGAATGCTCAAATGGTCAGGCAATGACTAGAAGATCTTCCGCCACTAGTAAAAGGAAAACTAAAAAACCGGCAACTAGAAGAAAAAATAAAGACCTTCGTGATTTGATTAAGGAGGCGGCATGACTAGTGATTTAATGCGCCCTGTTATGATAATGGCGGGCGGAACAGGTGGACATGTGTACCCTGCGTTAGCTGTTGCTGACGAGTTAAAGCAACGTGGTGTGCCCGTTGTGTGGATGGGAACAAAAAAAGGTATTGAAGCGCGACTTGTTCCAGAAGCAGGTATAGAAATTGACTGGTTGAGTATGAGTGGTTTGCGAGGCAAAGGTGCTTTGACATTATTGTTAGCCCCAGTAAAAATTATTATGGCCTGTTATCAGGCATTAAGAATATTACAAAAACGTAAACCCTCCGTTGTCTTGGGTATGGGGGGCTTTGTTTCTGCTCCTGGTGGTTTAATGGCGTGGTTAACGCGAGTGCCACTGCTTATTCATGAACAAAATGCAGTACCAGGTATGAGTAACCGTTTGTTATCAAGAATAGCCAATAAAGTAATGCAGGCTTTTCCTGACAGCTTTAAGACTGAATCGGTGCATGTTGGTAACCCGGTGAGAAGGGCAATAACTTCTTTATCGTCACCAGAGCAAAGAAATAAAGAACGTCAGGGTGCGCTGCGTGTACTGGTGTTTGGTGGAAGTTTGGGTGCGGCAAGGTTAAATGAAATAGTACCTCAAGCCTGTGCAAGTATTTTAAAAGAAAGAGAACTGTTAATAAAGCATCAGGCAGGCGCGGGTAATTTTGACCAGACGCGTTTAAATTATGCACATTTAAAAGTCAAAGCCGAAGTACTTGAATATATAGATAATATGGAGTCGGTGTATGCGTGGGCTGATCTGGTTATTTGCAGAGCTGGCGCTATGACAATTGCAGAATTAGCAGTGGCTGGTGTTGCGTCAATACTGGTTCCATACCCTTATGCAGTTGATGATCACCAGACATTTAATGCCAAATACCTGAGTGATGCCGGTGCTGCTGTATTGTTAAAGCAAGACGATTTAAATGTTGAAAAATTAGTCGGTGTATTAAAAAAAATGGATCGTGATAAAACACTGGAGATGGCGAATAAAGCCAGGCAGTTAGGCATGCCGGAATCTACAAAGCTAGTGACAGAAGTCTGTTTAATGGCAGGAGGCTTTGATGTTAATTGAAACTCATCCAATGCGTAAAATACAACGCGTACACTTTGTTGGTATTGGTGGTGTTGGCATGTGTGGCATAGCTGAAGTTTTATTAAATCTTGGTTATAAAGTCTCAGGCTCAGATGTTAAAGAAAATGCAGCTATTCAAAGACTACTAAAACAGGGCGCACGAGTTTTTATTGGGCAAAAGGCAAGTAATGTAAAAGATGTAGAAGTTGTCGTGGTTTCAACAGCCATTTCTGCAGATAACGTTGAAGTGGTTGCCGCAAAAGAACATCGTATCCCTGTCATTCGACGCGCAGAAATGTTAGCTGAAATTATGCGCTTCAGACATGGTATTGCAATAGCAGGAACACACGGTAAAACAACCACTACCAGTTTAACAGCAAGTTTATTAATTGAAGCTGGTCTAGATCCGACTTATGTAATTGGTGGCAAACTTAATAGTGCTGCAACGAATGCAAAACTGGGTGAAGGTAAATACTTTGTCGCTGAAGCAGATGAAAGTGATGCTTCGTTTTTATTGCTACAACCAATGATGGCTGTGGTGACAAATATTGATGCGGATCATCTGGAAACTCATGATGGTGATTTTGAGAGATATAAGCACTCCTTTATAGAATTTCTACACCATCTACCATTTTATGGTAAAGCTGTAATCTGTCTTGATGATCCTGAAAATAAACAGATTATGGACAAGGTATCACGTCCTGTTATTACATACGGAATTGAATCACAAGCAGATGTAAAAGCAGAAAATATTCGTTGTAATGGTATGCAGTGTCATTTTGATCTTGTTTTACCTGGTGAGAGTGACACAACAGAAATTACCTTAAACATGCCTGGTAAACATAATGTATTAAATTCACTTGCTGCAATTACCATAGCTCACTCATTGGGTGTAAGCACTTCGGTTATGCAAAAAGCATTGCATGAATTTGATGGCATCGGTAGACGCATGCAGCAGTATGGTGAAATTGAAACTGCAAAAGGTAATGTTTTATTGGTGGATGATTATGGGCATCATCCTACTGAAATAAAAGCGACTCTGGAAGCAGCAAAAAATGCCTGGAGTGAGCGTCGTATTGTGGTTGTTTTTCAGCCACATCGTTATACGCGTACACGGGATCTATTTGAAGATTTTAGCCAGGTACTTTCAAATGCTGATGCACTAATAGTAACAGAGATTTACTCGGCTGGTGAAGAGCATATAGCCGGCGCTGATGGCAGAGCATTATGTGCTGCGATTCGTGCCCGAGGCCGGGTAAACCCTGTGTTTGTTGAAGACCTGAAAGATTTAAATACATCAATAATAGATGTAATTGAACAAGGTGATGTATTACTAACATTAGGGGCAGGTAGTATTGGCTCAATCGCCGAGAAATTACCAGAGGCGTTAGCAAAATGATGGCAGCTTCCAGTTTACATAATTTCAAAGGTGCTTTATTAATTGATGAACCAATGTCAAAACATACAAGTTGGCGTATTGGTGGCGCAGCTGATAAGTTTTATACACCTGTTGATATAGATGATCTGTCCGTTTTTTTAAACGAGTTGCCAGAGAATGAGTCATTAATGTTTTTAGGCTTAGGCAGCAACTTGTTGGTAAGGGAAAAAGGAATTAGAGGTGCCGTGATTTCTTTAAAGGGAAGTTTATCGGAAATAGAAAATTTAAATGAAAATTGCCTGCGCGTAGGCGCGGGTACAAGTTGTGCAAAGTTGGCCAGATATTGTCATAAAAATAATCTAATTGGTGGTGAATTTTTTGCAGGTATTCCCGGGTTATTAGGCGGTGCTCTTGCAATGAATGCAGGCGCCTTTGGTGGTGAAACATGGTCGCTTGTAAAATCCGTTGTTACTATCGACAGGCAAGGTAATACGCGTACTCGAACAGCTAGTGATTATGAAATTAATTACCGGAATGTAAAAGGCCACCAGAACGAATGGTTTATCAGTGCTGATTTACAATTTGTAATAGGTGATGGTGCTGCCGCGGCGTTAAGAGTTAAAGAGTTATTAAATAAACGCGCAGAAACACAACCAACAGGTTTGCCAAGCTGTGGCTCGGTTTTTAAAAATCCAGAAAATGATTATGCAGCACGACTTATTGAAGCGTGTGATTTAAAAGGCTACAGAATTGGCGGCGCAACAGTTTCTGAAAAGCATGCGAATTTTATTATTAATACAGATCATGCAAAAGCAAGCGATGTGGAAGCATTAATAAAATTTGTACAGAAGACGGTGAAAAATAAACACGCAGTTAGTTTGCAGGCTGAAGTGAAAATTGTCGGAGAGTTGGACAATGAATGATTTCAAAAATGTAGCCGTGCTTATGGGGGGCTGGTCAGCAGAGCGAGAGGTTTCATTAAACAGTGGTAAAGCTGTTTATGATGCATTGTGCCGTCAGGGAATTAATGCAACAGCTATAGATGTTGGCCGGAATATTTGTGATCAGTTAAAGGAAGACCAGTTTAGTCACGTTTTTAATATTATGCATGGTCGCGGTGGAGAAGACGGACAGGTACAGGGGGTTCTAGATGTGTTGGGATTACCATATACAGGTTCTGGTGTATTAGGTTCAGCTCTAGCGATGGATAAATTTCGATGTAAGCAATTATGGCAAGGCATTGGGTTGCCAACTCCAGATTTTATGGAGTTGAAAAATGAAAAAGATTGCCATGAAGCTCTTAATCGTCTGGGGCTTCCGTTAATGATTAAACCTGTGCTTGAGGGTTCAAGTATTGGGATTAGCAAAGTTAATAACAGTGACGAAATGATAGCTGCATGGGAAAAAGCTAAAAAATCTGGTGGCGTTATTATGGCTGAAGAATTTATTCAAGGAGAAGAGTTTACAGCTGCAATTTTAGGTGAGCAGGTTTTGCCTATGATTCGCCTTGAAACCGAGCATGATTTTTATGATTATCAGGCAAAATATGTTTCAAATGATACGCAATATATTTGTCCCTGTGGTTTAACTGAATCAGTTGAAACTGAACTGGCAAAATTAATGCTCAATGCATATAAGGCAATTATGTGTGAAGGCTGGGGGCGAGTAGATTTTATGCTTGATCAACAGCAGAACCCATGGCTGATTGAGGTGAATACAGTTCCTGGTATGACAGATCATAGTTTAGTACCAATGGCGGCAAAACATGCGGGCATGTCTTTTGAAGAGCTAGTACTTAATGTTCTTCAGGGAGCATCAATACATGATTGTTAAAAACTGGAAAAGTAAAAGCAATAAAAAGAAAGGGCGTGCTGCAGTTAAAAATAGCCAGGCTGTTGTCGGGCGGAGAATAAAAAGACGGGATGTTGGCAGAGTATCGAATAGATTAAAAGAAATTTTAATTTATATGTGGAAACCTAAATTGATCTCAGTATTAGCAATTTTTGTCATGATGTTATTTAGTTATAACTATATTGATCTTGATAATTTGTTTCCAATACAGTCAGTTAAAATTGAAGGTGAGTTTGAGTTTTTAGATAAAAACCAGCTGCGAGATCAGGCTTTACCCGTTGTAAATGGTGGGTTTTTTAATGTTAACTTACCTGCGGTCAGAAATGCATTAGTGGACTTGCCATGGGTGGAAGATGTTTCAGTAAGGAGGTTATGGCCTGACAAGTTACTGGTTAGAGTTATTGAAAAAAAGCCAGTTGTATTGTGGGGAGATCAAGGTGTAATAAGTGCAAAAGGAAAATTATTTACACCTATTAAAAAGCCAACTGTTGAGTTGCCACACTTAAGTGGGCCCCAGGGGCAGCATAAAGAAATGTTACAGGAATTGGCACGAATGCAGGCATGGTTATTAGAAACGGGTTTGTATATTAAAAGTGTGGATTTAAATGCACGGCGATCATGGACTTTAACAATGACGTCTGGAATGGAATTAAGACTGGGGCGCAAACAAATGCATGAGCGACTAAATCGATTTGTTTCTGTATATAAAGAAACATTAGAAATAGAAAAACGTGAAATTAAACATATTGATATGCGGTATACCAATGGCTTTGCAGTAGCCTGGAAAGAGGCATAAGAATAATGACAAAAAAGACAGATAAGAATTTAATTGTTGGGCTGGATATAGGCACCTCTAAGGTTGTTGCTATAGTTGGTGAAATAACACCTGAGGGTGAAATTGAAATCATAGGTCTTGGTTCTCACCCATCGAGAGGTTTGAAAAAAGGTGTAGTTGTTAATATCGAATCAACAGTTCAATCAATTCAGAGAGCAATTGAAGAAGCCGAATTAATGGCGGGTTGTCAGATTAATTCGGTATATGCGGGAATAGCAGGTAGTCATATTAAAAGCATTAACTCACACGGTATCGTGGCAATAAAAGATCGTGAAGTAAGTGAGATGGATCTGGATAGAGTTATTGATGCAGCGAGAGCAGTTGCGATTCCAGCCGATCAACGCATATTACATATATTGCCACAGGAATTTATTGTCGATGAGCAGGAAGGCATACGTGAACCAATTGGAATGTCGGGTGTTCGACTGGAAGCAAAAGTTCATCTAGTGACCGGTGCAGTAGGTGCGGCGCAAAACATCATTAAATGTGTGAGGCGTTGTGGGCTGGAAGTTGATGACATTATTTTAGAGCAACTAGCTTCAAGTTATTCGATTTTAACAGAAGATGAAAAAGAGTTAGGTGTTTGTCTTGTTGATATTGGTGGTGGCACAACGGATATCGCTGTGTTCTCAGAAGGTGCGATTAAACATACTGCGGTTATTCCAATAGCGGGTGATCAGGTAACAAATGACATTGCTGTTGCCTTACGTACACCAACACAATATGCAGATGAAATAAAAATTAAATATGCATGTGCTTTAAGACAGTTAGCTAATGCCGATGAAACTATTGAAGTTCCGAGTGTTGGAGACAGGCCGCCACGAAAATTATCGAGACAAACATTAGCTGAAGTTGTTGAGCCACGTTACGACGAGTTATTAAGTTTAGTTTTATCTGAATTAAGAAAAAGTGGTTTCGAAGATATTATTGCTGCAGGTGTTGTTCTTACCGGTGGTAGTTCAAAAATGGATGGCGTTGTGGATCTTGCTGAAGAAATATTCCACATGCCTGTGAGACTAGGATCGCCGCAGTATGTAAGCGGTTTGTCCGATGTGGTTTCAAATCCAATACACGCAACCGGTGTTGGTTTGTTGTTATTTGGTGAACAACATCAAAGCAGCGGTACTCAATATTTCTCAACAGAGGGGGGCATGAAAGGCATATGGGGACGAATGAAAAGCTGGTTCCAGGGGAACTTTTAACCATGAAAACAATGCGCCCAATCAAATATTGGGTTAAACAAAATTTTAAAAATAATACTCAGGCAATAAATAGTTGTTTGAAAAATAATACAAATGAGGAGATCACACATGTTTGAATTGATGGATTCAGTTGCGCAAGATGCTGTCATAAAAGTAGTAGGAGTTGGCGGCGGTGGCGGTAACGCAGTAACACACATGATGTCAACCGGCATAGAAGGTGTGGATTTTATTTGTGCTAATACAGATGCGCAGGCACTGACTAAAATTAGTGGGGCTACATCTTTACAAATAGGCACCAATATAACGAAAGGTTTAGGTGCAGGTGCAAATCCCGATGTAGGTCGTCAGGCAGCATTAGAAGATCGTGAGCGTATCCAGGAAATAATTATGGGTGCGGATATGATCTTTGTGACGGCTGGCATGGGCGGCGGAACAGGAACTGGTGCGGCGCCTGTGGTGGCTCAAATTGCCAGAGACATGGGTATTCTTTGTGTTGGTGTTGTTACAAAACCATTTGTGTTTGAAGGGGCGAATCGCATGAAGATCGCACAACATGGTATACATGAGCTGAGCCAGCATGTTGATTCGTTAATCACCATTCCTAACGATAAGTTATTAAGTGTATATGGTCGTGAGTTTGATCTAATGAATGCATTTAATGGTGCGAATGATGTTTTACATAATGCGGTTCAGGGTATTACTGAATTAATTACACATCCTGGTGTCATAAATGTCGACTTTGCGGATGTACGTACCGTGATGTCACAAAATGGTATGGGCATGATGGGCTCGGGCATTGCAAGTGGTGAAACCCGTGCTAGTCTTGCTGCAGAAGCAGCCGTTGCCAGTCCATTATTAGAAGATGTCAATATTTCTGGTGCAAGAGGTATTCTGGTTAATGTAACGGGTACCAATTTAACACTAGGTGAATTTGAAGATATTGGCGCGATTATTAGTTCGTTTGCTTCAGATGAAGCCATTGTTGTAATGGGGACAGCGATCGATCCAGAGTTGGAAGACGAATTGCGCGTTACTGTTGTTGCAACGGGACTGGGTAATTCTGCGCCTAAAATGGGTAGTAAAGACCCAATGAAAATTGTTAAACGTACTACTACCGGTGAAGTAGATTACGGTGATTATGATAAGCCAACCATTCAGCGTAAAAAAGCATCTGGAGATGGCCTTAGTGGATCACTTGACGATGAAATGCTGGATATACCTGCATTCTTAAGACGTCAGGCGGACTAAGTAGTAAATTTGTAGTGACGATAGAGCACTTACCTAATAAGAGTAATAGCTTTTCGAGGTAATTTATTCATAAAAGAATAGGTTGGATGAATAATGAGAGTTTTATAAGTGTGTTTTAAATTTGTGCGCAAGTTTGATGTTTTATCAAATTAATAGCTTATAATATTCTATACTAGTTTATTATGTCCAAATTGTGACAAAAGCATGTATAATCCGTGCAAACTTGTCCTCCAGGGGCAAATACGCCAAGAAATTGGCCATTATTAAGGAATTTTGACTTGATTTGTCAACGCACCATCAAAAATGTTATCCGTGCAACCGGTGTTGGTCTGCACACAGGTAATAAGGTATATCTAACATTACGTCCAGCTGCGCCAGATACTGGCATAGTATTTAGACGTGTAGATCTTGATAATCCTGTAGATATTCATGCGAAGGCAGGGAATGTCTGTGATACCAAGTTATCAACAACAATTGGTGAGAATGGTGCAAAAGTTTCAACAGTGGAACATCTGTTATCAGCTATGGCTGGCTTAGGTATTGATAATGCCTATGTTGATGTAAGTGCTGATGAAGTACCCATAATGGATGGTAGTTCAGGTCCATTTGTATTTTTATTACAATCTGCTGGCATAATCGAGCAGGAAGTAGCTAAGCGATTTATTCGTATTAAAAAGACAATTTTAGTAGAAGAAGAGGATAAATGGGCGAAGTTCGAACCATTTGAAGGATTTAAAGTAGGTTTTACTATCGACTTTAATCATCCTGTTTTTAATGGAACTCCTCAGCAAGCTGAAATTGATTTTTCATCAACTTCCTTTGTAAAAGAGGTAAGTCGTGCACGTACTTTTGGATTCATGAGTGATTTTGAAAAATTACGTGAAAACAACCTGGCTTTAGGTGCGAGCCTTGATAATGCTATTGGTGTAGATGATTTTCGTGTATTAAATGAAGATGGACTGCGTTATCAGGACGAATTTGTAAAACATAAAATCTTAGATGCCATTGGTGACCTTTATTTATTAGGCCACAGCTTAATAGGTGCATACTCGGGTTACAGGTCAGGACATGCGCTTAATAATACGCTGTTAAAAACGTTAATTGCAAAACCAGATGCCTGGGAAGAAGTGACATTCGAAGATGAAGAAGCGGTTTCTCCAATTTCGTATTCAAAGCCTGTTCATGCTTAATCTGCTAGCGGGTTTATTTATATAAATAATAAAAAACCTGATTAAATCAGGTTTTTTTCGTTTTACGGGAAAGTTTAAGCAGCGCTGCCTGTAGTTCAGGGTCATTTACACAGTTAGCCGTTTGTTCGATTAGGGCTGAATTTTGCTCACTTAATGTGCGATAAACAGGCGCCTTTTCGGGAATAACACGCTTTTTAGGGCTAAGTTTTAAAATAACACTGTGTAATTTTATACCGGCATGCTGGTGTAGTGCTTCTAATATTGTCTGGCTATAAAGTCGTAGCCTGGTTTGCCATACAGGTGAATCGGTAAGAATAACCAGTTGATTGTTTCTGATATCTGCAATCTCCATGTGTTCATGACAGTCCAGCGGCAGAGAAATTTTGACAGCGTGGTTTAGTCGACTTAATTCGACTGCTTTTTTTTTGAAGCGTAGGCTGAGTTTGTCTGAAATATTTTGCATTGTGAGCAGAGTCTATTTTGTTGTTTAATATTTGATCAAAAACTTGTGATTTAACCATTTTATGTCAAAATCACCCGTTCGAGTTAAAAATATTTATGTTTAACCTGTTTGAGCTATTATAGGTTATACGCTATTCTTAAGGTTATACATTAACATTAAAGTTTTTATGCATGGATATAATATTACTAAGTAAATTTAGAGGTAGGCCCTGTCGTGTTCAAATAGGCAGCCCGGTGCAGCTTATGATGCTGTCAGTATTTGCTGTGCTGTTCTCAGGAGCACTAGGCATGATGGGTTACTGGATCGGTCAATCACAGGCGTCATCATCTGATGTTACCTCTATACAGCAAGAAATAAAATTACAAAGACAGTTAATTAACCAAACTCGTTTTAATGCTCGTGCAGACATAGATGCATTAGCTGCCAGATTAGGAGATATTCAGGCACATGCGATGCGCTTGAATGCATTGGGTCAAAAGCTGGTAACTATAGCAAAACTGGATCGTGGTGAATTTAACTTTGAAGCGACCCCGGGTCTTGGTGGTCCAGATGAACCGGGAATGCAGGAAATGGATTTTGGTAGTGAAATTGATGCTGTAATTTCAGAGTTAGAAGATCGAGAGCAGCAATTAAGTGTATTAGAAAATATCCTGATGAGTAGCCATATGCAGGACGAAGTATTTCCAGCAGGGCGACCAATAAAGCGTGGCTGGATATCATCTTATTATGGTACGCGTACAAATCCATTTTCTGGAAAGTTACAATTTCATAAAGGTATGGATTTTGCGGCTAAATCAGGCTCTGATGTGTTAGCGGTTGCTGGTGGCGTTGTTACATGGTCGAGTAAGCGTTATGGATATGGTAATTTAGTAGAAATTAATCATGGTAATGGTTATATAACGCGTTACGGGCACAATAAAACTAATTTGGTAACGGTAGGTGATACGGTTAAGAAAGGTCAGGTTATTTCTCATATGGGATCTACAGGCCGTTCTACAGGGCCACATGTTCATTTTGAAGTTTTGAAAAATGGGCGTCAGATAAATCCACAAAAGTTCGTTCAAAAAAAATAACCCTAAGACTGGGTATAACAGTCATTGATGTTTCTAACAGCTAATCTGAAACATTGATGGCTTGATGTAGCAAATAGCCGTCTACACTACAGCGTAAAACAGTCAATTACTTAGTTATTACGTATGGTTTTGGCTATAACATATTTAAATTATGTTACGCATTTAGAAAATATCAAAATAAACTCGAATAATTCCATTTTTTTGCACTCACACCCTTAAGCCATCAGACTTTCTAAGGCATAATACAGCCTCTATTTTTAAGTAAAACAGTAGTTATAAGGACTCACAATGGCATCCACTCTAGTGCGAAAGATTTTTGGCAGCCGCAACGACCGCCAGGTAAAAAAATATCGCAAAACAGTTAAACATATCAATAGTCTTGAGCCTGAGTTTGAAAGCTTAAGTGATGAGCAGCTGGGTGCTAAAACAGTAGAGTTCAGACAGAGGTTTGATCAGGGCGAAACACTTGATGCATTATTACCAGAGGCATTTGCTACGGTGAGAGAAGCGGGTAAACGTGTACTGGGTATGCGCCACTTTGATGTGCAGCTGATTGGTGGCATTGTTCTTCATAATGGCAATATTGCTGAGATGCGCACAGGTGAAGGTAAAACATTAGTAGCAACTTTAGCGACATATCTGAATACACTTTCATCCAAAGGCGTGCATGTAATTACAGTTAATGATTACCTGGCACAACGTGATGCTGGCTGGATGGGCAAGATCTATGCATTTCTAGGCTTAAGCACGGGGGTTGTTGTTAGTGGAATGGACCCATTATCTAAAAAGCAGGCCTATGCCTCAGATATTACCTACGGAACTAACAACGAGTTTGGTTTTGATTATCTGCGCGATAATATGGCGTTTAGCGTTGATGAAAAAGTGCAGCGTGAATTAAATTTTGCTGTAATTGATGAAGTCGATTCAATTTTAATTGATGAGGCGCGTACTCCACTTATAATTTCGGGCCCTACAAATGATAATTCCGAGTTATATGTAAAATTCAATGAGTTAGTAAAAGAATTAGAACAAGGTGAAGAAGCTGAGTCAAAAGAAGAAGAACCGACAGGTGACTACACTGTAGACGAAAAAAATAAACAGGTACATATCACTGAACAGGGTCATGAAAAAGTAGAAGAGCTATTAATTCGAGAAGGTATTCTTGATGAAAATGATAGCTTATACAGTGCTACAAACATTAATTTAATTCATTATTTAACAGCTTCAATACGTGCCAATGTATTATTTCAAAAAGATATAAGTTATATCATTCAAGATGGAAAAATTGTCATTGTAGATGAATTTACCGGTCGTACTATGGAAGGCCGTCGCTGGTCTGATGGTTTGCATCAGGCCATCGAAGCGAAAGAAAAAGTAAATATAGAAAATGAAAATCAAACTTTAGCTTCTATAACATTCCAGAACTATTTCCGTTTATATGAAAAACTATCTGGTATGACGGGTACTGCTGATACAGAAGCATTTGAATTTCAGTCTATATACAGTCTTGAAGTTATGGTAATACCTACCAATCTTGATATAGCAAGAGTAGACCATGGTGATTTGATATTTTTATCAGTAGAAGAAAAATTCAATGCAATTGCGGAAGATGTGAAAGATTGTATTGAGCGTAAGCAGCCAGTTTTAGTTGGTACTGCATCTATTGAAGCATCGGAACATTTATCAAGTTTATTAAATAAACTGAATGTTAAACATAACGTATTAAATGCAAAGCAACATGAGAGAGAAGCTGGGATTATAGCCGAAGCCGGTGTGCCAGGAGCAGTAACTATTGCTACTAATATGGCAGGTCGTGGTACGGATATTGTTTTAGGTGGAAACCTTGATGTTGAGATGGCGGATAAAGGCGAGCTTACTGAGGCAGAAAAAGAAAGCATGACTGAGCAATGGAAGCTAAGGCATGAAGAGGTTCTGGCTGCTGGGGGCTTACATGTTATTGGTAGTGAGCGTCATGAGTCACGCCGCATAGATAACCAGTTGCGTGGTCGTTCAGGTCGCCAGGGTGATGCTGGTTCTACGCGTTTTTATCTTTCATTGCAGGATGATCTGATGCGTATATTTGCATCTGACAAAATGTCTGGATTAATGAAAAAATTAGGCATGGAAGAAGGTGAAGCAATAGAGCATCCCTGGGTATCCAGGGCAATAGAAAATGCACAGCGTAAAGTGGAAGGGCATAACTTTGATATTCGTAAGCAGTTATTAGAATATGATGATGTTGCAAATGATCAACGTAAAGTTGTTTACCAGCAACGAAACGAAATGATGGCTGAAGAAGACCTTAGCGGAATCATTGAGTCCGTTCGTAGTGATGTTGTAAATACGGTTGTTTCAAACTTTGTGCCAGCTGGTACATTGGAAGAGCAGTGGGACATAGAAGGTCTGGAAAAAACACTTGAAGATGAAACAGGTAAGAAATTTGATATTCAAAAGTGGTTAGATGAAGATGATCAACTAAATGAATATACGCTTGCAGAAAAAGTAGATGAAGAACTCGTTGCTGTCTACAAAGAAAAAGAAAGTATGATCGGTACGGAAGAATTACGCCGTTTTGAAAAATATGTATTACTTCAGGTGCTTGATTCACATTGGAAAGAGCATCTAGCCGCAATGGATTATTTACGTCAGAGTATTAATTTACGAGCAATGGCACAAAAGAATCCAAAGCAGGAATATAAACGTGAATCATTCGAAATGTTCACAGAGATGTTAGAGCAGATAAAACAGGAAGTTATGTCAACATTGTCCAGGGTTGAAATTCGTTCGCAGGAAGAAATTGATGAGTTAGAACGCCAACAACAAATACCTATGGAAATGAGCTACGAACATGCTGATGCAACCTTGCAAACTGACGATAATGAACAGGAAGGTAATCAGTCTGATCAGCAGCAGCCTTTTGTCAGAAATGATAAAAAAATAGGTCGTAACGATCCATGTTATTGTGGTTCAGGAAAAAAATTCAAGCAATGTCATGGAAAGTTAAGTTGATATGTCTGTAAATTTAACAGAGCCAAAATCACTTTTACCCGTTAAGGGTGTGCGGCTATCATCCATAACAGCAGGTATTAAAAAAAACCAGACTGATGATCTCGTATTGATTGAACTGGCAAAAAATAGTCAGTGTGCTGCTGTGTTTACGCAGAATAAATTTTGCGCCGCTCCCGTAACGTTAGCAAAGAAGCATTTGCAGGCAAAAGTGCCGAGGTTTCTTTTAATTAATTCCGGCAACGCTAATGCGGGAACGGGTAAAAAAGGCATGCTGGATGCGTTAGAAAGTTGTGAGTTGGTAGCAAAACAGACCAACTGCGCTGCAGATGAAGTTCTGCCTTTCTCCACAGGTGTTATAGGTGAAAATTTGCCTGTAAGTAAAATCGCCGCTGCTCTGCCTGAATTGTATTGTCAATTAGCAGAAGAAAACTGGATTAATGCGGGTCGAGGTATTATGACTACGGATACTAAATTAAAAGGTATCTCTCGTCAGGTTGAGCTTCAGGGAAAAATAGTTACAGTTACCGGGCTGTCAAAAGGCGCGGGAATGATACAGCCTAATATGGCAACTATGCTAAGTTATGTAGCAACTGATGCAATGATTGATAAAGAACTGCTGCAGCAATGTTTAAACTCGGCGGTTCAGTTGTCCTTTAACTCAATTACGGTTGATAGTGATACATCAACTAATGATGCCTGTGTGTTAATTGCTACTGGTCAGGCTAATAATGAAGTCATTACACATAAAAGTTCTGATGAATATCAAACGTTATTAGATGTTATAACTGAAGTTTGCCTGTATCTTGCGCAAGCGATTATTCGAGATGCTGAAGGTGCAACAAAATTTGTATCTTTACAGGTAAATACGGCAGGCTCAATTAATGATGCGCGTCAGGTTGCTTACACCGTAGCTCATTCGCCACTTGTAAAAACAGCTTTATTTGCCAGTGATCCAAACTGGGGACGTATTCTTGCTGCGGTGGGTAGGGCAGGTGTTGATTTTGATATTGATAAAATACAAATTTATTTAGATGATGTTTGTATCGTCTCGGCTGGTGGTCGTGATGCGGCCTATACAGAAGAGCAGGGTCAAAAGGTAATGAATCAACAGGAAATCGCTATTCGCATTGAATTGAATACGGGAACTCATTCTGCCTGCATCTGGACCAGTGATTTATCTTATGATTATGTAAAAATAAATTCTGAGTATCGTAGCTAATCTCAACAGCTACTTTAAATAATGTAGATTAATGTTATGTCTGAGCTGGTTCATGTCGCGGTTGCCATTATATTAAATCACAACAAAGAAGTTCTTATTTCACTTAGAGCTAAAACTGCTCATCAGGGCGGTTTATGGGAGTTCCCCGGAGGCAAGCTTGAGCAGTCAGAGACAGCAAGTGAGGCTTTAAAACGTGAAATCTATGAAGAGCTTAAAATCTCAATTTTAAAAGCTTCGCCGTTTAAAAAAATTAAATATCAATATACTGACAAAACAGTACTTCTAGATGTATGGGTTATTAAGTCATTTGAGGGTGAACCAAAAGGCGCTGAAGGCCAACAAATTAAGTGGCAGGCAATAAATAGTTTACAAGCAGTAGATTTTCCGGCAGCCAACCGTCCTATTATTAATTCTTTACAGTTGCCTGATAAATATATGATTACAGGTTCGTATACAGATATTGAAGATTTTTTATTTAAGTTAGAAAAGGCTCTAAAAAATGGAATATCGTTAGTTCAACTAAGGTGTAAGAAATCATCAGAAGATGAGTATAAAAAACTGGTTGATAAAGCGATGTCTCTTTGTAAATTATACAATGCAAAATTATTGCTTAATACAACGGAAAAGTTATTTTCCAGTTTTAATGTAGACGGGTTGCATCTAACTAGCAAGCTGCTAAATTCAATTTCTGATCGTCCGATAAGTGATAGCGCATTACTTTCGGTTTCATGCCATACAAATGCTGAAATTATAAAAGCCAGGCAACTTAAAGCAGATATTATTTTATTATCACCTGTGAACGAAACTATGAGTCACCCGGGAGTGAGTGGGATAGGCTGGGAAAAATTCAAACATCTTTCTGAAAACATCGAATCACCAGTTTATGCATTAGGTGGAATGTCTATTAGGGATTTACCTGATGCAAAGAGTTTCGGTGCGCAGGGTATTGCTGCTATTACAGAATTTTGGGGGAAATAATTATGAAAATTACTCTCGTTTTTGTTTTGGTTTTAGGCTTGACGTTTTTTTTAGGGCAATGGTTGGGCTCAGAAAAAAAGACCAGCTCTATAAAGGAAATATCTAGTATTTCATCCTGTGATCCGACAAAAAAATCTTGTGAAATCGAATACAAAAAAACATTATTTATTCTTGAATTTAAAGGCAGTCCTTCGGGGCTGGTTCCATTTGGCGTTTCAGTTAAATCTAAATCTACTCAGCCTGATTTTATAGAGTTGTCTTTTGATATGCAGGGAATGGATATGGGGCATAATGTATATAATTTAAAGAAGAATGATACTGACGACTGGTCTGCTAAGGTGATTTTACCTGTTTGTTCGTTGGCAAGAAATGACTGGTTGGTGAATGTGAAACTGGTGTTTGAAGATGAGTCGCTGTCAACTGAGTTTAGATTTACACAAGCAGAATAATTAAGATTTTTGAGTCGTAGTATTTATAAAATACAACAGGATAATTTAAAGTCGACGTTGCTTTTATCCTGTTCAGGTCTGTGAGACATGTTTCCTTCTTTAAGAAAACGAATTGTAAAGCGATGTTTGCCTGCACTTATTTCAGGAAATACAGTTGTATCATGAGGTAGTATTACCCTGATAATTAAACAGGTTAAATTAGAATCTAGATTTTTTTGATAGAAGCCATCTTCGGCTATTTCATCTATTGCATCAGTGCTGTCCCTGATAACCTGTAAAATCAAATCAATAGCTTTATTTAATGTTGCAAAGGGTTGAAACCACTCGTTTAAGCTTTCTGCGCGTTTTTCATAAGGTTGATTTAACCAATGAGCATAAACAGGAAGATCGAATTCACATAAACCACCAGGCATGCTTAGGCGTTGGCGTATGGCATTAAGTAATTCATGTTGTTGTAATTCATGACCAATGCTGCCACCTATATTGTGCAATTCCTTCAAACATGCTTTTTGTTCATTGATTATATCTAGTAGTTTGCCGTGATTGATTCCGGGAATTTCAACAAATGATTGTAAATTTAGGTTCTGACGTTCAAGCTCTTTTATCGTTTCGCGTTTTATATCACCGCGAGACAGCATGCTTAATATATCAAGAATAGCTTTAACTGCACTATGCGTATCCCAGTCAGATTTATGAGTGATATGCTGATTAAACTGTTTGAATAGATGCTCCAGCCGCAAAAAAGTACGGATGTGTTCATTCAGAGGCTGTTCAAAAATAAGTTGCTTAGGCATGTTTCATAGGGGTCTTGTGCGAATACGGTATTTTGACACAAAACAAGCCCGAACATAAGCCCTGAAAAATACGCAATAGCTTATTGTTCAATAGACACAAATTAAGCATCATTGGGTTTTTTGTCAGATAAATGGGAGTATTTAATATGGAGCATTCTTACCTGCTCCTCTAATGAGTTTGTGGAGAGGCTATTATCAATTATATCATCTGCCATTTCTAATCTTGTTTCGCGAGATACCTGTGATTTTATGATGGATTTTATCTCATCTAAATTGCGTTGATCTCGTTTAAGGGTACGCTCTATTTGTTGTTGTTCATTACAGTCAATAACAAGTACTCGTTGGTATTCGGATTGTTGATTGGTTTCTATCAATAATGGAATGGCAATAATGACGTAAGAAGAATCAAGTTTTTTAATTTTATTTTGTATAACTCGCCTGATTTCAGGGTGTAGCAATGATTCTAGATAAAGGCGATCATCTTCGTTACTAAAGACCTTTGCTGCTAATGCCTTTCTATTTAAAGATCCATCTTTTGATATGACACTGCTACCAAAGTAGTTGCTAATTTCAGTTAGAGTTGTCGTGCCTGGCTCGACTATTTCTCGAGCAATAATATCGGTGTCAATTACCGGGACATGGTGTTGTTGATTGAATATATTACAGACAGTGCTTTTGCCGCAGCCAATACCGCCTGTTAAGGCAATTTTGATCATACTTATATACTGAGCCAGATCTGGTTAATATCTGCTCCCCAGATAAAAGCAATCCAGCCAGCAATAGCAAGATAGGGGCCGAAAGGAATGGGTATGCTTTTATCGTGTTTGCTAACGAATATCATAGTTACACCTATTATGGCGCCGACTAGAGATGACAGTAAAATTATCTGCGGTAACATCATCCATCCCATCCATGCACCTAAAGCCGCTAGTAATTTAAAATCACCATAACCCATGCCTTCTTTTCCGGTTACTAATTTAAATAGTTTATAAATAGACCAGAGAATGAGATAACCTGCTACAGCGCCAAACACTGACGATTCAAGGCTGGTATAGAGCTCTGATGTGTTAACAATAATTCCTAACCATAAAAGAGGTAAAGTAATGTTATCTGGTAATAACTGAGTTTTCGCATCAATCATAGTTAGCGAAACTAATGCCCAGGTAAAGATTAAAGCGAAGAATGTCTCTGCGCTTACACCAAATTTAATGGCTATTAATACAGACAATGCTGCTGTTACTGCTTCAATGACGGGGTATTGAGCTGAAATATGAATTTTACAGGAAGCGCATTTGCCCTGTAATAAGAGATAACTTAAAACAGGTATGTTTTCCCAGACGCGAATTTTATGGCCGCAATTAGGGCAAGTCGAGTCAGGCTTAGATAGGTTAAAAACTTCAGCGTTTTTATCATCTTCTAATTCGAGAAAATTCTTACAGTCACTACGCCATTCGTTTTCGAGCATGATTGGTAACCTGTAAATGACAACATTTAAAAAGCTACCGACTGACAAGCCAAGAAAAATTACAAATGTATAAAAAAGCCAGGGGTTTAAAGTGAAGGCTTCGACAATTGTTTGTAAAATATTAAGCTCCAACAATCTCGCCCATTTTGAAGATGGGTAAATACATTGCTATAACCAGGCCGCCGATTACAACTGCAAGGAATGCCATAATAAGTGGTTCCATCAGGGCAGTGAGTGAATCTACCGAGTCATCTACCTGAGCTTCATAAAAGTCTGCAACTTTACCGAGCATTTCATCAAGCGCACCAGATTCTTCACCGATTGATACCATTTGTACAACCATATTTGGAAATAGCTCGGGGAAATTTTGTAAGCTACTCTGTAGTTGTAAACCACTGGATAAGTCATCACGTAGAACCAATATCGCTTTTACATATTCGTTGTTACCCGAAGCGCCAGCAACTGAGTCCATTGCTTCAACTAAAGGTACACCTGCTGCAAACATGGTTGCCAGTGTTCTGGAGAATCTGGCGATTGATGAATTTTTAACTAAGCCGCTTACAACAGGAATTTTTAAATAAAGCCTGTCTAGTAGATCACGAAATTTTTTGGATCTTTTATAGATTTGTCCTACACCCGTAATTATACCGATAATGCCACCAAACACGGCCCACCAGTAAGCGACCATAAAATCAGAGATTCCCACAACAAATAATGTAAAAGCGGGTAAGTCTGCACCAAAACTACCAAACATTGAGGCAAAAGTAGGTACTACAAAAATCAGCAGTATGGCTGATACAATAACAGCAACAACTAATACCGAAATTGGATAAGTCATGGCTTTTTTGATTTTTGACTTTAATGCTTCCGTTTTTTCTTTGTAGGTGGCTATTTTTTCTAATAATGTTTCTAATGCACCAGACTGTTCGCCAGCTTCAACAAGGTTGCAGAATAAATCGTCAAAGTACATTGGGTGTTTACTTATAGCGTCGGCAAAACTACCACCAGCTTCCACATCTGCTTTGACGGCATAAATTAAATCAGACATATTTTTGTTAGCGTTGCCATCAGCCGTTATATCAAATGACTGAACAAGTGGAACACCGGCTTTCATCATCGTGGCCATTTGTCGACTGAAAATACAGATATCAGCGGGTTTAATTGGTTTGCCTTTAGAGCCACCGAACAAACCAGCTGATTTCTTGGTTACTTTTTTTGGAACAATTCCCTGTTTTCTTAATTCGGCTTTGACAAGGTCTTGACTATGAGCGGAAATTTCCCCTTTTAAAACTCTTCCGTCTTTGTTTTTTCCTTCCCAGGTAAATACGCTTTTTTCTAATTTTTTCTGTGCCATTATTAATCCTTGGTCACCCGGTTAATTTCTTCCAGGCTGGTTACACCACTCATTGCTTTCTTAATTGCTGATTGTCTGAGGTCTGCAATACCTTCTTTCTGAGCCTGATCGCCTAACTCTAATGCATTGCCTTCACGCATAATGATTCGCCCCATCTCTTCAGATATTTTCATAACCTGATAAATACCTACACGTCCCTTATATCCTTTATCACATTGGTCGCAACCAACAGCTTTATATAATTTGATTGAGCTTATTTCAGACTCAGGGAAACCTTCTTCGATCAAGGTTTCTTTAGGAATTTTTTCTTCAGTTTTGCAGTGCTCACATAATCGTCGAGCTAAACGTTGAGCAATAATCAAATTAACTGCAGAGGCAATATTAAAAGGAGGTACACCCATATTTATTAAACGTGATAATGTTTGTGGTGCATCATTGGTATGCAGCGTTGACATAACCATATGGCCTGTTTGCGCTGCTTTAATCGCAATACTGGCGGTTTCAAGGTCGCGTATTTCGCCAACCATGATAATGTCAGGATCCTGTCTTAAAAATGCCCGCAGTGTTGAGTTAAAGTCCAGGCCGACTTTGGGATTCATATTTACCTGATTAATGCCTTCAAGGTTAATTTCTACAGGGTCTTCAGCAGTTGATATATTTCTATCTTCTGTATTTAGAATATTTAAACCGGTATAAAGTGATACAGTTTTACCACTTCCTGTAGGGCCAGTAACCAGAATCATACCGTAAGGGTTAGCCAGAGCATCCATATAAGTTTGCTTCTGTTCAGGCTCATAACCCAGCATATCTATACCCAGTTTAGCCGCAGATGCATCCAGGATACGTAATACAATTTTTTCACCAAATAATGTTGGGCAGGTATTAACACGAAAATCGATGGCTTTGTTTTTAGATATGCGCATTTTAATACGCCCATCCTGAGGGACACGTCGTTCGGCAGTATCCATGCGAGACATAACTTTAATACGAGCCGAAAGTCTTCCGCCCATAGCGTTAGGTGGAGATGCTACTTCACGTAATACGCCATCTATACGTAAACGAACTCTGTAACGTTTTTCATAGGGTTCAAAATGGATATCAGATGCGCCCTTTTTAATGGCATCGAGAAGTACTTTATTAACAAAGCGAACCACCGGTGTATCATCTGCATCTGAGCTTGTTGCGCCATCATCGCTGGCCTCAGCTTCAGTATCATCAAAATCTACATCATCCAGGTCTTCGTCAAGCATGTCAGACATGCCATCATCTTTTGCTTCTAATGCAGTCTCAATAAATCTTGTGAGTTTGTCAGCTTCTACAAGAACAGCTTCGGTATTGATACCGGTCTGAAATTTAATCTCATCTATGCCAACTAAATTAGTTGGCTCTGCTAGAGCAACATAAAGTCGGTTGCCCCGTTTGTAAACAGGGATGGCCTGATGTTTTTTTATGAGGGCCTCATCAACCAGCCCAACAGGAACTGCTTCTTTATCTAAAGAATCTAAATCAAGAAGAGGTATACCGAATTCATTGGCGGCAATCGTCGCTAATTTATTAGCGGCGATAAGCTTTTTAGTAACGAGATACTGACTTAAATTTAACTTTTCTTTTTTAGCATCTGCTTGTGCGCTTAATGCAGTGCTTTCATCTATAAGGCCATCAACGACTAATCGTCGTGATAACCCGCTGAGTTTTGTGTCTGGAGGCATAACACAGCCTAAGAGTTATAATTAGTTGATTTTTCAATAAAATAACAGAATGAATCTATTAATACTAGACAATAATAGCTTAAATCAGGCTGATATCAAATATTTGCCTGTTAATACTAAATATTGATGGTTTTTACTTGTAAGAAGTCGTATTCATCTACAAAAAATAGATGAATACGTTTTAGGTTTTAAGGTCAAGCAGGTTTCATTCAGGTGATGAATACTTGTTTTTTTTATTAATTGCCGCCAGTTACTGTGCCACCACATTTGGTTGAAGTAACGTCTATTTTATAAGAGGTTAAAATGTTACCAGTTGAACCAGCCGATACGACATATTTATATACACCCTGATCATCCGGGTCCCAATGAAGCCCTGTCATAAGAGCATTAGTGGTATCACCTTCATTATGGGTGCCAGCCAGATAGGTCAGGTTTTCAGTTTGATAATTCTCTTCAAAACCTCTTAAAGTTATAAGATTAGTCTGCGCAGTAGCAGAACAACCAGAGCTGATATACCCCTGATAAGATGGAATAGCAATACTGACAATTACGCCGAGTATGGCTACGGTTACCATCAGCTCTATTAGTGAAAAACCATTATTTTTTCTAATTGCGTACATGTTCAGGTCTGCCTTTATATTCTTTGTAATACATAGTCTTAGCATAAACCAGCTCGGTCTAATTGCAACGCTCTTTATGACTGGACGGTGGAAAAAATAGGACGATTAACTGCTTATTAAGATATTTCATGTTAATTGTATAACAAAGTTAATATTACATATGTAAAAGCCAGCCCGTTAGTTGGACTGGCTTTTCAATTAAACGTCATTATTCTTTGGTAAAAGTAATTTGTGTAAAGTGTGTAGACCAGGCCTGACCTTTAGGATCGTTACCAGTCAGAGGCTGAATAGTTACGGTCGCCGGAGGAACCATGCCATTTAAGTCAGTTACAGTAACACCTATTTGTGTGGCATTTCCTGTTGCTGCAAAAGCAGATAAAGAGCCATCAAGTGGAGATGTTTTTCCCCCTGAGTTTAAAATGCCGACGACGTCAGATGTGCAGGTCTCATTAGGGACGCCACATTTGGCAAGTTCAGATTTGATTAGAGAAACAGCTGTCGCGAAGTTACTTCTTACGGCGCTAATTTTACTGCCTGCAATATAGTTCTGGTACGAAGGAATGGCTATAGAGGCTAAAATGCCGATGATTGCGACAACAATCATTAATTCGATTAGTGTAAATCCTTTATTATTATTCATGGTATTTTACTCGCAAATACTTGGTTCAACATGAATAGTTGAGCGGTAATAAGGGCTAACTATTTTTCGAGGTTGAAATTGAAATAATTTATTCTGGAAGTTGTGTCTATGTAACGATAACTAGCTTTGTAAAAAAGGCAGGCTCACTTCGAGCCTGCTTTTTATAGATTAAAGAGTATTACTCTTTAGTCATAACAACCTGGCTCATGTGAGTAGTCCAAGCTTGACCTTTAGGGTCATTACCAGTTAATGGCTGTATAGTAACAGTACCAGCAGCTGCTAGAGCAGCAAGGTCAGCTACAGTGATACCAATTGAGTTAGCATCTGCTGCTGCTGCGAATGCATTTACAGTACCGTCAAGAGGAGATTTTTTACCACCTGAGTTCATGTCACCAACTGCATCAGTTGTACAAGTTTCAGTTGGAATAGCGCACTTAGCTAATTCAGACTTAACAAAAGATACCGCAGCAGCAAAGTTACCTTTTACAGCACTGATTTTACTACCTGCAATGTAGTTCTGGTAAGAAGGGATAGCGATTGAAGCTAGAATGCCGATGATCGCAACAACGATCATTAATTCGATTAATGTAAAACCTTTAACGTTCTTCATGGGTAGTTCTCCTAAGTAATTCGATAAAAATGTTTGATTGGAACTTAATAGCATTATGTATATAGCATGTTCTTAACAATCTGCCTCAATTCGAGGTTGTAAAGGTATATGCAGGCCGCGTGCCAACATGTGAAAATAATTATTTAAGCTAGATTAAACAATAACTTATATGAAAATAATGTGAAAATGTAGTCTAGATTAATAATGGAAAAATTGTACAATTTTGTCAAAAAGTGACAATTTTGTAAGTAATGCGCATACAGGTTTGGTTGTAAGAGTGTTAATCGGGTCAGGTTAATACCTTTAGAATAAGTATTTTATTCGATATTTAATTTTTCTAGTCGGTAGCGTAACTGTCGAAGTGTTATACCTAATAGTTTTGCAGCAGCCGTTTTGTTCCAGCGGGTTTGCTCCAGAGCCTGTAGTATAGAGTCTCTTTCCTGTGTGGCGAGTTCCACGGTGCTGGTACTATTTTGTTCAGCAGTTGTTGGTGAGTGTTTATTGGGTTTGGTTTTAGGTAATTGTAAGTCTTGAATGGTTATCGTATTGTTTTCAGACATGGCTAAAGCTCGTTCTAGAATGTTTTCCAGTTCACGAACATTTCCCGGAAATGAGTATTTGCAAAGCTCACTTAGTGCGTCTTCGTTTAATGCGGGAATAGAATCAAGGTTTGATTTTTCGCATAATCGCTGCATTAAAAATTCAGAAAGCGGTTGTATATCTTCAGAATGTTCCCTTAATGAAGGGACGATCAGTTCTATTACGTTTATTCTATAAAAAAGATCTTCTCTAAACTTTCCCTGCTTTACCAGTTGTGTTAAATCTTTATGGCTTGCACTTAAAATGCGAACATCAACACTTTGTTCAGTCGCACCACCAATGGGGCGTATTGCTTTTTCCTGAATAGCACGCAGTAATTTAACCTGCATTTGTAATGGCAAGTCAGCTACTTCATCTAAAAATAACGTACCGCCATCTGCAGATTTAAAAAGTCCGTCTTTATCTGCATTAGCACCGGTAAAACTGCCTTTGGTGTGTCCAAAGAATTCACTTTCCATTAGCTCAGTTGGAATAGCTCCACAGTTAACGGCAATAAAAGGTGAATCAGCTCGAGCGCCATATTGATGTATTAAATGGGCTGTGAGTTCTTTGCCACAACCTGATTCTCCATATATATAAACAGGAGCCTGGCTTCGAGCTAGTTTATGAATCTTGATATTCAGGTTTTTAATGACATCAGATTCACCCAGTAATGTGTATTTTCCAGGTTCTGTGATGGATGTGTTTTTTGAACTAGGTAGCTTAATGGCTGAGTTGACGAGGTTTCGTAAAACATGCAAATCTACGGGTTTAGACACAAAATCAAAAGCACCGAGTTTCAATGCTTTAATGGCAAGTTCCATATTGCCGTAGGCCGTAATAACGGCTACAGGGATTTCTGAATGATACTTCTGTATAAAATCAATGATCTCAATGCCATCACCGTCAGGCAGATTCATATCAGTAATACATAAATTGAAAGATTCGGTTTCAAGAAAGTTTTTGGCCTGTTTTACATTGTAGGCAGACTGCACTGCAAGCCCCATACGGCTTAGTGTGATTTCTGCTAATTCACATAAATCCGGCTCATCATCTATAATGAGTGCTTTATAAATAGAATTTTTAGAAGACACTGTGATAAATTATCCTATTGTTATACAACTAAATCTAAACATAAATCAACGGAGACATTATTAATGCCCATTAGGTTAAAGGCGTTTGGCTTGCATATGTTGTTAAGCATGACTTTAATAACAGTTTATTTAACATTTGTATTCTTTGTTTGGTACCAGGATCCTTATTATAAAATTTATGATACATGGGCTGCAATCAAAATAGTAGTCGGTGTAGATTTGATTATAGGTCCTTTACTCACATTAATTGTCTTTGATATAGCTAAAAAGCGATCGGTATTAGTTCGAGATATAGCTGTAATCATCATTGTGCAAATATCAGCACTTAGTTGGGGCGTACACGTTACCTACTCAGTTCGACCCTTATTTTCAGTTTTTCATGAAGGAACATTTTATTTGTTTTCACAGCAAGATGTGGATGTATCCAGAATGGCTGATAAAACTCTTATTCCAGCTTTCTGGCAGAGTGCAACTTATGTTTACGTTAATCCACCAAAAGATAAGGATGAATATAATCATATTTATGCAAATTTAATTGATGCAAATGAAAGACCGGATGTAATGTATTTAACTGAACGCTACTTGCCGTTAAATGAAATCAGGGAAAAAGTAAATGAATCAGCAATAAATTTAACTAATGCTTTAAATAATAATGATAAAAAACAGATGGTCGATAATTTTCTTAAAGACAGGAAAACAACGATTAATGAATGTAGTTTTTATTCAATAAAGGGAGGCAACAAGCATGCGTCGATAGTATTTGATAAGCAAAATGGATTAAAAATTGGGTATATTGACGCCATACTCGAATACTGAAAATAAATATTAAATATTATTAATGAGCAGTGCCTGGTTTAATAGCGATTTTCATAAACGATAGTATCATACGAATAAAATAACTAGTGGAGTAAAAATGAGTTTGTGGCTAGAAAAAAACAGGGAAATTTTAATAACAGGCGGTATATTTCTGCTTTGTTATTTGTGTCTGCTGGTGCTTGCTCTACGACCTCCATATGCGTTTGATAGCTTCTGGCATCTTAAAATGGGTAAAGATTTATTGCTCAATGGGATGTCGCCATGGATAGATCATTACAGTTTTACTTATTTTGAAAAAGATATCGTATCTGTGCCTGTCTTGTTTCAGGTTATATTGGCTTCATTTTTTATAGTATTTGGAGATGATAATGGTTTTTATACTTTTAAAATATTCTATATATCATTACTGTTTATTTTCATCTGGTCATACTTCAGGCAGATAAAGGCTTCATGGCTTGTGGCGTTTTTGATAATGCCCATTATTGTATATTTTATTCATACTAGATTAATAATTCGCCCAGATATTCTGTCAAATATACTTGTAATCATTTGTTTGTCACTGTATTTAAAAGCAAGTAAAAATTTTGGGAATAAAGAGCTTTTATTAATATCGTTATTACTTTTGTTTTGGGTTAATTATCATACGCCAGTATTTGGATATGTAATAATTTTTGGTTTGTTTGTTGATAAAGCCATTAAGAAATTAACGCAAGAGGATGATAGCTGGTCATGGGGGCATTGGATAAAGTGGGGCTTAATTATCTTTATGATTGGCTTTGTTAATCTTGAAGGTTCTCATTTTTTTATTTCGATGCTTATGTTTGTTGGTTCTGATTTTGGCAAATATATACAGGAGTATATGCCAGCCTATGAGGTTTTTGAAATAGACCGAATGGTGCATTTGTCATGGGTTGTTTCGCTAGTTCTTGTTGTTGTGTCATGGCTAAGAAAGCAGTATGGGTTTATCTTTATCGTTATATTTTTGCTTTATTTCTCGATAAACATGTCAAGATTGATTCCAACGGTTGCGCTCATAAATTTTTGTATTCTTGCATATTATCTCAGTCAGGTGTCATTTAAGCATGATGTATTAAAATTCAAACCGTTAGTAGTAGGCATGATATCTATAATATACATTATGGTGACCTCGCTTAGCTTGTATACGTTAGTAACGGATATGCAAATTACGGTTGTTAATCACACGAATAAATACAAAATAATAAAAGAGCGATACCCGTATGAAGTTGCGGATTATCTTGAAAAATATGAGCAAGGTGGAAATGTATTAAATTCTTTAAGAACGGGTGGTTACCTTGTTAATAAATTGCCATCTGATTTTAAAGTCTATATTGATGGTAGAACAAATATATTATATCCGGTAGAGTTTTTTATACATGCATATAATGTATTTAATGACCCTGTTAAAATGGAAGAAGAAATTGAAAAAAATGATATTCAATATGTGATTTACAAAAATGAACCAGGAAATTACATGAAATTTTCAAAAATAGAAAAACTTCATTTGATATTTTCAGATGAAGCTTATCTGTTATTTGCAGAAAAAAGTAAAGCTGGTTTTCCTGTGGTTAGTAAATTGTTGTTATTTCCAATGTGTTGGAGTAGTGATCTTGAGGCGGGGATATCTAATGAAATAAAAATGGCTAAAGAAATATTTAAAAAAGAAAATTATTCAATAATTAGAAATTTAAATATTCTTGATAGCTATATAAGTAAGCGCGCCGAAATGGAAACGACGAAAGTACCGGTTTTTTTAAATGAACTGGCTGATAGTGAAAGGAGGTTGTCAGCATATGCCGCATTAAATTACAGCAACTATGATGCGGCAGCTGAAGAATTTAGCAGGATAGATAGTTTGGGTGAATATGATCTATTAATGCTTTCATACTCATACTTAAAGGCTGAAAAATTTGACAGCGCTGAGGCGGCTTTAAACTATTACATGGAAAAGTCTGGTTATATGGATGGAAGTAAAAAACTTAGTCTCAATGCTTCTATTATGATTTATCAGATTTTGTCAGTTATTAATATGAATATTAAGTTAAATATATTTCCGGGCGATTTTATTGCTCTGCTTGAAGCATCCATTAGAGGTGTTGCTGGAAAAAATTATGAAATTCCAGAGTGGCGAATGCCTCATGAAAGTGCTTGTAAATTAATTTTTCAGTAGTTTTTAGTTTTAATAGGGCTGTATATTGAGAGCAAAAAATCGATATTAAATACTTGAGAAGGAATTAATCTTCAGCTGCCGATAAAAACTGAATTCTAAAGCAGTTTTCTTTGGCATTAGCCTCTAAGTACCTCATCTTTCCACGATTGCTTTCTACAATTTCTTTTGAAATATACAATCCAAGCCCGGTACCTTGAGAGTTTGTAGTAAAAAAAGGATCAAATATTTGTTGTGTTAAATTTTCGGGTATCTTCGGGCCATTGTCTATAACATCTAAATAAGGCTGTTTCTCATTATCGTCAAAGCCAATAATCATATGAATGAAAACTTCACTTTTCTGTTTGTCACTGTGTGTGATTGCATTAGACGTAAGATTACAAACAACCTGATATAAATGACAGGAATCAAATAGTATTTTAAAATTGTTAGATTTAATATCAAGCGTGAGTTGATTTTCCTGCAGTCCTTTAGTTTCGATAAATTCTTTCTTAAAGTTTTCAAGCCAGTTTTTTAAATCAATAGATTCAGGAGCTCCCCGATCTTGTCTTGATAGTTGTAATACGTTGTTTATTACCTTGTCGAGCCTTTGTACCTGAGTGGAAATTATATCCGTTAATTTCTTGTCAGCAGAATCCAGGTTTGATTCGCTTAATAATTGTGAGGCATGATTAATACCACTAAGAGGGTTGCGTATTTCATGGGCAATGCTTGCGGTTAATTTACCTAGAGATGCTAGTTTGATCTGCTGAAAGCGTTGGTTAAGACGTGTAGCATCTTCCAGAAAAATTAGAGTATCACCTGCATAAGGTGATGTGCTATCCAGAGATCTGAATCCAGGTTGAATATCGGGTAAACCCTGTTGTTGTGAAATAGCCTTATGGTGCATTTGCGGATGTTGTTGCCATTCTAGAAAACGCGCATCAAGGCTCGGCAGAATATTCTCTAGTAACGGATTATTTTTTAAAGATAGATTTCCTAATATTGATTCGGCTGAGCTATTTGCCATACGTATATGACCGCTATTATCAACAACGAGAATACCTGTGCGCATGTTCTGTATGATGTTTTCATTTAATTTTTCAAGATTGATTAAATCTACTGATTGTTGGCTTGCCAGCTCTTCATACTCTCTGGCTCGTTGAGAAAGTATTGATGCGAGCATGCTTGAGCCAAAAAATACTAACCCCATAATTCCGGCGAAGGCAAATACACTTGCTGGTGCTATGTGGTTGAGGAAGTTATAAGTTTGTTCAAATAATACGGTGATAGATGCAACAGCAGCGAAAAGATAGGAATCTCGGCTACGTAAAAATGTGCCTGTAGCAACAATATTGATTACAAGTAGTATGCTGAGTGCGCTTATTAGGCCACCACTATAATGCATCATCAGGGTTATCAATAAGATATCATTGAAACTGGCAAGTATAATCTGGCCTTCAAATTTTATGATTTTTTTATATTCTAAAAAAATGAATATCAGGCTGGAAAAAAAGAATATCAGGCTTGTGGTTAAAAAATAATCTGGGTTGTATTGTCCGAGAAAGCCGCCTAATGCTTCGGTTCTGAAAAAAATGAATATTGCCAGTGCAAGTGTCAGGCGATAATAGTTGAAATGCCTTAACGGCCTCCAGGTTTTGGCTTCATCTTGAGAGGGGGGCTGATTGATAGTGTTTTTAGGCAAGCTCAATTCTTCTGATTCCAGTCATTCAGGTGCTGTGTACTACAAAATGCATTATCACCTCTGAAAATAGCATCTTCATTTGGTATATAGGTTTTACATTGTAAGCACTGTACAGTGTCCTGATTGCTTTTATTAGCTACTGAGGTTGATTTATCGGGCTGTGATTTGAAGCGTTGCATTACAGAGCGTATTAGCAATAAAACCACAACGACAAAAATAATAGTTAAAACACTTTTAAACATATGCGGTTACAGCCCTTATCTCTGATAAAATCCAAATATTGAAACTATTCTAAACTAATACACACTATGACTAAAGCTGTACAACTATGCCTGGCTCAGGAGCGATTCCTGGTAGGTGATATCAAAGGGAATACCCGCAAAATTATAACTCAATCACGCCTCGCAAAGCAGGCGGGCGCGGATATTGTTGTTTTTCCCGAATTGGCATTAAGTGGTTATCCTCCAGAAGATTTGTTATTACGTCAGGGTTTTATGCGACAAATTGAAGCCGGTATTAAGGAAATAGCTAAAAACTCAGTGGATATGATTGTTGTTTTCGGGGCTCCGCGATTACAGCAAGGCGCGTTATTTAATGCGGCTGTTGTTTGTGAGCGTGGTGAAATAATAGGCGAATACCATAAAATTAACTTACCTAATTATTCGGTTTTTGATGAAAAACGTTATTTTAAACCTGGTAATAAAGCACTTGTCATTAAATGCAAAGATCAGAAAATTGGCATTGTGATATGCGAGGATGCCTGGTTTGATGAGCCTGTTAAGCAGGCACAGGCAGAAGGCGCTCAATTTGTAGTGATATTAAATGCCTCACCTTATCATCAGGGAAAGCATAAGCAGCGTTTAGAGATGTTACAGAACCGTCAGAAGTCCAGCCCTTTGCCTCTATTTTATTTAAATTTAGTAGGTGGGCAGGATGAGCTGGTGTTTGATGGCGATTCACTGGTTATGAATGCCCGCTCTGAACTGGTTGGTAGAGGGCCTGATTTTGAGACAGCTTTATTACATTACCAATTAGACGCTAATCAAAATGTGACTTCAGTAGATACGGCTTTCTGTAAACCCGAAAGTGAGTTAGCTAACTTATATAAAGCACTGGTTACAGCGGTGCGAGACTATGTGAAGGGGAATGGTTTTGATGGTGTCGTTATAGGGCTTTCAGGTGGTGTTGATTCCGCGTTAACCTTAGCTATTGCTGCGGATGCCCTTGGAGCCGGCCAGGTGCATGCTGTTATGATGGCATCACGTTATACCGCTCAGATGAGTCTGGATGATGCACGTGCTCAGGCTGAGGTAATGGGGGTTGAGTATAAAGAAATTTCAATTGAACCGACTTTTCAGGCTTTTCTGGAAACCTTGAAAGAAGAGTTTGCCGATACAGAAACGGATACCACAGAAGAAAATATTCAGGCCCGTTGCCGCGGTGTTATTTTAATGGCTTTATCTAATAAGTTACGTCGTATGGTGCTGACTACAGGTAATAAAAGTGAAATGTCAGTCGGTTACAGTACCTTGTATGGTGATATGGCCGGAGGTTTTGCCCCCTTAAAAGATGTTGAAAAACAGCTGGTTTATGCGCTTTGTGATTATAGAAATTCAGTTAGTCAGGTCATACCTCAACGGGTACTCGACAGGCCGCCATCGGCTGAACTAAGGCCAGATCAGGAGGATCAGGATAGTCTGCCTGATTACGCGATTCTCGATGCAATTTTAAGAATGAGTGTTGAAGAAGACATGCCTAAACAGCAGATAATTGATGCAGGTTATGATCAGCAAATTGTAGAAAAAGTGCTTGGTTTGGTGCAGATAAATGAGTATAAACGTCGTCAGGCACCGCCGGGAGTAAGGGTTACACAACGTGCATTTGGGCGTGACCGGCGATACCCCATTACCTCAGGTTATAGAAGAAGCTGATAGTTGTGAATGTAACAAGGCAGTATCTAATTGCTGAACCTGAATGCACTGTTAAGGCACATCTCCCTCGGGGAAAGGTCACCGTTTTTTGGTGCCCTGTCCCCTTGACCGATGCCATCAAGAGTTGACAGTGTAGAGAGCCGAACCAGAACAGTATAATGATTTAGTTTGCTGGTGCTTCCAGCTCAGTATCGCCGCTAGCAATAAGCTGCTTTTCAACAACAGGATTTGCATCCAGTACTGACTGGGCATCAGCCGAGAGATCATTTAAGCCTAGCTCTTTATATGACCTTACCATTATTTTCAGAGCCTCTCTGCTGGAGGGGGTAGTTGGGTAGGTTTCTAATACGTACTGACCTCGTTTGGCTGCGGCCAGCCAGGCTTTGCGTTTTATGTAGTAATTCGCTGCATGTAATTCGGCTTTTGCTAGCTGGTTACGCAGGTAAAGCATATGCTGGTATGAATCCATTGCATAACGGCTATCAGGGTAGCGCTCAACCAGAGTTGAAAAACTGCGTAAAGCATCATTCATAGATTTGTTATCATGCTGAGAAAGGTCACGAGTGAAGTAACTATCGAGAAAACCAGTGCCTCGATTGTAATCTGCCAGCCCTTTTAGATACCATGCATAGGCAACATTTGGGTCTCTGGGGTTAATTCGAATAAAGCGGTCTGCAGCTGCAATGGCAGATTCAGGTTCTTCGAATTTATAATAGGCATAAGCAACATCAAGCTGAGCTTGTCTTGCATAGGGGCTAAAGGGAAAACGTGCTTCGAGGTTTTCAAGGTTGCGGATAGCTTCTTCGAATTCCCCGGCATCTAAAGCACTGGTGGCCTCATCGTAAAAGTCCAGTGCGCTCCAGTCGGCATAAATATCTTTTTTAACGCCGTCATCACTGCAAGCGATGAGAAACAAAGATAAAATAAGTGTAGAAAGTAATCGCGTCATAATTGCAGTATCTTGTGGTGCCATAAAATGAAGGTTAAATAGTGTTATTTGAAATTGAACAAGTCAAAGCCATTTT
>Ga0316205_10001202_pt1 | contig 35479 bp, 33 predicted proteins | sample 3monthpyrite_MG_FD_204941 | JGI IMG/M metagenome (GOLD analysis project Ga0316205, IMG submission 204941) | Microbial mat bacterial communities from mineral coupon in-situ incubated in ocean water Damariscotta River, Maine, United States -... | ecosystem: Environmental > Aquatic > Marine >...
TCCTGTATTGGATAACTTCGGAAGAGACCTCACTGCGCAAGCGGAAGAAGGTAAACTGGATCCCGTAGTAGGCCGAGAAGCTGAGATACAAAGAGTTTCTCAGGTATTAAGTCGAAGAAAAAAGAACAACCCACTACTCATAGGAGAACCTGGTGTTGGTAAAAGTGCCATAGCCGAAGGTCTTGCGCTTCGAATTGTACAAAGAAAGGTTTCGCGTATTCTTTATGATAAACGAGTTGTAACCTTAGATTTGGCTAGCCTTGTGGCTGGAACTAAATATCGTGGGCAATTTGAAGAGCGCATGAAAGCGGTGATGAATGAGCTTGAAAAGAATGAAGATATTATCTTATTCATTGATGAAATTCACACAATAGTTGGTGCCGGTGGTGCTACTGGATCCTTGGATGCGTCCAATATGTTTAAACCAGCATTGGCCAGAGGTGAAATTCAATGTATTGGAGCTACTACTTTGGATGAATACCGTCAGTACATCGAAAAGGACGGTGCTTTAGAAAGAAGGTTCCAAAAAGTACTCGTAGAACCAACTACGGTTGAAGAAACTATTGAGATACTTCAGAATATAAAAGAAAAATATGAGTCGCATCACAATGTGAGCTATACCGAAGATGCCCTAGTGGCCTGTGTAAAGTTGACCAATAGATATATGACCGAACGTTTCCTTCCAGACAAAGCTATCGACGCATTGGACGAAGCGGGATCTCGAGTTCATATTACCAATATTAATGTGCCCGATAAAATTCTTGATATCGAAGGGAAGCTGGAAGAAGTTCGCGAACTAAAGAATTCTGTTGTTAAAAAACAGAAGTATGAGGAGGCTGCCAAATTACGGGATGATGAGAAAAACCTTGAAAAAGAATTGGCCGTGGCTCAGGAAGCTTGGGAAAGTGAATCCAAGTTGCACAAAGAGATCGTAGACGAAGAAAGTGTTGCGGAAGTGGTTTCCATGATGACTGGAATTCCTGTAAATAGAATTGCACAAACTGAGAGTAATAAATTAGCAGCCCTACCCGACCGTATCAAAGGTAAAGTGATTGGACAGGATGAAGCCGTTGTTAAAGTGGTAAAAGCTATTCAGCGAAATAGAGCTGGATTAAAAGATCCTAATAAACCCATCGGTTCCTTCATATTTTTAGGACAAACGGGTGTTGGTAAAACACAATTAGCCAAAGTATTAGCGCGCGAGTTATTTGATAGCGATACCGCGTTAATTCGTATTGATATGAGTGAATACATGGAAAAATTCGCAGTATCTAGATTGGTCGGAGCACCTCCGGGATATGTGGGTTACGAAGAAGGGGGACAATTAACAGAGAAAATCCGCAGAAAGCCTTATGCTGTTGTCCTTTTGGATGAAATTGAAAAAGCACACCCCGATGTTTTCAACATGTTATTGCAAGTATTAGATGATGGTTACTTAACGGATAGTTTAGGTCGTAAAATCGACTTCCGAAACACCATTATTATTATGACCTCCAATATTGGAGCACGTAAATTGAAAGATTTTGGACAAGGAGTTGGTTTTGGAACTTCTGCAAAAGAAAATCAAGCAGATTCAAATGCTAAAGGAATCATTGAAAATGCTTTGAAGAAAGCTTTCGCTCCCGAGTTTTTGAACCGTGTAGATGATGTGATGGTGTTCAACGTATTGGAGAAAGAACATATTAATAAAATTATTGATATTGAATTGGACCAATTGTACGAGCGTATTGCCGATATCGGATTCACTTTAATTCTTACAGATAGAGCTAAGGATTATATTGCTGAAAAAGGATTCGACAAAGAATATGGCGCTAGACCATTGAAGCGGGCCATTCAGAAATACATTGAAGATTCTTTAGCTGAAGAAATCATTAATTCGAACCTTAAGGAAGGTGATACCATTACGATGGATTTGGATGAAAAGAATGATGAACTCACCATAAAAGTTAAGAAACAAAAAAAGGCTACGGAATCGTAGCCTTTTTGCTTTATACGAGTTAAGGATGACTCAAGAGGAAAAAAATCATGTTCAAGAAAGAATCTTAGAGGAAATTGCTGCTACCGAAAAATTAGTAATTAGTTATCGAGAACTTTCCAAGCCCATAGCTCCTGAAAACGCAATAGGCCGTGTTTCCCGAATGGATGCCATCAATAATAAAAGTGTCAACGAATCAGCTTTTAAAAAGGCGGAATTAAAATTAAAGAACCTTAAAGTTGCCATCACTAAAATTGGTGATTCCGATTTTGGAGTTTGTATTCGTTGTAAAAAGCCAATCCCAATTGGTCGTATCCTCCTTATCCCACAAGCAATAAGCTGTGTTAATTGTGCTCGATAGTCTTCGAACACTTCTATAAAAACCGTGCTTTTTTACTCAAATAAGAGGTTGCTTTCAATCGAGAAGCTTTTTAGAAATGCGATAGATGCATGAATATCCTTGGCTAACAATCGATCCTCATCTACAAAAGGAACTAATTCACGATAACTTTGCAAAAAGGATTCAATAAAAACAGACGATTTACTCGGGCTTCTAAAAGCGAGGGCTTGAGAGGCATTCATTAATTCGATGGCCAAGATGGTCTCTATGTTTTCAATGATCTGAATGCATTGCGTAGCCGAATTAGCACCCATACTTACATGATCCTCTTGTCCGTTAGACGAAACTATAGAATCTACAGAAGCTGGTGTTGCTAATTGTTTATTGGCACTGACAATGCTAGCTGCCGTATATTGCGGAATCATAAACCCACTATTTAGTCCTGGGTTATTCACTAAAAATTGAGGTAGTTCACGTAGCCCTGAAACCAATTGGAATGTTCTTCTTTCAGAAATATTTCCTAACTCGGCCATGGCGATTCCTAAATAATCTAAGCCCAAAGCCAAAGGTTGTCCGTGAAAATTACCTCCTGAAATAATCTTATCGGCTTCCATAAAGATGTTCGGGTTATCCGTAACGCTGTTTATTTCAGTCTTAAAAGTTTTATTTACAAAATGAAGAGTATCCTTGGTAGCACCATGTACTTGTGGAATACATCTAAAAGAATAAGGGTCTTGTACTTTTTTATTTTCTGAATTACCAATTTCGCTGCCAGCTAAAAACTCCAATATTTGCTGTGCCGTTTTAACCTGTCCACGATGAGGACGTACCAAATGTACTAACTCATCAAATGGGCTCATATTGCAATCGAATGCATCGACTGAAATGGCCCCAATTAAATCGGCCAGATAGGATAATTTATAGCTTTTCAACAGACAGTACACTCCATAGGCACTCATAAATTGAGTTCCATTGAGTAGAGCCAATCCTTCCTTTGCTTCTAAAACAATAGGTTGCCATTGGTTCTTTTTAAGCATCTCTTCCGAAGAAATAATGGCATCTCCATCATATACCTCTCCTTTACCCAACAAGGGCAATGAAAGGTGTGCGAGCGGGGCTAAATCACCTGACGCACCTAGACTACCTTGGGTATAGACTACGGGCAAAATGTCGTTGTTGTAAAAATCAATGAGGCGCATAATAGTTTGCAATTGCGCACCGCTATAACCATAACTTAAAGATTGAATTTTAAGCAACAGCATCAGCTTAACAATGGGTTTTGGCACATAATCTCCAGTTCCACAGGCATGAGACATCACCAAATTTTCTTGAAGTTTGGAAAGATTCTCTGTAGAAATTTTGACATTGTATAAAGAACCAAACCCAGTGTTGATTCCATAAATAGGCTTTCCGCCTTCTTTTAATTTTTTTTGAAGGTATTTATAGGATTTCTTTACGTTGAGGATTGCTTCTTCAGAAAGGTCAATCGCCATATCGTTATCAACAATGTCCTTTACTGAGGACAAAGAAAGAATCTCGCTGCTTATATAGTGAATTGGGCGCATAAGCGGTTTGTTTGTTTTCGACAAAAATACAATTTCCTGTTAAGGTTTTATCTTTTTTTATGTATCAACAAATATTATATTATTTTAGCAAAAACTTAATAACGGAATAATGAAAAAACTAGTATTTATTGTTGCCGCGATTGTCCTCGTCGCTTGTGGTAAAGAAGAGGTGAAAAAAGACTATGTTACTTTTTCTGGAACTATAATTGACCAGAACAGTGATTCTATTGTAATTTCTAAAAAAGGATTTAGAAAGGTCATTGCTGTTAATGCAGATGGAACCTTTAGTGATACGCTAAAAGTAGACACCGATTTCTATAGATTTTATGACGGAGGAGAAGGAACAAGCCTATTCTTAAAGAATGGTTTCGACATGAAAATGACTCTAAATACTGCCGAATTTGACGAAAGTATTGTTTATACGGGTGAAGGCTCTAATGACAATAATTTTTTAGCATCGAAGTCTTTACTTGAAGAGAAGTTATTCGATTTTGAAATAGACGAAATGGACAAGCCAGGATTGGACGCCAAAATGTCATCTATTGAGAAAGAAATTTCCGATTTTATAGCTACTAATAAAGAGTTGGATACGATGGTGGTAAATAATTCGAAAGAAGGAATTAGTGCTACTATTAAAAGTTATTCAGGTTACTTAGGCGATCTTATTGCATTAAGAACTAATCTTCCTAAAGGAGCCCCATCCCCTGTTTTCTCAAATTATGAGAATCATGCCGGTGGAACAACCAGCCTAGAAGAATTAAAAGGTAAATATGTTTATGTCGATGTTTGGGCTACTTGGTGTGGACCATGTAAGGCTGAAATTCCGCACCTTAAAAAAGTGGAAGCAGATTACCATGATAAGAATATTGAATTTGTAAGTGTATCTATCGATGAACCGAAAAATCACGGCAAATGGAGAAGTATGGTTACTGATAAAGAATTGGGCGGCGTTCAATTGTATGCAGATAATAACTGGAAATCGAAATTTGTAGAAGAGTATTTTATCAAGGGAATTCCAAGATTCATTCTTATTGATCCAAATGGAAATGTAGTATCTCCAAATGCTCCTAGACCATCAGATCCTAAACTAAGAACTATGCTAGAGGAAATGATCTAAAAATCTAATTTCTCTACAATAAAAAAATCGCTCCATGTGGGCGATTTTTTTATTTACACACATTGGGTCATAATGGAAATCTACACCCCCTCCTCTGCCGTGGGCGGTTCCTGTTTGAACAATTCTAAAAATGCCTGACCTAAATTCTCGATGATATCACTTGCTATTAAAGCTTCAAAACCATTTTGTTGTGCGAGCATATTGCCCGAACTGCCGTGTAGATAAGTACCAAATAAGACAGCAGGCTCTGGTTCGTATCCTTGCGATAACAATCCGGTGATTATACCCGTTAGAACATCTCCACTTCCTGCGGTAGCCATGCCGGGATTCCCTGTTGTGTTTATATACATTTCGTCCCCAAATACCGTCATACTATTGGCGCCTTTAATTAGGACAATCATTTCATGTTTCTTACAGAATGCCTTCGTTTTCTCTAACTTTTCAAAATCGTTCTCCCAAGGACCAACTAATTTTTCCAATTCTCCAAGATGCGGAGTGAATATGGATTTCTTCGGAATTTTTTTCAGTAAAGAAGGAGTAGCTGCAACTATATGTATTGCGTCCGCGTCAATTACCATGGGTGCTTCCGTCTTTGTCAGCAAAGTTTTAAATGCCGCAATGGTTTCCTTAGCCTGTCCCATGCCAGGACCGATGCCGATAGCCGAAGGATTAAAATCTGTTTTTATTTCTGAAATAAAGGACTCCGTCCCTCCTGATACTACCATAACTTCGGGTACCGACGCATGGATAACCACGGCTCCATCAGACGGAATGCAGGCGGTTGTTAGCCCACTACCCGCTCTAAGCGATGCTTTTGAGGCCAATACCATGGCCCCCATCTTACCAGCGCTCCCTCCAATAAGTAATGAATGTCCAAATGTGCCTTTATGAGCATACTTTCTGCGTTGCTTATAAAAGGTTTGTACCATCGGTTTTATTACCAAACGAGCCAAGGGTGGTGTGGTCATTAAATATTCTGGGTCAAGACCAATATCCAATGCTTCATAATAAGGAACAAATGGGCCAGTTTCTGGCAGAAAGAAAGACAATTTTGGAGCTTGAAAAGTCAATGTATGATTGGCTTTTATAATGGCTTCGGCATCCAATAACGGAGCGTTTGCTGACATTCCGCTAGGAATATCTATTGACAAACGAAAGGCCTTTTCGGCATTTAAATATTGTATTAAACTCTTCACCCAGCCTTCGGGCGCTCTATTAAGGCCTATTCCGAAGATGCCGTCTACTATGATATCATCTTGATGGATTTCAGGGAAATCGCTTTCAGACTTCATTAAAATGGGCCATTTTTTAGTGACATTTTTAATTCGGTCATAATTGATTAAAAAACATTTAGACCGTTTGTCCGTAAAATTGGCTATGTAAACATTTACGTTATATCCATCTTCTATGAGTAATCGTCCCAGAGCTAAACCATCTCCTCCATTATTCCCAATTCCGCAGAAAATATGAATAGGAACTTGAGCGCCTTGCATACGTTGGTGCAACCAATTAAAGATTTGAGTGGCGGCCCGTTCCATCAAATCGACGGAGGATATTTCTTGTTTGGTTGTGGTAATTTTATCGGCTTCGTAGAGCTGTTCTGCAGAAAATATATTCACTTTAATAAAATTATGAGTTATGGACTTGGAAGGGCTTAAATTTCCAATCTATTTTGCAGCTAAAGATAACTTTATTTAAATTAATCATTGCACACTATATTTTGCCTCAAAATGTTGAAAACATTCAATTAAAACCTCCATTAGCTGTTTCAGATTCTATAAATTTGTAATTCAATTTAGAATTAAAAAAAATGAAAAATACAGCTCTTACTGCGATACATGAAGCATTGGGTGCCAAGATGGTTCCTTTTGCTGGTTATAATATGCCCGTTTCTTATGAGGGTGTCAACGCGGAACACGAAATCGTCCGAAATGGCGTGGGTGTTTTCGATGTTTCTCATATGGGAGAATTTTTGATTACGGGACCAAATGCCTTAGCATTAATTCAGAAAGTTACGAGCAATGATGCGGCGAAATTAGTCGATGGTCAAGCTCAATATAGTTGCTTCCCAAATAATGATAATGGTATTGTGGACGACCTTATTGTGTATCGTCTGGAAGAAGAAAAATGGTTATTGGTCGTGAATGCTTCTAATATCGATAAGGATTGGGATTGGATTAGCTCTCACAACACGATGGATGCTGGTATGAAAAACCTCTCCGAGGACTATTCATTATTGGCTATCCAAGGCCCAAAGGCTATTGAAGCAATGCAATCTATTACTAGCACCGATTTGAGTGCTATTTCATTTTACACTTTTAAAGTAGCCGATTTTGCTGGCATTGATCATGTAATTATAAGTGCTACGGGATATACCGGAAGTGGCGGATTTGAGATTTACTGCAAAAACAGTGAAGTAGCCCAAGTATGGGAACGTGTATTTGAAGCAGGGGCCGACTGGGGTATAAAGCCAGTAGGGCTAGCTGCTCGGGATACCTTAAGGCTGGAAATGGGATATTGCCTATACGGAAATGACATTAACGACACTACCTCTCCTATTGAAGCTGGATTGGGATGGATTACTAAATTCAGTAAGGATTTTATTAATTCTGAAAATTTAAAAGACATCAAAGAAAAGGGTCCGGAAAGACGATTAATTGCCTTCGAATTGAACGAAAGAGGTATCCCGCGTCAAGGATATGATATTGTGGATGGTAACGGAAGAGTAATTGGAGAAGTGACCAGCGGTACCATGTCTCCCTCCCTAGGAATTGGCATTGGAATGGGCTATGTTCCTTCTATAATGAAAGACGTAGGTACTCAAATTCACATTCAAATACGAAAAAATGCAGTTCCAGCGACCGTGATAAAATTGCCGTTCTATAAGGGCTAATAATATATGCAAGATTTTCAGGCCATATTGGCGGCAATACATGCCGAACTTGACTCGGTAGTTGACCGTGGGAAAGTGGCTACCTATATTCCTGAATTGGCAAAAATCGATCCGCAAAACTTTGGGGTTTATGTGAACAGCATTGACGGCCCCAATGCTCATATTGGTAATTGGAACACCCAATTTTCAATTCAGAGTGTATCCAAAGTGTTGACCTTATCTAGAGCCATAGGGCTTATAGGCGATGCTTTATGGGAACGAGTGGATGTTGAGCCCTCTGGAAATCCTTTCAACCACCTATCCTTATTAGAATTGGAAAACGGAATTCCTAGAAACCCATTGATTAATGCCGGAGCCATCGTGGTTGCGGATATATTGGTTTCAGAATTAAAAAACCCCAAAGAGGATTTACTACAATATATTCGAGATTTAACGAACGATCAAAGTATCGATTTCAATGAAAAAGTGGCACTTTCTGAAAAGGAAACCGGATTCAAGAATTTTGCCGCTGCCAATTTGCTGAAATCGTTTGGTAACTTAAAGAACGATGTGGACGAGGTATTGGACCTATACTTTCATCAATGCTCCATAGAGATGAATTGCGCCCAATTATCAAATGCCTTTTACTTTTTGGCAAATCGAGGCACATGTCAAAGAGGAAACTCTTTTTTAACTGAAAGTCAGATGAAGAGAGTCAATGCTATTATGCTTAGTTGTGGTTTTTATGACGAAGCCGGTGAGTTTGCTTTCAAGGTTGGCTTGCCAGGAAAAAGTGGTGTTGGTGGTGGCATTGTTGCGCTTCTTCCAAACAATTTTGTGATAACCACCTGGTCACCCGGACTTAATGAAAAAGGCAATTCGCTTTTAGGAATGGAGTTCTTAGAGCGATTCACAACCCAAACTAAGTTATCCATCTTTTAAACCTACGAATGAATATCCCCAAACAAGCTACACAAAGAAGTAAGACCGTCCTAATTTTAGGCGCCAGCGGATTTGTAGGCAATGTTCTTTACAGAGAGCTCCTCTCCTATTTTGACGTCCATGGAACTTATGCTAATCAGGAAGGGGTTTTTGGCGACAATCAAGTTTTCCATGAATACAAAGTTGAAGAAGACGGTTTGGATGTCATTTTGGCTCGAGTACAACCCAACGTTATTATTTCAAGTTTGCGTGGAGCATTTAAAGCGCAATACAAAGCACACGAAACGCTCGTAGAATATGTAACTGCATCCAATGCTCATTTACTTCTGTTATCGTCCGTCAATGTTTTTGATGGAAAGGGTGAGTTTCCTTCTTATGAAAATGATCCTCCTTTCGCAGAAAGCGACTATGGTAAGTTTAAAATATCGCTCGAGAAACTTGTGCAAACTCTACCAAAGAGTAATTACGCCATTCTTCGACTGCCAATGGTATTAGGTGTAAATTCGCCAAGAATGTTTCAGTTAAAGCAAGCCATTAAACACCAAGCAGCCTTTGAAGTTTTCCCCAATTTAATAATTAGTATTACCACAGCTAGTAAAGTAGCTCAACAGGTTCATTATATCATTAATAAAGAACTCTGCGGAATTTTCCATTTGAGCAGTAAGGATATGGTACATCACGAAGATCTTTTTAGAGAGATTTCAGAAAAAATTAGCGAGAAAACGCCTATCTTTAAAAGTGCGTTTAGCAGCAATGAAGATACCTATCAGGCCATTCTTCCGAAGAAAAACAAATTACCAAAAACCTATCACATCACCGTTGCTGAAGTCATTGACGATAGCACGCTGAAAGAAGAAATTATCACTTTTAAAAAATAACTTATGAAACCGTTTACTGAATTACAAATTCTATCTGGACTCAAGGAATTGGACGGTTGGGAATATGAAGATAATGCGATTCACACTTCTCTAGAATTTGACGATTTTAAGGATGCCTTCTCTGTGATGACGCGTATTGCTTTTGAAGCAGAAAAAATGAATCATCACCCCGATTGGTCTAATGTGTACAATACATTACAAATTACCCTTTCTACGCATGACGCGGGTGGCTTGACGGCCAAAGATTTCGAATTGGCTAAAATTATTGATGCATTAGTGGGTTAGATTTTTACTGAATGGATTACCACAGTCTTAGAATGAATTCGGAAATTGTGCGCTGGAACTTTGAAAAGAGCGGCATTTTTATAAATTTGCAACAAACAAAATAAAATGGGAAGAGCTTTCGAATTTAGAAAGGCAAGAAAGATGAAGCGTTGGTCAGCAATGTCCAAAGCTTTTACACGTATCGGAAAAGACATCGTAATGTCCGTAAAAGAGGGCGGTCCAGATCCTGATAGCAATTCACGTCTACGGGCGGTCATTCAAAATGCCAAGGCGGTAAACATGCCGAAAGATAACATTGAACGCGCTATTAAGCGCGCCAGTGATAAAAGTTTAGGTGATTTTAAGGAAGTGTTATTCGAAGGATACGCACCCCATGGAATTGCCATTTTGGTAGAAACGGCTACCGACAATAATACGCGTACTGTGGCCAACGTACGTTCCTACTTTAACAAATGTGACGGAAATCTAGGCACTTCCGGTTCGGTTGTATTTATGTTTGACCACACCTGTAACTTCAGAATTAGTGCTGAAGGAATGGATTTGGAAGAATTAGAATTGGAGTTGATTGACCATGGTGTTGATGAGATTTTTGAAGATGAAGACGGGGTACTTATTTATGCTCCCTTTGAAAGTTTTGGCTCGATTCAGTCCTATTTGGAAGAGAATAAAATTGAAATACTTTCTTCTGGCTTTGAAAGAATACCACAAGTGACTAAGAAAATTGGAGCAGAACAAGCGGCCGATGTGGAAAAGCTATTGGAGAAATTGGAAGAGGATGATGATGTGCAAAACGTATATCACACTATGGATGAGGGGTCGTCTGAAGAATAAAAACAAAACCTATATTATCGAAAAAGCCGCCTTTAATGGGCGGCTTTTTTTATTCAGAATAACAAGTGTCTTTATTCTTTGATGATTTTTTTACTTACTGAATTGTTGATAGTCACAAAATACATTCCGTTTGAAAAAGCTGTGATATCAATCTCTCTGCTTTGAGCCGCATTCTTCTCTTCGGAATAAACCACGGAGCCTAAAACATTGGTAATTTGAACTGAATTGATCTCAGCATTTTTTGAAGCTATAGTAATACTGGTATTGGCAGGGTTCGGATAAATCGCAAAAGTTTCACCCGCTGCAAAATCGTTGATGCCTAATTCAGGAGCTTTTACCAAAAGCATTCCCTGTGCGCGATCACTAATAACAATATGTCCGCTTTCAAAAAAGGGATAAATATTCCACGAGCCATTAAAACCTGCATTATTATTAACGGAGTAGCTATCAAAAAACCCTACTTCACTCATATTTTCATTAGCAATATCCGAAATATCCACCACTCGTAATCCGGCCGCATTATTGGCTAAATAAAACTTATCATCTTTTACATATCCATTGTGGTCTGTTGCTCCTGTGGGCCCAGTATATTCAAAATGCAACTGAGGGTTATCCAAATCTTCAAAATCAAAAATGATCGTTCTAGAATTAAATCCTAAGTTAATTTCGTCAGTTTCATCACCTAGCAAGAAATAGCGATGGTCTCCGGTGAGCCAACCTTGGTGGGTATAGCTTATGTTGTTATAGCCAATGGTGGCAATAGTTTGAGGATTTCCCTTATCGGTTACGTCCACAATGACAACTTCGTTCTCGTTACTTCCGAACATAATTTCTTGCCCGGTATAGTCGGTATCAGGTCCGTCATAAATAACCACCATAGCATCGTGGGTATATCCATCTCCCGAGTGACCACCTTCTGCCACAGGGTTCACAGGGTCTTGAATATTTACAAAGTGAGCTCCACCAGAAAAGGTTCCGGTTCCAACACCATAAGCATAACCTGTGGCTTCATTGATTACAATATTATGTGCACTTCCAAAACCATTGTACAGCGCATCCGTAGTAAAGATTTCAGGAGGATTAGCCACGTTTCTCAATCTGGTTAAGTCAAATACTTGCATCCCATGACCTGTATCCTCACTTACAATAAAGACATGATTGTTATATGTTTTGGCATCTCGCCAAGTTGTATGATCCGGGCTTTCTCCAGGCAACTGTCCAAGATAAATAGGATTTACTGGATCCGAAATATCGATAAATGCGGTGGCTTCATTCAAACAAATGATAGCGTATTCTTTCCCGTCTTGTGGATCGGTCCAACCCCATGAATCATTAGCTTTCACCGAGTTCATGGTAGATAAAGGAATTTGTGAAATTAAATCGTAGCCATTACATTCAAAACTTCCTGCCATTCCATTAATACATGGAGTTTGAGCAAGAGAGATTGACGCAGTTAGGACACTTAAAAAGAGTAGTAATTTTTTCATAGCATTTAGCATTTTGATAAATGTACGAAAATAATGATTTATGAATGCTATGTATACTCCGGCTTCTTACCAACCACTCCGTCATAGAAGGAACGTAGCTTTATAGTATCTGCCTCGATGTCCCCAGTAGGATAAAACGGAGCGTTGATTGTTACCGTTTTAGTGCTGTAGTCAAAAGAAACAGGAATGATGGGAACACCTGCAGACTGGGCGATATAGTAATAACCAGTTTTCCAAACGTCCACTTTTTTACGCGTTCCTTCTGGTGCCAGAGTTAGCCTAAATTCTTCTTTACTATTAAAAATTGAAGTGATTGCTTCGACCTTATTCTGGCCTGAAGTTCGGTCCAATGGAGAGCCACCCATATATCTAAAATACCAACCAAATGGCCATTTAAACAATTCCTTTTTACCTACCCAATGGATATTAACTTTTGAAATTCGGCGTACGAAAACTCCAACATAGAAATCGTGCCAACTTGTATGGGGGACTACAATGATCACGGCCTTCTTAATTTCTGGCGAAAAATTACCGATAATCCTCCAACCCAATAGCTTATAAAAAATGAATTTGGTAACCCTCATAGCATCAAGAAAGATACTACATTTTTAAGTACAATTCTCGCAATTTATCTCTGGTCATAATGCTTTCCCAATCATCACCCAAGGCATTTTCCCATAGAGGTACAAGGCTCAAAGCAATATCAATCATGGTGTTCATTTGGTAGTCGGATAAATTGCTGCAAATTCCTTGTGGAATATCAATACTGTGGTATGCTTTCATTTCCTTAAAGAGACGAACTCCTTCAGGATAATAATCGCCTAGGTGATCAAATACAATACAGTTTCCAATACCATGCTTGGTTCCAAGAACATAGCCAAGGCCGTAACTCATAGCGTGCGCTATACCTACTTGAGAATAGGCAATACTCATTCCACCATGCCAAGAAGCCATCATCAATTTTCCTCTAGATTCTATCTCCGTTAGATTCTCACTCAAGAAGATTTCTTTACAAAGATCGTAAGCCTTTTCACCATAACTTTTACTGAATTCATTCAGGAAGGTTCCATTGAGAGATTCTACACAATGAATAAAGCAATCCATTCCAGTATAGAACCACTGGTTTCTAGGCACTCCAACGGTCAAATCGGGGTCCAACACCACTTGATCGAAGGGTGTGTAATCACTATTTATGCCTAGTTTCTTTTCCGGACCAGTAAGTACGGTAGTTCGAGAAACTTCGGCACCAGTACCTGAAATAGTAGGGACACCAACATGATAAATTGCTTTGGCTTTAACCAAATCCCATCCCTGATATTCTGATGCACTACCTTTATTGGTAAGCATAATGGAAACCGCTTTCGACAAATCAAGTATACTTCCTCCTCCTACTCCAATTATTCCTGAAGGACTATAGGTAAATTCTCCTTTGATATTCTTAACAATGGTGTCTACTTGTTCCGTTTTAGGTTCCTCTTCAGCAGAAACAAAAATAAGTTTGTCATTAAAGCGTAAGTTCATTCTATTAATAAGGTCTTCATTGTCTATGAAAACATCATCAACCAAATAAATAAATGGAGCTTTATCTTTACGCTTGGGTGCTAGAATAGAAGATAACTGATCAAAACTACCTCGCCCAAAGATTACTTTAGGAACCATTGGAAAGTTTCGGTATTTATTATTTACTGTAATCGTTTTATCTTCTTTTAATACTTTATTTGCTCTTACCAAGTCTTCGGGGGTATCAATTTCGATCCCTTGGGTGTTTGAAATAGCCATTTTTATGTTTTTTCCGTATTCTAAATAACGAATACATTCAATTTTTTCCGCCGCTTCCATAGATCTCATAGGAAGTCGATAAAAATCCAATAGTGCTTGCTTTCTAAAGGCATAAATACCTTTGTGCTTGAAATATTGAACAGCAGCATTTTTATCTCGGGGATATGGTATTGGTGATCTTGAGAAGTAGAGTGCAAAGTTATCTTTATCCACAATCACCTTTACGGCATTAGGATCGCTAATTTCTTTCCAATCATACATTTCGGTCATTAGGGAAGCAAGGTCAATTTTTTCTGCATCAGGGCCGTTAAAAACGCTTAATACCTGCTCTAGACCCGATTTACTTGTAAAAGGTTCGTCACCCTGAACGTTGACCACAATGTCCACATCCATATTTTCTACCGCCTCTGCAATACGATCTGTACCACAATCATGATCTTTCAAGCTCATAATGGCGTTCCCACCACTGAGCTCAATTTCTTTGAAAATAATTTCGCTGTCGGTGACTACGTATACTTCGTCAAAAAGGCCAGTTTCTTGTGTAGCCTCGTAAGTACGTTGGATGACAGGTTTTCCACCTAAGTCCTGCATTAGTTTACCTGGAAATCTTGACGCACCATATCGTGCGGGAATCATAGCAATTATCTTCAAAGTCTAGCTTATTTTATGAGGTGTCAAAAATAGTAAGTTTGATGATATTCTGGGAGTTTTCTCGAAGAATATATTAGGTAGATGCCAATTTGTTTAAAAGGTTTACTCGTCTTCAGCAAAAAATTCACTTTTAAATCCTAATAGGTATAACTTTTCCTTAGCTCGTGTAATTGCCGTGTACAACCATCGAAGGTAATCTTTGTCTATTCCGTTGGGAAGATAGGGTTGTTCAACAAAAACGGTATTCCATTGGCCTCCTTGCGATTTGTGACACGTAATGGCATAAGAGAACTTCACTTGCAGTGCGTTGAAATATTTATTGTTTTTTACCGCCAAGAACTTTTTATAGTTAGAAGACAGGTCGGAATAATCTTTTCGAACCTCTTCGTAAAGCTTGTTTGAGTCTTCGTAAGCCAAAGAAGGAGTTTCTGAGGTAAGCGTATCCAATAAAAGTACAGTTTCCAATGGTTTCATCGTAGGATAATCTACCATCCGAACGGATACTTCAGCAAAACGGAATCCATATAATTCTTTGAATCCGAAGATTTCTAGTACTTCCACAATATCGCCATTGGCAATAAATCCAGCTTCACTTTCTGGTTTTACCCAAAAGTAATTGTTCTTTACCACCATCACATAATCTCCGGTCGATAGTTCTTCTTCCTGAAATAAAATGCGACTTCTAATATTCTGATTGTAATTATTAGCGCGTTTGTTGGAGCGCACAATGATAACGGTGTCTTCATTTCCGAGCTCCGAATAACTGTCATTGATAGCATCCATTACCTCCTGCCCGTCCATGGGGCGTATTACCTCTGGAAACGGAACGGCGCTAAATTTAAAACTTTCATAAAAACCTGAATCCAGAGCAGCTCTAATTTCAGTAGCATTAAAAAGAATACCACTTTCCTGCTGCTGCCGAACCACCTCGTCCAATTCGATAGAAATCACCTCTTTGTTATAGTGATTTTCCAAGGTTGCTCTGTCCAGAGCTGGACTAATGGTAAGTTTTACTGGTGGTAACTGAGCAGCATCCCCAATAAGCATTAGCTTACACTGATAACCACTATATACATAATGCATCAAATCGTCTAACAACGATCCGTTTTCGAATAGCTTAGAGTCCTGGTTAATATCTGGAATCATGGAAGCCTCATCTACTATAAAAATAACATTCCTATGTTTATTAGGTTGTAGGGTAAAAGAAACTCCTCCTCCTTTAACACTTTTGGGGAAATAAATCTTTTTATGAATGGTGAAGGCTGCTTTCTGGCTATAGTTACTAATTACTTTGGCCGCTCGACCAGTGGGGGCAAGCAAAACCGAAGATTTCCTAACCTTTCCCAAGTTTTTAACGATCGTGCCTATAATCGTAGTCTTTCCTGTACCAGCATATCCCTTTAATAAAAAAGTTTCATTTGGGACATCACTTAAGACAAATTTGGCCAACAATTGTAGCGTAATATCTTGCTTAGGTGTCACATTATGAGGGAAGTCACTCTTAAGAAGGCTATAAAAATGTGAAACATCCATAAAGTACTGTGAAATCAAATGCTCAAAGATAGGTAGGTTTTTTTCGGAATATAGTTTTACGAATAAAAAAAAATTGTAGATTTGCGATGCACCTGTATTTCATTTAAAACTAAAATTAAACTCTCTTTATAATGAAACTTATCATACAATTAGTTCTTTGGGTTATTATTATCTTCTTGGGTTGGCAGTTGTACAATTCGATTATCGGACCGGTACAATTCAACAAAACAAAAGTAGAGCGATATGAAAAAGTAATCGCAAACCTTAAGGATATTAAAAAAGCTCAATTAGCTCATCAAGAAATTACAGGTAATTTTTCTGGCAATTTTGATAGCTTGGTACGATTCATTGACACGGCTCAATTTGCAATTACTGCAAGACGTGATAGTAGCTATGCCGATGAGGAGAAAAATAAAGCCTACGGTATTGCATCTGGTTATTTCATTGACGTTATTGTTGTGGATACCTTGAGCTTCGAATCGGTAAAAGATTCATTGTTCAAAGGAGATCGTTATAAAACGATGATGAATGTTCCTGGGACCGATGCGAAGTTCGAATTAAAAGCAGGAAAGCTAGACAAAAACGGAATTATGTACTCAGTATTCGAAGCGAAAGTTGCGAAAACTGTGATATTGGAAGGCCTTAACAAGGATTTAGTTACACAAGAATCTCAGGTGAACTCTGTAGATGGTGTGAATGGTCCAAATATTAAACTAGGTTCCATGACAGAAATCAACACCAGTGGTAACTGGCCTAAGTTATATGACAACCCTAGCGACCAATAATATATCCAACAACCAACTTAAAAGACTGTCCGTTCAAGTAACATTGACCGGACTTTCTTTTTTAATAGTATCTGAAGATGGGGAGGTATTGTTTTTTATTGAAAAGAACTTTGATACCACGCATACCCCAGAGGAACTTCTGTTCGAATTAAGATCCATTGTAGTCGATAATGATGTGCTCAAGGAAAACTTTAAAACAGTTAATCTAATTTATACCACCCTCAATTACTCCTTAGTACCCACTTCCCTATTCGATGAAAACAAGGCGAGCGAATATTTGAAATTCAATACAAAGATTCTCAGCAACGATTTTATCAGTTACGACGAAATAGAGGGACAGAACGCCGTAGTGGTGTATGTTCCCTTGGTGAATATAAATAATTTCATGTTCGAGCAGTATGGCTCTTTTGAGTATTATCATTCCAGCACTTTATTGGTTCAAAATTTTTTAAATGCTGAAAAACATGCACAAGATATTAAAGTGTATTTGCACATTTTAAAAGAGCAAGTAGACTGTATTATTATAAATAAAGGGAAGTTAGTATTATGTAATTCATACAGCTATAAAACGCCAGAGGATTTTATTTACTACGTTCTCTTTTGCTTTGAACAGCTTAAGCTAAATCCAGAAACAGTTACGGCTATTCTATGCGGTGATATTTCCGAAGAAAGTGAGATTTTTACCATTTTATATACCTATGTGCGAGAAATTAAATTTTTGGAGCACTCACTTCCTAAATTGGCGGAAGAACAAACACAACAGCACTTTTTACTAAAATCTACCCTTTAATGCGTATTATTTCAGGAACCCATAAGGGACGCAGAATCACTGCTCCTAAAAACTTACCGGTGCGACCCACAACTGATAATGCTAAGGAGGCTCTCTTCAATATTCTAAACAATCGTTTCCACTTTGATGAGCTAGAGGTCCTTGACCTATTTGCAGGCACTGGAAACATTAGTTACGAGTTCGCATCAAGAGGTACCCTAAAGATTACTTGTGTAGATTCCCATTGGGCCTGCGTAAAATTTATCCATCAAACTAGTCAAGAATTATCCCTTCCTATTGAAACGATAAAGAAGGATGTTTTCAAATATTTGGAATTCGCTCAAGGTTCTTTCGATCTCATTTTTGCAGATCCACCTTATGCTTTTGAAGTTGAGCAATTTGAAGAAATGGTGACGAAAATAATTGCGAATAATTTGCTAAATCCGGACGGAATATTTATCATTGAACATCCGAAACAAACCGATTTATCTCTGCTTTCTGGTTTTCAGGAGTCTAGGAAATATGGTGGGTCGGTGTTCAGTTTTTTTTAATAGATAAGATCCATGGCTCCCCACGCTAACGAATGTCTTACCCTCGACTTTGCTACCATCGAAGTGCTCGATTGTTACTTAGTTGCAACTATGAACGAAGGCGTACTTTTCGATCGTTCTCATTTGGCGGAACTTTATAAGGTCTTTAACGCCTATTTTCCTGACAAGCCATTTGGATATATTTCAAACCGAATTAACGATTACACGGTAGATCCCACAAGTTACTTTAAGACGCAAGAAGATCCAAGGTTAGCGGCAGTGGCAATTATGTGCTATTCAGAGACTGCGTACAATAATGCCCTATTTGAAGGGACTTTTTACAAAAACCGTCCGCTTAAACCTTTTTATCATATGGAAGAATGCAAAGCGTGGCTGAAAGAAAAAGTGAAAAATCACCGCAACGATAAACCTCCTGTAATTGCATAGATTAAGATAATTATCCAATATTAGGGTAATGACCTTTTTAAAGTGTGTGTAAAACATACTAATGAAAATAGTAAATCAATCAAATAAAAAAAGTACATTTGGTTGTATCCAATTTGTAAATCGTATCATGGCCCTTCCCTCCGCCAAACTTACTATAGATATCGGCTTTGCCCGATTTGAGTTATACGAACATTTTTTGGTAGCGACCATTCAGGAAGGAGTGATTTTTGACACACCTCATTTGCAAAAATTTCATGAAATATTCGATCAGCACTATAAAAACAGGCCTTTTGGGTATATATCCAATCGCCTAAACGACTATACGATCAACCCTACCTGCTACATTGAAACTAAGAAATACGATTCAAAAATTGTTGGGATCGCCACTTTATGTTATTCGGAGGTTTCTTTCAAAAACGCCACGTTTGCTGAACGTTTCTTCGATTGGCCACACCAGGCATTTCATACCATGGATGAATGTGTGGATTGGATTCAACTGTTATTAAAAAAAGCAGGCCTATAAGCCGGATTCTGTCTCCAATAAATATTAGAGCCTTATCATTTATCTTGACGCTTTGTTACCAAAACGCTCTATCTGCCTACCCTCTCAGATCGGGCGGGAACCCTCAAGCCTGAGTTTACGTGGCATTGCACCGCATAGAGTTTACCTGGTTTCACTACAGCATTATCTGTACATACTTTCTGTTGCACTGGTCCTATCCACCTTAGCCTAAGCCTTGATGGGCGACGGCCGTTAGCCGCTATGCTTCCCTTCGGTGTCCGGACTTTCCTAACTCACAAAAGTGAGCTCGATAAGGCGGCCTGCGGCGCAAAAGTACCTCAAATGTTAATAACTAACATAAAATAGGAATGACTATTTTTCAATAACTACACTTAGCTTTTTATATTTGTTTGAAAGCTATGGAACACTTCATTGTATCGGCCAGAAAGTATAGACCTACTCATTTTAAAGATGTGGTGGGACAGCAGGCTATTACTAATACGCTCATCAATGCCATAGATAACAACCATTTAGCACAGGCCTTGCTTTTTACAGGACCTCGTGGGGTTGGTAAAACCACTTGCGCTCGCATATTGGCGAAGAAAATTAATGACGATGGCACCCATCATGAAGACGAGGATTTTGCCTTTAATATTTTCGAATTAGATGCAGCTTCCAACAATTCGGTGGATGATATTCGTAGTTTAATTGATCAAGTACGTATTCCGCCTCAGGTTGGGAATTACAAAGTGTATATTATTGATGAAGTACATATGCTTTCATCTGCGGCCTTTAACGCGTTTTTAAAGACTTTGGAAGAACCGCCAAGGCATGCCATTTTTATTTTGGCCACAACCGAAAAGCATAAAATAATACCAACCATTCTTTCTCGCTGCCAGATATTCGACTTTAGAAGAATTACAGTCACCGATATTAAAGGTCAATTGGCTGAAGTGGCAAAAGCGGAAAATATTGATGCCGAGGACGATGCATTGCACATTATTGCTCAGAAGGCAGACGGAGCCATGCGTGATGCCCTATCAATTTTTGATAGAGTAGTTAGCTTTTCTGGTAAAAACCTTACTAGACAGGCCGTAACTGAAAACTTAAATGTTCTCGATTATACGTATTACTTCGGAATTACAAGCATGTTGCTCAACAATCAAATTCCGGAGGCATTGGTTCAATATGACGAAATTTTATCAAAAGGATTTGATGGACATCACTTTGTCGCAGGACTTGCTTCTCACTTTAGAGACTTGTTGGTTTGTAAAAATGAAGCAACTATTTCATTGTTGGAAGTTGGTGAACAGGTAAAACAATTGTATTTGGAACAATCTAAAGAGGCTTCCCATTCCTTTCTAGTGACTGCCATCGATTTGGCCAATAGCTGTGATTTGAAATATAAAAATAGCCGAAACCAGCGACTGTTAGTCGAACTATGCTTATTGCAACTCGCTTCGATTACTTTCGAGGGTGAAAAAAAAAAGCCTAACGGTACCCAAAATGGCTCCATCAAGCCTTTCGTAATTCCTCCTTCTTATTTCAGGAAAGTTTCGCTTCCGAAGAAATCACCTGAAATTGTACAAGAAATAGAACAACCTACGGTCCAAGTTCCCGTTGAAACAACTCATTTACCACCTCAAGAAAAGGAGGTTGATGTTGTCATCCCTCAGCCAGTAGCGGTTGAAAACAAGACAACTTTAGAAGCGGCTCCAGTGGTCCATTCAGAAGAAAAAGTGATTGAGCGCCCTCAAATATTGGCTGAGCGGAATGCAAAGAAGGTGTCGGCATTATCGCTTAAAAGTATTCAGAAAAAACACGAACTCAAAAAAGAATTGGTTGCCAGACAACCCGATGAGAACAACCTGCCAACGGAAGAGTTTAGCGAGGAAGCCATGCAAGAAGCTTGGAAAGCCTATACAGAAAAAATAGAAAAGGACGGAAAGTTTAACCTCCTCTCCCACCTCACTATGGGGGTGCCAAAATTAGAAGGAACTCTCATCCATTTAGTGTTCCCTAATTCCACCATTAAAGTGGAAGTGGAACGTGCCAAATACGAGTTGTTAGTCCATTTGCGATCTACTTTAAAAAATTATGATATTGACCTTTCGATTGAGGTTAATGAAGCTGAAGTAAAACGATATGCCTATACGGCTAGAGAGCGGTTTGAAAAACTTAAGGAGAAGAATCCTCTAATTGATAAACTACGCCAAGAATTTGACTTGGATGTCTAAATTCGGAATCTCATGAAGACCGAAAATACAGGTGACATTAAAATGCTGGGACTTAAGCTTCCCACAGATCCACGCTGGGTAAATATTGTCGAGAAAAATGTGGAAGAAATACTTACCGACCACGCCTATTGTGAACAAAAAGCTGCATCAACGGCCATTTCTCTTATTGTTTCCTTTCCAGAATACACCGAGTTGGTTAAAGAAATGGTAGCCCTAGCGCAGGAAGAGATGAGTCATTTTAAAATGGTCCACGACAAAATTATTGAAAGAGGTTGGATCATGGGACGTGATCGCAAGGACGACTATGTAATCGCTATTTTAAAGTTTTTTCCCAAGGGAGGGAGTCGCACCGACCAATTGGTCCATAGATTGTTATATGCAGCCCTTATTGAGGCACGCAGCTGTGAACGCTTCCGATTATTGAGCGAACAACTCGAGGATAAAAAGTTGGCTAGATTCTATCGAAAATTAATGATTAGTGAAGCTGGTCATTATACCATGTTTCTCAGCTTTGCTCGGGAATATGGTGATCGCGACGAAGTAGATAAGAAGTGGCAGGCTTTATTAACCCACGAAGCCGAAATCATGCAGGGTCTCAGTACCAGCGGGAGTGTCCATGGATAAATGGTGAACCGTTACAATTGACTTGATAAAATTTACCATGAGTTGCAAGCAACCAATTGTATGTGGTTGGGTCTACTAAACTCAGAACAATTCCTATGAAAAAGCGTTTATTAGTCGACATGGACGGCGTACTTGCCGATATCTATCAGCAGGCCATCAATTTTGAATATGCAGAGAGTGGACGACGTATTAAAATAAAGGACGTAGAGGGAGAAGACGAAATTGTTGCCTTTCCAAATGCTTCAAAACACGTAAGACAGCCTGGGTTTTTTCGTACTGCACCCCTAATTCCCAATGCTTTTGATGTCATGCGACAACTCAATGAGGTTTATGAAATATTCATAGTGTCTGCAGCTATGGAGTTTCCAAATAGTCTCGAAGAAAAATACTATTGGCTAGAAGAACACTTTCCTTTCATTCCTTGGAACAATATAGTTCTCTGCGGATCCAAAACCGTGGTGCAAGGAGATATTTTAATTGATGATCATTATAAAAATTTAGACCCCTTCCAAAACAGGACCTTACTATTTACACAACCTCATAATATGAACCGCAGTGATAATGGGCATGAAAGAGTGAATAATTGGTTGGCAATTAAGAATTTGCTTTTATAGCTTAGAGATTAACTTCCATTTCATTGGCTTGTTCTTCATTATAAAGACTTTTAATAATACCATCGGAAAGACCAATTTTTGGAACGTAGATACTTTTGGCCTTACTCCATTTCATGGCCGATAAATATATTTTAGTTGCAGGAACTATAACATCTGCCCTATCTGGATTCATTTGTAGTTCGAAGATTCGCTCGTGGTAAGTGTATGATTTTAATTTTTCGAAATAATTGGTCAGAAAAAAATAGCTAAGCGGCTTACCGAGTTTGATCCCGCTATTTTTATAAATACTATTGATGTTACCACCGGAGCCAATTAAGCTTATCTTTTCGTAAGACTCTGTGTTTTTCTTGATCCACTTTTTGACATCGCCCCATATAGACTCACGTACCATATCATTCAAAATTCGAACTGTGCCCAATTTAAATGATTTGGACGTAACGATCTTTCTATTCGCGAAGATTGTGAATTCGGTACTTCCACCGCCTACGTCGACATACAAAAAGCTCTTTTCGGTTTCAATTAAATCCTTGAGATCTGTCGAAGCGATGATGGCTGCTTCATCACTGCCATCAATAATTTCTATATCAATACTGGTTTCCTTCTTAATCCTTTGGGCAATCGCTACACCGTTAGTTGCCTCACGCATAGCAGAAGTGGCACATGCTCTATACTTCACCACGCCATGTGTCTTCATTAAAAGTTGATAGGCATTCATAGCGTCTAGCATCCTTAAGTAGTTTTTTTCAGAAATTTTATCCTCTAAAAACACATCTGCTCCCAATCGAATGGGAACTCTCACCAAACTGGTTTTCTTAAATTGAGGAGGTCTATCCTTCTTTTCAATCACCGTAGCGATCAATAAGCGAATGGCGTTCGAACCAATATCTATGGCTGCATATTTTTCAATTTTCAGCAAATCACTTTAGTTTTTCTTGATAGTACTCGTACAATTTGAATTGAGAACGTACTTTGACCTGATCATTCTGGCGGTATGCATTATCCTGATTTTCAGAAATAACACGAGCTTTTACATTGTCATTCCAGCAAATTTCGAAGGTGTCAGACAACTGTTGTTTTATTTCATCATCGTAGATTGGGCAGGCTATCTCTACTCTATTGTCCATGTTTCTAGCCATCCAATCGGCCGAAGAAATATAATATTTCGGGTCGCCTCCATTTCCAAAAATATACAATCGAGGATGTTCTAAAAACTTGTCCACAACACTTATGACTTCAATGTTCTCACTCATTCCTTCAACGCCAGGTATGAGACAACAAATACCACGTATTATGAGCTTCACTTCAATACCGGCTCTACTTGCATCATACAGTTTATTGATTAATGGAAAGTCCGATAAGCTGTTTAATTTTAGTTTAATACTACTTGGAAGGCCGTTTTTATGATTTATTATTTCCGTATCGATTAATTGATAGAGCGCATTTCTCGTATAATGGGGCGAGACGATTAAATGATTGTATTGCTTAATACGGTAATTTACTTCGAAGAAATCGAATACTTTATTGATTTCTTTTCCAATTTTATTATTAGCCGTGAATAGGGTGTAATCCGTATAAATACGAGCCGTAGACTCATTAAAATTTCCAGTACTAATAAATGAATAGCGCTTTATTTTATCGTTTTCCAACCTTTCCACAACGCATGCCTTACAATGAACTTTTAGGCCTGTGACCCCAAAAATGAGCTTCACCCCTTCTTTTTGCATGTCCTCAGCGTAACGGATGTTGGCTGCTTCATCAAATCGAGCTCGAAGTTCAATTTGTACGGTAACCACCTTTCCATTTTTAGCCGCATTGATAAGCGAACTAGCGATATGAGATATTTCAGCAAGACGATAAATAGTAATTTTTATAGACTGCACCTTCGTATCCAAGGCCGCTTCACGTAAAAGTTTAACCACATAAGAAAAGGTTTGGTATGGAGCAAATAGCAAATAATCCTTTTTAGCTACTTTATCCATAAGGCTTCCCTTCAAACTTAAACCAGGAATTGGTAACGGTTTTATGGGTTCATATAATAAATCTTTTCGACCCAAACTAGGAAACTTCATATAGTCTCGTCGGTTATGATAGCGCCCCCCAGGAATTAGACTGTCTGTGGTATCAATACCCATTTTATCTAATAAAAACTGAAGAGTTTCACCATCAATATTCTTATCATATACAAAACGGACTGGGTCGCCAGAACTACGTTCATCTACACTTTTCGATATTTTCTCGAGGAAACTTCTACTTAAATCACTGTCAATATCCAATTCGGCATCTCGAGTAATTTTGATCATGTGTGAGGTTATGCTTTTGTAGTTGAAAATTCCGAAAATATTCTGCATGGAGTGGCGTATCAAATCATCCAAAATGATGATGTACTGCTTTCCATTTTCCTCGGGAAGGACTACGAACCGTTCTATAATCCTAGGAATCTCAATAAGTGCATAGTTTATTTTTTCTTCGGAAGCATCCGTTGAACTCTCCGTTACCATTTTAACGGCAAGATAGGCAGCACTATCTTTCAATTCTGGAAACTCGTCAATTTCAGAAATCATAATCGTCATTAACGCTGGACTTACCTTTTGAAGGAAATATTCTGAAATAAATTCACTTTGCGTTTCAGAAATTTTGGTTTCATCAATAATGAAAATATTTTCTTTCTCCAGTTCGAATCCAATATCCTTCAATATTTTCAAGCTGTGAGCCTGCTGACGAATAACGATGTGTGTGATTTCTTCTAAAAGTTCAGAAGCTGAAATACCTCCAAGTTCACTTCTACCTCCCTTACCGGCTTCCACAATGCGTTTTATGGTGGCATAGCGCACTTTAAAGAACTCGTCCAAATTATTCGAAAAAATCCCCAGAAACCGAAGTCTTTCAATCAAGGGAACCGTATTGTCTTCAGCTTCCTGCAGGACGCGAGCGTTGAATTGTAACCAGCTTAACTCTCTATTGAGGTAAACGTTTTGGGTATTATCTGAAACTGCTTTTCTATTCATCTACTGTTTTAAATCTCTTGGAAATAGGGTGCGTATTGTTTTTCCCGTGGTAATATCATTCCAGTGCGCTTCGTCAAACTGAAGTTGGACAAAACCACAAGTTGGAACGTTGTCAATATAAGTGTTTCCCAACATATTTGCAATGGATGTAAACGCATGATTATGTCCTACAATCATTACTCTTTTGACAGCTTTTGGTAAATTTTTAATTATTTCCATGACCTGTTGGCCGCTAAAATCGTACAAATTGTGATTGGTCTCAAAATCAAAGTCATCAATAGCAAAGGCCTTTTTAAAATAAATAGCCGTTTCCAATGCCCTGGCGGCATCACTTGTAATAATTTTTTGAGGTGCTTTCACCTCGTCTATAAGGTAATTAGAAACCAAAGCTGCATCTCGCTTCCCTCTTCCCTTTAATGGGCGTTTGTGGTCGATAACATCATGCTTCCATGATGATTTAGCATGTCGAACCAAATAAAGTGTTTTCATAATGTGACATTGAAAGTCGAGGCAACTTGCCTTTATCTTCCTATTTAGTTAGTTAATCATTTATTATGAACGCTTTTCAACATTCATATACTATTTTATAGAATCAAATCTCTCTGCTGCTTTTAAGGGGCCAACCGTTCTATAATCCAATCCAAGTCATTTTGTTGATATCGAATTCGGTCGTGAAGCCGATTGGGCCTTCCCTGCCAAAACTCAAATTCAATAGGTTTTACTACAAACCCGCCCCAATTCACTGGCTTTGGAACTTCCTTATCCTCAAAATGCGCTTCCAGATCCTTCAATTCATCTTCAAGGGCCCGTCTATCAGTCACTACCGAACTCTGATTAGAAACCATAGCTCCTAGTTGACTTCCTTTGGGTCTAGAGGCAAAATAATTTTGAGAATCATTTTCACTCGTTTTTTCCGCTATCCCTTTAATTAAAATTTGTCGCTCCATATTCGGCCAGAAAAAAGCCAAAGACACCTGATTATTATTCGCTATTGATTGTCCTTTTTCACTTGCATAATTGGTGTAAAAGTAAAACCCATATTCGTCGTATTTCTTTAATAGCACTACCCTGCCCTTAGGAAACCCATCCAATCCTAAGGTCGTTAACGTCATGGCATTCACTTCATCAACTCCTCCGTTATCTCTCACTTCATAGAACCAGGTTTGAAATTGCTGCATAGGATTAGCGTCCACAGAGTCCTTTGTCAAGGCACCTTTTTCATAGTTTTTACGATAGTCATGTAAATTATCCCGCATTCCGTATGATGTTCTGTAATGCTTGTTCAATGTTCATGATTGAAATCATCAAACAGGCTCATATTATATAATGCAAGTTACGGGTTTTGCTTAATTTTTAGAAAAAGTAGGTCGGTTAAGTTTAGGTTAAATTACTTAAAACTAACTTTTGATAATTTTGCGACTAACAACCCCTTCTTCTGAAGTGATTTTAAGAATGTAAAGGCCATTTGGAAGGTTGGAGACATCAATAGCGTTAGCGGTTCTAGTGACATCCATTTGCTTACCGGAAATGTCATAAAGCGTCATGCTAATAATTTCTTCGGAATTTGGAATCACTAAATTAATTATATCTGAAGTCGGGTTTGGGTGAATAACAAGTTTTGGTAGCATATTACCTTCGATACTTAAAACGCACTCCCCTCCAAACTCATAAACACCATCGAAAACCTGACCAGTGCCTGAATCGTAGATTTCCCAACCAGAACCATTGTCGTTAATAGCCGAAGGCATTCCGTTTAAGGAAGCCGACGTAGTTTCCCAATAAGCAAAGTCACTATTTGCATTATTTGCTACCTCAATTGAAATCCAATATCTCGTCTCGGAATCGGGTTGGCCTTCAAAGCTAAATGTGGGTACATCAAATGTTATGATCCACAATTTTAGGCCAAAAATTGTTCCAGCGGCAACGGCATCGACAGGTTCGATATTTGATTCTGAACCAATGACAGTTCCAGGGAGCCCATTGGTATCTTCATAATAGCTAATGTTAGCATAATTTATGGTTTCGCCTACATCTGTGAAAAAATTGACTTTGATTTGATTTAAAGCAAAAACCTCATTCATTGGAATTACAAGGTCATTCGCAACTAATCGAGTTCCTTCTGTAGATGACCAAAGACCATTCTCATAGGCGTTACTTGGATTCTCAAAGGAGCAGGGGTTATATTCTGGAGTTATTGGATCAATTTGTTGTCCGCATACGGGATTCCATAGGAACAGACATAAAAGGAGTAGTAAAAAAGTTTTCATAGCCGCGAATTTTCAGTTAAGTTACAAAAATTCAAAGGCTTATAGGTTCAGTTAGATTCGATTATAACTCAAAGATCTTCCCATCCTCAGCCAATTCTACGGTCTTGAAAATTTCATTAGCCTCTGTTCGGAAGGCCTCCGGATTGGCGTAACGCCCTGAATAGTGTCCTAAAATTAGTTTCCCAACAGTCGCCTCCATCGCAATGCTAGCGGCTTCTTTTGCTGTACTATGGCGTGTTTTCACAGCAAGGTCTTGATGTTCATCCAAAAAAGTAGACTCGTGGTACAAGGCCGAAACATTTTTAATTTGAGGAATTATTTGTGGAAAGTATGCCGTATCGCTGCAGTAGGCGTATGATTTAGGAGGATCAGGAGCGAAGGTAATTTGATCATTCGGAATCACATCACCATCTTCCGTAATCCCATCTTCCCCTTCCTTTATTTTTCGAAAATAACTCATTTCCACTTTCAACTCTTTCGCCTTTTCAATATTTAGCAGTCGGTTTCCGGGCTTTTCTTGAAATAGAAATCCATTGGTATACACTCGGTGGTCCAGCGGAATGGTTGTTACTGTTAGTTTATCATCTTCGTAGAGCAATTGCGGTTCTTTTCCCTCTAATTCATGAAATAACAGCGGATAATTGGTCCAACTGTTACTTAACTTCAATTGTAAGGTTATCGCTTCTTTTATCCCCTTTGGGCCGTAAATATGCAGTTCGGCCTCTCTTCCAAGCAATCTAAAGGTAGAAATTAGTCCTACAAGGCCAAAAAAGTGATCTCCGTGAAGATGAGATATGAAAATATGTTTAATACGAGCAAATTTTATTTTAAACCTCCGAAGCTGCACTTGGGTTCCCTCACCACAGTCTATCAAAAATAAGTGGCCTTTTACGTCCAGAACTTGAGACGTAGGGTTGGCATCCCATCTTGGAGTGGCAGAGTGACAGCCTAAAATGGTAAGTTTCATAATTTTTATTCAGTTAGCAATGTCAGTTGGTGGTGCAGTTTTCTTAAAATCCGAGATCGCGTTCAATTTCCTCCATTTCCACAATATCGAAAGCTTCTTGCAAGGTAGGCACTACGGTCATTTCGAAAGGGACGTCATCGATATTGATCGCATTATTCACAATAACAAAGGAATGTTTGGTTGAACGATGGTAGTTAGATAGTTTTAGAAATTCCAACAATTCTGGCAGTTCCAGAGCATTGTATTTGTCCAAATCTATAATTAGATTATCATGCTCAAATTTTTCTGGTACGATACGTTCTAGGAATTGAGCAAAATTGGTAGCATTATCTCGCTCGTCAATTAGCACTGTGTATTTATCGGTAACCTTAGTCTTCATTATGGGTAATTTTTGAGGCTAGCAAATACAAAACTGCCATTCGAATGGCAACTCCATTTTGTACTTGATCCAAAATGATTGCTTGTCCGCTATCCGCTACTTCTGTTGTTATTTCCACTCCTCTATTAATAGGGCCTGGGTGCATGACCACAATTTCTTTATTCAAGGAATTGAGGATGTCCATATTCAAGCCAAATTGCTGGGTATATTCTCTGGTAGTTGGAAAGTAACTAATGTCCATGCGTTCATTTTGAACTCTGAGCATATTAGCAACATCACACCAGTTAAGTGCTTTCACAAAGTCGGTTTCAACTTCAACTCCTAATTTATATATATACTTCGGAATAAGAGTTTTAGGGCCGCACACTTTAACTGTTGCTCCAAGCTTTTGCAGCGCAAATATATTGCTTAGTGCTACTCTGGAATGCAAAATATCTCCAACAATTAAAACGTTTTTTCCAGCCACATCCCCTAACCGTTCTCGTATAGAGTATGTATCTAAGAGGGCCTGCGTTGGATGCTCATGTGCTCCATCGCCAGCGTTTACAATACTAGCTCCAATATGTTTGGAAAGAAAAACTCCTGCTCCCGGATTTGGGTGTCGCATGACGACCATATCCACTTTCATGGACAGAATATTATTGACCGTATCTATAAGGGTTTCTCCCTTTTTTACTGAAGAAGAAGATGCTGAGAAGTTAATTACATCTGCAGACAATCGTTTTTCGGCCAATTCGAAAGAAAGGCGCGTTCTTGTGCTATTTTCGAAAAAGAGGTTGGCAATAGTAATGTCGCGAAGAGAGGGTACTTTTTTAATGGGTCGATTAATCACTTCCTTAAAATGATCTGCGGTCTCGAAAATGAGTTGAATGTCCTCTTCGGTGATGTATTTGATGCCTAGTAAGTGATTTACACTTAGTTCCTTCATTGGTATTGGTTCAAGGTTGTATTAGTCACTAATCAAGTATACAGCGTCTTCTCCATCGTTCTCTAGCCAGCATACCTTTACTTTCTCTTCGTTGATGGCGTCTACCTGTCTTCCACGATAGTCGGGTTGTATGGGTAGGTGCCTACTAAATCTTCTATCTATAAGTGTGAGTAATTCAATTTCTAAGGGTCTGCCAAAGGATTGAATTGCCGTTAGTGCAGAGCGTATGCTCCTTCCGGTGTACAGCACGTCATCTATAAAAACTACTTTTTTATCTTCTACAATGAAATCGATTTTAGTGGTGTTGGCCTCTAGGGTTTTTCCACTTCTTCTGAAATCGTCTCGGTAAAAGGTAATGTCTAAATGACCGTATTGAATGTTCTTGATCTTATATTTGGTCTCAAGCAGTTGTTTGAGGCGTTCGGCCAAATAGATACCTCTTGGCTGAATGCCAATAAGTACGGTATTTTCAAAAGTATCGTGATTTTCTATTAATTGACAAGCCAGACGGTTAAGCGCGATTTCAATTTCGGTAGCGTTTAATAACACTTTTTGGCTCATAGAAGATTCTGAATTATCATTCAGGGTGTAAATTTAAAGGTTTTTGTTGAATTAGGACGGTATTTACTGCTGAAAGTAAAATGCGTTAGGGATAGAGCGGTCTGTTTGAGCTCTTTTTGAAGCACTATAACATTGACTGCGTCCAAAACTCCATCAAAAAAGCGAGTAGTGAAAGCCCGTCCCCACGAAGCTTCAGCGAAGTTGGGAACGCCCACAAAAAAAGCCTCCCGATTATGGAAGGCTTGTCTATTAAAAGTGTTCTTTTATTCTTTTACTACTATTTTATTATAGATAGTCTCGTCTCCTTCAAAAGAAAAACGAACCACATACATTCCTTGAGCTAAGGAACTAATATCTATACTATTGGAAGAGATTTTACTGAACTCTTCTACCAAGACACCATCAATCCTGTACACCGAAACGGTCCCTAGACGGGCATTATCAGGGCCATCTATTGTAATAAGTCCTTGGGATGGATTAGGATACAATTTAATTAAATCTGCATTCTTTTGAACATCGTTTGTTCCAAGGACCACGCAATTGGCTATTAGATTCTGCATGGCGTTATTTACGTTTAATCTTCCTCCAGTGGTTGTGATCCCGTCCAAAGAAGGGTTTGGGTCTACTCCCTCTAAAATAAGGTCTCTCACTGTTCTTGCTGCTGCTGCCGGATCACTTAGAGCAAGATCCGCCAAACTTTGACACGGAGCCGAGTATAGTAGTGCAATGGTGCCAGTAACATGAGGTGTTGCCCCTGAAGTGCCGCCAAAACCGCCATATGTATTACCTTGAGCCGTTGTATAAGCCCCTGCACCAGGCGCTCCCAAGTCAATGGTCTCTAATCCATAACCGGCTTGAGTTACCTTATTATCTGTAATATCAGTATTAGTCACAGTGATGAGATACTCACTTGGGCAGGCAGTGGGTAGGTCTCCAACAACATCTACATCAAAATTGCCATTAATTGTCGCGCCACAGCTTAAGATGCCATTCTCCCCTAGGGTGTCATAGAGTGCGCACCATAAAGGAGCATCATTTGGGTCGCCAAAATCTACGCCCCAAGAAGCATTGGTTGAAACTACAAAAGCCCCTTCTGTACCACCACTTGAGTTATATAAAATTCTTGCTTCCAATGCATAACTATAGGCCTCAATTACTTTTGCTTCGTTGGTGTTAAAGTTGTTTTTTATAACCATAACCTTCACATCCCAATTAACACCAGCAACTCCCAGACCATTATTTCCTTGAGCTCCGACAATACCCGATACTGGGGTTCCATGGCCTCCACCGGCAATATTGTCACTATTGGTTACGATACTCCAGCCTTTGTAGTCGTCTATATAGTTGTTATTATCGTCATCAATTCCATTGTCTGGTATCTCAGCTTCATTGGTCCATAGATTATCGTCAAAATCATCATGATTTAAATCAATTCCATCATCCAAGACAGCGGCTACTATAATGTCTCCATTTAAGGTAGTTCCTCCCGTGGTAACATCCCATGCATCATCTGCATCGATATCTCTATCATTGGCCTGAAAATATTGCCATTGGCTTCCAAAAAGAGGGTCGTCAGGGGTTGTTGCGCGCAATCTAATTCTATGATTCTTTTGTGCTACTAACACATTCGGATTGCGATACAGCTCAGTAATTGCTTGGCTTTCAGTCATAGAAGACGACTCCAGTTGTAGCCTCCAGATATTCATTGGACGCGACACTAATTTAGTATTTGCAATTACAAATGCCGACGTCTCTAGAGTTAACATGGAAGCATTTACATTTGGGCTCAGTTGCACTAGCACTTCATTGGGAACGTAATTAGTTTCTTGTGCATTACCATGATAAACGGTCATTACGATTAATAGGGCTAAGATCTTTTTCATTTCTTGCTAATTTCTTGATTGAACATTTTTATTGGATTGAGCTTCCTTCACTAGGTCTGAAGTCTTCAATTGCTTGATAAGCTCTGTCTCAATAATTTTTTTTGTATTGTAGGAGAATAGAAAGATATGCATGGGTCTACTCACCACCTTTTCTTTGCGCAGTTCGTACTCGCTATAGTTTTGCTCTAAAAGTTCTACGGAAGCGTCATCAAACACTTGTATCAATATAGTTTTAGGCTCTTCGTCTTGGGTTGAAGTTTTGCTTTTACAGGAAAAACTAGTGCTGCATAAAATGGTTGCAAATAAAATTAAAACGGTTTTCTTTCTCATATACATTATGAAGGTAATTAGAAATATATGGAATAAAACGAAACATTAGGAAATAGTGAGACAAAAAAAAGAGTCCTTTCATATGAAAGGACTCTTGTATCTTAAAATGTTAGAGAATCTTACTTCCCGTCCATTTTGTCTTTAAGTGCTTGAAGTGCTGAGTTAGCATCCCCTAAAGTAGGTTTTGCTTCGTCTGCTTGCTGCTTCGCTTTACGAGTAGCTTGCTTAACGATCTTAGCTTCTTCTTCCTTATGAATGGCCATGTGAGAGGCTACCACTTTCTTGAATTCTTTATTGAATTCAATGATTTGGAATTCAGCTTCTTCACCTTTCTTAAGTTCAGTACCATCTTCCTTCTCTAAGTGACGTTTTGGAACAAATGCAGTGATATCTTCGTTGAAGTTAATCACAGCTCCTTTGTCTACCATTTCGTCTACGCTAGCAGTATGCTTGCTACCTAAGGCAAATTCTTCAGAATACTTATCCCAAGGATTTTCCGTAGTTTGCTTATGACCTAAGCTCAATTTACGTCCTTCAACATCTAATTCAAGAACAATTACTTCTAGCGTGTCACTAATGTTAGTGAATTCGCTTGGGTGCTTCACTTTCTTAGTCCAAGAAAGGTCACTAATGTAAATTAACCCATCAATACCTTCTTCTAGTTCAACAAACACACCGAAGTTTGTGAAGTTTCTCACAATTCCAGAATGCTTAGATCCAACAGGGTATTTGGTAGTAATATCGGTCCATGGGTCTGGCGTCAATTGCTTGATACCTAAACTCATTTTACGCTCTTCTCTATCCAATGTAAGGATTTGAGCGTTTACTTTATCTCCAACATTAACGAAGTCTTGAGCGCTACGTAAGTGCGTAGACCATGACATTTCACTTACGTGAATAAGTCCTTCTACACCTTCTGCAACTTCAATAAACGCACCGTAGTCTGCAATAACAACTACTTTTCCTTCAACTTTATCTCCAACTTTCAACTCTTCTCCAAGGGCATCCCATGGGTGAGCGTTTAATTGCTTAAGACCTAATTGAATTCTTGTTTTGTCTTCATCAAAATCAAGGATTACAACGTTCAATTTTTGATCTAACTCTACAATCTCGTTCGGGTGGTTGATACGAGACCAAGAAAGGTCTGTAATGTGTACCAATCCATCAACACCTCCAAGATCCACAAATACACCGTATGAAGTAATGTTCTTAACAACACCTTCCAGTACTTGACCTTTTTCAAGCTGACCAATAATTTCTTTTTTCTGCTCTTCGATATCCGCTTCGATAAGTGCTTTGTGTGATACCACAACGTTTTTGAATTCGTGATTAATTTTAACCACTTTGAATTCCATTGTTTTTCCAACATACACATCGTAATCACGAATAGGCTTCACATCAATTTGTGAACCTGGTAAGAAAGCTTCAATTCCGAATACGTCTACAATCATACCACCTTTGGTACGACATTTAACGAATCCATTAACAACAGTACCTTCGTCGTGAGCCGCATTAACACGATCCCATGCTTTGATGGTTCTTGCTTTACGGTGAGATAAAATTAATTGACCCGTTGCGTCTTCACGTACGTCAATCAATACTTCTACCTTGTCTCCTACTTTAAGGTCTGAGTTGTAACGGAATTCGTTTAAAGAAATAACACCTTCACTTTTCGCGTTGATGTCAATAATAACATCACGATCAGTAATATAGATTACTTCACCTTCTACTACTTCATCATCTAAAGTATCTACGAAGTTTTCAGCTACTAATTTCTCAAATTCTTGTAACTGTACTCCATCAACAGGGTCGATACCCTCTTCGTAGTTGTGCCAGTTGAAATCTTCAAGAAATTTTTCGGGATTTGCTTCTTTAGCGGAAACCGCCTCTTTTGGTTGCTCAACAACAGCTTGTTCGGTTGTTGTAGCTTCGGCAGTAGCTTCTACTACTACTTCTTCTTTTTTATTTTCTTCAGCCATTTTATACTGAGTTGCTTTCGCAGCACCTATTTTTTAAGGGTGCCTATGGGCAAAAGCCTGTTTTTGTATTCTGTGTTCTCCCTGAAAGTTATGCTACGATCCCACAGAAGGGTTCTAATTTGTTTGTTTTATCCCTCTTGCTTTCAGATTATGCCGCCAAAAGGGGTGCAAAAATAAGGTTTCTATTTTGATTTTCAAAGCATTTGGCAGATTTACGATACTCAATTTGCGATGTTTGAATTGTGATATGGGGATTAGGATGAACAAATTAGGATGTACGATGAAAGATTTTCAATACACGAATTATGATTTACGAGTTGTTAATTGGTACATATGATGTACGAATTAAGATTTACGCTCTTTAGCAGCTATTTTATTTAGCAACCCTTATACCTTTATATATAGGCCCTACTCCTC
>Ga0316205_10001203_pt1 | contig 35359 bp, 26 predicted proteins | sample 3monthpyrite_MG_FD_204941 | JGI IMG/M metagenome (GOLD analysis project Ga0316205, IMG submission 204941) | Microbial mat bacterial communities from mineral coupon in-situ incubated in ocean water Damariscotta River, Maine, United States -... | ecosystem: Environmental > Aquatic > Marine >...
TCACTACAATCATTATCGACCGCATAGTTTTAATAATTATTTATCGCCAGTGAAGTTCGAGAAAGTACGATTGGATCAAATTAAGAAAATTGAACGAGTTTAGGTACGAAATAGTGTTGCCATTCCACTTGATATAAGCTTAATATAAGCTTAATTGTATCTTGCTTTTAAATGTTAAGAGCTATATGTGCTCTTTAAAGTAACAACTAATGCATTTTTGTCAGTATTTGAAAATGCATGGGTTGATACTTTAAAAATCACAGTGAAGTAGCTTAATTTATTTAGACTATAATTAGTATTTATTACAAATGGATGCATAGATTAGTTAATGATTATTGAAATTATCAGCTTTGGTATCTCAACTGTCCTATTTTTAATTTTGGGATTAGTTATGTTAACTGGCAGGCGTGATAATCTGCCAAAAATCATGCTAGCCGTGGCTGCGCTTGCTAGTGCAATTTGGTCTGGATCTGTAACCTATCAAGCAGCTTATGGCAGTGCAATTAGTTCTTCGTACTTGCTTGAATCAACATTATTACTTGAATTGTTCCGCTCTCTGGCATGGTTCGCTTTTTTGCTGGTGATGCTAAGAACAGCGTATAAATCATCTGATCAAATTAACAAGCATTTTAAGATTACCTTTGCAGGGTTAAGTGTATTTGTTGTCGGCTTGATGTTGTTGGTTTTATATCGTGTATCCGGAGGTTCATTCTTTGAACTGGTTGCGGGTAATGATGTTTTAATTGGCCATTTGCTCATTTCTATCGGTGGTATTGTAATCGTCGAGCAGCTATACCGAAATACGGCCGATGAGCATCGGTGGGCATTAAAATATTTATGGATAGGCATCGGTGGCATGTTTGCCTATGATTTTTATCTCTATTCTGACGCCTTTCTATTCCAACGTATAGATAATGAGCTGTGGAATGCCCGGGGGGTTATTCATGCCATGGTTGTACCATTAATTGCAGTTGCGATTAAGCGTGAAATGCAATGGACTCTGGGTGATGATTCTATTGATATATTTTTATCACGCCGCATGGTTTTTCATACAACTACTTTATTAGCCTCAGGTGCTTATCTGATCTTTATTGGGTTTGGTGGTTATTATGTGAGGGACATGGGGGGCGAATGGGGCGTCGTGGCACAGGCAACATTCCTGTTTGCATCAGTTATGACATTGGCAGTGCTTTTGTTTTCAGGGAAAATACGCTCACGCCTGCGTGTTGCGATAGATAAACATTTTTTCCATTATAAATATGACTATCGAGATGAATGGTTAAGAATTATTCGCACGCTTTCAACAGATAATGATTCATCTAAAAGTTTGCACTTGAGAGCAATTCGCTCATTGGCTCAGATTATTGATAGCCCTGGTGGGCTGTTGATGATGGAAAGAGAAAATGGATGCTTTGAATCTGATGAGCGCTGGAACTTTGAATATACTAATGTTCGTGAACCTGTCAATTCGACTTTCATTCAGTTTTTGGCTGAGCAGCAATTTGTTATTTGTTTAGATGAGTATGAAAAAGATCCTGAGATGTACACTCGACTTGGGCCGCTTGATATACCTGAATGGATTTCTGCGAATAAACAGGCCTGGCTAATTGTGCCCCTGATGTTACAGGATCACATGATGGGCTTTGTTGTTCTATTGCGTTCCCCTGCGCATGAGCGCTATTTCAACTGGGAAGATAGTGACCTGTTAAAAACAGCCGGTCGACAGGCTGCAAGCCATCTTGCTCAGTTTGAGGCAACCAAGGCACTAGTAAGTGCTAAGCGTTTTGAAGAGGTAAATCGACTGTCTGCATTCATAGTTCATGATGTAAAAAATATGGTGGGTCAGCTCTCAATGGTGGTTTCGAACGCCGCGAAACACAAAAGTAATCCGATGTTCATAGATGATGCCATCGTTACTGTTGAAAACTCGGTTAATAAAATGAACCGATTATTAATGCGTTTGCATGAAGGTGCAGACAAAGACTTGTTTACACCAATTTGTCTGTGTGAACTACTAGAAGAAACTTTGCGTAACTGTTCTAAGACCGGTGTTTTACCTATTCCTGTTTTAAATTGTATTAATCAAAATGTTATGGTCACTGCCGATAAAGATCGCATGTCTGCAAATATTTCACATATTATACAAAATGCTCAAGATGCAACTAATGACAGGGGAAGCATTACTATCAGATTGCGCACTCAGGGTGAATTAGCGATTGTAGAAGTTGAAGATGATGGCGAGGGAATGAATGAGGCGTTTATCCATGATAAGTTGTTTCAACCGTTTGAATCAACGAAAGGTACAATGGGAATAGGCGTTTTTCAGGTGCGCGAATATGTTCATAAGTTGGGTGGGCAGCTAGATGTAGAAAGCAAGGAGGGTAAAGGCAGTGTGTTTCGTTTACATATTCCGTTAAGTAACTCTCAGGAAATAACTAAAAATCCAGATGTTGTTCATTTGAATGAACGAGAAAAGCGTAAACAAAAATGACTAATCCAAAAATTTTAATTGTTGATGATGATTATGGCATTCAAACTCAGATTAAGTGGGGGCTTGAAGGTTATGATGTGATTACTGCAGATTCGCGTATGCGTGCTATTGAGCAATTTAAGCTACATCAACCACCATTGGTTACGTTGGACTTAGGTTTGCCACCAGATGAAGAAGGTACGACTGAAGGCTTTGCCATACTTAAAGAAATATTAGAGCAGGCGCCACAGACAAAAATAGTTATTGTTTCTGGTTCAGATGAATCAATAGATAATGCAGAAAAGGCAAGACGTCAGGGGGCATTTGAATACCACCCAAAGCCACTAGCACTAGAAGTATTACAAAAAGTCATTAATAAAGCATTTGAAGATTATCAAGCAAATTCATAATATACATTTACTTGAGTAGTTGCTTAGTTTGTCGTTTTATTTAGGGTTAAACTCTTAACAGGTTCATTGCTAATATACTCAAGTATTGTAAGCAAGAGTAAAGCCTGCATTAAAAAAACTTAATTATTTCTCAATCTTTTTCAATAAATAAAAAATCACATTTAATTAGATAATTAATACATATGGATTATCTAATGTTTTGTACGAACTTTGACAAAATAAACAGTAAAATAAACCGACACTTTTGTCTTGCTTACTCGAATAAACTGTTGCAGAATCAACGTTCAATTAAATGTGTAGATAGCGATAAAAATGGAAAATAATAAAAAAATTCTGGTTGTCGAAGACGACCCTGGATTACAAAAACAGATGAAATGGAGTTTTGAGGAGTTTGAGGTCTATGTTGCTGGTGACCGCAAAGAGGCACTTAAAATAATTGAAAAAGATCACCCATCTGTAGTTACTGTTGACTTAGGTCTGCCACCTGATCCTGAAGGCTCTACTGAAGGACTGGCAACAGTTGAAGATATTCTATCAATTGCACCGAATACAAAAGTTATTGTTGTAAGTGGAAATGATGAGCGTTCAAACGCAGTGAAGGCTGTTGCCACTGGTGCATATGACTTTTATCAAAAACCAATAGACTCAGAATTATTAAATCAAATTGTAACTCGTGCTCATCATGTCTTTGAGTTGGAAGAAGATAATCGTAGACTCATTATGGAGCATGTCGATGTGCCAATGGAAGGTATGATTACCAGTAGCCCTCAAATGCAAACAGTTTGCCAGCGTGTTGAAAAAGTTGCTCCTTCAGATGCCACGGTTTTGTTGCTAGGTGATAGCGGTACAGGTAAAGAAGTTTGTGCGCGTGCATTGCATGGTAAAAACCCATCAATAACTGGACGCTTTGTTGCAATTAACTGTGCAGCTATTCCAGAAAATTTACTTGAAAGTGAGTTGTTTGGATACGAAAAAGGCGCATTTACTGGAGCAACAAAAACTACGTTGGGAAAAATTGAATATGCAGAAGGCGGCACATTGTTTCTGGATGAAATGGGTGAGCTACCGATGTCATTGCAGGCTAAGTTATTGCGTTTTTTACAGGAGCGCGTGGTTGAGCGTATTGGTGGTAGAGAAGAAATACCGGTTAATGTTCGAGTAATATGTGCAACTCATCAGGATCTGGAAGATAAGATTTCAAAGAAAGAATTTCGTGAAGATTTATATTACCGAATTAATGAAATACCTATCGTTATTCCTCCATTAAAAGACAGGGAAGGCGATGCCCTTTTACTTGCTCGCTCATTTTTTGATCAGGTAAATAAAGAGCAAAATAAAAAGTTAAAAGGTTTTGCTAAAGATGCATTAACAGCGATAGAAACACATAAATGGCCGGGGAATGTCCGGGAGTTAAAAAATAGAATTAAACGCGCCGTTATTATGGCAGATGGTAAGCAAATAACTGCTTTAGATTTAGAGTTAAAACCTACTGAAGAATCTTTGAGTAGTAACACATTTGATTTACGAGAAGTGCGTGAAGCAGCAGAACGTCAGGTTATAACGAAAGCACTGAGTCATACCAATGGTAAAGTTTCTCCAGCAGCTGAGTTACTAGGCGTGAGTCGGCCTACGCTGTATGACTTGATGCAAAAGTTAAATATTCAAACATAAGAATTATTTTCTTCACATCAGAATTGTATTTCTTTAAGATGCGAAGATATTGAAAACGAGCGTTTAGGTTTTTAATAAAAGCCAATATATTATATATTTAGGAAGTAGTAGAGGTTAATAATGCAGCAAGAAAATCAGGTTGTTGAAAAACTGGGTCAGGCAATGTCAATGGCGCAGTCAAATCAGGTTCAAGAAGCCAAAAATATACTTGATGATCTTTATAGGAATAATCCGGGGCATGAAGATGTTTGTTGTATGTTAGGTATTATTTATATTCAGCTTAAAGATTATGTGAATGCAGAAATTCACTTTAATAAGTTAGTCTCAATAAATAGTAGCAATATTCAAGGTTATTATTATCTGGGGGAAGTGTTAAGTGCTCGAAATGATTTCGAAAAAGCAGCCAAATGCTATATTGAATCTGCGGAATTAATGCCCGATAGTCCTCAGAAAGCAGATATATACTTCAAAGTGGCATCGATGTATCAACGCCTTAACCAGCTTGATGAGTCGATGGGTTTTTATCAAAAAAGCCTTTCTCTAGAAGAAAACAATGCAATTGCTCATTACAATCTCTCTTTAATTTATCATCAGAAAGGTTTAATTCGTAAGTCAGAAAATAGCTTGTTAAATGCGGTGAAATTTAATCCGAATTATTTTATGGCTTATAATAATCTAGCGTCTTTACTGTCTGAGCAAAGTAAGTTTAAAATGGCAGAAGAAAATTATAGGCATGCTTTAAGGATACAATCAGAATCTAATGAAGTTAAAATGAATCTGGCAAATTCTCTTCATTCACAAACTAAAAATGATGAAGCAATTAAGCTATATAATGAAGTGATAAAGATTGAACCTGATAATGTAAAAGTCTGGGAATCATTAGGTACTTTATACCATCGTCTTCAAAATAAAGAGCAATATGTAAAATGTTTTAAGCGGGCATTAGAACTTAATCCTGATAATGAAGAGGTTAGGTATCATTTGCTGTCCGCTGGTGAATTAGAAGACGATGGTGTAAGTGCAGCACCAGCAAAGTTTGTGGCGGATCTGTTTGATGATTATGCAGAAAAATTTGATAGTCATTTGGTTAAAACATTAAAGTACAAAACACCAGAATATATATTTAATTCAGTGTCAGACAAGCTTGAAAAGCCAACAAATGATTTAAATATATTAGACCTTGGTTGTGGAACAGGCCTCTGTGGAAAGTTGTTTTCTGAATATTCAAAATCTATGATTGGCGTTGACTTATCTCCAAAAATGTTACAAAAAGCTGAATTACTGAAATGTTACAATCAACTTATTGAAGGTGAGATACTTGATGTGTTGAAGAACATGGAAAATACGTTTGAGCTGATTCTTTCAGCAGATGTTTTTGTTTATATTGGTGAGCTCGAGAAGATATTTCAGGAATGTTATCGTTTGTTACCTGCAGCAGGTAAATTCGTTTTTTCAGTGGAAGAAAAATCTGTTGATGATTCTTATGAGTTGCAACAGACTGGACGCTATGCACATTCTAAATCATATATTACAAAAATTTCAGAATTAGTTGGATTTACTATTTCTTCATTCGAGTTAATTGATATAAGAATGCAAAAAAACATTCCCGTAAAAGGGTATATCGTAGTGCTAGAAAAATAAAAGTTAATCGTTTAAATGTAGAAATTTAATGAATGTCGAAGAGCTAAATAAAGCTAAAATTCAATATACCCAATATTGTAAAAGAGATAAAAAAAATCCCGATGCGTGGATGTCATTAGCGCGTATAAATAAAGAGTTAGGTTTTTTGGAAGAAGCGAAATTGAATTGTATCAAAGTGCTTAAGCTTCGCCCCAGGCATTTTAACGCGATAGAACTCCTGGGTGGGGTATATCAGGCATTAGGTGATAACGCTAAAGCCGAAAAAAATTTTAATAAATTAATTGAGTTTAAACCTAAAGAAGCAAGGTCATATAATGCTATGGCGATGTTCATGCACTCGAATGGGCAATTAAATTTTGCAGAAAAATTCTATCAACAATCATTAGCGCTGGATTCCAAACAGCATTTTATATTTTTCAATATGGCATCGGTAAAGCAGGAGTTAGGGGATTTAGGTGCAGCTATTGATTATTATCAGCAGGCTATTAACTTAAAACCTGATTATGCCAAAGCATTTTCAAATCTCGCCTATATTTACAGGCTTAATGGTGAATTAGAAAAATCTTATGGTTTTTATCAAAAGGCGCTAGGCTTTATCTCTGACATTCCTGACATTCATTATAATTTGGGGCTTGTTCAGAGAGAGCTAAATCTCACAGTTGACGCAAAGTTAAGCTTAAATAAAGCTATCGAGTTAAATCCAGGGTATGCAGATGCATACATTGCATTGGCTGAAATGAATTTTTCAGCTGGTGACATTAGTGCCGCATTGAGTGTTTGTTATAGCGCATTGCGCATGCTGCCTAATGATCATGATGTGTTGTCTTATACGGGTTATTTGAACTCTGAATCTGGTGATGCTAATTCGGCAATAATAAATCTTAAAAAGGCAGTCAAGTCTGGCCCAGCAAATATTCGGTCATTACATCTGCTTAGTAGTGTGTTTTTTACGAATGATAAGCCAGACAAGGCATTAAAATATGCAAGAGATGCGCTGAAGTTGTCACCGAATGATAGTGATGTTAATCATCTTCTAGGAAATATTTACAAGCGTTCAGGCGATTATGATAAAGCATTAACATGTTTTCAGACTGCTCATGAAGCTGATCATTCTAATTATTCAATAGTTGCTGACATAGCTGATATTTTTGAAATTCGTGGTGAATATGATGAGGCCTTGGCATTTATCAAGCCATTTATTTTAAAATCTGATGTTACTCAAAATATATTAACTGTGTATTCATCATTGTCTGCGCACTATAAAAATGAAAATCATGCTATCGAATTAATGTTGAATTATGTTGATAATAATGAGCTTGAAAATAGTATAGATGTTCATAAAGAATTAGGTAAAAAATATGATAAAGCATCTCATTATGATTTAGCATTTAAGCATTATCATGAATTTAATGAGGGAATGAGGTTAGATAATAAGGAGTGGGTCAGTAAATACAGTGTCGATAATGATCTCAATGAAGTTGATGAATGCGTTGTTAATTATAAGAAGGATTTTTGGAATTCAATTAACAGCTCAGGTAATCAGACTGAGCGTCCGGTGTTTGTTATTGGTATGCCGAGGTCTGGAACCAGTTTAACTGAGCAAATTTTATCTACACATCCAGATGTATTTGGTGCAGGTGAGTTAACTGATATTCCAAAAATTGTTGAAGACCTGATGAAACATAAACAACGGCATCCTGAGTTTTTACGGAATATGACTGAGACTAGACTAAGTGAAGCCGCTGATAAATACTTATTGGCATTGAATGAACATAGTGAAACAGCGCAAAGAGTCATTGATAAAATGCCAACAAATTTCTGGTATGTGGGATTGATATCTTCACTATTCCCAAAGGCAAAAATAATTCATATTCAGCGTCATCCCATGGATACCTGTTTGTCTATCTATTTTCAAAAGTTCGGTGCATCTATGCCTTTTACAACTAAATTAGTCGATATTGGAAAACACTATAACGCCTACTCGAAGTTAATGGGGTACTGGAAAAATGTTCTTGATATACCAATGCTAGATATTAGTTATGATGATCTGGTCGTCGAGCCAGAAGAAAATATTCGAACGATGGTGAGCTTTTGTGGATTAGAGTGGGATGCTCGATGCCTGGAGTTTTATAAAAATAAACGGGATGTAAATACACCCAGTTATGATCAGGTGCGCCAACCGCTATACACGAAATCTTCCGGGCGTTGGAGGAACTATAGCGTGCATCTGGAAGAGCTTAAAAAAGTGTTAAGCCTATAAAAGTGACGATAATATTAAATGCGCTATTTATATCCAAAGCTTTGTAATGGGCCAGCACACACTTTTTCAAGCAATTTAATTTCTTCAGGCTTAAGGATTTTTTTGTATGATCCGACTCTTGAATTTGATAATTTTTTTCCCCATAAGTCAGATAACCAGGCGTTTTTATTTTCTTTTAAACTATCATAATTTATATTGTCATTTTTCCAGTTATCACCCTCATCGAAGTCTACGAGTTCTAAACCGCTCCATTCGCGTAACTGGTTTATAGTTGATTGCGGGTTATTAACCAGGTCTTCATACTTAACTAACATAAGCGATTTACGATAATCATCATTTTGCGATGAAAGTGCAGGCATATAGCATTGCATATAGTAGTTAGCTAATGTTGCCATATCTCTGGGCAATGTGTTGCCCTCAGATTCATTATTACTTCGCAGTGTCTCACCTACTTTAACTAAAGACGCTACGACATCGCGCGGGTCTCTAAGGATAATAAGAAATTTTGAATCTTCATTAATCGCAGATAATAATTCGTAAAGGTCGGGAAAACGTGCGGTTAGCGGAGGGTGCTTTAAAACGAGATTTTTAGCATTGGGATAGCGATTCCTGGTTTTATTAAGAAATTCCCCCGCCCATTTAGCGGTGAAGCCTCTCATATCATTAACAGATGAAAAATAGTATTTATTGTGTTCGTCGAATTTTTGAATACCAAAGGCATAAGCTTCAACAATGTTTCTTAAATAACTTGCCTCGTGAATTAACGGGTTAGTTGAACTGTCTGAGCATAAAATGCTTTGTAATAGTGTAGTACCAGATCGGTTCATGCCACCGATAAAAAAATTGGCCATAATGTTAATTTCCAAATTTAGTTTGTTGTAGGTATTATGTTTTTTATAAAGACTGGTAAGGTTACCACACCTTATTTAAGTAATTAATATTCTATGTGAAATTAATCAAATTTAAATCTGAAAACAGCCTCGTTTACATGTTGTTTCATCTGAGCGATAAACTCAGTGAGTGATAGCATAAATCGTTATATATTGAGTGTAAATAGCGCTTTAAAATAACAGTATAATGAATGTTTATAGGATAATATAAAGCATTGCTTTTATCGATTTGAGGCATAATCTTGTGGTATTATTTTAAAAAAACTACGGGGAAGAGTTTTGGCTAGACCAAAGGTTATTAAGAAAAAAGCATTATTAGCGATGACAAAAGGTCGTATATCTGAAGCAGCTAAATTATTTGTACAGGTATGCACTCAAGACCCTGCAGATATCGAAGCGTGGGAATATCTTGGCGAGTTACGTTTAAAGCAAGGGTTGTTTCATGATGCGACTCAATGTTACCAAAAAACAGTCTCAATTATGCCTAATAATGCAAAGGCATATCTCGGACTCGCCGAGGCTTTATTTGGCGCTGGAAAACTTGTGGAAGCACAAAGTACCTGCCAGAGAGTACTTCAGATAGATGCATCTTTAGCCGGGGCTTATTACGTTCTGGGGAATATCTGTCGCGATCAAGGTGCATTTGATGTGGCGGAACAAAACTTCAGTCAAGCTGTAAAGCTGAAACCAGATTTAGTACTGGCGCAATACTATAGAGGAAATATGTTACGGCTTCAGGGGCGAGTAGATGAAGCCGTTGCGTGTTATGACGATGTCATGCGACTAGATGCAAACATAGTTGAAGCCTTCTGGAATAAGCATTTAATTTTACCTGTGATTATTGATGAAGAATCGCAAATTGAAAAAAGCCGGCATATTTTTTCTGATGGTATTAAAGTGCTTAAGGATAGTCTTGATCTAAAGTCAGCAGAGGGTAGAAAAAAGGCACTACGAGGCATTAAAGCTAATACTAATTTCTATTTGCAATATCAGGGTTGTGACGATAAAACATTACAGTGTCAATATGGTGATCTAATTCAAAGTGTAGTTTCAGTTGTTTATCCGCAGTGGTCTAAATCCCTTAAACAATATCCAATTAAAACCGATCAAAAAATAAAAATTGGTTACGTTACTGCTTTCTTAAGGGCGCATAATGGAGCAGTGTGGTTACTTGGCTGGTTAAAAAATTGTGACCGAAATAAATTTGAAATTTATTTATATCACACAGGGTCAGCCGTCGATAGTAAAACAGATGAATTTAAAGAGCTAAGTGATAATTTTAATCATATTCCAAATGATATTGAAAAAGTTTGTAAGAAAATATATTCAGATAAATTGAATGTTCTAGTTTATCCAGAAATAGGTATGGACGCACAAAGTTTGGTCACGGCCGGTTTAAGATTAGCACCAGTGCAATGCGTAGGCTGGGGGCATCCAATGACGTCTGGTTTAAATACTATGGACTATTGGTTGTCATCAGATTTAATGGAAGTGGAGAATGGTCAATCGCATTACAGTGAAACGTTGATCAGGTTACCGAATATGGCTAATTCACATCCTGTTAAACAGCACGATGAGCTTCAACAGTCTGCGCTATCTAAAACGCGTAATGACTTTGGTTTAAGTGATGACAATATTTTATATTTTTGTAGTCAGTCGTTGTTTAAATACTTGCCCCAATATGATTATTTATGGCCCAAAATTGCAAAGCAGGTACCTACGGCTAAATTTGTTTTTCTTGCGATATCAAGTGTGCATGTGGTGAAAAAATTTATGGCAAGAATTGAGCGCGCCTTTACGGCAGCTGGATTAAATGCGGAAGATTATTGTGTGATGCTAAATCGACAATCACCGGATGATTACTTACAGTTAAATAAGCTGGTTGATGTGTTTTTAGATAATCCTCCATGGTCAGGAAATAATACAGGTATGGCAGCAATAGATGCGCACCTGCCTATTGTCTGTTACCCAACTGAGTTGATGCGAGGTCGACATAGCTATGCAATATTAACAATGTTAGGAGTAACAGAAACTATTGCAAGTTCAGCTCAGGAATATATTGATATTGCTGTAAAGTTAGGAATAGACAAACAGTACAGACAAAGTATTGTTAAAAAAATTGCTGATAATCATCAGCAAATATATGAGGATGTTGAATGTGTGAAAGGGTTAGAATCCTTTTATGTTGATGCTTGTTCAAGTAATGAATAAAGTTATTCGAATGAAGTTTTTCTTATTCTTATTGATTAGATTTAAAAAATTAAGTGAAAAGTGTTAGCGAAATGTATAAAAAATATTCAATGAAATACGCGCTGCTATTTAGCTTGCTTTTTCTATTGTTATCTTGTGGGAGTGAGGTTGATAGAAAGTCGGTTTATCTTGAGAAGGGCAAGGTGTATTTGTCTGAAAATAACTTAAATAAGGCGCGTGTTGAATTTAAAAATGTTATTCAGATTGATCCGAAATTTTCACCAGTATACTTTTATATGGGGCAGTTAGAAGAAAAAAATAAAAACCTGAGAAGGGCGCTAGCATATTATAAAGGGGCGATGGAGCTAGACCCTCAGTATTTAGATCCCAAAATTAAAGCTGCAAAAATATATCTAGTGGTTGGTAAAAAAGAATTCACAGATAAATCGCGCACAATGCTAAATGAAGTGTTATTACTCGCACCAGATAATGCGGAGGCCAAGTTACTACTTGCAACGATAAAATACAAAACTGGTGAAAAAAATCAAGCTATAAGTGATGTTGAGCTTTTGTTAAAAGAAAGTCCGGGGATTTTAGAAGGTGTTGCTCTTCTGTCGACTATGTACTCATCTATTGATAAAAATAAAGAAGCTCTATTGGTATTAGAAGAGGGTATCAGGTTTAACCCTGTTGATGTTTCTCTGAGAATGTCTTATGCAAAATTGTTATCAGTTACAAAAAATGATAAAAGTGCTGAGCAGCAGCTAATTAAAATAGTAGAAATTAAGCCAGATAATTTTTCTTATCGGATGGCATTATCGTCATTTTATTCAACAAAAAATGAACTTAAAAAAGCTGAAAATGTATTGGTTGATGCTATTGTTAGTTCAGATGATGATATAAATCGCTATTTGGTGTTGGTTGAATTTGTCCGATCAAATAAACCCAAAAGTGAAGTTGAAAAAGTATTGCTGTCGTATATAAAGAAAAAACCAGCTATGTATGGCCTGAAATTTTTGCTGTCTGATTATTACGTGAGTAATAATAGTACAGCCAAAGCGGTTAATATTCTGGAAAGAGTTATTTCTGAGAGGTCATATGATGTTGAAGGCGTAAGAGCGAGATCAAAGCTCGCGTTAATATTTTTTAATAAAGCAAACATGGCAGAAGCTAAAGGTCTTGTAGATGAGGTTCTTAAAGAGAATCCTGGTGATAATGAAGCATTGTTATTAAATAGTAAAATTGCTTTAGCTGGTAAAGATACATTGACTGCAATAAATAGCTTACGAACTTTATTAAAATATCAGCCAAAAAATACAGAAATTTCTATGTTACTTGCTAAGGCGCATTCACTTAATGGCGATGATGAGTTGGCAAAAAATACTTTGGAAAAATCGCTCTATATAAACGCAGAAAATGTTACCGCATATATAAATATAATTACTTTTCTAATGTCGAATAATGAAATAAAAAATGCGGAAGAGGTATTGGATTCTGCGCTCAGTAAATTTGATGATAACTATAAGTTGTTTGAACTTAAGTTAAGTTTAACTTCAAGGTCAAATGATGAGCAGGATATGATTAAGCTTCTTGATGATATGCAAGCTAAATATTCAAATAATGGTGAAGTTTATATTAAAAAGGGCAAGTTCTTTGTCGTAAAGAAAAACTATATAAATGCTATTACTGAATTTGAGAAAGCTTACGTTGTAATGGTAGATAAGTATCAGCCTTTAGGCCATATTGTAAATGCGTATGTTGCAAATAAACAAACAGAAAAGGCAATCCAAAGATTAGAGTCAGAAGTGAGCTCGCATCCAGACGATGCTACTGCCTATCAGTTTTTAGGTAAAGTTTATAGCTGGCAAAAAAAATTCAAACACGCAGAGAAGAACTTTAAATTAGCAATAAATAAGAGTAATGATTGGCCATTGCCTTATGTTGATTTGGCCAAGCTGTATATCGCATTTGATCAACCATCCAGAGCAGTACGAATATATAAACAGGCCTCTTTGAAAGGTTTAAAAACAGAAGCTATTTTGACAAATATTGCGCTGCTATATGTTCAGTCAGAGAGGTATGAAAAAGCAATTTCTTCATATGAAAATGTTTTGTTGTCACATCCTGAAAGTTTATTTGCAAAGGGTAATTTAGCGACTTTATTGCTTGAAGTTTCAACGGATAAAGTTTCGTTAAGTCGGGCTCAGGAACTTACCAGTGAGTTTAATGATATTAGGATCCCAGCTTTTAGAGATGCATACGCTTGGGTTATTTTTAAGTCAGGGCGTACTGATGAAGCACGTATAATACTGTCTGATATAGTTGTCAACTCAGATCAGGTTGCAATCTATAAATATCATCTTGCAGTAGTTTTACATAAGTCAGGAGATAATGAAGGTGCTAAGAAATATTTGAATGAGGCGCTTAATAGCGGGCAAAGATTTATAGGCCATAAAAATGCAATTGCTTTGTTAAAGAGGCTTTAATAGATGAAGTAGGGCTGCAGTATTTAGCGCTTAGCCTTGATTTTATTTATAGGCTTTCGGTTTTTTTTCTTACTTTTTATTAATGCTTGAGTAATTGATTTAGATCATATTGGCATCGCAGTTGTTTGTTGATTGAGGTGACTAAAATAGATAAGCTAAAGCTTTAATGTTAAGTGTTTTGCACTATGATTTTCACGATTTCTGCACGTAGTAAACCTGATGGTGTTTCAATAATTGATTTTTTGAAAACCAGTTATTCAAATATCCCCCTGTCCTCTATAGATAGTGTTTTTGGCTTTGTTGAAAAATCAACATTATATGGTGGTAGACCATTTTATGAGCCAGAGTTGACGCAAGACGATGTTGCACTGCTAAAGCAAAATAAAATAGGTTTACGTATTCCGTTTACTAACCATCATGCAAGTCGTGATGAATATGAACAGCATCAAAGTATGTTAGATAAATATCATATTAAAGGTAACTCGGTTATTCTAACCAATGATGATTTAGCCAAATGGATTCGGGAAGATTTTCCAAAATACAGAATTGAAGCGAGTGTAATTAAAAATATAAATACGCATAAAAAAATAAATCAGGCGTTTGAATTGTATGATACCGTTGTTCTACCTATGAAAATTAACAACGATCATGATTTTCTAAAAAAAGTTAAAAATAAAAAACATGTCACATTATTTGCAAATGCAGGCTGTGCTTTAACCTGTCCATCAAAGCTATGCTATCCCTCTATTTCTAAAGCAAATAAATTCAACGGGGGTGAAATATTGTGCTCTCAGAGCATGAAGTACAGAGAGATGCATGGGATGATAGATTTCGAGCTTGAAAAACTGGTTGCACTCGGTTTTACCCGCTTTAAAGTCTTAAGGTCCAGAGGCTTTTCAGGTTATTAGAGATAGAATATTATAGCGATAAATTTTTAGAGTTAAGTGAAAATTTTCCGCTACGTAAAAGGTTACCAATATCTTTTTTGTACTCATCACTACCGATTAAGGTGATTTTTGTTTTAGGGGGGGATTGATCAGTAGAAAATGTCTGTATGGCAATAATGTTGTCACCTGCTGCAAGCACATGCTTCGCTGCCCAACTTAAAACATCTTCGTTTATCGTTTCTTCAATACTCACCAATGCGCTTACTGGTAGTTGATTCCAGATGTATTTATTGTGAATAAGAATAACTTTAGACAGGTCAGGCCTCATCCAGTCTGGTAATAAACTGTTTTTATTTACCCAGGCACACATAAAATTTTGGCATGGATCAACGGGTCTATCGGTATATATTCCACAACCTTTGTCTGAAATATGTGTGCAGGGGTTGGCGAAACCAATCTGTTGGTTGTTTACAGATAACTGTAGCCAGCCATCGCAACAGGCTGTGCAGGGTGTGCATGATCTGGGCGTAGTCTTTGTCATTCTATTTCTCTTGTTATTTATCAATAATTAATGTGTATTTGATATGTTAAGTATATTTCAGGTTTTGTTGTATTAATAGTTGTTTATAATTTTGTTTAAGTAAACTATAAAAATAATATTCGATAAGGCGTGTAATAAAGTCACTATGATTAAATCATTGCTGCGCTGAAACAACCAGCCAAAAACTAAAGATGGAAAGAAAGTGCTTAATCCAATCCAGCCCTGAGTTGGTGTATGCAGGAGTGCAAATAATGTGGAAGTGATTATATTTGCTGTTAGTCGCGAGTGGGAATCCAGGCTTCGTATTTTGAGTTTATTTCTAATGAGTTCTTTATTTAACTGCTGCATAAAGTAGGCGCGAAAAAACCATTCTTCGGGTAATGCAGCAAATATAAGCGTGCTTAAAGCTGCATTTGCGTAGCCTGGGTTGAAGTCAATAATCGTGACTGCGGTTGTTATTATTAAAGCCCAGCTGATTAGTTTGGTTTTGTTAGGCTTTAATGCAGGGTAGGTAAATGTTTTGTCGAGCAGGGGTAAAAACAGCATTAAACCAATGAGCAAATTTATGTGCATCGTTTCATTTAATTCTACGGAATTTAATGCGGTGGTTCGATCGATAAATAAAATTTTTTCGATATTATTAATCCATTCGGGATTTAACCACGAAAAATCTATTTGGGTAAAATCAAAAACGGCGCAGACCGTGAGGGCTGCGCCGTTGATGATGAGCAGATTTAATCTGCTCATTCTTTCACTTCATAATTACATTTTAACAATGCAATTAGCCTTGCTTGCGCTTGAGTCTGAATAAACCCAGTAAGCCCATAAAACCAGCTACCAGCCACCAGTCAGCGCGTTGGTTGGCATTAACAGAGTTACCTGACATGCTGCAGCCATCTGTGCCTGATACGCGGGTATCAATGTTGACGCTTTCTGCGATACCACTTGGGTCAGCTACTGTACCATCTGCTGGGTCTGTATCGTTAGGGCCATTGTCAACAATGGTTAAACGAAGACAGCGATCACCTTCTGTCAGGTTTGGCGTATAGCTTGTGCTAGTTGTTGCTGGGCATACTGTACTTGCACCAGAGCCTATGCCTGCTGCACTAGCAATAGCGTTGTTACCCGAAGTATCAAAATTCTGCCAGCCTGTAGAGGTTAATTTGCGGTAAAGTAATGTGTTACCTTCTGAGGGTGCAGGTATAGCAATGCTTAGCGGCAATACAACTTGTGCATCTGCACCACCAGTCAGTCCACTAATGACAAAATCAAAGCATCCACCAATACAGCTCTGTGCAATGCCCTGAGTTTCTGAGCTTCCATTATCCTCAATTCCAATTTCTTCGATGGTTACTCGACCATCAGTTGAGCCTGCGGTATTTGCAGTATCGCCAGGCGTTAAGGTTCCATCCGATACCGCAGGTGCATCTGCGGCAATAATCATACTGACCGCTGCATTTAAAGACGTTGCTCCTTCAGTATCTGTCAAGTTATAGGTAAAGCTATCAGTTCCTGAGTATCCAGTATTCGGGGTATAGGTTACCGTTCCATCAGTTTCAACATTCGTCGACCCGTTAGAGGCATTGTTAGTGATAGTGACATCGCTATTTGCAATATCGTCATCATCAGTGTCATTAGCTTTAACATCAACATTAATGGCTGTATTGGTTGTTGTTGTCGTGAATAACCCCGAATCATCAACAGCAGTAGGCGCGATGTTTGTGCTAATAACATTTATGGTAACGGCTGTTGGAGCACAGGTTTGAGTGTCATCGGCTACAGTGTACGAGAATGTGTCAGCACCGGTATAACCTGCATCTGGTGTGTAGGTGATAACACCTGTTACTGCGTCTATACCCGTTGCACCATTTGTTACATCTGTGGTTATAGCCACTGAGGTTAAATCTAGTGTTTTAGCATCAGGAGTACCAGCACCACCAGCAGTGGCAAAGTCATCTACTACGAAGGTGATAGAGGTGTCCTGATTAGGGCTCAGTGTGGTGCCATTACAGGTCGGTAATGGATCGGCTTCTACTGAAATGGTGACGGTTGCTGGTGTTATCGAAACGGCACCATTCGTATCTGCAACAGTATAGGTAAAGCTATCAGCACCTAATGTGCCATCGTTGGTGTATGTGACAATGCCATCAGCACCAGCTACCGCTGTGCCATTGGTAGGGTTAGAGTTGATGCTTATTGACGTTATATCAATAGAGTCATTTGCATCCGTATCATTTTGTAAAACGGCAATGCTGGTAGCTGCACTTGCGGTTGCACCGATAGGACCATCGTCTACTGCTACAGGAAATGAGTTAATTGATACGGTTACTGTGGCAGCTGCAATAGATTCTAGTGCACCATCAGATACCGTATAAGTAAAAGTATCTGCAGCAGTTGCATTATTTACGTCAGCAGCTGTGCTGGTGTAAGTAGCAAGTGTTGTACCTGTGCCTGTAACACTGCCGGTGCTGCCCTGAGTCAGGGTGCCAACAGTTAGAGCATCATTTTCTGGGTCTGATGAGCCATTAGTGGTTACATCAATAGAGGCTGATTCACCTGCATTAACAGATATAGTGTCGGCTACAGCAGTTGGTGGTGTGTTGGGTACAAATATAGTGCCTTCGAGATGAAGTGTATAAGGGACACCACCAAAGTTCGATGGATCATTTTTAGGAACCTGAGCGGCATAATCTAGTATAAACGTATCTCCATGTTCGCAAGCAGAAGTACAAGTTAAAGATGCTATACCGGTATTGCCCGTAGTGCCGAAGTTGGCGGGGTCACCACGCATCGGAATATCCGAAATACCATTCCAGGTCACACTCCAACCAGCCATATCCAGGGTAACAGTGCCGGCAAGATCATCGGTTGCAATAGTGATGGGTTGTGTTGCCTGATGCATTCCCGTATTGGTAAAAAAAGGCCAGGCTTCATCGATGTTAGGTGATTCAGATCCATCTGGATCACCTACGTGAGAGCCCCCAGCTAGTTGAATTTGGCCAAGACGTAAATTATTGAAAGGCGTTAAAGACTTTTCTTCGTCAGGATCGATTAAACCGTTGCCGTTATTATCCATAGAGAAATAACTGCCATTGGTACGTATTATTCCAAACTTGCAATTATCAGGAACCGTGCCCCCGTAGACACAGTATTTTGTGCCTGCTGTAAATTCTAAATATGCTGTTTCTGATAATGCTGCATGAGTTTGTGTCGATATACTTCCACATGCCACAACGACAGCTGTGTATAATATTTTTTGTTTTATGTTCATGAGTATGTTGCCTCGTTAATTCTTTTTAAACTAGATTCATAAGTGCTATGTTAATAAATGCTTTATCTTTAGAACCGCATTCCATAGCTAGCGCCAATTGAATCCTGTGACATTTTATAGCTAGCTTCGTAGTTAATGTATGTTGGACCTGATTGTTCAAACTCGAAAGCATGTACATATGAGAAGCTCAATTCCGAATCTTTATCAAGCTGCCAGGTACCACCTAAAGTTAAATGGTTTTGGGTGACGGCAGGTGCAACCATGCTGAATAAAATATCGGTTTCTTCATCAATAGGGCTTTTTGCATAGTTCCAGCCGGTACGTAATGTCCATTCTGGGTTTAGGTCATATACTACGCCCAGTTTGAAAACGGTTTGATTTTCCCAGCCAAAACCGAGGCCTGCATCGCGTCCGAGGGCATTCGTTTCTCTATCTACCGGGAATACGTCACCGCGCGGGTCAGGGCCAGGGTTAGAAACTGCAGGTACGTTTTCGTACATAATGTAGTTAATATCCATAGCAACGGTGAGTTCGTCGGTAAAGTCAAATGATGCACCGATACCAATATTTCCAGGGGTGTTCATTCTACCCTGTTCGGCAAATAAATCTGAATAGTCATCAAATTTTGTCATGTAGGTTTCACTGGTATAAGAAGCACCTAATCTGAGCTTTTCTTGCATAAAATCACCTAGCCAGCCTAAGCGTATCCCTGCACCATATGCCACATCGGTGCCATTATCAGTGAGTTTGGCTGTGTCATCTTGTGTGGTCGTGAATTGGGTGAATTGTGATAAGCCGTATGCTTTAAATAGTTGAATACCAATAATAACTGTGGCACCTACACTATTGTTGTCATCAATTTTATAAGAAATTGTAGGGTTGATATTCATAACAATTAAGCTTACGCCTAATTTGTCAGAGCATATTGGATCACTATCAGGAAGGCTATTAGCGCAATTATATAAGTTATAATTATAACGGCTACCACCGCCACCAACGGGCACCATAGTAAAGCCATAATTTAAGTCACCATCACTCCATGTGGCACCTAAAGCTGGCATTACATACACACCATCTGCAATGGTCATGTGGTCAGGTTTGCTTTCTTCTGTACGCACATTTGGGGCTTGTCCCATTGTCGCTTCCGACTTAACTGCAAAAATATCTGCACCAATATCAAAGCGATTACCTTCAATTTTTGACATGGTTGCCGGGTTGGCTGTGGTTGAAAATACGTCGTGACTGGTGGTGATTCCTACGCCGCCCATGCCTCGAGATTTAGTGCCGGTACCGATCATAAACATACCGTTTGTTGCAAATACTGATGCTGGTGCTACTAGTCCGAGAGCGCAGCCTAAAGCTGTTATCAGCTTTAATTTGTTAGTTTTCATTTATGTATTACCCCGTTATAACTTTATGAAATTATCTTTGTTATTTACCGACAAAACCGTTTCTTTGAACAGCTTCATTTGCGCATTATGATGATGGGGCACTTTTTAATTGTCAAGAAGACTTGTTTATAAAATTTAATTGCATTTTTTAAAAAATTAAAAAAACTTTCTATATTACAGGTTACTAATAATTCGATATAGCTATGATTTTTAAATTTAATAAACATAAATCTGTTGGCATCTAGTTAGAATATTTACAGCCTAAGTTTTTCAGCTGTGTATTATAATGTCGGAGATCAATCTGTGTAGATGTAGCTGATCTATGCAATTACTGAATTTATTGAGAAAGGTTCTGGCAACGACTGCAGTTCTGAATTTCGTAATAGCGGTAGTTTTAAATCGTGAACGAATGTTGTTTTTGATTATCAGTCAAATTAGTAGGTAGTGGATCTGAAATCTGTGAAGCGGTGTGTTGGTAGGTTGCATGCAAGGTCTGCTATGAGAACTTGATTATATATGACCGAATTTGATGAATATCAATACTGTCAGGTTTCATTACACTTTTTTTGGTGATTATTTTATCAGCTGTTCATTTGATGGGATTAAAATACAGCAACTCGTCACAGAATAACCTGCCTTAAGCGGACTTAATGTTTTGATAAATTAACTAAGTCACTGTATTTTATAGTTTTTAACAAGTTTGTGTGGTGCGTGTAAGTGCTGTCGGATTAATTTACAGAAGGTAAGATGGTAATAGGTTTTTATTATTGTAAAATCCATAAGTGATTGAAAGTATTGGGCTTTATATAAGTGGCACATGCATTGCATTTACCCATTCACAGTAACTGAAATTGGTTTCGGTTACTTAAAATTTCTAAAAAAATATGAAAATAAATTTTCGGAGCGAAGTTGATTATGAATATGAAAAAAACTCTTTCTAGCGCTGCAGTAGCAGCTGTTTTAGGTACTAGCTTAATGGGTGCATCTGCACTTGTTACATCTGCATCAGCAGCAGTTTTAGACTTTGATGCTGGCGCAAAATTTTGCGTATACGGTGGTACTGCACCTGATGCCTGTAAGTTTGGTGTTACAGGTACTAGCGGTTCTTACTTCTCAATGGATGCTGACGGAAACGGCGCAGTTTCTGATTCAGAAAAAACTCCTATCAGCGCACTAAATGGTGTAATCGTTGATGGTGTTACATCACAAGCTGCAAGCGGTTCACACGGTGGCGCTCCTGGTACAGTAGCTGGTGAAAACCCAAATATTGATAACCCTTGGTTCTTCTTCAACAACACAGGTATGAGTCAAACGACTTCTCCTATCACTACAGCAAGTAATGATGGTGCGGGTAACGTAACATTAGACTTCAGTGGTTGGGCTGTTACTTGGAATGGTATTGATAACATTCCAATGGGTGGCGATGCTGCTAACTTCGGTACTAACGGTGGCACAATCAACACTGGTATCGCAACAATGACTTGTGCGACTGATTGTTCTGATGGCGATACATATGTTCTTGACTATGCAGCTCAAGTTCCTAAGGGTGATCCATCTAACTTCGGTGGAGTTCCATACGTACTTCACTTAGAAGGTACTATTTCAGGTACTTTACCTGATGCACCAGCAGCAGTTCCTGTTCCAGCAGCAGTTTGGTTGTTTGGTTCTGGCTTAGTTGGTTTAGCGGGTGTTGCGCGTCGTCGTAAGTCTGCTTAATTAAGCCTTAAAGTTTAAATTCTTTTAGAATTTAAATCTTTAAAAAACGGGAGTCACTTTGTGGCTCCCGTTTTTTTTGTCTACTATTCTTTATTAAAAAATTTGCAATAAAAGTAGGTGATAAACGTCAAAAAATAACATTTTATGTGCTGTTTGATACAGTTAAATGGGTGTCGTTTATATTAAAGTAAGTACATAATTAAAAAATATTTTTCAGAATATTTTTATTGGTATTTGCTGAATAGCAAATGAATGTTTAAAAATAAAATCCATTTTAAGTTGGGCTTCATAATGATAAAAAATAAATTACAAAAGAGATCAAAGCGAATTTTTAATTCAATTTATCTGGGTATGATTGCATTGGTTAGTGCTGGCGAAGTATTGGCAGATGATCCAGTTGTTTGGGTACAAAGTACCGCAGGTGGAGAGGTGAGATTTTATGATTGGGGTTATCATGGGCCGAATGATCGTAGAGCAAATGATTTTGAAGCCGTTAATGGTTTTAATGGCGCTGCACAAGTTCAACATGTTGTTACAACAGGACCAGATGGTTTAACACCGGATGCACCAATGGATGTGTATGAAGATTTAAATTATGAAACTAATTATTATGAAGCTAATATGGATAGCGTCACTAATTTTTATGACTGGGCTTATACGACTCGAGCAGGATCAACTTTTTCCAATATGCAAATAGATGCAGATGGTGATTATTATATTGCCAGAGAAGATATGTCTTTTAACTGGTTTGGTGATTTTGATTATACTTATGAAGGCACTGATGCTGCTAGTGCAGATTTGTTATATCCAGGTAAACCTTATAATGGTGTGGCCGATGGTACATATGCAACCAATATAGGATTTCAGCCTTATGCATTATCAGATGCAAAAGGTTGGTGTGGCTCAGTGACGGCGAGCAATCCATCTTCACTGGAAGCTATGGCTGGGCAGGTTACATTCGATTTTGGATTTGAAGCCTTTTTACCGACAACGCCTCTAGGTGATAATGGTTTGCCTGACCCAGGTGAGGGTGGAATGCAGATTGTGCAAAATTTTCAGATGCGTAGTTTTGGCAGTATTGAAGTTGATGTTGCCGGTGTTGCTACGCAGCGAGCCGATGCTGTTGTAAATAATACCAACCCATTAGATAGTACGGTTGAATTAGATATTAATGGCAATCCAGTCATGATTGAAGTTCCATTATTAAATATGGATGGTACAGCTGCACTTGATGTGAATGGTGTTGCAAGAACAATGATGATGCCAAAGAAAACTGTTGGTGGTGGTGGTTCAGATGTTGATTCTTATAATGAAGTTTCATTCATGGGTGGCGGGATTGTTCCCGCAGGTGTCTGGGTTAGTGTAGTAGATGTTAACGCCAGCATGAGTAATGATAATATCGTGGCGGTTTTAGATGCCGATGACGGAGATGCGAATACTATCTGGTGGCAGAACAGTTTTGCAAATTATCCATTCCTGCTGCGTGCTGATGGTTTGCGTATTGTCGATGCACTGGACTTTAGTTTATATAATGACTACTGTGCAATTCCGGGTGCTATTTGTGATGCAGATGGTAACTTTATTGGTGCAGACTCAAATGCACCAGGCAGTGCCTTTAACTCAAAAGGTGAGCTAATTAATCTTGAAGGGACGGTGATTCAGGACTTGAGTGCAGTTCCGGTACCGCCAGCTGTCTGGTTATTTGGATCAGGCTTATTTGCGTTATTTGGTTTTTCGCGTAGAAAAAAACAAGTTAAATGACATTGTGTTGAGTTGTTAAGTTTTTGTATAAAAGTGTAAGTTGCTGGCTTGTACTCGCAAGTCAGGAGCTTGCTTAAATAATAAAATGTTTTAAATTTAACCACGTTTTTTAGCGTGGTTTTTTATTGAAAATCTAAATATACATCTTTAGTGTAGGTGCGGTTTCAGTTAAATGAGTAATATTTTTTATTTATAGTTCATTGAATATTTTAATAAATTTATTTTGGATAGTCATTTGATTTCGCAGGTATAAATCAGTGTTTTTAATTTTTTTATAATAAAAGAACAGTTGTGTTGATTGTCAATTATTATTTTGTTAAGGCATATTTTAGATTTAAAAAAAATAGCATGTCGGTATATTTTATTTTTTGTCGCTATTTATTACAAAATAATTAGCTCAATTAATTTAATAATCCGCTAACTATCTGTTTTATATTGTATGTGCTTATTGGTCTGTAAATTGCTTTGTTATAATTGTATTTAATTGACTAAATTATTTTGTATGCTGTATCGAAAATTAATTAATTTATTTTTTTGTAATATTCTTTTTGTGGGTTTATTTGGTGTGTGCGTAGTTTCTGCTGCACCGCTTAAAAATGAATCTTCTAAAGCCACTCGAACTGATCGTCTGTTTCATTACATGAATCAGTTAAATAGTACACCCAGCGCCAGAAATGAACTCGTTACTATTATTCTTGAAACTGATTTTATCGATGCAGCGACAAAACAGTTATTGGATACTTTAGGTACTAAAGTTCGATATAAGTTTGGTCGCAATCATGAAATACGCGTACCGGCAGGTTTATTTTTTAATGTTATTGGTCGGCTGCCTAAATCTGTTCGAGCGCGCTTACCTTATCCTCATGAGTCAGTTTCTACCACATCACAAAGCGTTGCAATTGTGGGTGGCGAGGATATGCAGGCGTTAAGTGTATCTGGCTCGGGGATTAAAATCGGCATTATTGATTTAGGTTTTGGCAGTTACACATCGGCTCAGGCATCCGGTGATTTACCCGCTGTTTTATCAATAACCGATTATTCAGGTACTGGCACCGGGGGAACCAATCACGGGACACAGGTTGCAGAAGTTGCTTATGACATGGCGCCCAATGCAGAATTTTATCTGGCTAAAATAGCCACAACTACTCAGCTGCAACAAGCGCTTGATGATATGGCTGCAGCAGGGGTTAGAGTCATTAATCATTCAGTTGCCTGGTTTGGTGCGTCTTTTTATGATGGCACCGGGCAGTTGTGTGATATTACAGACTCTGCGCAGTCCAGCGGAATGTTGTGGATTAATGCGATGGGTAATTCACGAGCTAAACATTATCTGGGAATGTTTACTGATGCAGATAGTAATCTGGAACATGAATTTAGTGCGGGTAATAATTTTAATACCATTAGCTTAACTTCTGGCACTGCTGTTACGCTGGTTTTAAACTGGGATGATTATCCGGTGAGTCGAGCGGATTATAATTTGTATTTATATGATGGTGACCCAGCAGCAGGTGCTGCACTGGTTGCAAGCTCGCAAAATAGTCAATCGGGTTTTGGCGGCACGCCTTATGAGTCAATTACTTACACACCGGTAAAAACTTCGACCCATTATATAGTTGTGAGAAAAAGCAGCTCAAATACAGCTGACTTTCGTTTAACATTATTTTCATTAGGCCCAGATTTAGGCGCAAAAACCTACGCGAGTAGTGTGACTCAACCAGCCGATTGCGCGTCAGTGTTTTCGATTGGTGCAACTACATTAACAGATGGGCCGGAGTGGTTTAGCTCGGAAGGACCAACAACCGATGGTAGAAATAAGCCGGAGGTGTCTGCGCCCGACCGAGTGGTTACTTCATTAAGCACATCCTTTGCGGGGACATCAGCATCATCGCCCAATATCGCTGGGGCGGCAGCACTTTTGTTATCTCAAAACCCTGCGTTAACTACGACTCAACTACGTAATATATTAATTGCCGATGCACAGGATGTGTCGGTGAGTGGTTATGACTCTCGCACAGGTTCTGGTCGAATAAGTTTGGATGCAGATTTAGATACTGTTAATCATGACACCGACAACTGTGCGTTAGTTTCAAATTTAAATCAACGGGATCTGGATAGTGATGGATTGGGTGATGTCTGTGATGCAGATATTGATGGAGATGGTTTAAGTAATGTTGATGAAAATAATATCGGAACTAATCCTGAAAATATAGATACGGATGGGGATGGCTTAACTGACGGTAGTGAAGTGGATGTATATTTAACCAGTCCGTTACTCACCGATACCGATAGCGATGGTTTAACTGACGGGGATGAAGTGTTGAGTTATGCAACTGACCCTAATGCATCAAATATTGGTGATTTAGCACCTCGAGATGCAACTGATAATAACTTAAATACAGCAGATTTACTGGTTTTAATGCGTCTAATTGAGCAATTCGATTCGCCATCGGTGTATGAGCAAATTGTGGGTGATATAAATTCAGATGGTGTTTTAGATATTCGAGATGCGTTAATGTTAAGACGCACTTTAGGTTTTTAGGTGGTAAATAAATGAATAACTTATGTTTTAAAAAAATACGGAAAACCAATCGAATGATATTTATTCTATTGGGATTTTTAAGTTTATTGCTTGCACAGGGTTGCACCAGCGTGGCAACATTTCCAACGGTAGCAAGGGCGGGCGATACAGTTTCTATTATGGTAGGCGGAACTGAAAAAGCCCGTAAAGATACAATTGTGGTAACGTTAACCGATGTTACGGGGCAAGCCTGGGATTTGCAGGCATTGGGTTCCGTGAGATCTGTTTTTAATTTACGTGCAGATGGTTTGGCGCAAGGTAGTCACTATTCATCTTATTTAAATTCATATGTGTCGTGGTCTGAAGGGCATGAGTCGGTGCAAACCGTGTTAGTGATTGATGTGCCAGCGGGGGTGCCTGAAGGTAATTCCGTTTTGTCAATTAACACTTTAGTCGATGATGATAGCTCTGGTGTGAGTTCACCTTATTCGGTTAATCTTGAAGTACTGCCAGGCACAGGGGCGAGTGATAACTTTTCACGACAGGATAGCGGCTCAGGAGAATTGGCATTAGACTTTCAAAAATTAGAACCTGCTCCTCATGCAAAAATCAGTTTCGGCATAACCGATGGTGCAGTTATTGGCGCGGCATCACTGGTAATTGATTTTGATGAAACTGTAGTGACACCTGGTGATATTAATGTGTATGTGCCCGAATCAAATGTGCGAGGAAATTATGTTTCTACCGGTATGTTCGGTGACAAGCAGCGCATGGTTTACTGGCATCAGGATGGTCAGCAAATGTTTGTTGATATTATTGCACCGCAGGGAATAAATCAGGCATTTTTAAAAGTGTATCTTGTTCACCCAACGGGTTTAAGTGCATCACCTGCTTTTAATATTACCAGTAGCCAGTTTTATGATGTGAATGGTAATGCTTTTTTTCTAACGCCAACGTTAGAATATTTTCAATAATTTTTTGTTTAAAATTTTGTGAAACCTCAAAATCTTTGAGGTTTGTCGATAGTTCTTACAAATAAATAATTTCTTTGATTTTTTGATAATAAAAAAATTCAAATGATTGAAATTTATCAATTAAAGCATATGGCATATGATTTTTTTTAAAATTATAGTGTTAAAGCGTGAAAATGATGTTTGAAATTTAATGATAAATTTTATGGAATGAAATATATGATAAAAATTACAAAAATATCGAAAGCTGTAGCTGTTGTTTTAGGCACAAGCTTCATGGGAAGTTCGGCTATTTTTACATCCGCCACTGCAGCAGTATTAAATTTCGATACTGGTGCACAGTATTGCCAATAAGGTACACGCTCAACCGGAGGATGTATATTTAATATTGTGCATACATCAGGCTCTTATTTTGGTATTGATAGAGATAACAACAATTCCATTGATTTTAGTGGAAGTCTTTAATCTAATGAAATGACGCCTATTTGTCAGTTAAATGGTCTTATTGTTGATGGTTTAAATAGACAATTGGCTAGCGGTTCACATGCGGGTTTGCCTGGAGTAATGGCGGGGGAAAATCCAAATATTGATAATCCGTGTGAATATAACGGTAACACGGGTATGACTTATACCGACTTCCCGATTAATGTTGTAAGTAATGATGGTGCGGGTAATGTTATCTTGAATTTTAGTGGTTTTGGAATTACTTGGAATGATATTTCTTATATTCCGTTGAAGAGAGATATTTTTTTTGGGACGAGTTGTCTGGCAACAATGAAATGTGCGTTGGACTGTTCCGATGGAGATACTTATGTACTTGATTACTTTGCAAGATTTCCACACTATAAACCTCAAAACAATAAACCTCAAACAGGGCAAGTGTATCAATTGCACTTAGAGGGAACCGTTAGCGGTGATTTACCAGCTCCCGTGCCAGTCGTCGTGGCTCCAGTGCCAGCTGCATTCTGGTTGTTTTCTTCTGGGTTTATTGGATTGGCTGGAGTTGCGAAGCGGCGTCATTCCTGTTTGAATTTTACATAAAAATCACTGGTGTCCTATTAACTTAAAAAATGTCGTAATTCCTGCGAAGGCAGGATAAATTTGATTGGATCAAATTCAACATGCTCTGCATGGCACGCAGGGTAAAGTGCAAGAATGTACTTTATAATCTAGCTGCTTTGAAAAGCTGATAGGTAATGGATAACTACCTTCGCAGGAATGATGAGGTAATATGTTTTTTAATGCTTAACAAAAAAATATGTTATGAGCGCGTTTGCATTTCAAGTGAATAATTCACTTTTATAAATACTTAACGGGCACTGGTAATAAAAAATATTAAAGTAAGTTTCAATATATATTTTGCATTGCTGTTGCAGGTTAACTATTTAGAGCAATTTCTGTGGGTTTAATGCGTAGGTTATAAATGTGTAACCCATTCTTTTTCTGTATTTGATGTTTGAATACGTCATAAAAATTCTAATGAATTACATGCTTCGGACCCCTCTTAGAAAAAGAGGGGTTGGGGGAGGGTGAAAATATTTAGATTAAAGCGCTTTATTTCTTGAGCACAAATACTGAAGCCTTTTAAAATTCCCTCAATCCCCTCAATCCCCTTTTTTAAGGGGGAGGCGCACTTTGAAATTAATTAATATCATTTATTATCATGCACTCAGGGCTTAACTTACTGGTATTCGGGCTGACGGGGGATTTAAAAAAGTTCAGGTTTTAATGCACTAAAAATATAAAAAATTAACTTGAACAGGCTTTAAATCTCCTGCGTTATTAATTTTTACCTGTTTAAACCTGTCGAGATTTTTAACATATCATCAAATATACTTATCTTGATTTGTCTCAAAGGTTTTAAGTTGTTGAAACACAAAACTTTAATGTGAATGGCATAAGCATTGCATTGATTTTATGTTTAGAAATAAAAAATTATGATGTTAAATTTATAAAATATTTATGGAGTGAATAAATAATGCATATGAAAAAAACACTATCCAGCACAGCGATAACTCTGGTTTTGGGAACGGGTTTAATCGGAGTATCTTCAATTGTCACAACGGCATCTGCAGCCATCTTAAATTTTGATTCGGCTTCTTATTTTGCACTCGATTCTAATAGTGATTTTATTGCTAATGATGCTGAAAAAATAACCATTAGTATGCTGGAAGGCGTTATTGTTGATGGGGTGACATCTCAGGCAGCAAGTGGTTCGCATGGTGGTTTTGGTCTTAGTGCTACGCCTGAAGATATTGCTGCTGAAAACCCATCAATAGATAATCCCTGGCAATTTGGGGGAAACACCGGAATGACATACACCACTTCTCCCATTGATGTGGCGAGTAATGACGGTGCCGGAAATGTGTTGTTAGATATGTCGGGCTGGGCAATTACCTGGAATGGCATTGAGCTTATTCCAATGGGTGGTGATGCTGCAAATTTTGGTACACGCGGGGGTACGATCAATACTAGTTTTGCAACGATGGTTTGTGCAACTGACTGTTCAGACGGTGATACATATGTGCTGGATTATGCTGCGCAAGTACCTAAGGGTGATACATCTAACTTTGGTAGTGTTCCATACTTTCTACATCTTGAAGGAACGATTACAGGCACACTACCTGCAGCGGTACCGGTTCCTGCAGCAGTATGGTTGTTTGGCTCTGGCTTGCTTGGTTTGGCAGGATTTGCGAAACGTCGAAAGCTAGCAGCATAATTAAATTTAATTGTAGTGAAACTGTTTTAAACGTTGGGCTTACGTTTGTGAGCTTGGCATTTATAAAAGAACCAACCTGGTTTATTCTCACGTTGTTAGGGATGCTAAATTTTTTATGTGCAGTGTAAAAGCATTGCATTGTTTTAGGGTTTAGTAGTGAAAAAAATTTTCTGATGTTAAATTTATAAAATATTTATGGAGCGAATTACTAATGCATATGAAAAAAACTTTATCTAGTACAGCCGTTGCCCTTGTTTTAGGCACTGGCATAATTGGAGTATCGACAGTTGTTACTACTGCGTCAGCAGCGGTATTAAATTTTGATGCGGGTGCGAAGTTCTGTGTCTATGGAGCTAACGAAACCGGTGGTTGTAACTTTGATACTTACGGCACATCAGGTTCTTATTTTGCATTAGAAACAGATGGCGATTTTGTAATTACAGACCCTGAAAAAATACCCATTAGCATGTTAGAGGGTGTTATTGTTGATGGTGTGACATCTCAGTTGGCCAGTGGCTCGCATACTGACTTTGGTTCTCTTTCTACCCCCGAAGACCTTGCAGGTGAAAACCCATCAATAGATAACCCATGGCAATTTTTGGGTAACACCGGAATGACCTACACAACTGCACCTATTAATGTGGCGAGTAATGATGGCGCAGGAAATGTGCTGCTAGATATGTCGGGATGGGCTATTGCCTGGAATGGTATAGAATTAATTCCAATGGGTGGTGATGCTGCAAATTTTGGTACTGAAGGTGGTACGATTAATACGGGTTTTGCAACCATGGTTTGTGCAACTGATTGTTCAGACGGTGACACATACGTGCTGGATTATGCAGCGCAAGTGCCCAAGGGTGACCCATCTAGCTTTGGTAGCGTGCCATATTTTCTTCATCTTGAAGGCACCGTAACAGGTGAGTTACCAGCTGCTGTACCTGTGCCCGCAGCCGTGTGGTTGTTTGGCTCTGGCTTGCTTGGTTTGGCAGGATTTGCAAAACGTCGAAAGCTTGCATAATTAAACTTGAGTAGTTTTAAAGAGTGGGCTTACAAATGTGAGTCTATTTTTTATGCGAGTGGAAGTATCAATTATTTGCGGGCTGTTTTAGCATGAATAGTTGTTTCTCATTGTTTATGTGTAAAATACATATTAATTATTAAGATAAAAATTTTTATGACTTTAAAATGGAGCTATTTATGATGCGATTTTTTCAATTTTATTTTGGGTTAATGCTTGTATTAGTATCATTAAATTCAAATGCGGCCTTGCAAAGTGGCACAGTGTTAGTGTTTGATGATAGTGAACTTATCTGTGCAATCGGTGGGGTATATCCAGATTGTGATTTATTTGAAACGCAGATTGATCCTGCAGGTTCCTGGTATGGTGTTGATTTACCAAATGATGGCGTTATTAATTCATCTGATAGGTCACTACTTACAAAGGGTTTAAGTGGCGGTCTGGTACTGGGTGAAACACAAACGTTTGGTCAAATTGATCAGCCGGTTCAGTTTTTAGGCTTGGAATCAAGTCACATTATTACTACTTCAGTTACTGTTGTTAATGATTTGGGTTTAACCAAAGAGCTTGATTTTTCAGGCTGGAAGTATGATCGTGGTGGTCTGATTTTTGAGTTAGGTGGAAATGCGTCTATGGGTGATACGGGGCTGGCAACCATTACCTGTGAAACTATTGAATGTGCAAATGGTGAGCGTTTTAGTCTTAGCTATATTGCGCACCTTCCGTCTGATTTTGAATCTGGCTACAATGATATGTTGTATGAATTAAATATGGTCGGCACTATTTCGGCTGTGCCAGTTCCTGCAGCTGTGTGGTTATTCGTTTCAGGGCTTATTGGATTGTTTGGTTTTATTAAACGAAAATAAATTGCTGACATTAAAAATTATTTAACCAGCCTGTTTGGTGGCTGGTTAAATGGTTCATGAGAATTATCCAGTTTGACAACAACGTTTATATTTTTTACCTGAGCCGCAAGGGCAAGGGCTGTTTCTGCCAGGTTTGGCATCGCTATTCTTTGTTTGTGCGGAGGCTTTGCTGGTTGCTGGATTAAAGCAGCTATTTAAAACTCGCGCATTAAATACCTGACGTGCATCACTACCATTACTTTTTAGTTTAATTGGCCGTATTGAAGAAAGTTGTTGCTGTGCTTTTTCTAATAGTGATTGATAAATTGGCCAGCCTTTTTCGGTTAACCCATGTAGTGAAAAAGTTGTACGCCAGTTAAAGCGGTATTCATTTACGCAATCAATGTACTTTAATAACTCTGTTGCATCGTTACTTGGGTTTGATGCTTCCTGAATTAAATCCATGCAATGGGCATCTACTTCGCCTGCTGACATAACAATGGAAACATTATATTTTTCTGTTTGAATGGGGGATTTCGCTTTTGCATCGAAGGCAAGAAATTTTGGCTTTTTATCGGAATGTAAAATATTGTTATGAGGCTCGTCACTGTTATTTACCATCTGCCAGAATTTGTGAGAGCCACAGGTGTCGATGACCAGATGTACGCGATTTTTAGTTGCTCCATTGATAACCTTATGCATTTCCCATGAGTCAAAAATCCAGGTTTCTCCGGCCTCCATATGTACATTTTTGTCACCGCAATAAAATTTAACTTCAGGATACGTAATAATCGGAATATGGATTCTAACTCTTGAGTACCAGTGATAGTTTATATCGCTATGTTCAGGTACTTCATAGCCGGGGCCTAAACGCATTAAACGTGAGCGACCAAAGACTTCACCGAAAGAAGAAATGACCTGTTTGATATAGGGGCATTTTTTTAATGAGGTCGTGATTTGCATCGGGCCTGCAAAATCATCATTGGATTCACCATTGACTGAAATGAGGGGAATCGATGAATTACCCTGATAGCCGGTCGGATGAGGTAGCCAATCCGATTCATTGAATGAATTGACTTCCTGAGTGAGTTTTTCTACGTCGAATGTAAGGGGAAGGCGATAAAATTCACTGTTTAATTTCATATTTTAACCTGATGAAGCGTAATGTGAATAAATGTTAATTGTTTAAAAAGCTCAATGTTTCTTTTTATAATCAATTACTTAATTTTTATTGTATCGTATATCTATCTTCATAACTATATTTGAAATTGGGTAAGTTGCCATAAAAACATGGTCTTATTCTCTCTCGCATATATTGGCGGAGAGGAAGTGAGTAGATATTTACATCAGCCAGCTATATTTCAGAGTTGTGTTAACGTTTTATCTAACCTAAATGTGTAGTATTTTTTACACTTTATTAATTCATAATATTCTAAATTTTATGTAATCGCATGTTTTATAATGACTTTTTTATATGGGATTGAATATTGCATTATATAATGACTAGTTAAATAAAAGGATATTTAAATGATTTCTATAAAAATGATTACAGCTTGTTGTCTTACTGGTTTTTTATTAAGCGCTAATGCAAGCGCGGCGTTAGTTGATGGTTCCACGCTAAATTTCAGTGCTTTTAATGGTGCTGATGGTAGTGCCATGCCGGTAAATGGTAGTGGCTCATGGTTTGCAGTTGAGGTTGCAACATATGGCGTGACCGGGATATCTTCATTTGATGGCCTCGTGGTTGGTTCAACTCAAACTGCAACCGGTAGTCACTCGGGCGGTGTAGATGGCACTGAGTCTCCTACCATTGATAATGCACATACATTTTTTAATAATACGGGCATGTTAAGTACTGTGTCTGATACGAATATTATTTCTGCTTCAGGTAATACAGCGACTCTCGATTTTTCAGGTATTAGATGGAGCTGGGGCGGTACGGATAACATTGTAATATCAGATTCTGGTAATGCTGATTCTGCTATAGCTAATATTACCTGTGCTGTGGATTGTGCTAATGGTGATACATATATTCTTGATTATATAGGTTTTATAGAGAACGCTAGCCCATCGGGCTTAGGTGGTGAAGAGGTTAGAATACATCTAGAAGGTAGTATTTCTGCAGTACCTGTTCCGGCAGCAGTATGGTTATTTATTTCGGGGTTTGCAGCTTTAACTGGCCTTACTAAAAGAAGACAAAAATAAAAGAATAAGTGCTTTTTGTGGGTTCAATATAATAAATATCAAATTTCAAATGTATAGTGCGCTAAAAAATCATATTGATTTATTTTATTTTGTACTAAAGAAATCATTTTCTCAGGCCATTGGGCTTGATGACGTACAGCTCTTGCTGATGGAAATAAAGTACTAGCACAACTTTGCAGGTAATCTTCAGTGGTGTTGACGCCACAAAGTGATTTTATTGTGTTGAGCTGATCTGAAATATTATCTTCGTGATAAACGTCCAGAATGTTTGCTGTTGGTATGACAGACTTTATATACTTTACATTATCTCAAAGCGAGAAAAAAATCCGCCAGCCTGTTCAAGACCAGCATTACGCTTGCTACTAATTGTTGTAATGGTGTCGAAAGGGTTTCTTGCGACAAGAATGATTTTTGTATTTTGTCCAAACATATTAAGTAATTGACTGAGCAGTTTTTTATTGGCACCGATACGCATGGCAGAGACAGCAGCTTTTTTATCGCCAATCACTTTTAATGCCTGATATTTACCCTGCCATTGGTCAGGTATTGGGTAACAATATTTGCACCATATTTTACCAAGACGTGAATGTAACTCTGTGTTTTGCAGAATGAGAGAAAAAATCTCATCACGTGACACCCCCTGATTTATAAAACCTAAAGCATCAAGTTCATGAGATAGTACAATTTCAGGGTGTGCATCGAGAAAAGATCCAATGAGGCTATGCCCACTTCTTGGGTAACCTATAAACATGCAATATGTTGCTATTGATGAGTAGAGTTTTTTATATCTGGTGTTAGCTTTTGAGTGTTATTTAAAAAATGAGATAAAACAGGAGAGTCAAAACTGACAGGTTGTAGTTCAGCACGTAGCATTTCGGTGTATTGTTTCTGTAGGTCGGTATTAAGCGTCATTGCGAATAGTCTTTACAAATTACTAAAATATAGGCAGAAGTCTATATGGTTAAATGCATGTAAAAATTATATTGTCACGAAATACATACGTCAACAACTGGAGAATTGATTGTAAGTCACTAGTGTCCGGTTAAAAAAATCATAGTGCATTAAAAGGCCCGAATCCATTGGTCTACGGTACAATAGCGGTTATCGAGACAGCAATTGACCACCAAAGGATTCAGGCATGAAGCATCGTAACATTCTCTTAACCTTTTTACCCCGCTACCGATTTCAAGATACGGTTGATCGCCACCATGGCGATCATCGAACCCGGTCTTTACGCTGTTGGGATTAACTTATTTCATTGTTGTTTTGTCAGCTTTCGGGGCGACAATCATTACGTGATCTTGAGGTGAGTTTTAATAGTAAACAGGCACACCATTATCATTTAGGCGCGCATGCAATTTGTCGTTCATTGTTATCGGATGCGAATAACAATAGGCCGGTGGCCATTTTTCAAGAAACGTTTTTTTACTTGCTTGAAAAAGTGCGCGCCAACCTACCAAGCAAAGAGGCGGGTGAGTTGGTGCGGTTAATCGACTCC
>Ga0316205_10001204_pt1 | contig 35335 bp, 42 predicted proteins | sample 3monthpyrite_MG_FD_204941 | JGI IMG/M metagenome (GOLD analysis project Ga0316205, IMG submission 204941) | Microbial mat bacterial communities from mineral coupon in-situ incubated in ocean water Damariscotta River, Maine, United States -... | ecosystem: Environmental > Aquatic > Marine >...
TGGTGTTAGCATTCGATGAAAAAAATCTTGTAAGCATGGAATTACATGATGCGTTTGGGCAATTGACGCGTTTGTTATTTACTAACATTGAGCGCAACCCTGTTATTGACCCAGCGAAGTTTGATTTTATTCCACCTAAGAATGTAGATGTAATTGGTGAGTAACCCAGAATCATTTCAATGCAAAAAAATAAAACCGATTTGTTTGCAGATCAACTGACCAATATTGGTCAGCCATTAGCTGATCGAATGCGGCCAATGGACTTATCAACGTTTCATGGACAAACACATCTACTAGCTAAAGATAAACCTCTACGTACCGTGATCGAGTCGGGCCATTTGCACTCTATGTTATTTTGGGGGCCACCTGGTACCGGTAAAACGACATTAGCCAGAATGATTGCCAACAACTGTGGTGCACAGTTTATAAGTATTTCAGCCGTTTTGTCAGGCGTTAAAGAAATACGTGCCGCCGTTGACCAAGCAAAACAAACTCAAGCGCAATCAAAACAGACCGTACTGTTTGTTGATGAAGTGCATCGCTTTAATAAATCACAACAGGATGCTTTTTTACCGTATGTTGAAGACGGTACCTTTATTTTCATCGGTGCAACGACAGAAAACCCCTCATTTGAACTAAACAATGCATTGTTATCACGTTCACGGGTCTATGTATTAAAGCAACTTGATGTAAATGAATTGCTCACAATCCTTGAGCGTGGGTTGACCGATAAAGAACTAGGCTTGGGTAATGCAGGTTTACATATAACGACAGAACAACTTACAGAAGTTGCCCAGGCTGCCGACGGCGATGCGCGACGTGCTTTGAATTTACTTGATATTCTCGCGTCACTGGCTCAAGCCGATGCTAGTCATGAAGTATCAAACCAGCTTGTTGCAGAAGTGATAAAGGGGGGGGTACGCCGCTTTGATAAAGGTGGCGAGGCCTTCTACGACCAAATTTCTGCTTTACATAAATCCGTTAGAGGTTCAGCCGTTGATGCCTCGCTTTACTGGCTAGCCCGCATGCTTGATGGTGGCTGTGAGCCACTGTATATCGCTCGCCGTGTTGTACGCATGGCCTCTGAAGACATTGGTAACGCAGATCCACGTGCCTTATCCATCGCTTTAACCGCATGGGATGTCATGGAGCGACTGGGTAGTCCAGAAGGTGAGTTGGCGTTGGCTCAGGCTGTTAGTTATTTGGCTGTGGCGCCTAAGAGTAATGCCGTTTATAAAGCCTTTAATAAAGTAATGTCTGACGTCAAACAATCAAATAGTTTGGAGGTGCCTCTGCATTTGCGTAATGCACCAACTAAATTGATGAGCGAGTTAGACTACGGTAAAGAATATCGTTATGCGCATGACGAGCCTGATGCTTATGCTGCAGGTGAGCATTATTTTCCAGATAAAATGCCCTCAACTCAATACTATTATCCGGTAAGACGTGGGCTGGAAGACAAGATTGCCGATAAACTGGACCGTTTACGGCAAGCAGATGATGAATACCAGAAACAACGGCAGCAGAAGAAGTCATGATGGCTCAATTACTTATCATCGCGGCGGGTGGCGCCTTAGGTGCAATGCTACGTTTTCTTGTTTCAAATGGCGTCTATGCGATGGTTGGCCGAGATTTCCCTTATGGCACCTTAACCGTCAATGTATTGGGTAGTTTATTGATGGGGATCCTATATGTCTTGCTGGTTGAAAGGGTCGCCTTTGCGGTAGAATGGCGCGCATTCCTGCTGATTGGTGTATTGGGTGCCTTCACAACGTTCTCAGCGTTTTCTATTGAAACGCTGTTGCTGATTGAATCTGGCGAGCATATTCGGGCAATGCTTAATATGTTACTGAGTGTTATGTTATGCGTACTGGCAACTTGGGGTGGTGTAGTAGGCTTTAGGCAAATTTACGGAGCGTGAAATGAGTGAAACAGTCACAATAGTGCGCGTTTACTTGACCGAGTCAGATGCCCAGCTAAAACCCTTACTGGAACATTTGCACGATGTAGAAAAAGTTAAAGGTGTGACTGCTTTTCGAGGCATCGCTGGCTTTGGTGCAACAGGTGAAATGCATTCTTCATCATTATTGGACATGTCACTTAACTTACCCATTGTCGTTGAGTTTTTCGACACAACTGACAACGCAATGCGCATTGTTGAACATTTGTCGGCTCAAATTGATAGTGGACGTATTGTGTATTGGCCGGCACAGGCGAATACATAAACATTACTGAAAAAAAAGAAAGAGATTACTTAATGCTTGATCCACAATTATTACGAAACGATTTAGATGCCACCGCTAAGAAATTAGCGCGTCGAGGTTTTGTGTTAGATACCAACATGCTGGCGCAACTAGAACTGCAAAGAAAGAAAATCCAAATTGAAACTGAATCCTTACAAAGTGATCGCAATAGCCGCTCTAAAGCAATTGGTAAAGCAAAAGCCGCTGGCGAAGATATTCAACCTTTATTAGATGAAGTTTCTAATTTAGGTGATAAGTTAAAAGCAGCTGAAACAGAATTAGCGACGCTTCAAGCTCAGTTGCAGGAAATTATTTTAGGTATTCCAAATATTCCATTTGATGACGTGCCGAATGGAAAAAATGAAGACGATAACCTTGAAATCAAACTGCAAGGTACGCCACCAAAATTTTCTTTTGAAGCGCTCGATCATGTAGAGCTGGGTGAAAAACTAGCCCAACTTGATTTTGAAGTCGCCGCAAAGATAAGTGGTGCACGTTTTACCGTTATGAAGGGCCCCTTGGCTCGGCTACAACGCGCATTAACACAATTCATGCTAGATACACATACCCAAGATCACGGCTACACAGAGACCTATGTGCCTTATTTGGTTAATAGTGATAGCTTGCATGGCACAGGACAGTTACCGAAATTTGGTGAAGATCTGTTTGCAATGAAAGGTGAACAGGAACTTTACTTAATTCCTACAGCCGAAGTGCCAGTTACCAATATTGTGCGCAATGAAATTCTTGCGGCTGAGGTATTACCATTAAAATTTGTTGCCCATACACCATGCTTTAGAAGTGAAGCAGGATCATACGGTAAAGATACACGCGGCATGATTCGTCAGCATCAATTTGAAAAAGTAGAATTAGTGCAAATTGTTCACCCGGATGATTCTGTTCGTGCGCATGAAGAATTAACCGGTCATGCAGAGACCATTTTACAAAAACTCGGTTTGGCTTATCGGGTTGTGGATTTATGTACAGGTGATATCGGTTTTAGCGCCGCACGCACTTACGACTTGGAAGTATGGTTGCCGGGACAACAGAAGTACCGCGAAATTTCTTCATGCAGTAATTTTATGGACTTCCAAGCACGGCGATTACAAGCTCGTTGGCGTTCTGCTGAAATGAAAAAACCACAACTCGTGCATACGGTAAATGGCTCTGGCTTAGCAGTAGGGCGCACGCTTGTTGCCGTCATGGAAAACTATCAACAAGCTGATGGCAGTATTGAAGTCCCAGCAGTGCTTCGCCCTTACATGGGCGGCATCGAAGTGATCACACCATAACCCCATGAGCGATAAGGCAATTACTTTGCTGGATGCCTAAGAGGCAGGTATAATGCCGCGCCTGATTGATAATACCGTCATATTGATGGCTTGGACCTAGAATTTATGGATTTTCTACCTGTTTTCATGAACTTACGAAATCGTGACTGCCTGATTGTTGGCGGTGGCGAAGTGGCAACCCGTAAAACATCGTTATTACTGGATGCGCATGCAAGCGTGACCATCGTAGCGCCTTCCCTCACGAAAATGATGCAAGAATGGCTTGAAAAAGGCCAGATAACACATGAATCACGCGATTTTAACGCCTCAGACGTTCAAGGTAAGTCGTTAGTCATTGCCGCGACTGATGATGAGGACGCCAATCAATCTGTCCATAGCGCCGCAATAGCGCTGAATATCCCCGTAAATGTGGTCGACAACCCAGATTTATGTACATTCATCATGCCCTCCATTGTCGACCGCTCGCCGATCATTGCGGCTATTTCAACAGGTGGCTCATCGCCAGTATTGGCCAGAATGATTCGGTCAAGATTGGAAAGCTTACTGCCAAGTGCTTATGGCCGATTAGCCAAAATGACAGCCGATTTTCGTGGCAAAGTGAAAGCACGTTTCTCAAATCCAAATGATCGACGCTTATTTTGGGAACGAGTCTTACAAGGTCCTGCGGCCGAAATGGTCTTTGCCGGCCGTGATAATGATGCGCGAATTGAGATCGAAAAATCGCTGCAAGCGGACGATGCAGAACAAAGCGATAAAATGGGCGAAGTGTATTTGATCGGTGGCGGGCCAGGTGATCCTGACTTACTGACATTCAGAGCGCTTCGTTTGATGCAGCAAGCTGATGTCGTTGTTCATGACCGACTTGTTTCTCAGCAGGTCATTGATTTGGCACGTCGTGATGCAGAACGAATATACGTTGGCAAAGAACGTGCTAACCATGCTGTACCACAGGAAGATATTAATCATTTACTGGTGCGTTTAGCTAAAGAAGGTAAACGTGTTTGCCGCTTAAAAGGTGGTGACCCATTTATTTTTGGTCGTGGTGGTGAAGAAATTGATACCTTGGTTGAAGAGGGTGTGCCTTTCCAAGTTGTTCCAGGTATCACAGCGGCCTCTGGTGCATCTTCCTATACAGGCATTCCATTAACACATCGTGACTATTCACAGTCGGTGGTCTTCGCAACAGGTCATTTAAAGAACGGTATGATGGATATCAATTGGCCAGGGCTTGTTCAACCAAATCAAACATTGGTTTTTTATATGGGACTGGTTGGTATTAATACTATCTGTAAAGAACTTGTAGCACATGGTATGTCAAAAGATATGCCGATTGCTTTAGTACAAAAGGCGACAACAGTCGATCAGCGTCTTTTTACAGGCACACTGGAAAGTATGCCAGCGATTGTTGAGCGAGAAGATGTTAAGCCACCAACCTTAATCATCGTTGGTGAAGTTGTTAAACTACATGATAAATTAAACTGGTATAACGAAGCAAAGTACTGGAAGTCTTCTAGCTAATATTTTGGTTGGTTTTTAAATTATCATAAAAGTTAGCAGCAAAATCACTAAACTCTTCTGCTGGTAGTGGTTTACTGAATAGGTAACCTTGAATATTATTACAACCATGCGCAAGTAACATGCTTAGTTGTTGCTCGTTTTCCACACCTTCTGCGATAACATTCATACCAAGACTCTTCGACATGGCGATAATGGTTTTAACCATAACGCCATTACCTGGACCTTCTATATCAAGAATAAAACTACGATCAATTTTTATTACATCGATTGGAAAAGTTTGCAACTGGCTAAGTGAGGAATAACCAGTACCAAAATCATCCATTGAGATAGTGATGCCTATATCTTTAAGTTGTTGAAGTGAATCTACAATATCACTTGTTTTGGTGGCAGCCATACTTTCAGTAATTTCAATATCAAGTTGCTCAGCGACTAGCCCTGTTTTTTGTAGAATACTTTTAATTTCGCCACATAAGTCATGATCAATAAATTGTTTGATTGATAAATTAACGCCAAGCTTGAAATCGCCAAGTCCACTTTCTGTCCACTCTTTAGTTTGAATGCAGGCTTGTTCAATAATAGATCGACTAAGTTCGATAATTAGACCTGTTTTTTCAGCAATATCGATAAAGTGAAAGGGTGCAACGATGCCTTTGCTTGGGTGATTCCAACGAGCAAGAGCCTCAAAGCCAGTGATGACACCCGTTAATGCATCTATTTGTGGTTGGTAGTAAGGAACAAATTCGCCACGTTGTATACCTTTACGCATATCATTTTCAATATCTAACCGTTCTTGCGCTTCACGATTGGATTTTTCGCTATAGAAGAGAGAGCGCCCCCCACCTTGTTTCGACGCATTGAGCATCGCATTTTCAGCACCCAGAATAGTTGCTTCAGCGGTGTTGTTATCAACAGGATAGATTGAAATACCAATGCTTACAGTAACAAAAATATCATGCGTATCAATTGAGATAGATTTTTTTGTGAGATCAATAATAGCATCTGTCATGTGTTTCACATGGCTTAGGTCACTAAAGCTACTCGACATAATAGCAAAAGTATTATCATTGAAGCGGGAGATCACAACAGAGTCTGATTGAAGTTTTTTTAAGCGGCTTGAAAATGAAATGAGTACGGTTTCAGTTGCTTTATATCCCAGTGATTCGGATAAGTTCCGTAGGTTGTCAAGTGTGAGCATATAAATAGCGACGGCATTATCATGACTCGCATCCACAACTTTGCTTTTGACCTTTTCGGTAAATAAACGTCGGTTAGGCAAATCAGTGAGCAAATCATAGTAGTTTAGATGCTCAATGATTGCATGTGTTGATTTTAACTCCGTAATATCCTGAACAGTACCAATCAACTTAACTGCATTTCCTGCACGATCTTTTTTTAGATCTGCGTGTTGGAGAACATAAATTTCTCTTTTATCGTTACAGATAATCCGATGTTCTAATTGATAGCCAATGCCTTTAATCATCGCATCAAGAATATGTGACCTAACCACGTTTTTATCTAACGGATGAGCATAAGCCATAAGCGCTTCTAGATCAGTTGGGGTTTCATCTGCAGACAATCCGAGTAGACTTAAAAGTTCTTCTGAACAAATGAGTACATTATCTTCAATTGATAACTCCCAGGATCCCAGCTTGGCAAGTTTTTGTGCTTGAGAAAGTCGACTTTTTTGATTTTGTAGTTCTTCATGCATGCCGCGCGCATTCAAGGCGTACTGAAGACGCTGCTCAAAAAGCGCCCAGTTAATGGGTTTACTGATGAAGTCGGTCGCACCAGCATCGAGTGATGTTCTTACTGACTCCACATCATTAAGTCCAGTGAGCATAATAATGGGTAGCTCAAGAAAATCTTCTTTTTCACGAATTGCTCGGCAGGCAGCATAACCATCTACGTCAGGCATCATAACATCCATTAAAACAATATGTGGTGCGATGTCATCAAATAAAGCGATAGCTTCCGCACCATTGGATGCTTCAAAAATTTGATATCCTGAATTGCTAAGTACTTTCTTAACCAGATGACGAGTAACATGATCATCATCTACAATAAATATTCTAGTTTGTTCGTTTGTCAGCATAAGTATTTATTCTGTATCGAGGCTTGATAAAATAGTATTAAATTCTTGATCAAGAAGTTCTATTTGTTCATCAATGTTAACGATTTGATTATTTCTTGCTTGATGCTCTAAGTGTTCAAGTCTTTTGAATAACTTGGTAAAGCCAAAACTACCGCTACTGGATTTAAGTGTATGTGAAATAGTAAAAATGCTTTCCACATCATTGCTATTATTTGCTGACTTAAGTTCATTAAATTTAACTGGAAAATTACTTGTAAAATCATTCACCAACTCGTAATAATGTTCCCCGAGTAAATCCTTCAGAGGTGTTGCGACTGCATCCTCGATAGTAGGTAAATCTGAAAAAGGGTATTTATTGCACATATATCAAGACCATATAACGATTAGTGTTGGCAATATACTTATCGGCATAAGTGTCCCGTTTATGAGTAATTGTGTAAACAGCCAGTGGTAATTAGGCTGGTGTAAAATACAAATTCATAATAAAAACAGCGGCTTACCGTTCTTGTTCAGGGCGCAGCTTGGCTCTGAAATAGTCGTCTGCGACGTCAATACCAACAATATTACTATTGTTATCGACCAAGGTTAGCTCGTAGTCGTTCCAACCCCGTAACCCTGTTTTTAGAGATGCGACATTGTTATAACCGAGTTCCTGCATCATCGCTGCTGCAAGTACACTGCGGTTACCTGAACGACAAAGAACAATGATTTCTTTATCACGCGCTTCAGCTAACTTAGGAATAGTTTCTTCAAAGTTAAATTCGCAGGCTGTTTCTAGAATTCCCCGTGGAACAAGCAATGAATCTTCGATATGCATAGCATCGTATTCATAGGGTTCTCTAATGTCGATGAGTATAGGTTTAGCCTCGGATTCAAGTTTTTCTTCAAGATCCCAAGGCATAATTTCGGTAATGTTTTTAGCCGTTGCGTCGACTATTTGCATAAAGGTTTTCATGTTCTTTTAACTTCCTAGATATCTATATACGCATGCCATGTTCAACCGCAATAACGGCTGCTTCTACCCGAGAATGCACGCCAAGTTTACGTAAGATTGCTTTAACGTGTAATTTTACTGTCCCGTCAGATATACCCAGATGCCTAGCAATCACTTTATTACTTTCACCTTCAGCAATATGTGCCAAAATCTCCTGTTCGCGGGGTGTAAGTTCTGAGAGTGGTGTTGCCGGTTCAATGGTATCTTGTTTAGATGGTTTGCCTTGAATGATATTGGTTAAAGAAGCGATAAGCTCTTTGGCAACAACATTTTTTCCTGTCATTGCATCATTGAGCGCGGGAATAAGTTCATCAGGATCCATATCCTTAAGTAAATAGCCTTGAGCACCTTCCCTTAATGCGCGAGCCAAATCTTCCTCATCTCGGCTCATACTCAGCATGAGGACAGGAATTTCTATACCATCTGCTTTTAGTTTAGCAAGTGTCTCCAGTCCATTTATGCCTGGCATTTTTATATCCAGTAAAATAATGTCTGGAGACTGCTCTTTTGCGAGCTGAATACCTAATTCACCATTACCGGCAGATCCTACAACCTCAATCCCTCGGCTTTGTAGTAATTCTTCAAGACCTTTTCTAACAAGGGCATGATCATCTATTAATAGAACGCGCAAAATAAGACTCCGACAAAATATCGTTACTGAATATGAGAAGAAGCGGGGACATGTAATAACACCCGCGTTCCTTCACCTGGTTCACTTTCTATTTGTAATTCACCATCAATGGCATCGGCTCTTTCTTTCATAACCGATAAACCAATATGTTCGCCTGGTACTGCATCTGTTTTTAAATCCTCTATGCCTTGTCCATCATCTTCAATAAGCACATTACAGCCATCTTTAGATAAGCGATTGATTAAAACCCGGACATTACATGCATCACTGTGCTTTTTAATATTGACTAATGATTCCTGAATAATTCGATAAACCTGAAATTCTTGAGCAGGGGACAAACCTGAATGCTCTTTGCTATCATTACAGTGAATATATGTATTTATGCCAGTTTCTTGTTTAAATGTATAAAGTAAATCATTTACAGCGTAGACAAGCCCACGTTCATCCATTTTCGAACGGAAATTAGACAACAATTCACGAAGGCTTTTGTGCGCGTCATCAATTGCGGTATTAAGACGACGCACTTCATTTTGCGCATGGCGAATGTCTTTTTTATATAGCGTTTCACCCATCATCTTAGTTTGCAGACGCATACTCACTAATGATTGCGCAAGTGAGTCATGCAGTTCGTTAGCAATCATGTTACGTTCTTCCATAATTGCAAGACGTCGTCCATTTTGATCAAGGCGAGTTTTTTCAATCGCTAGCCCAAGGTGCTTACCAATTGAATTGAGAAGATCGCGAATATCTTTACCTAGCTCACGACTTGGCCTATCAAGAAAAATATTATAAACACCAAGGATCCGATCTTGGTACTGTAAAGGAATAACTAACATTTCTTTACAATCACCTTTGACAATTGCGCAGGAAAGAAATTGATTACAAGCTTCGATACCTTTTTGCACGCCAATGCCGCCATGTAGTGTTATTTTTCCACAAAGGCAGCGATCAACGTGAACTAATTGTTCTTGTTCTTTAACGCTTTTACTAAAGCCTCGACTTGCAACAAGTCGCGTCATGTTTTGGCTATCAAGTAATCGAACACTAGCAGCTCGTGCGTCAACGAGCGTCATTAACGTATCAAGAAATTGTTTTAATAAGTCATCAAGATTTTGCGCAGAACTAAGACTGGTTGCGATATCATAAAGAATTTCTAGAGAACGTGATTTATCAGCAATATGTTCCGTTTGATTTTGGACGCGTGTATCCATTTCATCTGTCAAGCTATGTAGTTCATCAGTTAGGCTATTGATGTCTTGAATGAGGCTAGCAAACTCACCACGAGCGGGCACAATGATATGTGATTCAAGATCACCTGAGCGAATACGTTTAGACCACTCACGTAGTCCATTTAAGGGCGTTAGCAGTTGTTGACGTATACGAAGCACTGTATGGACAATTAAGCCTAGACCAATAATGACTAAAATAGCTTGCCACAATATAATGACCTGATAGCTTTCTGGGAATGTGTATAAAACAACAGCGCTGATTGAAAGAATGCAAAGAACCGTAAAGAGTCCAGCGATAGGAAACAGTAAACGATTACGTGAGAGGGTGCTGCAAATCCGTTTATCGGATTCTTCATGAAAGGCATCGTCTTGAGAAGCGCCAACCTTGTTCAATTTTAGAATGCTTTTCTCAGTGCTCATCGTAATATACTGTCCTTAATGAGGCATCATTCTAACAAAGTTTTGCTTGGCTAAAAGCTATTTTATTGACGTCGTAAGCGGTATTCACTGACGACGCGCATAATTTGAGGGAAAGGTAACTCTTTGATTGTGTTAAATTCATTAATAGCCGCTTGGACAAGATCTGCAATATTGTTGTCGGAGGCTGATTTTGATAACAACTGCTGAAGCCCTTGTAAGCCACCACACTTTAACTTCATTTCTTGCCCATGTGTTAGAACAGGGTTGCTTTGTGTTATTTTAAGTGCAAATCGCGCATTACGTTTTAGCTCACTTATGAGTTCCAAGCATTTTGTACGGGCATTAAGGTTTGTGCAAACGATGCCTTCTTTTTCACCAATAAATGTTTTTTGAGATTCGCTACATTCAAAATGAACGGTTTGAACAGCACGTTCAAAGGGACAGTAATCAGTAGCCATATCGCTTAGTTAGTTAATCTCTGGTGCTTTGTGGTTGGGATCATTTGGATTAATGAAAATAAAATGCATCTTCTCACCATCCAACGCCACATAATCAATGGTTGCACCAATCAGCAAGTCACGTGAATCGGGGGCTATGATGACTTCTACGCCATCAAGTTCAACGACAGCATCCTCATCAGTTTTATTGTCATCAAAACCCATACCGTATTGTATCGTTTCATCTTTATCTTTAGCGGCTGCTACACGCAAGGATAGGCCTTCATTATCACCAGCCAATGATTTTTTAATTTGATCTAGCGCTGCTTCAGTGATTTTTAACATAATTCAATACCCGCAAAATTATTTGATGATTTGTTAGTAAGTATAAATTGGATAAAACGCGTTACCCATGGATTGCTCTCAACATGCCGTTGGTGAGCATAACAGGCCAACATGTTCTTATACATGATGCCGTCATATTTGCCATCAATGCCGTGACCACGATGCATTTTATAGGCAGGTTGAAATTTATCATTTAATTCGAAATTTTCAAGACTAGAATAATGAAATTCATGTGCCTGATGCTGTGCGCTGGAATGAGATTCCAGCTTAGGCCAAATAAACGGCTCTGATTCTTCTATTTTAACATAGCCACGCCCTTGCGGCTTTTCATGCATGACAGTGTCACCAGGAATAATACCAACCATGTCGTTTTTATTGCCGTTCCATTGTATCGATTGGCTTAAATACATCATGCCACCGCATTCGGCATAAGTTGGCAAGCCAGCTTCAATGGCATCATAGATGCTTTTGCGCATGGAAGCATTGCTTTCAAGTTGCTGCATACTACTTTCTGGGAAGCCACCACCAATGAACAAACCATCAATATTATCGGGCAAAGCCGTATCATTCACCGTATCAAATTCTATAACTTCTGCGCCTGTATTACGGATGGCATTAATGTCACTGGCATAGTAAAAGCCAAAAGCGGCATCACGGGCAACGGCAATGCGACAGCTTACTTTTGAAGTAAACGTGTGGGGTTGAATCTCAGGTGAGCTTGGTGCTGTCGCGGCAATATCCATAAATTGGTTTAGGTCGACGGAATCTTTAATATGCCGACTAATATTAGCAATGTGCTTTTTAGCACTTTCGCTTTCATTGCTAGGTACAAGGCCCATATGGCGTTCAACAATCGCCATATCATCATGTTTGTGAATTGCGCCGATGACTTGTACATCGGTGTAGTGCTCTATAACACGGCGTAGTTTGCTTTCGTGTCGTGAACCACCGAGTTGATTAAGAATGACACCCGCAATATTGATATTTTTATCAAATGCTTGATAGCCATGTATCAATGGTGCAATGCCGCGAGTCATGCCACGTGCATCGAGGACCAAAACGACAGGGGCATTAAGCAATTTAGCTAGCGCCGCATTACTGTTGCTACCATCAAGGTCTAGGCCATCGTAAAGGCCTTTATTACCTTCGACAATACTAATGTCGGCAGTGTGGTTGTATTGATGAAAGGTTTGGTTAATTTCATCATCTTGCATGGTAAAAAAATCAAGGTTGTAGCAATCATGACCACTGGCACTGGCTAGCCACATTGGATCGATATAGTCAGGACCTTTTTTGAAAGGTTGAACGTCTAAGCCACGATCTTTTAGTGCGGCACACAGGCCAATACTGACAGTCGTTTTACCCGAAGATTTATGAGCGGCAGAAATAACAACGTGAGGCACTATAAATACCTCACGTTATTAGAAGTCAGAACGCTGCGTGTTGGCAGCAGGAGCATAGGCCTAAGCCGCGTCAGTCTCAGCGTCAATTTCTTCAACAGGCGCTTTGTAATGAGGATCCATCAGTTCATCTGAAAGTGAATTAGGGATAAATGGCAGTACTTTAATGGCAAATGTTGTCATGGCGAGTGCTAGTGCAATACCACCAACGCCTAAACCAAGCTCCCAGATGCTAGGGGTGTATGTGGCAATTGCGCCATCACCGAAGCTGCTAGATACATCAAAGCCAGGGAACATAGTCATTGGGTAAACTTGACCACCAATGATAATGACGTACATTGACGCTAGACCACCAATAATCACCATTGCAGAGGCAATGCCAATCCAAGTACGAGATTTACTCATGCTAGGGTGGTAAACAATTGCAATCGGTAATACTAAGCCTATCAAAACCCAACCAATCCAGAACAATTGTGTGAATAGCCCACCGTCTGAAAGAATGAAATTTTCAAAACCATGATTCTCAGTACCATAAAGACTAGTGAGGTGGAAGATAAACACGAAGTAAAACATTGCCGCGATGAATACACCAAGTAAGTTCTTTAGCTTACGAAGTACGCTATCACCAAGTTCACGTCCAGACCAACGACAAGTAGCCATCAGACTTAGAATATAAATGGCTAGACCAAAACCGAATGACATAATTATGAACATTGGTGCAAGGACTGCAGCATCGTAGCCGTTACGGGCAACAACAAAACCAAAGATTGAACCAGTACCTGTTGTTAGTAATAAACGCCATACGAAAGCGAATAGACCAATCTGGTGAGAATATTGATTCATTCTGCGTTCCATCATGAACCAGATATAAACAGCAACTGCTCCAAAGAACCCTGGGTAGAGCAGGATGTTCCAAGCAAATACGGATTTTGGATTTAGGTACGTTGCCGCAATGACTAAACGATCAGGACGACCTAAATCAAGCATCAATACCATTAAGCCACCGGCTAAAAAGGCAATTGCCATTAAAGCAGAAAGTCTTGAAAGCGGTTTGTACATCTTTTTGCCAAAGACAGAAGCAATTGATGCGACATTGAGAATGCCGGATGCAGCAATGATCATGAATACTGCAAACACATGGGGCAATCCCCATATAATATGATTATTCATACCGGTAACGTAATGACCATTATGCTCCATGACCCAAACTGCACCAAGTCCTAATAGGAGAAATAAACCGAAAGTACCTAACAATCCCCAATAGGCGATGCTACGACCTTCAATTGCACTGTAATGAACAACTGGCTTCATTATTTTATATCCCCTTAAATGCCGCGATACCGCACGCCTGTATTTAAATTCAGGTCAGCGCGTATTTGTGTCGTAGCGTGTTTTTTCATTTCTTGAGCAATTTCACTGTTTGGATCGTTCAAATCGCCAAACATAATAGCTTGATGTCCATCTTTCTTACAGGCGTCAGCACAAGCGGTTGAACCATCACCACGGTCGATCTTATGAACACAGAGGGTGCAAGATTCCACAGTACCTTTACCACGCGGTACATCAGGCGCTTGATCATGCAAATCTTCGTGAATAAAGGAGCGTGCTTTATATGGGCAAGCCATCATGCAGTAACGACAACCAATACATATGTGTTTATCGACAAGTACGATACCATCGGCGCGTTTAAATGAAGCACCAGTAGGGCATACATCAACACAAGGTGGTTTTTCACAGTGTTGGCACATCATTGGTAGTTGATGTTCGCTACCAGTGAGTTTGTTTTTTAATGTGACAGTACGGATCCATTGTGCTTTTTGGTTAGCATCAGATTTTTGTTCATCTGTACTACCGCTACCCCAAGCATTTTCTGTTTCACATGCTGTGACGCAGGCATTACAACCGTCAGAACATTTGTTTGAGTCGACCAACAAACCCCAACGATTCTTATTGCTTACTGCTTCATCAAGAGGGCGAGCTTGCGCTTGTCCAACTGACATAAGCATGACACCGGGGGCAATCGCACCTGTTGCAGCGGTAGTTGCTGCTTGAGAGAAAAAATTACGACGATAAAGATCTATTTTTTGCTCACTCATTTTTCACCATTCTTTTTAGCGATAGCATCGAGCATAGATTTTGTTTTTGGAACTTCGTGTACATCAGCAAACGCTTTCATTTTATCGGTTACGATAGGATGAAATGCGGTATCTCGTGGTTTTGTTGCATGACATTCAAAGCAATCAAGTTTAACACTTGTGTAAGCATGGCATGATTGGCAAAACTCACCTGGTGCATTCACAGGAATGTATTTTTCTTCTTCATCCTTGTTGGCATGACAATTAATACATTCTTTAAAACTAAACTGTTTTGTGCGAACACCATCGTGCACTGTTTCGTCACGTTGGTGTAACAAATGATTCATATGATCTCTACGCATTTCATCAGCAGGGAGCACACACTTATCACCGTTTGCACGGTTAATTTTCAGTTCAGGACCAACACCATCTGCTAAGGCAGTGCCGCTCAAAATGAGCGACATTGCTAGCAAGATAAATAGATTACGAATTTGCTTCACGATAACCCCTAATTAGATGGATTAGTGGTCGCCAAGACCCATTTTGATGTAACCCGTTGGGCAAACATCAGCACAGATATGACAACCAATACAACGATCGTAGTCAGTATAAACATAACGTCCCATTGTAGATTCATCTTTTGGTGTACGTAATACAGCGTCTTGTGGACAGAAGATGACACAGTTATCACATTCGAAACACATGCCACAGCTCATGCAACGCTTAGCTTCAGCAATCGTTTCTTCTTCACTGAGTCCTGACATACGTTCTTGGAAGTGCCCTAATACTTCATTAGAATCTGGAACAGTTTCTTTACGAAGTAGACGCGCTTCTTTTTCAAAGTGACCAAGGTATAACTCATCATGCGTGATGATTTCTTGTTCGCCACGATCTTCATAGTTATGAATGGCGAAACCACCAACAGATTTACCTTCCCCATCAGTACCACGAGCACCTGCATCAATCGCACGTTCATTTGGAGCCGCTGCGAAATGCCCTGGTGTTCTACCAACTTCTTCTAGTTTTTCAAGTAGGTCGAAGTGATGCACATCTACTTTTGGACGCTTGCCAAAATCTTCATGTTTGAAGTAATGGTCAATTGTTTCAGCTGTGATAGAACCCTGGCCGATAACCGTTGTTAAAAGGTGAGGGCGGACAATATCACCACAAGCGAAGAAACCAGGCTTGTTAGGAATTTGGAAGTGCTTATCTGTATCGATAAGACCGCGGTCATTAGCAACCCCGTCCATGCCTTTAAAGCTACCACTTTGACCAATCGCAGATACGATAAGATCAGCTTCAATGTTAAATTCAGAACCTTCAATAACTTCAGGTTTGCCACTTGAATAATCAAGTTTAGCAACGCGAAGTGCTGTAGCACGGCCATCTTCGCCACAAATTACACTGATAGGTGTAACTGAACCTTGGATATCAACACCTTCACGTGTTGCATCGTCAAGTTCATGTTGTGCAGCGTTCATATTTTCGAGCGCTTGACGTGAAATCAGAGTAACTTCAGCGCCTTCCTTATTAGCAATATCCATTACATCGTGGGCAGTATAACCAAGAACAACCTTTTCAGGGCGGTCAGATTCATTACCATTTTTAATATGGCCAAGACGACGTGCAACTGACGCGACATCGATAGAGGTATCACCACCACCAACAACCACGATACGACCAGATACTGCTTTGAGTCGGCCATCATTGAAAGCTTCTAGGAATGCGACACCACTAATGCAGTTTTCAGCTTCTTCAAAACCGTCGATAGGTAAACCACGACCAGATTGTGCACCGAGTGCGAACAATACTGCATCGAAGTCTTTTTCAAGTTGTTCCATTGTAACGTCAGTACCGATTTTAGTTTCGGTCTTAACTTCAACGCCCATATTAATGATACGGCCGATTTCACCGTCTAATACGTCGCGAGGCATACGGTAACCAGGGATACCGTAGCGCATCATGCCGCCAAGTTCCGAGTGGTTATCAAAGATTGTTGCAGCATGACCCATGCGGCGTAGTTGATACGCAGCCGATAGACCAGCAGGACCACCACCAATAATGGCGACTTTCTTACCCGACTCTGTAGCACTTGCTTTGAAGGTTAGACCAGCATCTAGCGCACTATCACCAATGAATTGTTCAACCGCGTTAATGCCTACGAAATCTTCAACTTCGTTTCGGTTACAACCATCCTGACAAGGTGCAGGACATACACGCCCCATAGTAGAAGGGAATGGGTTAGCATCTGTCGAACGACGGAATGCATATTCCTTCCAATCCATATCACCAGAAGGTTTTTCAATACCTCGTACAATGTTCAACCAACCACGGATATCTTCACCCGATGGACAGCTACCCTGACAAGGCGGGGTCTTATGTACATACGTTGGACACTTGTAAGTTTCATCCCCATTAAAGAGTTTGTCGCCCCAGTTCCAATCTTCATTTGTTTCACCGTCTTGATAACGACGTTTTGTGAAACCTTCTAAGTTGTCTTTTATTTCAGTTTTAGATGTTGCCATTGCTCTGTTCTCCTAAAGCAGGAAAGTCCAGTTAATTCAGTTATTCTTTAGTGCCGAGTTGGATCGCTTCGCTCACCAAACCATGCACGCTACCAATCATATTCATAGAAAAATTGTAGTAAGGAAGTGTCTTAGTAAACTGACTCTTACAAATCGCACAGATTGCAGCAAGGTAGTTTACGTCGTATTCCTTAACCACTTCATTTAGTGCCTGCATACGTGGCATTGCGCCTTTAACACGCAATTCCATGAGGTCATCGGTCAAGAGACCGCCACCACCACCGCAACAGAAGGTACTTTCATGAATTGTTTCAGGTGCCATATCAAAGTAATTATTGACTGACGCCTTGATGACTTCACGTGGCAGAATAAACTGACCACCAGGTGTATTACCCATACGTGTTGCACGAGCAACGTTACATGAATCATGGAACGTAACGCGTTTGTCATCATTTGCAGAAGGATCTAAGTTCAATGCGCCGCGCTTAATGAGGTCATGTGTGACTTCAATAATGTGCTGCGGCACAGGGTAGTTAGGATCCAAGAAATCGAAAGGACCAGCGAGTGTATTCCAGAATTGGTAAGCAACACGCCATGCATGTCCACACTCACCCACTACAATACGTTTTACGCCAAGATCTAAAGCGGCTTCACGAATACGCATCGCAACGCGTTTCATGTTGTCGTAACTACCGATAAACATACCGAAGTTACCCGCTTCTGATGCATGCGAGCTTAATGTCCAGCTCATACCAGCTTGATGTAAGACTTTACCGTAACCAATAAGACCATCAATGTGTGGCTCAGCGAAAAAGTCAGCTGAAGGGGTAACCACTAAAATATCCGCACCTTGAACATCAAGAGGGTATTTAACGGCGATGCCTGTTTCATCTTCAACATCTTCTTCAAGATCTTCAAGCGTTTGCTTTAATGCTTTACCTGGTAGACCGAGATTGTTACCAATTTCAAATACTTTACCAATAATTTCGTTACAGTATTTTTGACCCACACCGACGGTGTCGAGAATTTCACGTGCTGCCATTGAAATTTCTGCAGTATCAATACCGTAAGGACAGAACACTGAACAGCGGCGACACTGTGAACATTGATGGTAGTAACTGTACCAGTCATCAAGTACTTCTTTAGTTAGGTCAGTTGCACCAACTAATTTAGGAAAGAATTTCCCAGCGAGTGTGTAGTAACGACGGTAAACCTTGCGCAATAAATCTTGGCGCGCAACAGGCATGTTCTTAGGATCACTTGTGCCTAAGAAGTAATGACATTTATCAGTACAAGCACCGCATTTTACACATGAGTCGAGAAAGACTTTGAGTGAACGGTATTTCTTTGTTAGATCGCCAAGCTTCTCAATCGCAACTTCTTGCCAGTTATCCACTAATTCATCTGGATAGCCCATAGGCTCCTGGAAGGGCGCGCGTGATTTAAATGGCGTACTGTGCGCCATAGCGCCTTCTTTAATAGCAGGAATGACTGGTATGTCTTTCAGCTCTGGTACTTCGTAATCTGCCACGTAGCTCTCCTAATACTCTTTATTGTTATCGCAACGGTTAGTTTGCGTCTTTTGCCCAAGGTGTCACATGACGATGTTCACGCGGATCATCAATCTGTGTACGGGTAGGGCTAAAGAAAACACCTGGTGCATGCAGTAGCTTGCTGTAAGGAAAAATAATCATCAGCAAGCCGACTAAGCCAAGGTGAATTAACAGAATAGGGTCTTCTGGGATTGGTTGAATATTAAAGTACATCAAACCAAGCATAAAATTCTTAACAGCAATAACATCTGCGCCAGCAACGAACTTCATCAATAAGCCTGTGCCAGTGATACCAATAATCAAGGCAAGCATTAAATGATCAGACGGCGCTGAAATATAACGAACACGGTCAACGAGGAAGCGACGCGCCCATAGGCCTAATAAGCCCAGCAGCATAACAAAACCTGCGTAGATACCGAAAGGTTGGATCATATCAACCCAAAACCAGGTAGGTTCATTGACATATCGAAGGTGACGTAGCAACACCAGCAACATACCAAAATGAAAAGCCCAACCGAATACCCAAGTCCACTTAGAGGCCTTGAATAAACTTTCAAATAAGACCACTTCACGCCACATACGATAGACAACACCAGCCCGAGTAGTAGGGGCAGGGGTTACAACAATTTTCAGTGGTGAAGGGGTATTAGCGTATGTGTAAATACGGAATGCCAAGCCTGCAAATAATATGAAGGTGGCAAAGTAAAACAGTACGCTATAACCTAATGTCAACATCGACATCGATTAAATCCTCATGGTGTAATGTTTAAAGCTAGGCCGGGGCGAACCCCGACCCAAACAACATGTGCTTTAGAGCTTATACACAACCTGTTGGTTTTGGCAGGCCGGCGTATTTACAAGCTTGCTTAGCAGGACCGTATGGGAACAATTCGTACAAGTACTTGCTGTTACCTTTGTCTTTACCAAGCTTTTTACCAATCGCTTTAGTTAATACACGTACTGCAGGCGCGATTTGGTATTCGTCATAATATTCACGTAAGAATTTAATAACTTCCCAGTGGCTATCAGACAGTTCACAGTTGTCGATATCGGCCATATGAGAACCGATTTCTTCATTCCATACACTGCGATCAACTAAGTAACCTTCTTCATCAACTTCTACGCTATTTCCACCAACTTCGATACTAGCCATTACTTTTTCTCCTCAAAATAGGATAAATTAAAATTTATTAATTTAGCTTAAAGCCAAGACTGAACTTGACTGTGCTCGGTTGCCAGTTTGACAAACCCGGCATAATCAACAAGTTCAACACCATCAATAAGGCGGTCACTTACACCGCGAGCATTGACGTCTTCACTTAATGCATAAACTTTGACTGTCTTCATCGCACCTTCAACTAGAGAAGAAGATGTAGCGCCTTTAATCGCACCATAAACACCGTCTTCAATTAATAAGACTGCGCTTCCGTCTTTCGCAACGCCAATGGCACGCTCAAGAGAATTCTTGTCAAAGGGTGATTTATTTACTGTATGTAAAATTGCCATAATCAGTATCCCTTAGAAGTTAAACATGACGTCTGAGCTATCAATGAGGTCAGCCATTTCAGAGCGGCTAACGATTTTGATTGATTTCTTTTCAGCCCAATCATCATCTTCATCTTCATAAGTCAGTGGTAGCAAGTCATCTTCAGTTAGACCACGTTCATCGAGAGACTCTTTTTCAACATAAATTTTGTTGACGTCGTAGTCGCCCAATGCTCTATAGGTTGGTGCAAAGTTCTTTGAACCAAGACCAGCAGTATCCTGACCTTTCATGATCTGGAATACGCCGTCATCCATAAACGCAAGTCTTACATCTTGCTCAAAGGCAGCACCGATGAGCACAACTTCAAGAGATTCCAACGCGTAAACAGTACCGTGAGGTGCTTTACGGTTTACGTAGAGGAATTGTTTAGTAGTACCTTCACTCATTTTTCATATTCCTCTTAGTCGCCGAATACAAGCAGACGTTCTGCTTGTATGCCTGCTTCGATGAGCTGACCAAGACCTGAAATGCGGAATCCTTCTTGAATATTGTCGGCATCCTTACCGTTGCGCTTAGACTCATCAGAATCTGCGATACCGCGGCGTTGAGCCGCAGCAACACAAAGGACAAGATCCAGATCATTTTCTTTGGCCAGTTCTGCCCAACGGTTAACAACGTGACGATCATCCTGGGGAGGTGTCGTCAAGCGTGTGCCATTATTAACACCGTCATGGTAGAAAAATACGCGCATCACTTCGTGACCCGCTTCGATTGCAGCTTTAGTGAACATATAAGCTGAATCAGAAGCTTCGTGCGTGTAAGGACCTTCGTTAATTTGAATCGCAAATTTCATTTAAGAATACCTGTGGTTCAAATAACTTAGAAACGGATGTGCGTAGAAGCGTTAAGACTGTTACGCGCACCTTTCCAGTTGTCGATATGGAACTTAGTGAACGGAAGTTCAGTTAGTTCGAAGAAACGTGGCCAACCGATACGTTCAACCCAGTCACCTGTACGTTCCCAATCCAAAGCATCCTTACGGTAAGCTTCAAGAATTGTTTTAACGATTGCAGCAGCTTCAGGCCAACGTGGTGGATTGTTAGGTACACCAGCAGCAACAAGCTTGTGAAACATAGGCTTACTACGTGCGTTAGAGTGTTTACCACCAACCCAGATAGCCAATTTAGAATATTCAGCATCGTTGATCTGCATTGGAGGACAAGGAGGGAAACATGCACCACAACAGATACATTTTTTCTCATCAACTTCCAATGAAGGTTTGCCGTTAACAATTGCAGGACGAATCGCAGCAACAGGACAACGTGCAACAACTGATGGACGTTCACATGCGTTAGCAACTAAGTCATGGTTAATCTTAGGTGGCTTAGTGTGCTGTACGTTAATCGCGATATCACCTTGACCACCACAGTTGATTTGACAACATGAAGTAGTAATGTGAACACGGTTAGGCATATTTTCGTGTGTAAAGTCTTCGTGCAACTCATCCATCAATGCTTTAACAACACCTGATGCATCGGTGCCTGGAATATCACAGTGCAACCAACCCTGGGTGTGAGAAATCATTGTGACAGAAGGGCCAGTACCACCAATTGGGTAACCAGCTTCTTCAATCGCTGCAAGTAATGGTTCTACTTTCGCTTTGTCCGCAACACAGAATTCCATGTTTGAACGAATTGTGAAATGAACGTAGCCATCTGCGTATTTATCAGCGATATCACACAGAAGGTTAATTTCGTATGGTCCAAGCTGACGCTGTGTACCAAAACGAACTGTCCAAATTTCATCACCGCTTTTAGAAACGTGACGTAAAACACCAGGGCGTGGGCGTTCATGAAAATCCCAGTTGCCATAGTTCTTTTTCATTACCGGGTGTAAATATTGAAACCCGTCCGGACAACCACTTTCAATTGGATACTGAGGAGTATCAGACATATAAGCCTCCAATTTCCTACTTAATTAGTATTTCGTTACTATCTAATAATACAGCCCGTCTAAAAGCAGACGGGCTGTAAAATTAATGAATGATTAACCGGCTTGACGCTGGTTCCACTTATCCGCTTCTTCGTCCCATGTATCCATGCGTACGTAAGAAGACTGACGAGCGCTGGCAATCATGTTTGGATCAACATCAACACCGATACCTTCTAAGAAGTTAACGAGGCCAATACGATCAATCATTTCGCCACAACGTTCATGCTCTAGACCATTTTCTGCCCAGAAGTCGATGATTTCTTCAGCGAGTTCTGTCAGTTTTTCATAATCTTCTTCAGTTTCGAGTTTCATGAATGGAATAAGAACAGTACCCATTAAGTCACCAATCTTCAGTGTACGTTTACCACCGATAAGAATAGTTACACCTTTGTCGTCACCAACAGAGAGGGCTTTAGTCATAACATTGATACAGTGCATGCAGCGTACGCAGTTACGGTTATCAACATCGAGTGTGTCATCATCGTTCAAAGAGAGTGCGTTAGTTGGGCAACGTGATACCACATTGTCTACAACATACTTGCGACCTTTATCAGCAATAAAGTTCTTCACTTCTTCTTGATTAACTTTCATGTCATCGCGCCATGTACCAATAACGGCCATGTCTGCACGTTGAATTGAGTTCATGCAATCATTCGGGCAACCAGAAACCTTGAACTTAAACTTGTAAGGTAGGGCTGGACGGTGCATGTCATCAATGAAGTTGTTTACAAGTAAACGGTGAATTTTCATTTCGTTTGCACAAGATTGTTCACAACGAGCTGCACCAATACAAGACATACCTGTACGGACACAAGGACCCGCACCACCGAGATCCCAACCGTATGCGTTGATTTCATCGAAGAAGTGCTGAACGTTATCGTTGTTAGTACCGATAAACATAATGTTACCAGTTTGGCCGTGGAATGCGACTAGACCAGAACCCCATTTGCTCCATGAATCAGACAACTGACGAAGCATGTCTGTAGAGTAGTGGTTACCAGCTGGTGGCTGTACACGAATAGTGTGGAATTCTTTACATGCTGGGAACATTGCTGTTCCGTCTGCACCCATCAACTCAGTGAAACGTGGAATGATACCGCCGCCGTAACCAAATACAGAGATAGTACCGCCTTTCCAGTAACCAAGACGTGTTTTGTAAGAATGCTCAAGTTGACCAAGGAGATCAACCATCATATCGGCGTATTCTCCTTCCATTGCTAGTCGTTTCAGACCAGTAACGAAACTTGGCCAAGGGCCACTTTCTAGTTCGTCAAGATTAGGTGTATCGTAAAATGCCTTGCCAGATTTTTTCTCTGCAGGCAAGAACGTATGATGACGTTCAGGATTTTTTGGTGTATCAGCCATTTTGTAATGTCCTCCTGTTTTGCTACTTCATGTAGCCACAGTTATTTCCAAATAAAAACTAAAAAAACGTTTTAATAAATGGGCTGCCGATTGCCACTTTGTGTGTTGATCTAATTGCTATCTACACGACGGAGCATATCGACACCCCCGTATTGAATGTTGAACAAGTGTACGCGTCTGGTGCTACAGTGAAACCCGTCTTTGGGGGTGTATAAAAAAAACTTACCCCTCCCAAAGGGGATAGACAGTAAACTCAGATTTTGTACATGCTTTATCGTCCAATAAACAATAAAGCTTTAATATGTGTAAATTGAGCTTGCCCTCCCATAAGAGAGGCTTTGCCGGTGAGGCATAATACACTAAAGTGAGTGCATGCCAAAAGTTAAAATTAATCAGTTGGTATTTACAAGGTATATGTACTCACTCTATATATAAGGTGATTCAATTTAGCTCAATTCTTGAGCAATAAGGGTAAACGGATAATGACTCGTAGCGTCAGCGATAAAGATAAAAGTCCGTTCCTTCTTTGTAACGAGCAATCCTACCAGAGCTGGAGAGCCAAAAAATTGGCCGCTTATCCGAGCAGTGCTGATGAATTGATCGTAGATGTGAGCGACCCACGGTGCTTATCTGCACAAGATAAAGAATTAATGTCAATTCTATTTAATCGTTCCAATATGTTGATATATAATACAAATATTGGTGACGAACAAGATAAAAATATTCCTAGAAAGTGTGGCGAACAACTGGGGTTAGCACACCTGGATCCAAACATGTTGGCTGATGACGACGGCATTACTTCATTAGCTGTTGTGCAAGGTAAGTCTCAAAGAGGGTTTATTCCGTATTCCGATAAACGACTGCTTTGGCATACTGACGGTTACTACAACCAACCAGCGCATCAAATCCGTGCCTTTATTTTGCATTGTGTACGTCCGGCCAATGAAGGGGGTGAGAATGGTCTCGTCGATCCTGAAATGATTTATATTCAATTGCGGGACGAAAACCCTGAGTATATAGACGCATTAATGCATCCCGAGGCCATGACAATCCCAGCCAATACAGAATCAGGCAAAATTACCCGTAAAGCACAGACAGGGCCGGTCTTTTCACTTGATATTGCAACTAATTGCCTCCATATGCGTTATACAGCGCGCACTCGAAGTATCGAGTGGCGTAATGATACAATGACGAGCCGGGCGGTTGCGTACCTCGCTGAGCTGTTAAGTGATGAAAATCCTTATATTTTCAAATACACGCTGCAGTCAGGACAAGGCTTGATTTGTAATAATGTTTTACACAGCCGAACTGCTTTTTCTGATGAACAGGCAGAAGGTAAGGGGCGATTACTGTATCGTGCCCGTTATTATGAACGTGTTTCGACCGATTTGGCTATTTAGTAAGGGATAAAGGTGCTTATTATGCTCTATTTGAGTGAACTGTTAATGCAAAACCACGATTTACAGAACTTTGACGAGCTTCTTAAGGTGATTGAGAAGACAGCACAAACCAGTGGTGAAATTCATTTTAATATCGATGTGAAACCCAGTTATCCCGATACGCCTAATAATTGGGAAGACCGGCTAGAAGGCGCCTTTGCTGGCATTTATTCGGTAACAATGTAATACAAACTACATTAAGAGTATTAGTTAACACTATGAAATATATAAAATCAGAAGAAGTTAGAGACGCAGACAGCTCTGAAGATGCTCAACAGGCAACCGGGCTGCTCGAAGCGCGTTTGCACGAATTACATCAACAAATAACAGAGCTGCCTGCTGGGTATGACCCAAAGCAAAAAGGCGAATTATTGATTCAAACGTCCGCTATTTTGGTTGATCTAGAACGTGGTGAAGAAGCGTTTGATCAAGCACGTGAGGCATTTGATATTTTTAAGGACGCCGAAGATTGGGAAGCGCTAGCTCAAAGCTGCAACAACATGTTTCTAGCAGACCAACCAGAGTCGTTGCCAGCACTTGGTCAAGGTATTTGGGTCGCAGTAACATTCCCAGAAGTTGATCCGGAACTGACTGTGGCACTTTTACAGCATGTTGTGAACGAAACGCCAGCTGACTCAGATGGCGCAGCACTGGCAGCTGCCGTCGCGCATTATATTGCCGACATCCGCACAGAAGGTAAAAAGAACGAAGATTTAACCTTCTTTACCAATTCATTATTAGGCACGGTGGCCAGACGCCACTCAGAGGTTGAATCACAGGAACAGTTCCAAGCCTGGTTTACACGGATGGAATTAGATGACCCTGAAAAGTTTTTAGGGCGCATGCGCAACGTCATTGACGTGCTTGTGCAAGACGACTGGTGGATCGATCGCGATGCTATTTGGGCAACCTTACCGGTTAATTAATCATGTATTGGCAACAAGACGACGATCAATCACAAAAAGTTTCCGACACGATAGTCGATGTCGTGTATGGGATAGATTGTCGCAGTTTACCTGTTGACCATGCCTACACCTTATCAGAAGCTGTCCTAGAGCACCTTCCGTGGCTTGTTGAAGAGCCTGGTGCAGGCATTCATCCAATCAGTATCCCAGAAGCAGGCAATGGCTGGCATCGCCCCGAAGGTGAGGATGAAATATTACATTTATCAAAACGCACCAAGCTGACTTTACGAATACCACGCTCGCGTTTTGATGATGCCGCTGTACTTTGTGGCAAACAGTTATCAGTTGCCGACAATGACATGAAAATATTAAAAATGCGTGAGCGTTTATTGCAACCGATGGAAACGGTCTTTTCTCGTTACAATATTCTTAAAGAGGGCATGGACGAAACGGACTTCATGAAAGACGTTATGCAGACATTGCAATCAATGGGTATTAACCCGCGAAAGATGCTACCAGGGCGTACACACACATTACGCTCAGACACCGGCATGCTTAATACAATGACGCTCATGATCGCTGATTTATCACACGAAGACTCGCTCAAAATCCAACAGCAGGGTATTGGCGAACACCAGCATATGGGCTGTGGTTTATTTATACCGCAAAAAAGCATTGTAGAAGTTCACGATGCACATGAGTGATTGATAATATAAATTGAGTTTATGTTAGGACTTCATGTACAATTGCGCAAATTTTTTAACTATTGATTTAAAACGAAAAGTAACGAGGAAATTCAACATGGCTTATGAACTTAACGGCAAAACAATTGAAGCAACTGAGGATGGTTACCTGCTTGAAGTAAACGACTGGTCTGAAGAACTGGTTCCTGTTATGGCTAAGGCTGATGGTATTGAATTAACTGACCGTCACATGGATGTTGTTAACTATTTGCGTAATGAACACGTAGGCAATGCTGGCAACGAGCCAAACGAACGCACTATCATGAAAGACATGGGTAAAAAATGGGGCTCAAAAGTAAGCTCTAAAGACATGTTTCTTTTGTTCCCATTCGCACCTTCAAAACAAGGTCGTAAATGGGCTGGTTTACCGAAGAGTACACGTAAAGGTGGTTACTAAAAATCGCCTATTGATTACGTTGTAATCAAGATGTTTTGAAAAGGCTGTCTTCATGACAGCCTTTTCAGTCTTAACGCTAAATAAAATTGGTATCACATGAATGATTCAGTTTACAAGCTGCGCGAACTAAAACCACATACTTTTATCTACGAAGTAGAAAACGCCTTGTCCGATGAGTTGTGTGATGAAATGGTCGCTCGTTTTGAGTCGAACCCTGAACAACATCATGATGGACATATAGGGCAGGGCATCGATGTTGAACAATCCATTAAACAGTCAACTGATTTGCGTATTAGTGGCCGCCCAAACTGGACCGACATTGATAAAAAGTTATTTGAATCGTTAAGCAAAGCATTAAACCAAATTTCTGCAGAATTTCCTTTTTTTGCGGTGAATAAATTTCGTGACATGGGTTACCAATTACAACGCACCAATGAAGGTGAGTTTTACCACTGGCATATTGACGGAGGCCCGGGTGAATTCAGTCAACGACAATTGGTCGCAATTTGGTATTTAAATGACGTAGAAGGCCCTGGCGGCACTACCGACTTTGCATTGCAAGAAATTAGCGTTAAACCACAACGGGGTAAGTTAGTTTTATTTCCACCGTTTTGGACGCATATCCACCGTAATGCAACCTTAGAAAAAGGCGTTAAGTACATTGCAACAACATGGGTTTGTTTTTCATAAACAAACTGCATTGAAAACCCAATGAGCCTAACCTTAATTCTGATTTTAACCTTGGTCTGTGTATTTACTTACGCTGTTGAGATCACCTTTGGTTTAGCTGGCACCATTATCATGTTGTCAATAATGTCTTATTTTATCGATGCTAAAGTGCTGGTGGTTTATTCAATCCTACCGCAAATATTAGTTGCGACCATTGGTTTATACCGTTCGCCTAAAACGGTAAATATTAAAGTATTAGCAAATATGGTCGGTGTGGCCGCGGTTGGATCCGTGTTAGGTTTTTATGTTTTTAACCGAATCCCTGTTGATACATTTAGAATGTTATTAGCCATTGCCATTATCATCTTCGGCTTGTATTTAGTGATTGCGCCAGGTCGATTTAAAATAAGCGGTTTATTAGGCAGTGCGCTAGATTTCGTTGCGGGCATTTCCCAAGCCTTATTTGGTATCAGTGGCCCAATAGCTATGTCACGACTGATTGCAACACACACTGATAAGCTGGTGATTCGAAATTACGCCTTGGCCTTTTTTCTATCACTGAACCTATTCCGCGGAGTAGGCTATGCCATGACTGGCTCGTTTAGCGAGACAATAATTGAAATGATGTTGATTTCAGCACCCATTTTGGTAATAACGCTTTGGTATTCGAATCACTTACACTTCAAAGTGAAAGATACACATTTTAAACGCGTTGTTGCCTGGATTATCCTTTTGGGTGGTGTGTCATTATTTTTTGCCCAAGCGAATTAAAAGCATTTTATGCGTATAATCAACTTAACCGACATTAAAGAAAACAAACTATGACAGATTCTTATATTTTTGCAGCCAAACTCGATGATGTAAAACCGGGAAAAATGTTTCGTGTAGAGCTCGAAGGAAAACTTATCTTGCTCGCTAATGCTAACGGTACTGTGCATGCGTGCGATGAAATGTGTACGCATGAAGATGTCTCGTTGTCATTAGGTGCGTTACAAGGCAATTGTATTAAGTGTTCACTGCACGGCAGCAGGTTTGATTTACTAACAGGTAAACCAATAGATGAGCCTGCTGACGAAGATTTAAGAATTTATCCTGTAAAAATAGAAGGTGATTCAATTCTGGTCGCGGTTTAATCGTATGAAGATTAGCATGCGGGATAATTGTTATTATCGAGATATAACGCAGAGTGCGCAGAGACGCCAAGGACGCAAAGTTTTAAATAATTTATTTTATTTCTTAGCGAACTCTGCGTCTTTGCGCACTCTGCGTTAAAATAGATAAATCAAGATAGGCGAAGATGCCCAAGTTTGCCATGGGGCTTGCTGATTGAGCAACAACAGAACAAACAGTATTAACGGAGAATATTATGAGTAATGCCGAAATCGAAGCGAAAAAATTAATGCATTCGATCATTCAACGTGTCGCAACAGGCCCTGAGCTGAGTAAAGACATCGAGCAAGAAGAAGCACGGGCAGGGATGAAAGCTATCCTGGACGGTTACATTGATCCAGTGCAATCAGCAATCTACCTGATTGGCTTACGCATGAAACGTGAGACCCCTGAGGAAAACAGAGGCATTCTTGAAGGGATCATCGATTGCATGGATCGTGTCACTGCAAACGTCGACGAACTCGTTGATATCGGCGATCCTTACGACGGTTATAATCGCACTTTACCTGCGTCACCTTTTTTACCGGCCGTCATGGCCGCCTGCGGTGTGCCTGCCGTATCACATGGTATGGAAACAGTTAGCCCTAAATTTGGTGTGACACATCGTCAAATTTTACGCACAGCTGGTAAAAATGACTCACTAACACCTCAACAAGCTGCCGAGCAAATTGAAAACAGTGACATTGGTTGGGCCTATGTTGATCAAAGCCAATTCTGTAAAAAATTAAATGACCTAATGGATTTTCGTACACTGGTTGTTAAGCGGCCACCGATCACAACAGTTGAAACGGAAACCATGCCTATAAGAGCGCGTGGCAAAACACACCATGTCTGTGGCTACGTTCACAAACCATACCCACCTATATACGCCATGCTCGCGGCACTATCAGGTTTTGATAGCGCCTTGTTGGTACGAGGTATCGAAGGTGGTGTCATTCCATCATTGCGCCAAACCGGCAAACTATTTAGCTATGAAGGTGAAGTTGTTAAACGTGAAGCTGAGCCAACACCACAAGACTTAGGTTTTAATTATGATCTGCGTGCCGTACCCATACCCGCATCTTGTAAACAAGAAAGCGGTAGCATTGAGGAAGTCACCGGTGACTACAACCGTGATGCATTTACAAAAGCAGCTGTCGAAGCAGGGCTTGCCGCATTAGGTGGTGAAAAAACCATGACCTATGATTCCTTAGTTTATGGAGGCGCTAATATTTTATGGCACCTTGGTAAATATGATGAGCTAACAGATGCAGCCGATGCAGTGCGCGCTGTATTAGATTCAGGCGAAGCCTTAAGAAGGTTTAACGCATCAGTGTAAGACACTGGAGATGAATATGTTATTAGTGATCCCCAACATTTTATCAAAACAAGAACTAGAGCATGTAAGAACAGCGCTAGATAACGCACCGTTCATCGACGGAAAATTATCAGCGGGTAGTGCAGCACAACGTGTCAAAAACAATGAAGAAGTTGATGTGCGCTCACAAGACGTACAACAGCTGAATAACTTGGTCATGTCACGTCTTGTTGAAAATCCAATCTACCGTGCAGCCGCGTTGCCAATGAAAGTTGCAGCACCGTATTATGCACGCTACAGCAAGGGCATGTCTTATGGCGATCACGTCGATGATCCAATTATGCATGCCGACACACCGTATCGTTCAGATATATCTATCTCGGTATTTTTAAATGATAAATCAGAGTACGAAGGCGGCGAATTAGTCATTAATACGCAATACGGGGAACACGCTGTAAAACTTTCCGCCGGTGATGCGGTGATGTACCCATCGTCAAGTGTGCACCACATTAATGAAGTCACCAGTGGCACGCGCTTAGTTGCCGTCACATGGTTACAAAGTCTCGTGCGTGAACCGGCTAAGCGTGAATTACTTTACGACATGTATCAGGTGAAAGAGCAGTTATTGCAAAGTGCCCCTGATGATGAGAACACCAAGCGGCTTGATAGAAGTTATGTGAATTTAATTCGTATGTGGGGGGATGTGTAGGTTTTTGTGCTTGCTAATGTATTTAAAACATTCTCCTGTTGCTAAGAACTCGCATTGCTCGTTCAAAATGCGTCAGGAGAATGATTCAAATACATTGCTTTAAGTATTGCTACTCCATCTGTTCTGATTTTTTATACCATTCTTGGGCTTTGTCAGCGTCTTTTTCAACGCCCTGGCCTTGTTCATACATAAAACCTAAGGTCATCGCCGCACCTGCCATGCCTTGGTTAGCGGCTTTCTCAAACCACATCGCGGCTTTCACTTCATCTTTATCAACGCACTCACCCGTCATGTACATAAAACCCAGTCCATGCTGTGCATAGGCATAGCCTTGTTCAGCGGAAGCACGCATCCATTTCAAGGCGGTTGCATCATCTTTTACCAGACCTAAACCATTTTGATACATGATTGCCATACGGTGTTGTGCTTCAGCGTGACCATCTTGAGCAAAAGGGGATAAAAATTGTTTCGCCTTACTAAATTCTTTTGCCTCAAAGGCAGCCATGCCACTGGTTAAGTCCATATCTAAACCGCTTTCATTAGCCATAATATTCTCCGCATATTCATTAAAAACTTGGACGCTATTTTGACAGAGCAGCGGACAGACAGCCAGTACTAAACGCGATATTTCCATATGCTTAGCAGGTCTATAGGGATGAACAAGGGATTATTTTTGGTATACTCCCGTTTCGATTTAGAATGACGAATAATTCCGGAGTAATAAATGATCTTAACTGCATATATAAATGACATCGCCTATAACTTTGATGTCCCGCAGGAAATGTTAGATGAAGGCGAGTCTTTTTTTAGTAAACTAGATGCAGACATGGATGGCGGCTACCAAATGAGTCGCGAGTTTGTAGATAATCCAGGCCGCAAAGAACGCTGTCAAATTGTTGCTGATCGCATTCTGGATGCATTGAGCAGTAAAAATGTAACCCTTACACTATTACTGTGTGCGTACCTCATTGATCGGATGCCAGGCGTCACCGTTGCCTACATTGATACCGAAGGTGAAATATTCAATACACGTTTTGGTAACGCTGATGAACACGAGCCTAAGCCACCCCTAACAGACGAAGAAGCGCGTGCTAAAGCAAATGACAGCCTGAGTGAAATTTATAAAGTAGGGCGCGTACACAAATTTTCAGTGCGTGATCCAATCACGGGTAAATGGGAAGAATCACCGTCAGTCAAAACCGAAGAAGAAGCTAAGATGTTACGCGCAGCTGCCTTTGACAAACTTTACCGCGAATCAAAAGGCCGCGTTATTTCACTTGATCTCGCATAATCTAAGTTGAGAAAATAATATGGCAATACGGATGAAAACTAAATGGCATCGTTCAAAACGAAGCCAACGTAATATGGAAGGTTCTCGTAAAGAACGTACCATGACCGATCTTGCCGGTATAATTGCTTTCAATATCTGGAAGCTAACTCGCGAAATTTACACTAACATGGAGAAAGATGGTTTTCTTTTCGGTGAAGATAAACAAGTTATAAATATGTTCATTGAAATTATCGCGTTTATGATTCAAGTCGGCGATCGAACAGTTTATGGCAAACTGACTGAAGAAGAACGCCAAGAATTTGTTTCCGCAATGGCGCTTGATCTTGCCGATATGCTTGAAACCAATCAGCGTGAGTTACTCGGTGAAGGCGACTATCGCGGCGCTATTATAGAAAAACTCAATGCGCGCTTTGGCGACTATTCAGAATGCCCCTACGACGATGATGGCCCCAGTTATGAGTTCAGACGTTTACTGGCACTCAGTATTTCACAAGTAATGGCTGAAACAGATAATAAATGGGTACTTGAGCAGATCATGGATATAGAAGTCCCCAAGGCACTAAAGACCCTACAGCGTATGCTTAAAGATGTTTTAGGACTAAATAAACGAAAATAATCTGCTGTGGTTTAAACCATTTTAGCCAAAACGATTACAAATAAAGCAACTAGTGCAATTGGAATAACAAAAGACATCCAATCACTGCTGGTGCCTTTAGGGCTATTTTTCATTGCATGTTTTAATCTTGGAAAAACAAATACCATCATCATGATAATGGCGGCGGCCGAAGCAATTTTTAACCAATCCATAGAATCTCCCCTATACAAATAAAACCCCGGCAAGCCGGGGTTTTATACTGATTGCTAATGAATAATATTAATCGTTAGCAAAGCCCAGAATATTGAGTAAATGAATAAAGATATTATAAATACTCAAATACAGTGACGCAGTTGCCATCAAGTAGTTAGTTTCACCACCGTTAATGATTCGGCTTGTATCAAACAAGATAAAGCCACTCATGAGCATAATAACAACGGCAGAGATAGCCAATGATAATGCAGGTATTTCCAAGAAGATGTTGGCGAGGATAGCGGCAAGAATAACGAACATACCAACCATTAAGAACCCACCAAGAAAACTAAAGTCCTTGCGTGTTGTTAAAGCATAACCAGACAGTGCTAAAAAGATAATGCCTGTGCCACCCAGTGCAGTGCCAACTAGTTGACTACCATTATTCATTGCAAGGTACTGGTTCAACATAGGCCCAAGACCTAGTCCTAATAAACCAGTAAAAGCAAAGATGACAAAAATCCCTGAGCCAGAATTAGCCGTGCGCGGTAATACAAAGAAAATCAGGCCGAGCGCACCAAAAAAACAAACCATACTGACCGTCGAACTCAGGTTCATTGACACAGAAACAGCGGCCATTAACGCACTAAAAACTAACGTCATGGACAGCAGGGTGTATGTATTACGAATAACCTTATTGGTTGCGAGTGCTGACTCGCCACTACGGGTTACTGCAGGTTCATTTGTAAACATGGTATTACCTCATATCTTAATAAGTAGATTGTTTTGTACTACATTAGTATGACCATTATCAGTCATAATTTATCCCAGCATACCGTCGAAACTAAAAAAAACAAGCATTGTGTGCTTATCTGCACACGGATGGCTAACTACTTTATAAATATGGGCATAATCATTTAAAACAAGACTATACATACTGCCTTTGTCGTGTAAAATAGCCGCCACTTTGGAGAGGTGACTGAGCTGGCCGAAAGTACCGGTCTTGAAAACCGGCGAAGGTTTATCCCTTCCGTGGGTTCGAATCCCACCCTCTCCGCCAAATAAAGCTAAAGCCGCCCTATGGGCGGCTTTTTTGTATATTGGATTACACAAAAACCTCCCCCAATGTAAGAGATTTCTTACAATTACCGCTAAGTTCATCTAAACTATCGATATAATGTGTAAGTCAATAAAAATACGCTAGAAAGAATTTCTAAGGAGAGGATAAATGGCGACAAAAGTGCTTATTGTCGACGACCATGAGCTTGTAAGGACGGGAATTCGTCGATTATTAGACGATTTTGATGACATTGATGTCCTGGGCGAAGCAGATAGCGGCGAGCTTGCGATTAAAATGGTACGCGAATTGCGACCACAAGTGGTGTTAATGGACGTCAACATGCCCGGTATAGGTGGGCTAGAAGCAACGCGTAAACTCATTCAAATTGCTCCAGAAACAAAAGTCATCGTCGTCACCATCCACCTTGATGAACCATTCCCAACTCGGTTACTTGAAGCGGGTGCATCCGGTTACCTCACAAAGGGCTGTGCTGTCACTGAAATTGTCGAAGCAATCCGCCAAGTTAGTCGAGGCAAGCGCTTTATCGGCAGTGATGTCGCGCAGCAATTGGCGCTCACTATGTTGCCAGGGAATGACAAGTCGCCGTTCGATGCGCTGTCACAACGAGAATTACAAGTCATGCTGATGGTGACTCAAGGGCAGAAGATACAAGAAATTGCAGATAAACTTTGCCTATCACCAAAAACTGTTAGCACTTACCGTTACCGTTTATTTGAAAAACTGGATGTTAAAAGTGATGTGGAATTAACACATCTTGCAATGCGACACGGTATGATTGACGATAATACTAGTTTTACGAATTAAGCATCATCACAAGGAATAGCCGGAGAGGCTCGTATGAACGCACCAAGGACTCGCGCACCAGAATTACCAGACAACCTAGAATGGTTTAATACAAACGGCGAGCAGCTTAAGCTCGCCGACTTACGTGGCAAGATTGTATTACTCGATTTCTGGACTTATTGTTGTATTAATTGCCAACACGTTATACCCGAGCTTGCCGAATTGGGTCGCCGTTACCCTGACAACCTTGTCGTCATTGGCATTCACACACCTAAATTTCCTAATGAACGCATTGGCGACAATGTTCAAAAAGCCATTAACCGTCATTACATCCGTCATCCCGTTGCCCACGATCCATCTTTTTCAATATGGAAGCAATACGCAATAAAAGCGTGGCCGTCGATCATCTACATCGATCCAGAAGGGTACATTGTTGGCGTACTGCGCGGTGATGGTAAAGCTAAACA
>Ga0316205_10001205_pt1 | contig 35316 bp, 34 predicted proteins | sample 3monthpyrite_MG_FD_204941 | JGI IMG/M metagenome (GOLD analysis project Ga0316205, IMG submission 204941) | Microbial mat bacterial communities from mineral coupon in-situ incubated in ocean water Damariscotta River, Maine, United States -... | ecosystem: Environmental > Aquatic > Marine >...
TCGCGCAGGAAAACGCACGCGACCGCAGCCAGCATCCATTTGTGCGCCGATCCTTTACCGGCACACCGCAGCGCACTGATGGCGCAATGGTGCGGTTCGCAGATGGCAGTTATGCGGTGATCGATAACACTGCGATCAATCCACCAGGTACGGTGCGCGCCCTGTTCCAAGATGGTCTGAAAAAACGCTGGTATCATCTGATAAAAACCAAGCGCAAGGCATGGCACGGCACCCCGAAAAAGACGGCGTTCACACAGTTCGATACGCAATATATCGGTACAGGCGAAGGCGTTCAGGCGTTTGGCTGGGGTCTGTACTATGCTGATGGTCGTCACACATCTGAATATTATCGAAAGGGTGATCAACGCATTGAAGATCGTGACTATAAAGATCATGAACTTCAATGGACGTTCCTGAACGACAGAAACCGCACCCGCAACTGGAAAGATCGCGCCTTCATCCTGAAAACAATCGTTGGCAATGCTGTCCGCGAAGAAACGCATCGAAATCTGACATCGCAATCACTGCGCAAAGCGGCATCAATCCTGATCAGTGATCGCACAGGCAAGCCAGCGACAGAGGCCGCTATCGATGCCCTGATCAAGCGCGAAACCAACACAGTGATCCGCGCAGACCATGCGATGCCGCGATCCAGCACGAAAGAAGATCAATATGCTGTATTGCGGCGGCTGGCCCATGAAGCGCGCGATGCCCTGATCCACGAAAGAAAAACAAACGATCTGCGCCGCAACCGGATGCGCGCGGCCAACAACGCCCTGCGCGATGCCCTGACGGTGGGCGATCCTGCTGTGGTTCGCCGCGCGATGCGCCGGGTGATCAGGATCGACGGGCAAGAAAACGCTGCGCTGTTTTCGGCGCTCTATGTGCATCTGCCGACAAAGGCCGAAAAGGGCCGTCTGTATCGCGTGGACCTGCAGAATGGTCCGTGGCTGGTCTGGGATGATCGCGTTGACAGTTATTCGATGGCCGCTGTCAAAGAGGCCATGAAGAAAGCTGGGCGGCTGGCGACGGACAACCAGCGCCAAGCATGGGATTGGCTCGAACGCCAGTCTGGCGGTGCCAATGGCAGCGCCCTGTATCACACACTGCAGATGATCAATGGATCAGATCGCGCTGCATCACTGTTCTTGGCGGGCATGGGCTATCGCGGGATAAAGTTCGCAGATGGCAACACGCGGGATCGCAAACTTCGCCGCACTTGGAACTATGTGGTGTTCTCCGGTGAAGATGTCACGATCCGCGAAGTTCACCAGCAGCGCCGGGGATCGCTCACAATCCCGGTTGAAGGCGTCCTGTCTGCCAACAGCGTTGTGATGCGACTGGGCAAGGCGGCTGATAAATCAACCGTGATCCATGAGTTCGGCCACATCTTTCTGGAACTGGAACGCGAACTGTCCAAGGAAAGCCCTGCGGTCGCGCAGCGCTATGCGCAGACAGCCGCATATCTGGGTTTCGATCCTGCCGGGACTATTCCAACAGACGCGCACGAGGCGTTCGCGGAAAGTTTCGAAACGTGGACCGCGACGGGAAAAGCGCCAACACCAGGATTGGCCAAAGCGTTCCAAGCCTTCGCCAACTGGATGCGCGAAGTCTATCAGTCGCTGCGCAAAATGACGCGCCTGACACCCGAACTGCAGGCGACATTCGAAAGCATGTTTGGGGCGCAAAATGCGGCCGCAGAAGAAAAGGCCGGCACTGGCGTTTTCCCGTCATCATCTGGTGATCGCGGATCACGAAACCGCGATGTCGTGCAGCAGAAGCCGATCCTGAAAGACGAACGGGTTTCACGCATACGCGACATCGAACGGCGGCTGGCCAAACTGTTTGGTGTCACCGAGCGCGAACGCCGCATGACATCGAAACGCTATCTGGGTGTTTACTATCCGAAAACAGGCGTCATTCGCCGCAATAAGGGCGTGATCGAAGAACTGGAAACACTGGCGCATGAAATCGGCCACGCATGGCAGTTCAGGCACGATGCCGCCTATCAGAACTGGGTGGGTGCAGATGGCGCGCTGGTCAAAACATGGGCCTATCCCGGCGCTCGCAAAGGCAGCGAAGAAATCGAGGGTTTCGCAGAGTTTTTCCGCTGGTTCATGACGAACCCGAACTATGCGCTGGGCGAAAGCCGGGAAAAGTTCGCACAGCTTGAACGCGCGCTGGAAGCCACGATGGGCAAGAACATCATGGCGGAAGTCGAAGCGATCCGCGCTGAATATGAACTATGGCTGACAGCGCCAGATTACGATGTCGCCAGTACGCGCGTCGTGAAAACGCTGCGCAACCCTATCGAACAGATCAGCGAAGATGTCCGCAGATCAGGCGCTGTTGGCGTCGTGTCCCAGATGGCCAATGATACCTATCGCGTGATCATCGATCAGCAGAACCCGCTGGGGCAGCTTACAGACGCATTGCAGCGCGCCATCGAACAGAACACGAAGGAACAGACGGGTGTGAACAAGCCCGCTGAAATCCGGCCATCTGAAAACCCCTACATCTTGTCACGGCTGGCACTTGATAGCGGCGCGGCTGGCCAGATGGATATTGTTCACGGCGTTTCTGAATATCGCGGCACAGACGGCACTGGTCCGTCACTGGCTGATGCGGTCGAAGTCGCGCTGGGCAAGAACATCATGCAAAGCTGGAACGATGCCGATCTGCAGGACTTCGGTGTTTATCTTGTCAGTCGCCGGATGGAGGAAGAATGGCAGCGCTTCAAAGATGGCAAAATCCCGAACCGGCCTGATCAGCTTTCACTGCCCGCGCATGAAAAGATCATCGCTGATCTGGAACAGTCTGAACGCGGTGCGCGATACCGCGAAGCCGCGCAAATGATCTATGAGTGGAACAACAACCTGCTGAAAAAATCCTATGATGCGGGTCTGATCACGAAAGACACATATCAGTATCTGCTGGCCGAACGCACCGCCTACGTCCCAGTGATGCGCGAACGGTCTGATGAAAACGTGCTGCAGACTGTGAACGGCGCAGCCACGCCATCGCGGCGCAACAAAATGAAACTGATCACCCGCTTTCAGGGAAGCAATCGCGCGATCATCAATCCCCTCGAAAGCATGATGGCCCGCGCCTATCATGTGAATGCAATCATTGCCCGCAATGACGCGATCAATGCCGCGTGGCGGCTGGCCACGCGCGCCGGAAAGCGCGGCGGTGCCTTCATCGAACGGGTGCCACCCAAGACGCTGACAGCCGACACAGTGCCGTTCGAAAAGTTCAAGGAAGGTTTCAAGTCAGAGAACGGCATCGATCTGGATCATCTGTTCAACGATGATGTGAACATCGAGGACTTGAACGAACTGAATGCGCTGCTGTTCAAATGGGTGGAAAGCCCTGAAGGCAATGAGCCGATCCTGTATGCATGGCGCAATGGCGAGCGCCACATGCTGCGCCTGCCTGATGCAGAGTTCGGCAAAACCGTGTTCGAGGCGTTCGCCGCCATCGGCACGGACCAAAGCAACGCCATCGAAAACCTTCTGTCTTTCCCCACAGCCGTCCAGCGTTTGAGCATCACAACAGAATGGGCATTCCTGATGGCGAACTTTGTGCGCGATCAGTTCACAAGCTGGATATTGACAGAGGACGCCACGCCAATCGTCACCAGTGTTGGCGGCATGGTGTCCGAGATACGACAGGACGAATGGTCAAAGCGCTACAATCGCGCTGGGGGGCTGATGGGCGGTGCCAATGTCGGTGCGCTGCGCAAAGGCCAGATTGCCCGCGACATGAAGTCAATGCGCAAGAAGGGCTGGTTCATCCGGCGCTTCAAAAGCTGGACCGGCGTGATGCAACTGTCTGAACTATCCGAGACTGGCACGCGGCTGGGTCTGTTCAGAAACGCCTTCAAGCGCCTGAAGCGCGACGGCATGTCAGACCATGACGCGATGGTGCAGGCCGCATTCCAAGCCCGCGATTATATCGATTTTGGCCGCTATGGCTCGCGCATGAACTTCGCGCGTCGTCTGATCACATTCCTGAATGCGATGCTGCAGGGTACTGACAAGGCGGTGCGGGTGGTGTTCGCCAACAAGGCAGTTCGCCGCACGCTGCGCGAAGCCATGACTGGCGAGAAAACGCAATACACAGTCGAGGAAGCACGCCAACGGCGGGTGGGCATCAAGGCATTTATGAAACTGATGTCCACCGGGTTCATCGGATACCTGGTGCATCTGCTTTACTCGGATGAACCGGAATATCAGGAGTTCAGCGCATACCTTCGCGCGACACACTGGATGGTGCGGATCAATGGCCAGTGGGTCAGCGTTCCCAAGCCGTTTGAACTGGGCATGATTTCCAACATTGTCGAACGCGCAATGGAAGCGCGCGACTTTGATGATCCGACTGCTTGGAACCGGCTTCTGACAGATGCGCGCTACACGATGCTGCCACCTAATCAGGCACCGATCATCACAGTGCCAATGGAGTTGTGGGCTAATCGCCGCTCGTTCGACGATGCCCCGATAGTTTCCCCGTCACTGGAAAGACTGCCGCCCCAGATGCAGCACGATGCATTCACGTCGCGCCTCGGTCTGGGTGTGTCCTACGCCCTGTCACCGATCAGCCGCATGTTCGGCGGCGAAGGTGTGTCACCTGAAAAAGTCGATCACGCGCTGGCAGGGTTTGGCGGATCATGGATGCGCAATGCGCAGGGCTTGTCCAACATCATCTGGGGCGATGCATCAGCCAACACGCTGGCTGACACACCAGTTCTGCGCAGGTTCTTCCGCGACAGTTCGCGCGGATCGCGGGTGCGCGGCGATTTCTATGATTATGCAAGCGAACTGCGTGGCCGGTTTGAAAACGCGCGGGCGGGTTATCGTGAACAGGTTCGCCGCAATGACATCGAACGGGCTGTGCAACATCTTCAACAGTTAGATCCAATAGAACGCGATTATGCGCTGCTGTTCACAAATGGAGAAACCGCAGACCGGCGATTGCACCCGCTGGATCGATCCCGGCGCGCGATGGCCGCGAACCGGGGGCTGCAGGACCAGCTTCGTCGCAGGGCGGTGCGCAGGCTTCGCACAGAAACCCTGATCGCCAGCGATCTGACACAGCGCCAGCGCGGCGATCTGATTGGCCTGTTGAACAACCTGTCCAGCTATGAAGCGCGCTGGGCGCTGACAACAATCGGCGTGGGTGGGTACAATGACAGCCAACCGCAATATGACCGCACGGCGATCCTGCAGCAGATCAGGGATATTTCGCCCGCAATCTATACCGAACTGGCGCGGCGCTATCGCATTAACCGGGTTACGAGCGAAGAAGCATCAAATACCTGGTGGATGCGCCGACAACCATTGATCCAGTCCGACATCGAAGAACGGATTTATCAAATAGAGGCACAACGCACGCGGCAAAACATGATACCCCGCGAACCAAACTAGGAGAACGAACATGGCGTGGAGTGGTGGAACATTCACACTGAACCAAGACTTCCCAGCAGACCGCGATGCGGGTGCGCCTGATCACTTCATCGATGCCGACAAGGTGGATGATGAACTTCAGAACATCAAATCAGGTCTGGAAGCCTGCCTGCACCGGGGCGGCAACAATGGCATGACCGGCGCGCTTGATCTGGACGGGAATGATCTGGTTCTTGACGCAGACGGCGATAGCATCCTGCACGCCACCGCAGATGATCAGATCGATCTGGACATAGGCGGCACGAACCTGTTGCGCGCGACAGCCGCCCTGCTGGCTCTGACAGGGGCCATGACGATTTCTGGCGCCCTATCTGTGTCTGGTGCGCTGACCGCTGGGGCCAATCTTGATCTGAACGGTTCTGATCTGGTGATCGATGCAGATGGCGATAGCATCCTGCACGCCACCGCAGATGATCAGATCGATCTGGACGTGGGCGGTTCGAATGTCTGGCGAACGACAACAACCGGCTTCGCAGTCACCGGCACGATCAGCGCAACTGGGAACATTTCCACATCAGGCGGCACGATTGGCGGTCTGACATCGGCTGAACTGGGCGAACTGGCCAACATCGACAGCGTAACAATCACGAACGCGCAATGGGGCTATGTCGGTGCCACGTCCAGTTTCGGCGGGTCTGTCATGGCCGCGTCTGAAATCACAGAAGCGATGCTGTCCAGCGCCCTGCAGACGAAAGTGAACAATGCAGCCGCGTCCAAACTGGACGCGACCAGCGCGCCAGATGCCAATGACGATGACAGCAATACTGGCGGCAACGGCACGTTTGCAGAAGGATCGCTGTGGATCGATCAAACTGGCAATGAAGCCTATCGGTGTGTGGATGCATCGACCGGCGCGGCGATCTGGATCAACACGACGCTGACGACTGACGAACTGGGAACCATTGCCACCCAGAACGCCAATGCAGTGACGATCACAGGCGGATCGATCAGCGGCATCACTGATCTGGCTGTTGCAGATGGCGGCACCGGGGCCGGGACCGCAGCGGGTGCCAGAACGAACTTGGGCCTTGGCACTATCGCCACACAGGCCGCAAGTTCGGTCGCTATTACAGGCGGCGCGATTGACGGCACAGCGATTGGCGGTTCCACCCCAGCAGCGGGCGCGTTTACCACGCTGGCGGCTTCGGGTGATGTGGCGTTCGATACGACTGGTTTTTTCTTCGACCAGTCAGCGGGGCGTGTTGGTATTGGGACTGCTGCACCAGCTGGACCGCTCCACACTGTCTTGGGAACACATGCTGTCGGCACTTGGGACGGCAATGCCGCCGTTTTTGGTGTGGCTGGGGCGTCTGGCTCTGCCTTTGGTATCGCACATGACGCGACAAATGGTTCGCGCCTGATCTCCTTGGAACCCGGTACATCTTGGCGCAAAATGACGTTTATCGCGTCCGATTTTGGCTTCTCCATCAACAATGCCACGGATGCAGTTACTATCACCCCCGGTGGTGATGTCGGCATTGGCAACACTTCCCCCGCCGCCCCGCTGGAAGTTACCGGCGCGATCCTGTCGGGTCAGGCAACCGTCGACCATGAAGGCGCTTTACAGGTTGGGATCGGCTCTGGTGCTGCGGCTTCATCCACATCGGGATCAACGGACAGCACACAGGCCGCGGTTTTTTACGCCACCAATGTCGGCGCGGCTGGCTATGGTGTTCATGTCGGCGTGGGCAATGGCGGCGTCGGCTGGATACAAAACCGAGCCGTTGACGATTTTTCCGCTCTTGCCAACCTCATTTTGCAACCGAACGGCGGCGATCTGGATATTGGCGGCAGCGGTCTATATTGGGACGCTAGTGCATCTAGTGTCGGTATTGGCACCGCTAGCCCCTCGCGCACCTTTCACGTTGCCGCCAGTGGTGGCCCTGTCGCGCTTTTCGAGGGTGATGGTTCAAACATCGCAGACATTACCATTCAGTCCGACCTAACAGGCGGCAACTATGGCTCTGCGATTAACTTCACAGCGGTTGCAGGGGCGACACAATCTGCCCGGATTATATCAATCGCGTCGGGCGGACTTCGCATGGGGTCAGGGTCAAACGATCATCTGACTATTACGGCGGCGGGCAATGTCGGTGTTGGCGTCACTAATCCCGGCAACCTTCTCACCATTGGGGGCGTTGCCACGCCTGTCATCCAGATTGCACCAAGCGGGGCGGCAGGAAGCGGGATGCAGATTTATGGGTCCGGCGCTACAATGTATATCAACAACACTGAAAACGGGCCGCTTGCTTTTTATGTCAATGGCTCGTCCCGGCTGGTTATCGCAGCAAATGGTGAGATTACCGCAAACCTGCCCACATCAGCCGGAACAGCCGGAACACTTTGGAATGACAGCGGGACCGTCAAAGTCGCATAACAAGGAGGCCAATCATGGCTATTGACTACACATGGACTTTCAACCCTCTTGAGTTTGAGGACAACGGCGACCTGCCGAAAAGCGTGAGCGTTGTTCACTGGCAATGCTCCGGCACTGACGGGACGCACAGCGCGCGATCTATCGGCACTGAAGCGATGTCTGATCCTGATCCAGACAGTTTCACCGCGTGGGATGACCTCACACCAGAAATCGTCAAAGGCTGGCTTCCTCCCGCAGTGATCAGCGCAGCAGAAGCCAATATCGCGGCCAGTATCGCGCGCATGGTTGAAGAAGCTGCGGCCAACAAAGGCACTGGGGTGCCTTGGGATTAAAGCAGGGGTGTTCATTCATGCACCCGCCTGATCGATTTTGTGGAAAGTGTTTATAACCCAGCGCGGTTTTGAACACTTTCTGCACAGGCTCTAACCGCATCAGCAAAAGGAATGGCTCTATTTGTCCAAGTTTTCCACGGCACCACAACAATCTCAAAACTTAAAAAAAGATTATTGGGACTGTGGACATGTGGATAAGTAGAACCGGAAAAGGGAAAAACATCATGGCAGTTCGCACGACAGAAACGCACATCGAAGCAGATCACTACACCGACATCGATGCATCCGACCGGGTTCTGTGGCCGTGGAAGAACTTCCCCCCTCATGAAATGCAATGCAGGCACTGCGGCGCGGTAAAAGTTCGCAAGTCAGCGATGGATCGTCTGACGCTGCTGCGATCCCATGCTGGCGATCTGCCAATGCATGTGAACAGCGCCTATCGATGCCCTGCCTATAACCAACAGATCAGTTCGACCGGACCAACAGGCCCGCACACACTGGGCGGATCATTTGATCTGCAGGTGCATCGCGGTCGCGCGTGGACCGTCATGCGTGCGGCCATGAATGTCGGCTTTTCTGGGATTGGCGTGGCGCAGAAAGGTGCCACCAGGTCACGCTTCCTGCACGTCGATGATGAAGAACATGATCCAGACAATCGGATGATCCGCCCGACAGTGTGGAGTTACTAGCGCATGGCCGATTTGATCAGCATCGTCGCCAGTCTGGAAGGGTTCGGCATTGCCGGTCTGCTTCTGGTCGCGTGCGCGCTGCTGATCAGGGCATGGCACAATGAGCGCGCGGAAACCCAGCGCGAGCGAGAACGCACGATTGAACTGTATCAGGTGATGGCCGACGACGCGCGCACGAACGGGGCGCAGATGGCCGAAATGGCGCAGCAGTTAAACCGTGCGATCGATTACATCTCAACAGCGCCAAGGGGGGCAAAATGAGCGGTCGCCAAAGAGTGCAGGCCACAGCCAATGAACCAAGTGAGCCAACCGCGAAAACGGCGCTGGAACGAATGCGCTACGAACGGTCTGTATTGGCGGCAAACACTGCGCGCCTGTCAGAAGAACTGGATAAACTGATACACGGATCGAAAGACAATGTTCCTGCTAAGTCTTGAAGCACTATCGATGGCGCTGGGCGTCGTTGCGATAGGTTTTTCAATCTGGGTGATCCGGCACTTTCTTGGAACAGTCGGCTGGCTTCGCTGGACTGAACACCGGCACTGGCAACCGCGCGACTGGATCGCGGTGGGCATCGTTACGGGTTTTGCGGGCGAAGTTCTGGATGGCGTTTACTGGTCAACGGCATGGGCGGCGCATTATTTTGATCTTCCAGTTTCTTCATCGCTGATGAACTGGGGCGTTGTGGCCAATATTCCATTCCGGCACGTTCTGGTGATCGCGGCGGCATACTGTCACATTCGCGCGGCTGGTTCGCTGTCTGGCGCGAAGTTCAGCGAACGCATCAACCAGATCGCACTGGTGGCTTTGAGTTTTGGCGGCTTGCTCACGGCTTTGTTGGTCTTTGCCGCGCTATAGGAAGGAAGCACACCATGATTTCATCGATTGCTTTAACACTGGCCAGCCGGTTCGCACCCGGTATCGTGCGCCGCCTCGCTGGGGATGGCGCAGGCGACATCGCAGAACGCTTGCTGGGCATCGCTCGAACTGTCACCGGGGCGGAAAGCCCTGAACAGGCTGTTGAACGCCTGATGGCCAATGACGAAATGCGCCATGAGTTTGAACTTCAGGCGGCATCGCTAGATGTCGAACTGGAACAAGCCTATTTGGCAGATCGCCAGAATGCGCGATCCCGCGAACTTGAAATGGCCAGACTGGGCAAGGGCGATCTGATGATGGACATCATCGGCGTCGTCACGGTGCTGGGCTTCATTGCAACGGTGCTGGCGGCGTTCTTTGTCCCGGACATGACATCATCCCAGCAAAATCTGATCTTCGCACTGGCGGGCATCCTAGGCGCTGGGTTCACCGGCATCATCGGATACTATTACGGTTCATCACGCGGTTCCGCGATGAAGAATGATCTGCTGCGCAGTCAGGCACCGCCTGCCCCAGCGCGGCGCGAACGACAGGACGATGGCGATGCCCGTTCACGACAGCCCGCGTAAAACGCCAATGACACCGCAGCAGAAGGTGATCGCTGCTGCTGCGGTCGCCAGCGCGCTGGGTGTTCTGGCCAGTGCCGTGAACTTTGGATACATCGCGCTGCATGACCGCGAACATCGCGTGATGACACTGAACGAACTGTGCGGTGCAGAACTGTCTGGCGATCCTGAAAAGGATGATCCATTGATTACGGCGCGCAATGCGATGGGGGGGTGTCGATAGAATAAACCCGCCGCGCTGGTGTTAGGGCGCGACGGGTTCAGGGGGGGACCGTGAGGGTCGGATGTTGCTGGCTGGGGAGACAACAACCCGATTTTTCTGGGCCGGTTTTTCAGAAAAGTCAAATGTGGTTGCACCCTCTGGGCGAAAGGCGCTAGAACTGTCATGGGCGAAACAGTGAAAACATTCAGGCAGTGGCTTTCAGAAAACGACATATCCCAGAACAAGGCATCGAAGCGCTTAGGCGTTTCGCAGCAGTGGGTTTGCATGTTGTGCGATCCTGCCGATCCATCCCGTCCCAGTGTCCAGTTGCTGATGGAAATCGAGGAATGGACAGACGGCGCTGTTTCGCTCGCCAGTTGGCGAGACAAAGGAGCATTGCCGCATGAAAGTCTGGAAACTGATCCGTGACTGGTGGGCGAAAACGCATTCACCAGGTCAAAACATACTGCACGAGCGACAGCACAAAGCAGCCCGCCGCGCACAGATTGGCGACGATCTGAAAAACCTGTCTGCGCAGTTGCGCAAAAGCCGACAGTTAGAACACGACTATGCCCACGGACGCGCTGCGCGCCGGGGCAATCAGTCATGGGAGAATGCGACTACAGCAGTCGCACAGGCAGACCGTTTCCGGTCTGCGCAACATCTTGCGAAACGCAAGAAACAACCGAAAGGGAAACCCGCATGAAAATGAACTTTGCAAGGAAACTGTTCACAGAAGATCGTGAACCAATGCGCGAGAGGGTGAAGCCAGATGGATCACCAGACCCGTCTAGCGACGTTCTCACGCTGCGCAAGGCGGTGGGCATCATTGGGCGGCGCTCGCACCCAGATGCCGATAAGACCGACACACAGGACAAGTCAGATTTACGGTTCCATCTGGTTCTGAAAATCAACCCGCACCCGGTCGGCGTCGACGTGTTTGATGTCACCGTGGAAGAATGCGCGGCCATCAAGGAGCGCGCCCATTATTTCTTCGACGCATGGGTGTCTGGGCAGGTTCGTCAAATGCTGGATGATCCAGAATGGACACTGGACCCAGCGCCAAAGAAAGCCACCACGTCCGAAAAATAGAACCGGGCGAAACACACGGCCATTCAGGAGGGCCAATCTATGAGCAATATTAAAACCGCCGAAAAAGTCGCGGCTGACATTCAGTCGATGATCACACTGCTGAAAGACAGCAGCGAAATCGAAGGACTGCCAACCTTGTCAGACGACGATCTGAACCGGCTGGCCACGGACCCGATCACAGCCGCCCTGCAGTTCAAGGCGTCCAGATTGAAGTTCATCAAGGAGATAATCGACCAGCAGGCGGCACATGGAACATCTGTTGTCATCATGGGCTTTATCCCAGCAGTCGAAGGCGAACATCACGCGACGACATGCATCACGCCGGGATTGGCGTCAGAAGTGCTGGCGCGCGGTCTGTTTGAACTTGTCCACGGCAATGCATCACTTAGCGCGGAGTTCAGCGCGCTGGCGATTGAAGCTGCCACGAATATGATGGGGAAGGGCAAGTGATGGGACAGCCAAGCTACAAGCGCGTTGAAAAACCAGAACCAGACCCGCGCCAGATCGAAATGTTCGAGGGACCGGCAACGGTCGCAGAAACCCCGGCATGGTGCAGGTCGCAGGCGTTCAAGGACGCACTGAAAAAGATGCCCGCCACCCAGCGCGACATCTGGGAAGCCATCGCCAGATCAGAAGCCAGCTTCCCCGGTCGCGGCATGACCTGTGAAGAACTGGTCTGGGCGGTCTGTGAAATCCGCCAGTTGCCGGAAGGCACAGGGCCGGGGCTTCTCACGATCCGCCCGAATGTCACCCGCATGAAGCAGGCCGGTCTGATCGAACCCGTCAAACGCCGCGGTAAAACAGAAAGCGGGAAAGCCTGCACGGCCTACGCGCTTGTTGACCCGGCGAAGAAGAAGGAAGCACGCCATGACTAAACACCGCCACATGAAAACCTACCGAGGGCCGGAAGGCGAGGACTTGCGTGTTGCAGAACGCATCAGGATCGCCCGCAATCACGCCGGGGTGTCGCAGGAAAAAATAGGCAGGGCGCTGGGGATCAGCTTCCAGCAGGTCCAGAAGTACGAGAGCGGCAAGAACCGGATCACCGTGGGCAAGCTGTCGCGCTGGTCCATCGCGGTTGGCGTTCCATTAACCGTTCTGCTTGATGGTCTGGGATACCTACCCCAGCGCAAACAGGCGAAACCTGGTGGATTGGAATATGATGATACACAGGCGAACAAGCGTTCACCGGAGACATGGGAGGGCTTTATCGATGGCACACGATGACAAACTGCTGGTGTTCGGGACTTTGGAAACACCGAAAATGCCGAACTTTTTGAGAGCAAAACTGCACGGCGTCGATGTTTCGATCAATGTGGGAACGCTGACACCGGAACAGGCGGAAGCATTCGCGGCGATCTGGACGGAAGCATTCACGCATCACTGCGCCAAGCTGCGGGAGGTATTGGGCAATGGCTAAGGCATCACAAGTGTTCGAAACCGCCACCGCGCACCCAGATTGGAACGCGGACCAGATCGCAGAAGCGCTGGATTGTTCGCCATCCTATGTGCGCACGACATTCTATCGCGCTGGTCTGCCTGTCCCAAACAAACAGGATCGCGCAGCGTTCAAGCCAGTCACCCGCTGCGCACTGGCGCTGGCATCCATCGCAGAAAAACAGGACGTGAACAGTCCCGCATTTCATAAGGCTTATGCTGAACTGGAATGCGCTATCGAAAAGGAACAGATACATGCCCCATAAAAAAAAGACCCCGCTTTTTCTGGTGATGCAGCGCGCGGCGCTGGTTATCCTTGTTCTCGGTGCCGTCCAGCTTGTCGCCACGGTTAGTTTGATCGCTGGCGCCCTGCTTGGCACCGCAGTGCTGACCTTCATCGTCGGCATCCTGCTGGAAGATAAACACCGCGCTGATGTCAGTCGCGCGTTCGATCACAACCCGTTCACTGAAAATGCGGCCGCAGAAGAAAAGGCCGGCACTGCGCAGCGCGCACCGCGACCAAAGCGCGCGACGGAAGGTTCAGACGAATGATCCGGCGCACAGGGATCATGGCCGCGATGCTGGCGGCTGGTGGGGTGCTGGGGCTTGGCCCCGGCATCGCGTCGGTCGGCGGTGACACCCAGACGACGCGCACCGCATCTGCAGAACAGCAGCAAGGCAAACAGAACAAACAACGGCCTGCGGTTCGAATACAGCGCCAGCAGGTGCGCTATAACCCAGACGGTTTTCGTCGTCGCCATGATGGCATTCATCGCAGTTCAGGCTGGTGGAACAAACGGCGCTGGAAACTATCAAAGCAGACCGGCAAAAAGTCCGGTCGCGGAAACCGCAAAACAGGAGGTCGCGCACGATGACACATTCAACAGGTAGTGACGGGTGTGGCGGCTGCGCCATTGTCGTTTTCTTTGTCGCATTCGCGGCATGGCTCACTCATGTTGTGACCTGTTTCCAAACAGGCGCATGGGGTTTTCTGATTGGCGGTGCGCTGTTCTTCCCGGTCGCCATTGTTCACGGCGTTCTGATTTGGCTGGGGGTGGCGTGATGACTAAGGCTCCCGATAGCCTCCGCATGGCGATCAAAACGGCGCTTCTGGAAGAAGTCGCCTTCGAGCATTCCGACGAGGACGGCACACACCTGACGGGATTGGACGAGGCGACATGGCGCATCCTTGCTCTTATCCAACAGCCAGCCGTGAAGGTTAAGGCGCTGGAGTGGAAAGAGCCGAGCCAGCTTACGAACGGATGTTGGGTCGCAGACACGCCGTTCACCGGATACAGTATTTGCCACGAAGATTGTCGGTTTCATGTCATTTGCGAAGGCTGGAATATCAGCGGTGACGATCAAGACGTAGCACTTGATTGCCCCACCCTAAAAGCCGCCAAAGCCGCAGCACAGGCTCATTACGACAAAGCAATCCGTGAAGCACTGGAGCCCATCCCTGACGGGTGGGGTGTGTTCCCGCTTGAACCAACAGAGGCGATGCTCGAAGCTTCATGGCGCGATACGCAAGAGGTATCGGCCAGCGAACGAATGGCCGCAGAACTTGGCGATGCTCGGGCGGCTCATCGCCACAAAATGCGCCGACGATACCGAGCCATGCTCTCCGCCGCTCCTGTCCCTGACGGTATGGTGATGATTGAGGCGCTTCGCCCGCGTTCAGGCGGCAACATAATCCACGCGCGACGTGCAAACTGCACCATATCTGCTGGCCGTACTTTGTGCAGTCGCTACTCTGTCGGCTGGCCCCCGTTGACGGAGAAGTTTGACCCTCTGAACGCCATGTCTTGCGTGCAGTGTGTCAACGGATACCGCAACATGATCGCCAACGGCCTGCAGGTGACAACATGACTGAACAGCGTGAACGCCACCGCCTGAAGGCCAGCTATGCGGGCCAGCCGTTGGCTGTTCTGCGCGCTGAATATCGAAACTGGAAGGAAGTGCGGGATCGCCACGTTCGGGCATCCCGCGATACACTGGCGGCTATGGCGCAGATGCGCCTGACCGTGATCACCGAGGAAGTCGAAATCCAGAAAGGGAACAAACACAATGACCGACAGACCAGATAGCACTGAAGCGCTGGCGATCCAGACCATGCGCGACACAGCTGCATTGGCGTTTCGCTACAAACAGGAACTGGACGCCATCAAGAAACCCGCTTCATCCCGGCGCGTGGAACAGGCAGAACTGGCGACACATGAAGCAGAAGAAGCGCTGCAGGCGCTGGCCACACGACTGCGCGAAGCCATTGGCCAGACCATGATGGGCATGACACTGCGCAACAGATTGAACGAAATCATTGATGACCTGGTGCCGCGCAAAGACAGCCTGTCCGACTTCCTAGCGCGGGAACAGACACCCCTTGGCAACAATGTATTGAACACCGAGGCGCAGTTGCACAGATGCGGGCCTTGTCCCTGATCGCAGGGCGATGATAGACCACTCTCACGGTTGTTCCTGAATGGCCGTGTGTGTTTCGCCCGAAACGCCGCGTCATGCCCTCGCACCCTCCCGGTTGCGGGGGCATTTCGTTTTTGGATCAATCGCGGCATATACTGTCCGCAATCGGGAGAAATAACGAATGGCACAGCTTCGCAATACACGCTGGGAAAAGTTCGCGCAGCAGATCGCAAAAGGCATGTCTATCGTGGACAGCTATCAGGTCGCTGGGTACGCCGCGAAAACATATTCTGCGAGCGCGACACTCGGTTCCAGATTGTTCAAAAAGGTTGAAATCCAAGAACGGGTGGATGAACTGCGGCGCGCTGGGGCAACACGCGCTGAAATCTCCGTCGAACGGGTTCTGCGAGAACTGGCAGGCATAGGGTTTGCGAACATGTCCGAGTTCGTGCGCATCGATGACAATGGACACCCGCAGGTCGATCTATCCACACTGACACCGCATCAGGCCGCAGCCATCAGCGAAACCCGCACTGAATGCGTTCTTCCCGGCGTCTTGAAAGATGGGAAGAAGGCGGGCGATCCTGACTGCTGGCAGTCACCGCCTGAATACAAGATCATGATCAAGCTGCATCCGAAAATCCCGGCGCTGGTCAAACTGGGTGAACATGTCGGCGCATTCGATGGTGAAGGCGGCAAGCAGCAGCCGGTTCAGTTCTTCTTTTCAGACCAGCCGATGTCAGAAGCCGACTGGATGGACCAGCACGGCATCGATGACGATCAGGGCGACTGATGCACCCAGCGCCCCGCAAAGCGCTCTGGTGTCCGCAGGCAGGGCCACAGTCCGCGCTTCTATCCTGTCCATTCCCTGAAATCCTGTTCGGCGGCGCACGAGGCGGCGGCAAGACAGATGCCGCATTGGGCCGGGTGATCAAACGCCAGAAGCAGCTTGCCAGTCGCTACAACGGCGTACTGTTTCGCCAAGCGATGCCCCAGACCGATGATGTCATTGAGCGCAGCAAGGAACTGTTTGAACCGCTGGGGGCGAAGTTCAACGGCAACACCGCCACATGGCGCTTTCCAATGGGCGGGCGTTTGCGGTTCCGGCCACTCGCCACGACAAAGGATGCTGACAAATATCAGGGCCAGAACCTGACTGATGCCACGTTCGAGGAAGCAGGCAACTATGCAGACCCAGCGCCCATAGATCGCCTGTTTGGTGCGCTGCGCGGTGTGAACCCGCAGATGGTGATGACAGCCAATCCGGGCGGCGTGGGACAGCACTGGCTCAAGGAACGGTTCGTCGATCCGTGTCCACCAGGTATGAAGCCAATCAGTGTGGAACTGCCGAACGGCGCGATCCACAAACGCATATTCATTCCATCCAAAGTGCAGGATAACAAAATCCTGCTGGAAACTGATCCAGAGTATGTGAACCGGCTCTATCTGGTTGGATCGCGTGAACTGGTGCGCGCATGGCTGGATGGAGACTGGAACGCCATTGAAGGCGCATTCTTCGACTGCTGGACACAGAAGATGGTTCTGGAACCTTTCGATGTGCCTGCAGACTGGTCGCGTTTCAGATCAGGCGACTGGGGGTCTGCATCGCCTGCATCATTTGGCTGGTGGTCTGTTGTGCCGGATGAATACCAGTTACCAAACGGGGTCTGGCTCCCACGCGGCGCAATGGTCCGCTATCGTGAATGGTATCTGCGCGATCCATCCAAGACGAACACCGGCCTGAAGTTCACGGCTGAACAGGTCGCAGAAGGCATTCAGGCACGCGAGGAAGCCAGCGAAGATGCGAAGTACACCAGTCTGGACCCGTCTGCCTTCGCAGAAGATGGCGGGCCATCCATCGCTGAACGGATGGAAAACACCTACAAGCGGCTGCGCCTGCAGCGCGCTGACAACAAACGGGTGGGCGGTGGCAAGGGCGCAATGGGCGGCTGGGACCAGATGCGGTCACGCATGATTGGCACCGATGATGGCAGGCCGATGATCTATTGCTTCAATACCTGCAAGGACAGCATTCGCACGATCCCGGCGCTTCCCCACGACGACCGCAGACCAGAGGACGTGGATACATCGATGGAAGATCACGCTGCAGATGAATGGCGCTATGCCTGCATGTCGCGGCCATTCACCGCGTCCGCCAGACGGGCCGCAGCAGGGGTTACAAGTCAAACTGATACCGTGACGCCCAAACAGAAAACATTTAGCCAGCTTGTGAAGGAAAACGCGAAGCGCGCGACCGACACAAGGATTTAACATGGCAACGGGCATCCAGTCTGACGGATTTGAAAACCAGACGGCGGCGATGCGCGATCCTGTGAAGTTCTTCCGGTCTGAACTGAAAGACAGCAAGGATCGATATAAAAAATGGCGGGATCGATGCCGCACCCTCGATCTGCTGTTCCGCGATGAAGCGCGATCCAATGACACTGGCGACACGTCCCAGACCGTCAACATTCTGTTTTCCAATACCGTCACCACCCTGTCAGCCGTTTACCAGCGCGTGCCGCGTCCAGATGTCCGCAGGCGCTATTCTGAAACCAAGCCCCTGACACCAGAAGCCCCTGAACAGAAGCAGGCGCGACTGGCGCGTGATCGTCTGTTCTCAACAGTTTCAATGGTGATTGAGCGCGGCCTGAACTGGCTGAATGAAGATTACGACTTCGATAGCGAGTTCAAGCCAGTCGTTCACGACGCGCAACTGTTTGGCCGGGGTGTGGGCCGTGTTCGATACGAGGCCGAAACAACCGGCGAAGGTGAAAGCACTGAACTGGCTGCGCAGTCGGTTCAGCATGAATGGGTGCATTTCGATGATGTCGAGATTGGACCGGGCCGATCTTGGAAAGATGTGTCATGGATCGCGTTCAGGCACCGGCTGGAAGCCGACAAGGTGCGCGCCCTGATGCAAGGCGTGGAAAACGTCGATGCCGTCATGGCCAGCTTGAACTTCGAAGCCAATGCGCAGGACGATGGCGATGTGGACGCTGAAAAGATCGACACGGCGATCAAGCGCTGCGAATGCTGGGAAGTCTGGGACAAGTCCACCCGCACCGTGAAGTGGCTGGCTGCAGGCTGTGACCAGGTGATTGCCGAACTGGATGATCCGTTGGGCCTGAAAGACTTCTTTCCATGCGCCAAGCCGCTCTTTGCGACGAAATCGACAGGAACGCTGGTTCCTATCCCGCCCTATAAAATCTATCAGGATTTGGCCGACGAACTGAACCGGATCACCACCCGCGTTTCACGGATCGTTGAGGCCATCAAGGTGCGCGGTCTGTATGATAGCGCGGTCGAAGAAATCCCAGACATTCTGACACTGGACGACAACACACTGTTGCCAGTCGATAACACCGAGCGCTTGAAGCAGGCAGGCGGTCTGGAAGGCGCGATCTGGATCATGCCGGTCGAAAAGCTGATCACAGTCGTCCGCGAACTGATGTCTGCACGCGAAGCCGTGCGCCAACTTATCTATGAAATCTCCGGTCTGTCCGACATCTTGCGCGGTGCATCTGATCCGAACGAAACCGCACAGGCGCAGAAGATCAAGGCGCAGTTTGGCACGATGCGGTTTGACGAACAGAAACGCGAAGTCCAGCGCTATGCCCGCGACGTGATGCGGATCAAGGCAGAACTGCTGGCCGAACGATTTGAACCGGCGATCCTGTCCATGATTACCGGCGTTCCGGTTGATGAACAGATGATCGAAATCATGCGGTCTGATGTCATGCGATCGTTCCGCATCGATATTGAGACAGACAGCACCATTGCGGCTGATGAACAGGCTGAACAGGAAAGCGTGACAGCGCTGCTGACTGCCCTGATCCAGTCCATCACCCAGATCATGCCAATGGTGGCATCTGGTGACTTGCCCAAGGCGGCTGCAGCCGAACTGATCCGCATGGCCATCAAGCCATTCAGGGGTGCGCGCCAGATCGAAGCCCTGCTGGATGAACTGCCTGATGATGAAGATGGTGGCCAGCCACAGGCTGAACAGCCCCCAGACCCGGCGACAATGCGAGCGCAGGCGCAGATCGAAGCGATCAACACCAGGTCACAGGCTGATATGCAAAAAATGCAGGCCGAACTGCAGAAGATGCAGACAGAACACCAGATGGACATGGAGCGCATTCAGGCGGCTGCAGAAGCGGATCGCGCTGAACATCAACTGCGCATGGCCGAAATAGCGGCAAAGATGCAGGCGGCAATGCAGAAGAATATCGCTGTGGCGGCTGACCCTTCCCTGTCTGCCCCCAGTGATGTCGGTGATGCCCCTAACCCCGGCTCGCCGCCTCTTGCCGGAAACGGGGGCGTCATTCGCCCGATGCGAGCGCTTTAATGGGCCAGCGCACAACATACGTTTTCCGCGATGGCAAGATCGTCGATAAGGCGCAGGCCGCGCCACGCTCCCGCGTTGCGCCTGCCTTCCCCTGTCCCGCGATCCAGTCCGACATTCAACCATATCAATCGCCAGTATCCGGCGAAGTTATCGGATCTCGTTCCTCGCGCCGCGATGATCTGAAACGCCACAACTGCATCGATGCGCGCGAACTAGGGAAAAACTGACATGAACGATTTCACAGACACGAACAGCGAAGCCCCGGCAACAGACGATGTTGCCCCTGTGGCTGATGCTGATGGGCCTGCAGCAGAAACATCGATGGAAGATGATCTTAGCGCTGCCTATGACAAACTAGCCGCTGGTGAGGACATCAGCGACGATGCCGATGGCGAAGGTGCCAGCACTCCCCCAGAAGGGGAACAAGCGACCGACGCCATCAAACCCGACGACAGTACAGAAGTTGACAGCACTCAACCGGCGAAAACGCCGGATGAACAAGCGGACGTGTCTGCATACTGGTCGGATGAAACGCGGGCGAAGTTCGCCGGTCTGGATGAAAAGGCGCAGACGTTCGTGAAGGACGTGATCGCTGACCAGAACGCCGACTATACCCGCAAGGCTCAAGAACTGGCCGGTTTCCGACAGGAGGCAACGCAGGTTCACGAAGCCATTGCACCGTTCACGCAAAACATTCAGGCATCTGGGGCAACGCCGGTTCAAGCGATCCGCGCGCTGTTTCAGACTGAACATGTGATGCGTCACGGAACACCGGAAGAAAAGGCGCAACAACTGCAGGCTCTGGCCGATCAGTATGGCGTCCAACTTCCTTCATCCAACCAAGACGATCTGGACATCGATGATTTCGATGCTCCGACCGTCGCACCGCTCAAACGCGAACTTGATGAAATGCGATCCAAGCTGGCGCAATCGAACCAGCAACTGCAGCAGTTTCAGAACCAGTTCCAACAGCAGCAGTCACGCCAGTTTGGCGAGGCACAGACGAAGGCGCAGGCTTTCATCGATGCCAAGGCAGACGATGGCACACTGAAACACCCGCACGTCGAAAAGGTCGCGCCTCAAATGCGCGCCCTTCTGATGTCTGGCGATCTTTCTTTAGAGCAAGCCTACAACACCGCAGTTCAGGCGAACCCAGAACTGGCGGCACAGGTGAGCAGGGAAGCGCAGGCGCGGGAACAGGCAAAGAAAGCCGCAGCCGCGAAGCGCGCTGTTGGTGATCGACGCTCACAGGTGCGCCAGTCTCGTGATGAAAGCACAGGGCGATACATCGCCCCGGACAACGTGGAACAGGCCGCTGCAGACGCCTACGATCAACTGGCATCGAATGGATAGCGTTTGAATGGTGTCAGCCAGACACAGGAGATAGAAAATGGCTGAACCAAACATTGGCGAACTGATCACCTACACTTTGCGCAATCGCAAAGGGAAGGTTGCAGACAACGTGTCGAACTCGAACGCGCTGCTGTATCATCTTCGCAAGAAAGGCAACATGAAGTCAGTACCTGGTGGGCGCGTTTTGACTTGCCCGCTCGAATACGGCGAAGGCGACTATCAGCGCTATTCTGGCTTTGACACTCTGTCCATTGAGGCCGCACAGGTCCACGATGCGGCGGAATACACGCCAGTACAGTCTGCTGTCCCGATTGCCATTTCAGGCCGGGATCGCCGCATGAACCGAGGCAAGGCACAGGTGATCAATCTGGTTTCTGCCAAGGTGAAAAACGCTGAACGCACGATGGCGAACAATGTTTCATCTGACATCTATTCAGATGGATCAGCATCCAACCAGATTGGTGGGCTGCAAGCCATTGTGGCTGACGATCCGACAACCGGCACAGTGGGCGGTATCAATGCCGCCACCTATGACTGGTGGCGCAACAACATGGTTGACGTGTCATCCGAGGTTGGAACCGTCAACGCTGCGAACGTGAAGCTGGGCATGAATAAGCTGTGGCTCGAATGTATCCGAGGCCGCGACAAGCCTGATCTGATCGTCGCAGATGCCAACTATTACGACTACTATGAGCAGACGCTTCAAGCGCTGCAGCGTTACGCTGACAGCGACAAAGCGGCGGTGGGTTTCACATCGCTGAAATACAAGTCTGCTGATGTCGTTTATGATGGCGATAGCGGGATGCCTGCAGATGGCATGTACTTCCTGAACACCGAATATTTGAAGCTGGAAGCCTATGCAGGTGCCAACTTTGAAGCCACGGCTGAAAAGCTATCGGTCAATCAGGATGCAGATGTTCGCCATCTGTTGTTCATGGGCAACCTGACCTGTTCCAATCGGTCACTTCAAGGACGCCTTAAATCATAGGCGTCTGACATAAGCGCGGGGAAGCCGGAACAGCTTCCCCGCATCTGAAACTTGGAACATGATGGAGGTATCAATGACTGTTCCTAACATGGTTGCCCCGATTGGGGCGAATGCGAACCTGACCCACACGGAAGCACAGTTCTCCGTTGGTGATCGTGCGCAAGGAAAAGACGGATCGATCTGGATTTATGTTCAGGCGAACGGCGCGATTGCTGCCGGTGATGTCGTCCTGCTGGACGAGGACTGGCAGGCCGATGGCATCGATCTGACGAACTCGGCATCTGCATTTGGCCAATCTTGCGGGGTCGCTGCTGCGGCGTTCGCAGATAATGAATACGGCTTTGTGCAGGTTTATGGCGTCTGTGACGCGATCACTTGCGGATCGTCCTGCGCAGCCAATGCGACGGTGAACAGCACCGCCACGGCTGGCCAGCCTGATGATGATGCAACGGCTGGATCAGAGGACATCGATGGTCTGATCCTGACGACTGCAGAAACGTCCGGTAACACGGCACCAGGTCTGCTGAACTATCCCACGGTGGGCGCTACGAACTCGTAGCATTCCACAATGGCTGAACTGGGGGGCGCTCCCGTCCCGCGCTCCCCGGTTTTCATTCTGGACGGAACACACACGCGAGGCACACAATGGCGCGATCTGACGACTACAAGAACAACAAGGTGAAGTTTTTCATCAAACTGGTGAAAAACGAAGTGGCATCACGCGATGCCGATCAGCCGGTGTTCAATGAAGTGGAATACATTCACATTCTGAAACCCGGTGATAAAAACCTCGAAATCATCCGTGCGGTGAAAGACGAGGACCGCGAAATCTATGAGCCGATCTATAACCGCTTCCTTGCCAAGATGAAGGCAGGCGAACCGCTGGACGGCACACCGCTTGATGTGTTCCCGGCTGCTGAAAGCCACGATGTCGAAGTGCTGCGCAATGTCGATATTCACACGGTCGAACAGCTTGCTGAACTGTCAGACAAGAAGTCAGCCACGGCTGGCCCTGCGATTGAACGCCTGCGGGAAAAGGCGATCATCTATCTGCAGAATGCTGCAGGTGGGAACAGCGCAGAAACCATCACCGCCCTGAAATCCGAAAATGAACAGCTTCGCGCTGAACTGGACGAGTTCAAAACCGCTGCCGCTGCAGAAATCGCGGCACTCAAAGGCGAGATTGAAGCGATGCAGAACGCCGCTGCAGGGAAAAAACCGGGTTCAGCCGCATCCAAGACTGGACGACAGACCAAAGGCAGAAAAGCCGCATAAGGCGCACGCTTTTTGCCAATAACGGAGTGAACGCGCTATGAGCCTGCTAACCATCATCCAGACCGCAGCTTCTGATCTGACGCTGCCGCAGCCTTCATCTGTGATCAACAACAACGATCCGAACGTGAAGCAACTGCTGGCGTTCAGTCGCCGCTGCGCGCTGGACATTGTGGGAGACTATGACTGGCAGGCTCTGACCAAAGAGGCGACATTCACGACTATCGCAGCCGAAACACAGGACGCGCTCACTGACATCGCGTCTGACTATGACCGCATGGTGAACCAGACCGCCTATAACCGCACCCGCAAATGGCCGGTGTTCGGTGGGCGATCCAGTCGCAGCCGTGCAGCCGAAAAAGGTCTAAGCGTTTCGAGCCTGCGCGATACGATGGCGATCAGGGGCGGGAACATTGTCATGATCCCCGCCCCTACCGCTGGCGACACAATCGCGTTTGATTACATTTCGAACCAATGGTGTCAGTCAGAAGCAGGCACAGATCAGTCAGACTGGGCGGCTGACAGCGACGTTTTCAAACTGGATGATGAAGTTCTGGCGCTGGGCATCATCTGCCGCTTCCTGCGGCGCAAAGGCTTCGCATACGTCGAAGAACTGCGCGATTATGAAACCCGGCTGCAGCGCGCCAAGAACCGTGATCGTGCGCGTCCGCCTGTGGACATGTCCGGTCCATCGATGCCGCGTCATCACCGCGTCCCAGAAGGCGATTGGAACCTATCGTGAGGCAAGCACTGGCATCACCAGGTCAACGCGGAATGAACAAATCCGCCACGCACCAAATCCCGGCGCCAGTGGGCGGCTGGAATGCGCGCGATGCACTGGATCGCATGTCGCCTGAATATGCGCTGGCTCTGGACAACCTGTTTCCGCGTGAAAACGATGTCGTCACCCGCGACGGGTACACATCGCATTGCGACACTGGCGAGAGCGCACAGACCATCGAAAGCATTCACGCGCTGGAAGTCACGACCACCTGCAAGATGCTGGCAACGGCCAATGGCAAGCTGCTCGATGTGACAACCAGCAGCGTTTCAACAGTCGGCACTGGCTTTTCAGAAAACCTTTGGAACAGCGTTGTGTTCTCCGGTCGCATCTTCCTGATGAACGGCACAGATGCCCCGCAAGACTGGGATGGCACGACGCTGACAGCAACGGCATGGACTGGATCAGGCTTGACCATTGCCAACCTGCTGAAACCGACCGCGTTCAAGAACCGCATCTATGCGGTCGAAAAGGACAGTCTGAACCTGTGGTATGGCGGTGTGGATGCCGTGACAGGGGCCATGACGAAGTTCGATCTGGCGGCTGTTGGCCGGTTCGGCGGCGTGCTGCTGGGTAGCGCTACAATCTCGCGCGATGGCGGCAACGGTCCAGACGATCTGTTCTGCATATTCATTTCGACCGGCGAAGTTCTGGTCTATTCCGGCACTGATCCGTCATCATGGTCTATCGTCAACAGATACCGGATGGCACCGCCCCTGAACCCGCAATCCATTCTCGAATATCAAGGCGATGTGATCTGCATCACCCGCGAAGGCTACCTGTCACTGGCACAGCTCATGGCAGGGGCCGGCACTCAACCCGCCATCAGTGATATGATCAGGGGAGAGGCCAACCGCGCCGCCCGCGTTTACGCCGCGAACGATGGCTGGAACATGTGCTTCTATCCATCAAAGCAGATGCTGCTTTTCAACGTGCCGCGCTCCACAGGATCATTTGATCAGCATGTGATGAACACCCGAACTGGCGCATGGTGCCGGTTCCGCAAACTGCCTGCAGCGTGCTGGGTCGTCTGCAACAATGAAATATTTTTCGGATCGACAGACGGCGTTGTTTACAAGTTTGACGATGGCGAGAACGACAATGGCGCTGAAATCATCGTCGATGGCCAGCTTGCATGGAACTTCCTGAACAATGGCGGATCGCAGAAGTATTTTGGGCTGGTGCGCCCGATTTTCACGGCACAGAACGCGCCACCCGTTGCCATTGGCATCGCCTGTGATTTTGATCCAAAGATTTTGGTTTCCGCGTTCAACTTCGATCCAGATGATCCGGTGGGTGTCTGGGATGAAGCGATCTGGGATCAGGCGGTTTGGGGCGCGGCTGATGGCGTCCATTCTGACTGGCTGGTGATTGGCGCGGTGGGCTATAACATGTCTTTGCGCATCCGGTTTGGCACGAAGGAACGCACGCGCTGGCAGTCGTCCATGATCCGGTATGAAAGCGGGAGCGGTTTGTGATGCTGATGCTGAACGCTGACAATGTAGGGCAACAATATCTGGCGGAAGCATTTGGCCCTGACAATCCCCTGAATGGCGATGAACCTGTGATCCTGTCTGTAGGCCGCGACGGGTCAATCATGGGCGCGTGCGCCTATCAGAACTATCGCGGCACCAGCATCGAAATGTCGGTGGCTGGCTTTGGTCCGTGGCTGTCACCCGGCAACATCGCGGGCTTCCTGTCCTATCCATTCAACCAGTTGGGAGTGAACCGCATCACTGTGTTCACCCGGCGCACAAACACGCGCTGCATCAAGCTGGTGGAAGGGCTTGGGTTTCAGCATGAAGGCACCCTACGCGGATCGACGCCAGACGGCGCTGATCTTCTCATGTTTGGGCTATTGCGCGACGAGGCGGCGCGTTGGCTCAAACTTTCACTGCGAACGAAATGGATGAAAAACGATGGGCAAGAAATCCCCAAGTGCGCCCCCGCCCCCTGATCCTTATCAGGCCGCGAATGCGCAATCACAGGCAGATCGTGCAGCCGTGCGCGAAAGCACTGCGGTCAATCGCTACAATGTCGTAGGGCCGTGGGGTTCCGTCAAATGGGAAGGCGGGCGCGGTTTCGCGCCACCCGGCACCTATACAGGCGGCGGCAATGGTGGCGGCGGCAATGGTGGCACTACGCCTGATCCGAACGTGCCGCGCATTCCCGATGAAAGCCGGGGCGTGGATTACAATCCCGGCAACTATGATCCGAACTATTTCAACGGCGGTTCTCCCGGTGGCAATGGTGGGCATGGCAATGGTGGCAATGGCGGGAATGATCCGAACATTGGCATCATGCACCAGCCGCCTGCGACTTCATCACGCGATGGAAGCGCTGGGATCGACCGCGCTGCAGTGATGCCCCAGACAGGCGGCGGATCGCCACAGCAACAGGGCCAGTTTTTCGGGTCTGCAGTGATGCCCCAGACGGGCGGCGCATCGCCACAGCAAAAGGGCCAGCTTTCTGCGCCAACAGTGATGCCCCAGACCAGTGCCGACCAGCCAGTGACGAGTGGCGAACAGCCCTATCCAAACATCACGGATGGCGCGGGCAATATGACAGAGTGGGACTATCGCCGGGAAAACCAGAACAACCCGAACTATAACCCCTATCTGGACCCTAACAGCGATCACTTCATCAATGCCGGTGATCCGCTCCACAACATGACGCAAGTGATCACGCTGAACGATCAGCAACAGCGCATCTATGATCAGCAGAACAACATCAGCGAACGCCTTGGCAATCATGTCGGCGGGCTGATGGATCAGCTTCCACAGGGCGCGCTGAACTTCGATGGCCTGACCCAGACCCGCAGCGGGCTGGACACATCGATATTGCCGCGCGTGCGCGGCGCTGAATGGCAGACCGGCCTGAACGATGTCGGCCAGATGCAGAATATGCGTTCACCAGGTCAACTTCGAAACGGGGTGTCACCTGCTGCGATAAATGCAGGATCAAACAGTTTCTGGGGCGATGTTGACCGATCAAAAGTTCAACAGCCGGGGCAGTTCTTTGGCCAGAACACGACGATCAACACAGGCGATGCCAGTGGCGAACGCGCGTTCAACACGCTGCAGAACAACGCAGGCGGCATTGACACCCAGCAGCAGGCGGCTGGCCAGTATGGTGCAGTGCAGGGCGCTGGTGCAGGCATCGACGCGCGACAGCAGGCGGCTGGCCAGTATGGCGCAGTGCAGGGCGCTGGTGCAGGCATCCAGCAGGGCATCAACGCTGCGGGTGTGGGCAACACGTCCGTTCAGGGCGCTGGGGCGATCAACCGTGCAACACCGAGCGGTGCGCCACAGCTTCAAGATCAACTGAACACCTCGAACTTGCCGGGTCTGAACACTGACTTTTCTGCAGAACGCGACCGCGTTGAAAAGGCGACTTTCGACCGGGCCAACAGCCTGATGACACCGCAGTTCGAACAGCAGCGTGACGATCTGATTGCAGACCTTCGCAATCGCGGGCTTCCCCTGAATGGCGAACAGGCGATGGACGAACTGAACCGGCTGGACCGGATGCAGGGCGAACAGCGCGACCGCCTGTCACAGTCAGCGATCCAAGCAGGCGGCGCTGAACACTCGCGTCTGTTTGGCATGTCGAGCGCAGCACGCGGGCAGATGTTCAATGAAGCCAGCACTGGTGGAACCTTCGCAAACACAGCCGCGCTGCAGCAGTTTGGCGCGGGTCTGGACAGTTCAGCGTTCGGAAACCAAGCACAGGAACAGGCGTTCAGGCAGGGTCTGGACAACGCGCGACTGGGCAACAGCGAACAGCAGGCCGCATTTGAACGCCAACTGGCCTCTGGCCAGTTCGGCAATCAGGCACAAGCGCAGTTCTTTGGCCAGAAACTTGCAGCGCAGAACCAGTCCAATGAAGCGCAGCAGTCTGGTTTCCAGAACCGGATGGCATCGCAGCAAGCGGGCAATCAGGCGCAGGCGCAACGGTTTGGCCAGCAGCTTGCTGCGCAGGGCCAGTCCAACGACGCGCAGCAGTCCAGTTTTCAGAACCGGCTGGCATCACAGCAAGCGGGCAATCAGGCGCTGGGGCAACAGTTTGGCCAGAACCTGCAGGCATCCCAGTATGGCAACCAGACGACAGGTCAAAACAACCAGACCAATCTGGACTATATGCGCCAGAACGATGCACGCAGGCAGGCCGCATTCGATCAGCGCTACCAGAACACCGACCAGCGCGAACGTGCGATGCAGGATCGCTTTGGAATGGACCTGCAGGGCCGCGAATACGGCATCAACGCCGCACAGGCTGCGCAGGGTCTGAACCAAGACGCGATGGGCTTCAACAACCAGTGGAACCAGCAGGGCTTCCAGAACCGGATGGATCAGGCCGGATTGTTCAATGACGCCAACAGCCGCCAGTTCGCGCAAGAAATGGCTGCGACACAGATGAACAACCAGACCCAGAACCAGCGGTTCAGCCAAGACCTGCAGCGTGCCAACTTTGGCAACCAAGCCCGCATGGGGCAGATGGGTGCAGATCAGGCATCGCGCGAAGCGATCATGGCGGAATATCTCACAGATGCGCAGCTTCGATCTGCAGACCGTTCACGCGGGATGCAGGAGCGCATGACACTGCGCGCCAACCCGTTCAATGAAGCCTCTGCGATCATCCAAGGTGCGCCATCGATGCAGATGCCATCACCGATGCAAGCGCCTGCAGTGAACATGCAGGGGCCGAACATCAGCGGTATGATCTACCAGTCAAACGCGATTGCGCAGCAGCAGGCACAACAGCAGGCCGCAGCACACAATGCGGGCATGTCCGCGTTCGGCAACATGGCCGGTTCGCTGGGGTCCGCAATGATCATGTCCGACCCTGCCACGAAATATGATGTGGGTGCGCCCACGCGCATTCTTGATGCGGTGAAGCGCCTGAAAATCATGTCGTGGCGATATAAGCCAGAACACGGAATGGGCGATCAACTGCGCATGGGGCCGATGGCCGACGACTGGGCCGACAAGTTTGGCGGGGATGGCCACACCATTGACGGTCCAACGGCGATTGGCGTGTGTCTGCAGTCCATTCAGGACGTGTCTGCAGAAGTCGATAAACTGGCGCAATCCATCCACCAGGTATTTGCTGAAATCGGGGCGCTTCGCCGCGATGCCGTGATGAAGGAGGCCCGCAGTGTTTAACCCGTATCTGATCAACCCGGCGATTGCCCAAGCCGGGATGCAGCAACAGGGCATGGGCTTCCAGCCGGTGCAGGCGACACAATCAGCCAGCCCGCAATCACCCGCAGGCGATATGATGGGCCAGCGCGACTTTGCGGCACAGCAGGCACTGGCAGAAGCCATGATGCAGCGCGGTGCCAATGCACCGCCCGCACAGTCCAATCTGGAAGGCTTGTCAAATATCGGTTCACAGATCGCAGGCGCGCTGATTGCACGCGGTGCGCAGCGCAGTGAAGCGAAGCAACAGGCGCTGGGTGATCAACTGATCAGTTCGGCAATGGCGATGGATGCCGACAGTCCAAAGCGTGACAGCGCATTGCTGTCAGCCGCACAGCGCGGTGGGCGCGACGACATCGCCAACGCCCTGATTGAACGCGAACTGAACCGCACCCCTGCTGAATGGGCATCCATGACATCAGACGAAATGGCTGAACGCGGTTTCGCACCCGGCACCGCAGCCAGCCGCAACAACCGCACTGGCCAGATCGATGTGCATCAACAGCCGCCGCGCCCCGGTCGCGGATCACGCCGCCAGTCCAGCAGGGACGCCAATGGCATTCTTAGGTGGGTGGACAATGGCGAGCCAGTGCCGGGTTTCGAAACACCGCGCAGTGATCGTTCAGGCCGCGCAACGAGTGAAGGCGGTCTGCGCGCTGACATTCAGGCACGCTATCTGGCCGGGGAACCGCTCAACAACCGAGAACTGGAATATCTGAACGCAGGACAGGATGAAGGCGCATACGGTCTGGACGCTGCAGGCGGGCAAGCTGACAGGTACGAAAACGCCGCGGTTCCGAGTGGATGGACGCCGCAGGAGCAAAACGCCCTGTCCAGTGATCCAGAGCGCGGTGTAAACCGGGCCTATCCAGTTCATTCCAGCGCAGATGATGTGGAAGCCGTTCTGAACGGGCCGCTCAATCTGGACGAACTGCCAGACGATGCAGCCCGCCAGCGTGCCGTGGATCGACTTCCCCCCGGTTCATGGGTCTGGTTCGAAGGCCAAATGCAGCGGATCAACTAGGAGCGCAACACTGTGCGGCGACATCTTCAAAACACCACAGCCCTGAACTTTCGTTCGCGGCTGGTGCCAGTCGGCGGCGATCCGGCGCGAGAGGAAGAAGCCCCTCAAACGCCCGCACAGCCGCGTTTCAGTTTTCGGGATCGTCTGACGCCTTACACACCGCCCGCCGCGCCTGATGCCTCACCAGCGCCGCCGCGTGTGCGCCTTTCGCGTCCAGACGCGGCACCCGTTCCCGCGCCTGAAGCCGATCCGGCACCAGAAAGGCCGGCACCAGGTCCGACACGCCCACAATGGGAAACCCCAGAAGGTTCTGGCCCTGTCGGTTCTGGCTTCGACATGTTTGGCGCAGCGCGCCGCGAAGTGGGCCGCAGGCTCACCAATGCGTTCACGATGTCGGAAGAACGCCAAGCGCGCCATGACCGCGACAACCTTGCAGGACAGGAGCGCAGAACGCAGCGCGCCGACCGTCGCGCGAACTATCGAAACGCTGATGTCTATGATCGATCGATGCGCGCCATGCGGGAGGTGCAGCAGCAAAATCTGACCGCTGGGTTCCCGCTCACAGAAGATTTGGATGCGACAATCGCACGCGGTCGCAGCGATGCGCAGCGTGAACAGAACCGTTCGCACGGATTGCTGAATGAAGCGCGCCGGATCGTTCGCGGTGAACGCGAAGGCGCAACGCTGGGGCCGATTTATTCCGGCACTGCAGGCGCATTGGGACGCGCGTTTGAAGTGCCAGCGCAGGTTTCTGATGCCGTGGTTGCCCCGGTTGCGGGCCTGTTTACTGGACAAGCGCCATCCCAGACCGGCGCTGCGCGCTTCGCGGAAGATTGGCGCGAAGGCACGCGCGAACTGCTCCCAACTGATCCTGTCCGATCAGAGTTTCAGGAGTTCGGGCAAGCTGCAGGCGAAGGCATTGGCTCAACGGTTCCGTTTCTTGTCACTGCTGCGGCAACGGGCGGCAATCCTGTGGCGCTGGCCACGATGGGCGCGGTCCAAGGCGGTGCTGAAACTATCCGCGATGCGCAGGATCACGACGCGACTGGCGCGCAGGAATATCAGGCACTGTTGGCGGGGTATCTGGGCGGTGTCACCGAGGCCGCGCCATTTGCCCGGTTAATGCGCCGGGTGGACGCCGCCCGCAAGGCACATCGCCAAGGACGGGTGAACTGGTCGCAGGTGATCCGCGACACGGCTGAACAGTCTGGTGAAGAAGGTTTTCAGGAAAGCATTCAGACCGCCATTCAGAACATCGCTGCAGATCAGATTGGCTATGATGAAGGCAGGCCGCTGGCGCAAGACATGGCGCAGGCCGCAGCGATTGGCGCGCTGACAGGCGGTCTGATGGGCGGGGGTGGCAGTGCAGCCGGTCAAGCCTTAACGCCCCCTGATCCAACTATCGATGAAATCACAGTCCCGCCATCGCCCGGTTCTGATGCCGCCGCGATCCTGAACGCTGCGCCATCTGGCCAGCCGCAGGAAATACCTGGTGGAAGCATTCAGCTACCCGATGCGTTCGATACGAGCCTGCAGGTGGACATCGATCCGCGCACCCGCGAAGCGCTGCAGGACGTGACAGACCTGTATAAGCAACAGCGCGCTTTGGAGCGTTCAGAAGCCGCTCGCGCACGCCCTATCCTGTCATGGCTGCGCAGCGAAGGTGTCACGCCAACCGATCAAAACGCCAGCGATCTGCGCGCCATTCTGGACACAGGTGCGCTGGGGATATTCCGGCATGGTGGCAAGACTTTAGACGATATAGGTCTATCAGTAAGTGAACACCTGCCCGATCTGTTCCCGAATGGACGCCCTGCAGTCAATGAACTGTTGAACATGATCCAGCAGGAAGAAGGCAACCGCGCTGTTGGTGTCCAGTCCGACGAACTGCGCGAAGTCAACGACCTGATCAGCCTGTTCGAGCGCGAAGGGTTCGATCTGGGCGGTGACGCACTCGCCAATATCGATGTGATCCGGCGCATCCAACTGCGCGAAAGTCTTGAGCCGGTCCAGCCAGATGCCGCCCCTGAACAAAATCCTCAACTTCCCCAAGGGGAACTTGAGACACACCAGCAACAGGACCGCGCCAGCGATCCAGTCGCAGACCTGAATGCGCGCATGGATGAACTGCAGGTGCAGGCAGATCAGGGAAGCGAGGCGGCACTAGAACAGCTTGATGCACTGGCCAGCCAACTGGAAAGCGCGGGCCTGAACAATGCCCCGATTATCGACGCACCCGCGATCTTGGCGAACGAAAACCGCCCCGGCTACATCGCTGCAGAAGTGCGCAGGCAGATCAGCCAGTCTGAACAATCGGTCGAAGGTGCAGACGCGATCTTTCAGGCGATCTGGAACAATGAGGCGCGCACTGAAAGCGAAGCCGCACTGGCGCAGGGCATCATCTATGCCGCCGCAGATCAGATCGAACACGAACAGGGCCGGTTTTTCGAGCCAGATAGCGCACTGGATGAACTTCTGCTGGACCAACAGGGTCTGGGCCGACCGGCAACGCGAGTGTCAGAGGACATCAGGCGCTTGCCAGAAGATGACCTGTTCAGGCTGGGGCTTCCGCTGCAACAGCGCATGGATCGCGCACAGCAGGCGATGGACGAACTGACAGCAGGCAGGCCGCGCACAGACCTGTCACTGATGGAACAGGGCCAGCTTGAATATTATGAACGCCGCCAGCGTTACTATTCGCAACTGCGCAATGACCAGCGCCGCGCGGTGATCATTGCCAATAGCCGCCCTGATGCCCGCGCTGGCGATCTGACCTATTGGGACAGTCAGCGCCGGGAATGGACCGTGTGGAAGGTTCTGCCGTCACAGGAACAAGAAGGCAAATGGGCGGTGGCAAGCATTCACGCCAACCACATTCTGCCAGACAGAGTTGATCTGTCGCTGGACAACTTCATTCGCTATGCCCCAGTGCGCGAACACTACAAGTTCGACACAGAGGAAGAAGCGCGCGAAGCGCTGAAAGACAATGGCCGCAACGGGTTCAATCCGGTGGGCTATGCGCAATCGACTGGATCGCCGCAGGCCGTGTTCGAGCCGCACGAATATGAAGAACGTCTGGCGCTGGGTGATCCCGGTATGATGGCCGACGCAACCGCGCTGGTCCGCGAACGCTTCAAGGCACATGAAGCTGGCGAAGATCGTGATGTGTGGAAGTATGAGCCTACAAACCCGGCACCAGGTCCGCACAGTTTCGCGCGCAACATGGCCGCACAGCGCGGTGAAGATGTTTCACTAATCGATCTGCCAGACACGACCGTTGCCGATGAAATCGCTGCAGAACGCCGCGCACGCGCACGCGGCGAAGGCAAGCCAGAACAGAAGCCAGTCGGATCAGATGGCGGTCTGTTCGACACTGACGCACACAAGCAGGACGAACTATTCCACGCTGTCAGCGAAGCCACCCCGATCACCCGCGTTGACGAGATTGCAGGTGATGTGTCCGCGATGCTGTCTGATCTGGATTATGTCGGCAATGAAGAAGCCGGTTATCTGGGCGAACTGATGCAGGGCTATTTCAGCGCGCTGGGCAAAACTGATCCGTCCATCGATCCGGTCGATGCCTACCGGCGTCTGCTGCTGTCCATCATCCGTGACGAACCCGGCGCCCGGTATGGCGAACTGGCGCAGTTCATTGGCGAGCGTGGCGCAGACAACATGATGCTGATGGCGCTGGGTGATGCGATGGCGCTGGAAAACAACGGCGCAGATGCTGAAACAATCGAGGCGAAAACAGGCTGGTTCCGCAACCCGCTGGATGGTTTCTGGCGTCATGAAATCAGCGATGCCGGTGCAACATGGCGCACTGATGCCGCTGGGGCGGTGCCTGCCAACTATAGAACCGCCAAACAGTTCACTGTCGATGGCGCACTGGAACGTGTTCTGCGCCATCCAGACCTATATGCCGCCTATCCGTGGCTGCGCGATGTCCGCGTGATCATCCAGATCGATCCCAAAGCGCCAAACGGTAGCGAAGGCTATGCGCAAGTGCTGGGTAATGCGACCAAAGAAGGGCGCGGCGGTCGTATCGAAATGGACCACGCTGTTCGCTCGCCATCAACGCTGATCAAGGTTCATGCGCGCACGATGAAAGATGCGCGATCTACGCTGCTGCACGAAATCCAACATCTGATCCAGTATGATGAAGGGTTCGCAACCGGCGATGGACGAGAGTTCACACAGAAAAATCTCACGCGGGCATCACAGCAACTGCAGGTCACGCTGGACAACCTCAAGGCATCAGATGCCGGAATGGATGCCCTGCATTCTGACTTCATGTCAGCGCTCTGGGCCGAACAGAAAACCCGCACACCCACGCCAATCTATAAATCGGCATTTATCGAAGCCATCGCTGCGCATGGCCGACATCTGGAAGCGGGCGAGAATGAAGCCAATGTGGCGTTTCACACCGCCCTGCGTCGATCTGCAGGCATCCGATCTGCCGCGATCCAGTATGCCATCGATCAGGGCCATGATCCGAAGGAATACACCCAGCTAAGCGCTTTCGATGATGCCGTGGCTGACTTCTTTCAGTCGGTGCAGACATTCGTGGAAGAACATCACGCCTATGCCGATCTGCGCAAAAAGATCATGGACGGGGCGCGTGCGCACTGGCGCAACCTTCCCGGCCACATGTCTGCATTCCAAAGCTATCAACTGTCTGCAGGCGAAATCGAGGCCCGCGCTACGGGTGGGCGCGATCCATCCCAGACCGGACTGGAAGCCATCGCCCATGAACTGAACATCGCGCAGGAAAACGCACGCGACCGCAGCCAGCATCCATTTGTGCGCCGATCCTTTACCGGCACACCGCAGCGCACTGATGGCGCAATGGTGCGGTTCGCAGATGGCAGTTATGCGGTGATCGATAA
>Ga0316205_10001206_pt1 | contig 35314 bp, 42 predicted proteins | sample 3monthpyrite_MG_FD_204941 | JGI IMG/M metagenome (GOLD analysis project Ga0316205, IMG submission 204941) | Microbial mat bacterial communities from mineral coupon in-situ incubated in ocean water Damariscotta River, Maine, United States -... | ecosystem: Environmental > Aquatic > Marine >...
CCACATATGGCCAACAGCCGGCAATTCATGGCCTGGTTGCGCCAGCACACGCTGGACCTGGCCGAGAACTGAGCCCGCCCGCGGCTCAGGCTTCTTGTTTCGGACCTTCGGTCCGGATTCTGGATATTTTCAAACAGAAGAAACAGCCGCGTGCGGCGCAAAGTCATCCGCTAGCGCGTCGGCACAGGCTCCTCGCCGCGGTAATCATAAAAACCGCGCTGGGTTTTCCGGCCCAGCCAGCCCGCTTCGACATATTTGGTCAACAAGGGGCAGGGGCGGTATTTGGTGTCCGCCAACCCGTCATGCAGCACGTTCATGATTGCCAGACAGGTGTCCAGCCCGATAAAATCGGCCAGTTCCAGCGGGCCCATCGGGTGATTGGCCCCCAGCTTGAGCGACTCGTCGATTGAGCGTACCGAGCCCACGCCTTCATACAAGGTGTAGACGGCCTCATTGATCATCGGCATCAGGATGCGGTTGACGATGAAAGCCGGGAAATCTTCGGCGCTGGCGGCCGTTTTCCCCAGCCGTTCGACAACCCTGAGGCAGGCGCTGAAAGTGGGTTCATCAGTGGCAATGCCGCGGATCAGCTCAACCAATTGCATCACCGGCACCGGGTTCATGAAATGAAAGCCCATGAATTTTTCCGGCCGGTCGGTGCGCGAGGCCAGCCGCGTGATCGAGATCGACGAGGTGTTCGAGGTCAGAATGGTATGCGGCAGCAGATGCGGCAGCAGGTCTTCGAATATCGCGGTTTTCACCGCCTCTTTTTCGGTCGCCGCCTCAATGATCAAATCGGTCTTGCCCAACTCGGACAGGGTCAATGTGGTGGTGATGCGCCCCATGGCGGCCTTCATATCCGCCTCGGCGATCTTGCCGCGCCCCACTTGCCGGCCCAGGTTGCCCTCGATCAGGCTCACAGCCGCATCCAGTGCCTGTTGGCTGACATCGGTCATCACCACATCATAACCCGCCAGTGCAAAGACATGCGCAATGCCGTTGCCCATTTGCCCCGCGCCGACAATGCCAACCCGCCCAATTTCCATAGATCCAGCCTTTCCGAAGTCTCGCCAGACAATCGCAAGCTTCGCCCAGCGGCGCAAGGCCGAAGCCGGGCCGCGGGGTCGCTAAAATTGTTGGCTTAGCGGTTTGGCAATCTCCGCCTGCCATGTTGGGAATCGGGTGAAAAGGAGTGAATGTGATGAGATTCGAGAATCTCTCTTCTGAGGGGCTGGACTATCTGCCGTGCCGCTATGGCGCGTCGAAATTGATGTTTCGTGGGCCACGCAAGAAATTGCAGGCCCCCTATATCGCCGTTCTGGGCGGGACAGAGACCTATGGCAAATTCATAGAAACGCCGCTGAGCGAGGTTTTGCAACAGGCCACGGGCGTGACAACGGTCAATCTGGGCCATCTGAACGCGGGCATCGACGCCTTCCACAAGGATGCGGTGGTGCTTGAGATTTGCAACAAGGCCAAGGTCGTGGTGATCCAGATCATGGGGCCGCAGAACATGTCAAACCGGCTTTATACCGTCCATCCGCGCCGCAATGACCGCTTTGTCAAAGCGTCGAAATTCCTGCATTCGCTGTATCGCGACATCGATTTCACCCAGTTTCACTATACCCGCCATCTGCTGAGTGCCCTGCGCGCCCAGTCGGCAGAGCGCTATGGGATGGTGGTCGAGGAATTGCAGGCGGGCTGGCTGTCACGCATGCGCATGCTGGTGTCCGAGATCCAGACGGATGTCTGCCTGCTCTGGATGTCGGATCGTGCCCCTGACGAGAATGGTGAGCTTGACCCGCTGGGTCATGAGCCGCTGTTCGTGAGCCGCGCGATGCTGGACGACATCGGCCGCGATGTCTCCGAGGTGGTCGAGGTCGTGGCCACACGCGATGAAATTGATGCAGGACGCGACCGAATGATCTTTTCGCCGCTGGAAGAACCGGTCGCCAGCGAAATGCTGGGCCCGGTCGTGCATGAAACCGCGGCGCGGCTTTTGCAGGAAAAACTGGGCCGCTATCTGGGCTGAGACGCATGCCGGGCAATGAAAAAGGCCCGCTGGATCGGCGGGCCTTTCGTGATGCATTGGGGCCGGGTGGGGCGCCTAGAGCTTTTCCACCAGCTCGGGCACCGCGGTGAACAAATCGGCCACCAGGCCATAATCGGCCACCTGAAAGATCGGTGCCTCTTCGTCCTTGTTGATGGCCACGATGATCTTGCTGTCCTTCATGCCGGCCAGGTGCTGGATCGCGCCCGAAATCCCGACGGCGACATAGAGATCAGGCGCCACAACCTTGCCGGTCTGACCCACTTGCCAGTCGTTCGGTGCATAGCCGCTGTCCACCGCCGCGCGCGACGCGCCCACAGCCGCACCCAGCTTGTCGGCCAGCTTTTCGATCAATGCGAAATCTTCTTCCGAACCCACGCCACGGCCACCAGATACCACCACGCCGGCGCTGGTCAACTCAGGCCGGTCACTGGCCGCCACCTTATCTTCGACCCAGGATGCCAGGCCGCTGTCGGCTGCGCCGCCCAGGGTTTCCACCGTCGCGGATCCGCCATCGCCTGCCGCGTCGAATGTTGAGGTGCGGAAAGTCACGACCTTGGTCTCATCGCCCGATTTCACTGTCTGGATGGCGTTACCGGCATAAATCGGGCGCTCGAACGTGTCGGCATCCACAACGCCAGAGGCATCCGAAATCACCATCACATCCAGCAGTGCCGCGACGCGCGGCATCACATTCTTGGCGTCCGTCGTCGCAGGCGCCACGATGTGGCTGTAATCGCCCGCCATCGACACGATCAGATCCGCGGTGTTTTCCGCAAGACGGTGGCCCAGCGCCGCATCTTCGGCGACCAGAACCTTGGACACACCGGCAATCTTGGCCGCCTCGGCGCCCGCCGCTGCTGCTGATCCGCCAGCGCACAACACCGTTATATCGCCGCCCAAAAGACCTGCCGCCGTCACAGCCTTGGCCGTGGCATCCAGCGCCAATTCCCCGTCGGTCACTTCTGCAAGTAGAAGAACAGCCATCACACAGCCCCCGCTTCTTTGAGTTTCGCAATCAGCTCATCAACCGAGCCAACGATTTCGCCGGCTTTGCGCGCCTCGGGCTCGGTGGTGGACACCACGGCCAGACGCGGGCTGACATCGACGCCGTAATCCTCTGGCGATTTCTCATCCAGCGGCTTTTTCTTGGCTTTCATGATGTTGGGCAACGAGGCATAGCGCGGCTCGTTCAGGCGCAAGTCGACTGTAATGACCGAAGGCATTTTCACCGAAATGGTCTGCAATCCGCCATCAACCTCGCGCGTTACCCGCGCGTGATCGCCATCAATATTGACCTCGGACGCAAAGGTGCCCTGGCTCCAGCCCAGCAACGCCGCCAGCATCTGGCCGGTCGCATTCATGTCGTTGTCGATCGCCTGTTTGCCACACAACACCAAACCGGGCTGCTCTGCATCGACGATCGCCTTCAGCAGCTTGGCCACGGCCAGCGGCTCAATATCCGTGTGCACATCATCCGCGGCCACAACCAATATGGCGCGATCCGCCCCCATGGCCAGCGCCGTGCGCAGCGTTTCCTGGTTTTGCTTGACGCCGATGGAAACCGCGACAACCTCTTCGGCCTTGCCAGCCTCGCGCAGACGAATGGCCTCTTCCACGGCAATCTCGTCAAAAGGGTTCATCGACATCTTCACATTTGCCAGATCAACACCGCTGCCATCCGCTTTGACGCGCACTTTCACGTTATAGTCGATCACGCGTTTCACAGGCACCAAGACCTTCATATGCGTCTCTCCAATATTCGGGCCGAAACCGGCCAACTCCCATAGATTCTGCAACTTGTTACAGCCAAGTTCGGGCGGAAAACAGGGTAAAATCGACGCGGGATGGCCCAAGGACGCCACGTTCTCGCATTATCGGCAAGCGGCGGGGCAAAGTTATCGCAAACATGCAGGAGCAACATTCATGAAACCTGCGCGCGCCCATCCCATTCACTTGTGATGCGATTGCCCGCCCCGGCCCGGCCCGGCCCTGGCCGCCGAGCGCAACCGCCTAGCGATTGGCCCCGGGCACCCACAACACATCGTCGCGGCCGGCGTCATTGGCCATGCGTCCAGCGGCAAAAAACCAATCTGACAACCGGTTGAGATAGGTGACGGCATCGGGGTTTACATCCTCAACCTGCGCCAGTGCCACGCACAGCCGTTCGGCCCGTCGTGTGACCGTGCGGCACAGGTGCAGATGTGCGGCCAAAGCGCTGCCGCCGGGCAAAATGAAACTGCGCAACGGCTCCAGCTGATCGGTCATTGCGTCAATTTCGCCTTCAAGCCGATCCACCTGAGCGGCCACCATCCGCAAGGGGGGATATTCTGCTGTGGAATCCTTGTCACGATCCGGGCGGCACAAATCCGCGCCCAGATCGAACAAGTCATTCTGGATCATCGCCAATTGCGCATCCAGCGCGCCCGAGGCATGCAGCCGCGCCAGACCTACGGTCGCGTTGACCTCATCGACCGTGCCATAGGCGCTGACACGCTCGGAATACTTCGCCACCCGGTCGCCATTGCCCAGCGCGGTTTGTCCACCATCGCCCGTGCGCGTGTAAATCTTGTTCAGGACAACCATCAGCTGCCCCCCATCCGGCGAAAGAAGACAAAGGCCAGAATGATCAGCACCGCCACGGCCTGCGCGGCGATCCGATACCGCATGATCCGATTGGCATGTTTGCGGTTGAACTCACCACCCTTGGCGAACCCGCCGATGCCGATCATCAAGATCACCAGCACCACCAGGCACGCAATTACCACAACGATGAACAGGGGGTCTTGCCACATGGGTCTATCCTTCAATTACGTGCCAATGATAGTGCAGGGCGGTGAAATGGCCACCCCACGGCTGCGATGTGGCGCGCCTTTAGCCTTTTGACAAGATCGCGTCCAGCATTCTGGACGATAGGACGCGGCGCGCAAAGCCTAGCGCATAGGTCGGCTTGGTCACGTAATAGCGCGGTCGTGGGCGGCGCGCGTGCAGGGCGCGGATCAGCACCTTGGTGACAGCGCGCGCGGGCAATTCGAACGGATCAGGGCCGCGCTCGGAATACAGTCGGTCAAGCACCTGGTCGCGGTAAACATCGGCCAGCACAGAGTTTTCCCAGTCGATATGTTGTTCAAATCGCCGCGCCGAGTTTTGCCGGAACCGGCTGGTTATCGGCCCAGGCTCAATCAGAATGGGGTGAATGTCGGTGCCGCGCATTTCGTGGCGAAATACATCCGTCAAACCCTCCATCGCAAATTTGGTGGCAACGTAGGGCCCGCGCCATTTATAGGCCACAAGCCCCAGAACCGAGGAACAATTGACGATCCGCCCATGTCCTTGCGCGCGCATGATCGGGATGACCAGCCGCGACAATTCATGCACACCGAACAAATTGGTTTCGAAAATGGCGCGCATGGCGTCGCGGGACACGTCCTCGATCGCGCCGGGAAATCCATAGGCACCGTTGTTGAACACCGCGTCCAGCCTGCCGCCAGTTGCCTCGGTGACGGTTTGCAACGCCTTGGATATCGAGGCGCTGTCGTCGTAATCCAGTTGTGGACTGTCGAAGCCCAACGCGCGCAAGCGGTCGCAATCCTCAGCCTTGCGGCACGAGGCAAACACCCGCCAGCCCGCCTCGCGCAGCCCCAAAGCCGCGTCATAGCCGATGCCTGACGAACATCCGGTGATCAAAATGATTTTTTGCATGACGGGGCTTTCGTGGTGCATTGCGCGCCGATTTAGGTCAAGGCGGGCGGCACGGCAAGCGCCTGTGTCACTGGGGCGGGGTCGGGGTCAGAAAGCGCGCCGCGATAAACCCCTCGCCGCCATCGCCCTCAATGCGGATTTCGGCCCAGCCATTGTCCAGCAGCGCCACAACGCTGACCGCTTCTGCGAAATTCACCTGGCCCACAACCGCATTCTCGGTGCCGGGGCCTGCGCGCAGATTGACCCGGGTCGCGGTGACGTATTGCACCGGCAATTCGGCCTCAGCACTGGCGCCCAGATCGGCCAGCACCGCGGCTACGGCATCGTCAACTGGCGTGGCCGCGTCTGGGCTCGCCTCGGCCGCCAGAGTGCCATCGTCGGCCACGATCATCGGGGTCATAAAGGGGGTGCCTGCATCTGGATCGGCAGTGCGCAACGGCTCGGCGCTTGTGACCGGCCGCTCGACGCGTTCCATTGTATTGGCCAACGACAGACCCACGAACAGGGCCAGCGAAGTGAAAATGATATAGCGCAGCAGCATGGCGATTCTCTGTTGTTCGCTGTGGTTTAGCAAAAAATTGCTGTCCACGCGCGGTGAAAACTTCTGGCCCATTCCCCGCCGAGGGGTCAAACTGTGTCAAACCAGCCCAGGAGCCCGACATGCACCACGCCACCTGCCAATGCGGCGCGCTGACCGCCACCGCCAATGCCGCGCCCGATTTCGTCATCGCCTGCAACTGCAAACTATGCCAGCGCCGCAGCGGCTCTCCCTTTGGTGCGGCGGGGTATTTTCGCAAATCCACGCTCACCCTGGCCGGGCGCACGGCCAGCTACGGCCGCACCGCCGACAGCGGGCGCAAAGTGACCAATTTTTTCTGCCCCACATGCGGCACGACGCTCTATTGGACGCTCGACATGCGCCCCGATCACATCGGCGTGGCCTTCGGCGCCTTTGAACAGCCCTTGCCCGAGCCCGCGCGGGTGATCTGGACCGAAAGCCAGCACGATTGGGTGGCCTTTCCCACCGATCTGCCGCACTTTGCCCAAGGCACGCCCGAATAGCGCAATTCCCGCTTGTTCCCGCCCGCCCGCTTGCCTAAACCGATGCACAATGACCGATAGGATCGACGATGACGGCGCGGGCCAATCCCGCGAATTGGGTGAGCCGCTGCGCCGGATCATTGGCGAGCGTTACCTCGCCTATGCGCTCTCGACGATCATGCACCGCGCGCTGCCGGATGCGCGCGACGGGCTGAAACCGGTGCACCGCCGCATCCTCTATGTCATGAGCCGCCTGCGTCTGTCTCCCACCGGGGGATTCTTGAAATCGGCCAAGATTTCCGGCGATACGATGGGCGATTTCCACCCCCATGGCGATGCGGCGATCTATGACGCGATGGCGCGTCTGGCGCAGGATTTTTCGGTGCGCTATCCGCTGGTCGATGGCCAGGGCAACTTTGGCAATATCGACGGCGACAACCCCGCTGCCAGCCGCTATACCGAGGCCCGCATGACCGCCGTGGCCGAGGTCATGCTTGACGGTCTGGCCGAAAATGCCGTTGATTTCCGTGACAATTACGATGGCCGCCTGCAAGAACCCGTGGTTCTGCCCGGCGCCTTTCCCAACCTTCTGGCCAATGGCGCCTCGGGCATTGCGGTGGGCATGGCCACCAATATCCCGCCCCATAATGTGGCCGAGATCGTCGATGCCTGCATGCATCTGATCAAGACACCCGATGCGCGCGATGACACGCTGCTCAACTATATCCCCGGCCCAGATTTTCCGACCGGTGGCGTGGTGGTTGAGCCCGCGCAGAACATCGCCAACGCATATCGCACCGGGCGCGGCGCGTTTCGTTTGCGTGCGCGGTGGCACACCGAAGACCTGGCGCGCGGCCAGTGGCAGATCATCGTCACCGAGATCCCCTATCTGGTGCCAAAATCCCGCCTGATCGAAAAGATCGCCGAACTGGTGCAGACCAAGAAGATTCCGATCCTGGCCGATGTGCGCGACGAAAGCGCCGAAGACATCCGCATCGTGCTGGAACCTCGGTCGAAAAACGTCGATCCGCAGGTGCTGATGAACATGCTGTTCCGCAATTGCGATCTGGAAACCCGGTTTTCGATGAACATGAACGTGCTGATCGACGGGCGCACGCCCAAGGTCTGCTCGCTCAAAGAGGTGTTGCGCGCCTTTCTCGATCACCGCCAGGTCGTGCTGCGCCGCCGTGCCCAGCACCGCATCGACAAGATCGACCACCGGCTGGAGGTTCTGGAAGGCTTCATCATCGCCTTCCTCAATCTGGACCGCGTGATCGACATCATCCGCTATGACGATGATCCAAAGGCCGCGCTGATGGCCGAGGATTGGGGTAAATCCCACCGCCGCGCCGCGACCGAGGCCGATTATCTGCCCCCCGCTCCCCGCGCCGAGGGCGAACTGACCGAGGTACAGGCCGAAGCCGTCCTGAACATGCGCCTGCGCAGTTTGCGGCGCCTCGAAGAGATGGAATTGCTCAAGGAACGCGACGCCCTGATGGCCGAACGCGCCGATCTGGACGACCTGCTGGAAAGCGATGCGCTGCAATGGACGGCCATTTCCGACCAGTTGCGCGAGATCAAAAAGACTTTTGGCAAAGACTGGGAAGGGGGCGCGCGCCGCACCCTGATCGAAGAGGCCGAAGAGGTCGAAGAGGTGCCGATCGAGGCAATGATCGACCGCGAACCGATCACCGTGGTCTGCTCGAAAATGGGGTGGATTCGCGCGATGAAGGGCCATATCGCGCTGGATCAGGAGCTGAAATTCAAGGATGGCGACGGGCCTGCGCAAATTTTTCACGCCGAAACCACCGACAAGATCATGCTATTTGGCACCAATGGCCGCTTTTACACCCTGGCCGCCGCCACCTTGCCGGGCGGGCGCGGCATGGGTGAACCGGTGCGCCTTATCGTCGATCTGCCCAATGAGGCGGAAATCGTCGATCTGTTCATCCATGAACCCGCGCGCAAACTTTTGGTGGCCTCCAGCGCCGGCGATGGCTTTGTCGTGACCGAGGCCGAGGTGATGGCCCAGACCAAGACCGGCAAGCAGGCGCTCAACCTGCGCGGCGATGTTCGCGCGCTGGTCTGTGCGCCGGTCACGGGCGACCATGTGGCTTGCGTCGGCGAAAACCGTAAGGTGCTGGTCTTTGCGCTGGACGAACTGCCAGAGATGGCGCGCGGCAAGGGCGTGCGCTTGCAAAAATACAAGGACGGCGGCCTGTCTGACGCCACCACATTCACCCTGAGCGAAGGGCTGAGTTGGAAAGATCCGGCCGGCCGCACCCGCACTGAAACCGAGCTGGCCGAATGGATGGGCAAACGCGCCAGCGCTGGCCGCATGGCGCCTCGGGGTTTTCCGCGTGAGAACAAATTTACCTGACACGCCGGACCGATCCCCGGCCGATGGCGCCGGGCTGCCAGCCGCGATGGTGCAAAACCACTTGCCAGCGCGGCGATCGCCCCGCTAGCTTGGCCGCCATGTTTTGCTGTTCAAATGGCTGCGCGGGCGCGCGGCGCAAGGTGGTCTGAGCCTTGGCCCGGCGTGCAGCCCCGGCCGTGGCGATTCCTCTGGATGCCGAAACAGCGCCCACGCTGTTTGACGGCACCGCAAGCCGCATTTTCGTGCTCGCCTTCTGGACCGGCCTGCTCACGGTGCTGAGCTTGGGTCTGTATCGGTTCTGGGCCAAGACACGGTTGCGACGCTATTACTGGTCGTCGATCCGGCCCGGTGGGGTGCCGCTGGAATATGTCGGCCAGCCGCTTGAAAAGCTGCTGGGTTTCCTGATCGCCGTGACCGTTCTGGCCTTTTACATCGGGGTCGTGAACCTGCTGCTGATGTTTGTCAGCTTTACCTTCCTGGCCAGCAATTTCGCGGCCTATGCGCTGTCGTTTCTGGGGGTTATTCCGCTGTGGTTCTTTGCCCGTTATCGCGCCCGGCGCTATGTGCTGGCGCGCACCCGGTTTCGCGGGTTGCGCCTGGGGCTGGAGCCGGGCGCCTGGGGCTATGCGGGCCGCGCATTGTGGCATTGGTTTCTGACGTTGATCACGGCCGGGCTGCTGTGGCCGCGCATGACCTTCTGGCTGGAAAAATACAAGACCGACCGCAGCTTTCTGGGCACCCAGTGGCTGCACCAGGGCGGCCATTGGACGATGCTGTATCCGGCCATGCTCCACCTGATCTTTCCGGCCGTGGGCATGGCGGCATTGGTGACATCGCTTGTGACGCGTGCGAATGCCGACGCCTTGTTTGACCCGATTAGTTTCGGCGCGGAAATGGCGCGCATCACCGACCCGCTGTTCTGGTTTTTTGCCATGGCCATGCCGCTGTGGTTTGTCTTTGGCCTGGCCAATTATCGCACCTTCACCTTTCGCCGACTGACCAACACCAAGACTTTGGGCGGAGTGCGGTTGCGCGCATTGCCGCGCAGATGGCGGGTGTTCAAGATCTACACATTGGGTAATTTTCTGGTCTATCTGGGGCTGATCTTGCCGCTCCTGGCGCTGGGCATCGTGCTGACCGGGCTCGAATCGATGGTCTTTGAAACTTCGCCTGCCGGCCCTGCCCTGATCGGGGCTGCGATCATCATCTACTTCCTGGTATTCGTGATCTGGGGCGCGCTGGCCCATGCCTTTGTCATCTTGCCGCTGATGCGCCACTTCGCCTCGACCCTGCGCCTTGAGGGCGCGGGCCACCTTTCCACCATTGGGCAACGCGCGCGCGACGAGGCGGGCCAGGCCGAAGGCTTTGCCGAGGCGCTGGATGTGGGGGCGGCGATATGACGGTGATCCATGTCACGGCCCAACCCCCCAGCTTTACGGGGCGTGCCTGGCTGGCCGATGGCCAGACCGGTGCGATCCATGCCGTCACCCTGTCGATAGATGAGCCGCGCGCCACACTTGTCGCAACCGCCAGCGGCCAGACCCACGCCGAATGGCCGTTGATCGAAATCCGCCTGTTGCCCGATCACGCGCCTGCGCCGCTGGCCCTGCAAGACCCGGCCCAAACCGCCGAAACCGCGCCCGGCCGCAAGACCGGCCTGATCGCCCTGCACATCCCCGCCGATCCGGTGGCGCGCCTATATGTCGATGATGCCGAAACCGTCACCCGGTTGGTGCCGCGCATCCCCGACCGCATGCGGCGCCCGCCCACGCCCAACAAGCGTCGCATCCTTGGCTGGGCGGTGGCCGCATTGGCCTCGGTTGCGCTGATCATCTTCGTTCTGGTCCCGGTGATGGCCGACCAACTGGCCGAGTTCCTGCCACCCCAGGGCGAACAGGCGCTGGGCGATGCCACCTATGATCAGATCCGCAACGCGCTCAGCGATGATTTTCTGCCTGTCAGCGTGTGCGAAAACGCCGAGGGGCTGGATGCACTTGTGGTGATGACCGCGCGCATGAGCGAACATGCGGATTTGCCCTATCCATTGCAGGTGACAGTGCTCGACCATGAGATGGTCAATGCCTTTGCCTTGCCCGGCGGGCGTGTCGTGCTGTTCCAGGGGCTGATCGAGGCTGCCGATGACGCCGAAGAGGTCGCCGCTGTTCTGGCCCATGAAATCGGCCATGTGGCGGCGCGCGATCCGGCCCGTGGCGCGTTGCGTTCTGCCGGTTCCATCGGGATCCTGGGCCTGCTTCTGGGCGATTTTGCCGGTGGCACCGTGGTGCTGTTTCTGGCCAATCAACTGATCGCGGCACAATACTCCCAGGCCGCAGAGGCCGCCGCGGATGCCTATGCCGCGCAACTGATGCGGCGCGCCGAGATCCGCCCCGACGGGCTGGCCACCTTTTTCGGCAAATTGCGTGACATGGGCGGCGAAAGCACCGGCATCGCTGCGCATTTCATGGCACATCCGGCGCTGGGCGATCGCATCGCGGCGGCCCGTGCAGCCACCGCCCAAAGCCCTGCAACACCCCGCGCCTTGCTGACCCGCGATCAGTGGCTGGCCTTTGAACGGATTTGTTCGTAACCTGACACCCGGTTCTCAACACCTGGGTGGGTCTTGTCATGTTGCTACGTCTCTTTTCGGTCCTGTCACTCGGCCTGCTGGTGGCCTGCGGCGCGCCCGCCGACCTCGCCAAGGAGCCCCGTGTCACCATGGGTGATTTCCGCCTGGGCCATAAGATCGTCGTCTCAAACGGCCCCGAAAAAGCGCCGTTTTCGCGCAATGCCACGGATGAAGAGCTGATCGCCGCGCTGGAAACCGCGCTGGATGACCGCTTCGGTGCCTATCAGGGCGACAAGTTCTATCACATCGGCATCAAGGTTGACCTCTATGGCCTGGCGCGCCCCGGTGTGCCGGTGGTGTTCAACCCGAAATCGGTTTTTGTCGTCACGGTGAATGTCTGGGATGACGCTAAACAAGAGCGTCTGACCGACGAGGGCGGCAAAGCGCTGACCGTTTTTGAGGGCGCCTCCAAGGAAACGCTGATCTCCTCTGGCCTGTTGCGGTCGCGCGACAAGCAACTCGCCGTAATGAGCGCGAATGTCGCCAAGGCCATCCAGGATTACATCCTTGAAAACCCCGAATGGGTCGGGCTGACGCCTGAGCAGGTCGGCCAGCCCGCCCCGCCCATTATGCGCCCTGAGCCTGCGCCAGACAGCCCCTTGCCGGACACCAATTTGACTGACCCCGCAACTGGCGCTTGATTTTCCCCGCCCAAGCAATTAAGTCGCGCGACGACACCAAACGGGCCGTGATTGGTCCACGATAACACAAAGGGCATTGCGTCATGGCAAAGGCAAAGTTTGAACGTAACAAACCGCACGTTAACATCGGCACGATTGGTCACGTTGACCACGGCAAGACGACGTTGACGGCAGCGATCACCAAGCAATTTGGCGATTTCAAGGCCTATGATGAGATTGACGGCGCGCCCGAAGAAAAGGCCCGCGGCATCACCATCTCGACGGCCCACGTTGAATATGAAACCGACGCGCGCCACTATGCCCATGTCGACTGCCCCGGTCACGCCGACTATGTGAAGAACATGATCACCGGTGCGGCGCAGATGGACGGCGCGATCCTGGTTGTGAACGCGGCCGACGGCCCGATGCCACAAACGCGCGAGCACATCTTGCTGGGCCGCCAGGTTGGCATCCCCTCGATGGTCGTTTTCATGAACAAGGTTGACCAGGTTGACGATCCGGAACTGCTGGAACTGGTTGAAATGGAAATCCGTGAGCTGCTGACCGAATACGATTATCCGGGCGACGATATTCCGATCATCGCCGGCTCGGCGCTGGCCGCTCTGGAAGACCGCGACCCTGAAATTGGCTCTGAAAAGATCGCCGAGCTGATGAAGGCTGTGGATGAGTATATCCCGACGCCTCCACGCGCGATCGACGAGCCATTCCTGATGCCGATCGAGGATGTGTTCTCGATTTCCGGGCGCGGCACGGTTGTCACCGGCCGTGTTGAGCGTGGCGCGATCAACGTGGGCGACGAGATCGAAATCGTCGGCATCAAGGACACGCAGAAAACCACCTGCACGGGCGTTGAAATGTTCCGCAAGCTGCTGGACCGCGGTGAAGCGGGCGACAACATCGGCGCGCTGTTGCGCGGCGTGGATCGCGAAGCGGTCGAGCGTGGCCAGATCCTGTGCAAGCCGGGTTCCGTGACCCCGCACACCAAGTTCGAAGCCGAGGTCTATATCCTGACCAAGGAAGAGGGTGGCCGTCACACGCCGTTCTTTGCCAACTACCGTCCGCAGTTCTATTTCCGCACCACCGACGTGACCGGCACGGTCACGCTGCCATCGGGCACGGAAATGGTGATGCCGGGCGATAACCTGAAGTTCAACGTCGAACTGATCGCCCCCATCGCGATGGAAGAAAAACTGCGCTTCGCCATCCGCGAAGGCGGCCGCACCGTCGGCTCCGGCGTCGTGTCCAAAATCATCGAGTAAGCCGCACGCACAAGCGGACCCTCACAGCGCCGTCCCGCAATGGGGCGGCGTTTTCCATTGTCGCGGCGGTCTTGCCGTTTGGAAAATCCTGGCCAGGTCAAAGCCGGGGCGGCGCCCTTGGATCAAGGGCCCGGTTGCTTGCAATCAGGCATCATGACTGATGTCACTGCTCCAAAGCTGCACAAAGTAGCCTTTGAACCACATCCAGATCCCCATCTGCGATGTCATGCATTTGCGCAAGTTCTGACGCAAATCCCACGGCATCCGCGCGAAACTCATTTATCGTGAAATAGCCGTAAAATCCGCCCTGTTTGTCCACCAGAACCGGGACATCCAGTGAAGTGGAGTATCTGTTCCAGGGGCTTGAGGATGAATAGCTGCTCCCAAAGCTACCATATGTGTTGAAAATGCCCGCGCTGGCATATTTGTTGCCCGCGCCGTACTCGTTGCAGATGCTCTCGCTGTCATAGGCACTGCAATCGAAACAGCCCAGGAAAACATCATGGCCCTGCCCGCCAAAAAGCTGCAATTCCTGAGAAACGGCGTTCCCGTGTGGTGCAAGGACAAACGCAATAGCAGCCAGGAGCGGCGCTGAACCAAAGAATTTCACTAGGATATTGACCCGGTCATATCACAACGATGTGCAATTTGCGCCAAGATGTCCAACATGATTTCCGCCATGCCAAGACGTTCAAGCGCCGATCCACGCACGGGCCCGATTTCGGGCGCCCTCGCGCGGCCCGCTGCGCGGTTGGGCCGGGCCTTCGGCCCGAAACTGGATATTTGTAAACAGAAGAAGCCCAGGCTTTGCGCTCTTTGGTTGGAAAATACCTCGGGGTAGCCCGCCAAGCGGGCAGGGGCAGCGCCCCTTTCTGCGCGCCCCGCTCTAGCTGGCGGCAGGCAGGTTGCGCAGCAGGCAGCTTTCACTTTGCGCGTCTACCGGGATCATCAGTTCAACTTCAAATCCTTCGATCGCCGCGTCATTGGTCGAGGCCAATCGCCCCACCAGCGAGGTGATTTGTAGCGCCGGGCCCTGGGGTTGGCGCAGCACGATCGGCACGAAGATCGGGATTTCCTCGCTGGAACGGATCACTGACGGAATATGGTCGAACAGGCCCTGCGCCTTGGCCTGTGCGAACCGCTCCGAGACCAGCGCCGAGCTTTCCGCCGCGCCTTGCAGCCGGAAATAAAGCGCAGTGCTTGCCTCTTGCCAATTCTCAACCAGCGCCCGGAATACGGGCGACAGGAACAGCGTCAAAAGGTTGACGGGTGCGTTGTCGGCAGTGCCCGCACCGGCAAACATGGCGGCCGCCTGCGCATTGGCGCGCAACACATTCCATTCCGCATCCAGAACAAAGGCCGGAAAGGGCCAATGTGCCAGCACCCGGGCGTCCAGCATGTCCAACACCTGGGTCATTCGGTCGGCTGTGGGCCGCGCCGGGCGAAAGGGGTTGGCAAAGCCCGAGGCATCGAACAGCGCCGCGCGCTGCGCCGCCGAGAGCCGCAGGTCCGACACCAGGCGCGTGACCATGGCCTGGCTGGGCCGCGCCCGCCCGGTCTCCAGAAATGACACATGGCGTTGGGTGCTGCCAATGGCTTGGGCAAGTGCCAGTTGGCTCAGCCCCAATTGAGCGCGCATTTCACGCAATGTGGCACCGAATGCATTATCCATCTTATTCCCTCCCAAGGAATTGAAACAATACCCCTTCACGCTAGGGTCTATCTGAGTTGTATGAAAGGAATAATCTGTGGAATTCTGGATCCTCATTGCCCTTGCCGTCTATATGATCAATGTGTTTTTGCCGTCGCTGATGTACCTGCCGCAGATCGGCATTGGGGGGCAAGTGGGTGCGCGGGACAATCTGCCGGACCACGCGCCCTTGGCCGCTCGTGCGCGCAGATCACATGCCAATCACCTTGAAAACCTGCCGGTTTTTCTGGCGCTGGCGTTTCTGGTCATGTTGCGTAACGACCTGAACATGGGGCAGGCGATTTTGGGCGCGCAGCTTTATGTGGCCGGGCGCATTGCCTATATGCCGTTCTATATCGCGGGCATCCCTTGGCTGCGGTCTCTGGCCTATCTGACCAGCTTTGCGGGCTATATCCTTATGGCTTGGGCGCTGGTTTAGCGCCTGCCACCAATTCATCGGCGCGCGCGGTGACCTGCGTCATCAGCGCGGCCAATTCCACGCGCTGCTGTGCGCGCGCGGCCTCATCGCCGGCCTTGGCCAACCCGTCGGACCAGCGGTGATAGACGAAAGCCCCGCGCCCCAAGGGTTTGGGCACCATCAGCCTGTCCCAGGTCCCCAGCCGCCAGGGGCGCGCCTGCGCCCAGGCGGTGATGAAAACCGGCCGGCCCGTGGCCCGTGCCCAATCCAGCGTCGATTGTTTGGCCTCATGCACCGGCCCCTTGGGCCCGTCGCCTGTCAGCGCCAGCGAGGCACCGCCGCGTACCAGCCGGATCATATCGCGCACCGCGCCGAAATTGCCGCCCTTCAGATCGATTTCAAAGGGCAGGGCGCCCTGGTTGACCAGCGCCGCCGCCGCCACCCGCCCCGCCGGTGACGGATCCCGCGGCATTGCCAGAGGCGCACGCCCCGCCCAGGTGGTGTTGGTCATCATCGAGCGCCCGTGCCAGCAGATCAGCACAACCGGCCCATCCGCCAAGGCTGCCGCCAGATCTGCCTCGCCCTCGGATCGCCAGCGCCCGCTGCGCCAGCACAGCCCCAGATAGGCCGACAACACCCGTCCCAGCAGCCGCGCCAGCCCCTCTGACCGGTTCATCCGCCGCCGCAGCGCGCCCGCTTTGCCTGTGCTTTTGCCCATGCTGGCTTTGTGGCGAAAACATCTGCCAACTACAAGCCTTGCCGCTTGCATGCCCGCCCAAATCCGGCTATTCGGGCCTTCGGTCCTAGGGGTGTAGCTCAGTTGGTAGAGCGACGGTCTCCAAAACCGTAGGTCGGGGGTTCGAGACCCTCCGCCCCTGCCAGGCCCGCCCCCCGCCCCCATCACATCCGCCTTGATCGCGCGCCGCTCCGGCGCTATCACGGCCCTGCGGGAGACGATGGCGTCGTCTGCTTTGGCCCATGCCTGGCGCTGGCCCCAAAACCCGCCCAACCATCCTGAACGCCGGGATCTTGCTTTGCCGTAGTGTCGCGGTGGGGGAAGGTGCCGCACATGCCCTTCTCTCTGCGCCCTTCGGCCCAAACAGGAGAGACCAGATGGACGGATCATCCAATCCCGACCGCCCCGAATTCTACCGCTTTCACCAAGGCACCAGGACACTGCCCTTTGCCGAGACCGAATATGAAACGCGCCTGAACAAATTGCGCGCGCAGATGGTTGAACGGGGCATTGACGCCTGTGTGCTGAGTTCAATGCATAACATCGCCTATTATTCGGGCTTTTTGTACTGCAGCTTTGGCCGCGCCTATGCCCAGGTCGTCACGGCGCGCGAAACCGTGACGATCAGCGCGGGCATTGACGCGGGCCAGCCCTGGCGGCGCGGCTATGGCGACAACATCACCTATACCGATTGGCAGCGCGACAATTTTTGGCGGGCGATCCGTTCGGTGACGGGGCAGGGCCGGGTGATCGGCTATGAGGCCGACCATATGTCCGTCGCGCAGAAAGCGCAGCTCGAGGGGTTCTTGGCACCCTCCACCAGCCAGGACATCGCGCCTGCCACAATGGCCCAACGCATGCACAAATCCGCGCCCGAACTGGCGCTCATCCGTCACGGCGCCGCGGTGGCCGATCTGGGCGGTCATGCCATCCGCGACGCGATTTGCGCCGGCGCGCGCGAGATCGACGTGGCCATGGCCGGCCGCGATGCGATGGAGCTGGAAATCGCCCGCCGTTTTCCAGATGCGGAATACCGCGACACCTGGGTCTGGTTCCAATCCGGGCTCAACACCGACGGGGCCCATAATCCGGTCACATCCCGGGCGCTGCAACACGGCGACATCCTGTCGCTCAATACCTTTCCGATGATCTCGGGCTATTACACCGCGCTGGAACGCACCTTGTTTCTGGGCGATGTCGATGCCGATAGCCTGCGCATCTGGCGCGCCAATGTGGCGGCCCATGAATACGGGATGGGCCTGCTGAAACCCGGTGTCAGCTGCGCCGAGATCACGCAGGCCATCAACGCCTTTCTGAACGAACGCGACCTGCTGCAATATCGCACCTTTGGCTATGGTCATTCCTTTGGCCTGCTGTCGCATTACTACGGACGCGAGGCCGGGCTGGAGCTGCGTGAGGATATCGAAACGGTGCTGGAACCCGGCATGGTCATCTCGATGGAGCCGATGTTGACGATTCCCAAGGGCCAACCCGGCGCGGGTGGCTACCGCGAGCATGACATCCTGATCATCACCGAAAATGGGGCCGAAAACATCACCGGCTTTCCCTATGGACCAGAGCACAATGTGATCTGATCCGACGGCGCCGGGGCGGGCGCAACAACGCCGGGCGCGCCGGTCGCGCCTGGCCACATCCAGACCACATCGGCAAGCTGTCCCTTGCCCGCCGAGCGACCTGCGCTACCTGCCTGGCTGGCGGTATCTCCTGGGTCGTGCCGTGGCAAAAAATCCACAGAGGTTTTGATTTTCACGTCAAAAGTGTATAAGTAATGGTAATGTCACATTAGAAACACAAATAGTTTGTGTGACTTGAGCGCGAACAACCCAATAGACGATGTGGTGGTAATGAGTTTAAACCGAGCATTTTTTCTGGCTCTCCTCGCAGCCGTGCTGGCGACGGCCAGCCTGCTGAGCTTGCGCCCGTTCATTCAGGGCGTCGGTTTCGCGCCCGATCAAGGCTTCAACTGGTATTACTGGAAACGCCCCGATCCGACCTTCTGGTCGCGCGCCTCTGTCTGGACGGCCTATCTCGCCCACCAGATGTTCCTCTGGGGCGCGATCTTCTGGGCCAAGAAAAACCGCGACCGCTGGCGCGATCGTGCCGGCATACACCCGATCAACTGGATCATGCTGGCCGGCACCGCGGGTTTCGTTGCCCTCCATTACCTGCAGACCGCCGTGTTTTACGACGGTCTTGGCCAGGACCTGCCGGTCTTTGCCAGCCAGGCCTCGGTGATCTTGTTGCTGGTGGTCGTGCTCTTGCTGGAAGCCCCGCGCCGCGGCCTGTTCCTGGGCGCCGGCAAAGGCTGGTTCGCCCCGATCCGCCAAACCCTGATTGCCACACATGGCTATTATTTCGCCTGGGCCACCACCTTTACTTTCTGGTACCACCCGATGGAACTGACCGGCGGCCACCTGCTGGGCTTTTTCTACATGTTCTTGCTGTTCATCCAGGCAGCCTTCATCTTCACCCGCATCCACACCAACCGCATCTGGACTTTCGTGCTGGAATTGTCGGTCGTGGTCCATGCCGTGGTCGTGGCCTGGGTCGCGGGCCAGGAATTCTGGCCCATGTTCGCCTTTGGCTTCCTGTTCATCCTGGTGATGACCCAGATGCACGGCCTGGGCCTGTCCCAACGCACCCGATGGTCGATCACCGCCTTGGTGGCCGCCGCCGCTGCTGCCGTCTATTCGCAGCGCGGCTGGGAATATGTCACGGAAATCATCCGTATCCCGGCCATCGATTATGCTCTGGTCTTCGCCATTGGCGGCATTCTGTTGCTCGTCAACCGCCTGCGCAAAAACTGAGCACCTCGGCTCTGGCAACCTGGCCACGCGGGGCCGCGCGCCGCGCGGGACTGTCTTTGCCTCGCGTCGCTCAGGCTTTGGATATTTACAAAACAGAAGAAACCCGGGTCTCATGCTCTTTGGTTTCAAAATACCTCGGGGGGCATGGGGGGCTGGCCCCCCGCCCGGTGGTCGCCCGCGCTGCCATCACATCCCGGCGCGCCGCCCATCACCACACTTGAAACCGCCGCGCAAAACCCGTATCTGCCTTGCGAACCAGATCTGATCAGAAAGCATTCGCCCATGGCCCGCACGCTCAATCCACTCCAGTTCATCCAGCAGGTTCGTGCTGAGGTGTCCAAGGTTGTCTGGCCAACGCGCCGTGAGGTGTTGATCACCACCGGCATGGTCTTTGTCATGGCGGCGTTGACAGCGGTTTTCTTTTTCGTTGTCGATCTGATCATCCGCACCGGGCTGGAAGGCGTTCTGGGCTATTTCGGCTAGGTTACGGGGCCCGTGCCGCGGGCTCTTGAATTCCGCGCAATGCCCGTGTAAGCAGCGTCAAACTCCCCGACATCGCCATTCTCGTCCCGACCGACAGATGGGGTATGTTCGGATCCAAGGTGATTTCTGACCGCACCCTGAGCGGCAAGCTTGAAAGGCAAAGACAATGGCGAAGCGTTGGTATTCGGTGAGTGTGCTGTCCAACTTTGAGAAAAAGATCGCAGAGCAGATCAAGACCGCTGCCGCCGATGCGGGCCTCGAAGAGCAGATCGAAGAAGTGCTGGTGCCCACCGAAGAGGTGATAGAAGTGCGCCGCAACAAGAAAGTGACGGCCGAACGGCGCTTCATGCCCGGCTATGTGCTGGTGCGCATGGACATGACCGACAAGGGCTATCACCTGATCAATTCGATCAACCGCGTCACCGGCTTTCTGGGCCCGCAAGGCAAGCCGATGCCGATGCGCGACGAAGAGGTCAACGCGATCCTCAACCGCGTCGAAGAAGGCGAGCAGGCTCCGCGCACGTTGATCCATTTTGAAACCGGCGAAAAAGTCGCCGTCACCGATGGCCCGTTTGAGGGTTTCGACGGCATGGTCGAAGAGGTGGACGACGACAATCAGCGCCTCAAGGTCACCGTATCGATCTTTGGCCGCGCAACACCGGTTGAACTGGAATACACCCAGGTGTCCAAACAGGGCTAGACCAACCGATGTTTCAGACCCGAAGGGCGCCTTGATCGGGCGCCCTTTTTCAGTTTCATGCGGTTTGCGCGCCGGCCCGCCGTCGCCAGAGCCAGCCCAGCAACAGGCGCAACCTGGCCCAACGGCCCGTCAGATGCAAAGTTTACGTCCTTTTCGCCATCATGCGCCGCATGTGATACCCGACTGGATCGGCGGGCAGGCAACATCCCCATAAGAGCAAAAGACGCAGCAATCGCCCTTTTTGGGGTTCAGCACGATCTTGCATTGCGGGCATTCATAGAACCACTGACAGGCATCTGTCGGCATGGTTTCGGTTTGCGAATGCCCGCAATTCGGGCAAGTCAGCGTGCTTTCAAGTTTGATTTGCGGATCTGTCATCGTCTTACATCTGCTGGATGAGGAAATCATTGATGGGCCCCTGATATGTGACGACGATCCAGGCGATGAACGTCATCGCAGTGCTGCCGCCCAGCCACCATTTCAGCCGGCCAAGGCTATTGCGCTGATAGGATACCGCCCAGGCAAGGGCGACCGCGCCTGTCGACACTGCCAGGGCATAATAGCTTGCGGCAGCGATTGTGCCAAAAATCGCCAGCCAACTGCCGCCCAAACCGAACATCATGAGGGTGATCGGCAATATGCAGCACGTGGCCACGCCCAGCGCTGACAGGGATGCAAGGTAACTGAGGCTCAGGTATTTCTGCATGTCACATTCCTTTGATCTTTTGGTGTGCCAAGGCACTGGCGCACCGCGCGGAATGATGTAGCATCTGTAGTCACTACAGAAGCAAGCGGAAAGACATCACATGATTGCGATTGGCGAAGCCTCCCGGCAAAGTGGCGTGGGCATTGAAACGATCCGGTTTTACGAACGCGAAGGGGTCGTGCCCAAACCGGCGCGCGGTGCCAACAACCGCCGGCTGTACTCAGCCGAAGCGGTCGGCCGATTGCGCTATCTCAAGCGTTGCCGCGACCTTGGCTTTTCCCTGGCCGATGCCAAGACCCTGCTGGCGCTGTCCGATAGCCGCCAAGAGGATTGCCAGAGTGTCAGGGATCTTGCCCGGGACCGCCTGAGCGAAGTGCGCGCAAAACTGGAAGACCTGAGCAAGCTGGAAAGCGCCTTGGTAGAGCTTATGGCAAACTGCGCCATCGGCAATGTTGCCTGCCCGATGCTGAGCCGCCTGCGCGCCGGCTGACGCCCCGCCCTGCACCGGCGCGCGCACGGTCGCCCGGCCGCGCGCCCGGGCCTTGTCATGTGACCGAAAGAACCGGATCGGCGCCGTCCCAGCTGCCTTTGCTCGCCAGGATCCGGGCCCGCGTGAACGAGCTGCGGTCGAAATGGCTCTCTTTGCGGTGGTAATCCATCTGTTCGCGGTGGAGTCCGGCCTTGTAGGCCGCGTCAATCATCGAGCCTTCATCCCGCCAGATCGAAACCGTGATCCCGTCATGGCCGTCCACGGTGGCGCCGCTAAAGACCGCCCTGCGAATATTGGCAGGCAAGGTGGCGAAATACGCCTGCACCTCATCCACCTGGCGCAGAAAGTTTGCGATCCGCGGCAATTCTGCCGGACCGGGATTGTCATATCCTGCCGAGGTGAACACAACCAACGGCCCACCCGGATCGGCCGAAATGGGGGTGAAAGTGTCATTTTCCCTGACCTCTCCGCGCCAGTTTACCTGCCCGCGATGGGAATAGGGCACGACGAGGGCGTGATAGGCTTCGACGGTGTCGCCCAGAAACCCCAGATGATCCTGGGGGTTGTCAAACACCGCCCGTGCGGCGTCTTGGGTGTCATAAATGCCAATGCCGCCCCATTCGTCCGAAACATTCGTCCTCAGCCCATCCGCACCCAAGGGCGAAGCCGGGTAGAACCGCCAGGCATCTGCTTGTTGCGGGCCGGCAAAAGGGGCTCGGGTGCCGTCGATCGGCTGTGCAAACCGAACGCGGTGAAGAACGATCCAATCATGTGTATTGTGGTCCATATGCGCCATCCCTGTGCGTTTTCATGCCCCAGCCTAATGCGCCCATCGCCTATGACCTAGTGAAATCCCGCAGGGGCAGGTTTGCCCCGGATATGACCCGCAGCAGGGGGTCCGTGCGCCGCGCGGCGCGGGCTGGCAATCGGCTTGGGGGTGGTGCATATCTGTGCTACCTGTCGCAAGAATATGCCCGGGCGCGGGCCGCAAAGGAGAGGTCACCATGAACATTGATGCAACCTTCGTGTCCGACGTCGCCGACCTTCCAGAGTTCGAAGACCTGTTGCTCGATTATTACCGGGATGTGCTGCAAATCGCCGAGGCCGCCGGCCTGCCCAAGCTCTCGCCCGACGACTTGGTGACGGCGTCGATCGACCACCTGGATGAGATGTTGCCACCCAAAGGTCGGCTGGTGCTGGCGCGCGGCGCGGATGGGCAATTGCTGGGCTGCGGCACGTTGCGGCGCATTCGCCCGGATGCGGTTGAGATGAAGCGCATGTTTGTGCGCCCCGAGGCGCGCGGTCAAAAGCTGGGTCAGCGCCTGTTCGACATGCGCATTCACGAGGCGCGCGCGATGGGATGCCGCACCATCTTTGCCGATACCGCCAAGGGCAACCGCCCGATGCTGTCGATGTATGAGCGGTTCGGCTTTCGCTATGTCCCCCGCTATCCAGAGAATGCCAATCCGGCCGATTTTGAACCTTATCTGGTCTATCTTCGTTACGATTTCGAACCCGCCACCGGGACGGATGTGGCCCAATAACTGCACACAACCGCAGCGCGCCACGGCCATGTCGATTGCCCGGAAACGGCGGGCTTTCGCCTGTCAGCGCACCCGCTCGAACAGATAGGCAAAGGCCGCTTGGGTATAGGCCACGCCGCGGTTTGATGCCAACAACGCCTCTCGGGTCACGATCACGCCCTTCCTGGGCTGCATATGTGCGTCCAGATCGGTCTGCGAGACGCGGTAATCGCCCGATTGCGACACGATGGCACCAACCAGCCGGTATCGCGCGTCAAGCGCTGCAAGGGCCGCGTCTCCGTGGCTCGGGTTCACAAGCAGGTGGCCCCCTATTTTCAGGAAATCAGTGCAATATTCCGAGATAAACCCGGCATAGAGCGAAATCAGCAGGTCAAAGGATTGTGCTGGCAAGCTGAGGTTCTCATATTCAGCATGTATGAACGAAAACAGTGGATTAGGCGGCACCTCGCCCTGGGCCTCAATGATTTCCCGCACGCCGGCCTCATCGTCAAAAAAGCGCTTGGCCCGTCGATCCATGTCGACATAAGTGACATTGGGGAAAACAAAAGATGCGGCCAGGTCGACGTAACTGCCGGCATACAGCACAGTTTGCGGCGCCAAGACCTTTTCAACCGCTCGAAAGAGCCGGGTTCTGTCGCCGGGGTGTCGATTTTGCTTGTCCCAAAGCTTTTGGGTGAATGCCTGCAAGATGAGCTCCTGTTCACGCTGGACAGACCCGGGAAATGGCACAGCGGCGCCCTGCAATCAATAAGGGCCTGAAGGCGCCCCGCGCCGCTGCGCCAGTCTGAACGCCAACTGCCGCCAATTGCGCGAATCCCGACCAGCTTCTAACCTGAGCGTGCCGACACGCCTGTCTGACATATCGCTTGCATAGGCGGCGGCTTGTGTGCCCGGTTTCACCTGGCCATGCATCGCGTCCCATGCAACAGGAGAAATTTCAATGAATGACCAATCCCCGCCCAAGCGCCTGACAGCGGCCGATTTTGATCAAGAACTCCTGGACCTTTACGATTATTACGCCCACGGCAAAATTACCAAACGAGAATTCATCGACCGGGCCGGAAAATGGGCGGTTGGCGGGCTGACCGCGGCGGCCATCCTCAGCACTTTGGCCCCCAATTACGCGCTGGCACAGCAGGTCGCCGAAGACGCCCCCGAAATCCAGGGTCAGGACATCATCTATCCCAGCCCCAACGGCACGGGTGACATCACAGCCTATCTGGTGCGCCCCACCGAAATTGACGCGCGCCGCCCACCTGCAGCGGTGTTGGTCGTGCATGAAAACCGCGGTCTGAACCCCTATATCCGCGACGTTGTGCGCCGTCTTGCCAAGGCAGGCTTCGTGGCCATGGGGCCTGACGGCCTGTCCTCATTGGGCGGCTACCCCGGCAGCGATGACACGGGCCGCGACATGCAGCGCACGCTCGATGGCACCGCTCTGCTGAACGACTTTTTCGCCGGGTTCGAATATCTTAAGTCGCTCGATGGCACCAACGGCAAGGTGGGCGCGACCGGCTTTTGCTATGGCGGCGGCGTGGTGAACAAACTGGCTGTGGCCTATCCGGAAATGGGGGCGGGTGTGCCCTTTTACGGGGCCGCGCCCGACAGCGCGCAAGTGGCCCAGATCGAGGCTCCGCTGATGATTCAACTGGCCGCGCTGGACCAGCGCATCAATGCGATGTGGCCCGCCTATCACAAGGCGCTGGAAGAGAACGGCAAACGCTATGAGGCCCATATTTACCCCGGCGTGAACCATGGCTTCCACAATGACACGACCCCGCGCTATGACGCCGCGGCCGCTCAACTGGCCGAACAGCGGATGATCGCCTGGTTTCGGACCTATCTGGCGGGCTAAACCCTTGCGCGCCGGCCCGGCACCAGCGGCCAAAGGGGCCGGCGCGCGCACGATCATGTGAGGTGACAGGATACGCGCCGCCCGTGTCTAATGCCCCCACACGGCGCTCAGCGCGACCGCAGATCGCAGCACACAGGAGACAAGCAAATGGAGAGGTCCTTGCCAAATCGGCGCGCCGTATTAACCACCGCCAGCGCGGGCCTACTGATGGGCGCAATGGGGCCGCTTGCCCCGGCCCGTGCGCAAACGCTGGCGCCCACACCCACCATGCGGGGCGGGGCCAATAACTATCGACCCGGTGCGCCGATTGTAGAGCGGATCGGCGGCGGCGGCTTCTGGATGACTGGCACAGTGCGCCGCGCAGGCGATGGCGCCCCCCTGGCGGGGCGGCGCATTCAGGTCTGGGCCCATACTACCGAAGGTCATGAGCGTGACGCGCGCTCGCACGGGGCCACGCTGACCGATGCAAAGGGCCTGTTCCGCATTGAAATGCCTCAGATCGTGCCCGCTTTTGGCCAGCCCCATGGCCACCTTGCCTATGACGCGGCCCATGATGAGGGCGGGTTCGAAACCGTATTCCTGCGCCCGGTGATGGCGCGCGCCTCTGACACCACGTTGAACGTGGCCTTTGTGCTGCAACCCGCCTGATGCCCCGCGACGGCTGGGCAAGATGGGCCGCCTTGGCGCTGGCGATTGGCATTCCGCTGGCCGCCGCCGCACGCAGCCCGCTGCTGCAATGGCGCGACCCGATCTACATTTTGGCGGGCTTTGCCGGCGTTCTGGGGCTGGCGCTGATCCTTGTTCAGCCTCTGTTGATCCTGGGCGCATTGCCCGGATTGCCTGCGCGCCGCGCCCACAGATGGGTGGGCGCAACCCTGGTCGCGCTGGTGCTCATTCATGTCGGGGGCCTTTGGATCACCAGCCCGCCCGACGTGGTGGATGTCTTGCTGTTCCGCTCGCCGACGCCCTTTTCCAACTGGGCCATGCTGGCTTTGGCGGCGGTCCTGGCCGCTGCCCTTCTGGCGGCCACGCGGCGCAGGCTTGCGCCTCGGTTCTGGCGCATCGGCCACCGCATTGCTGGCGCAGCCATCGGCATCGGCACCGTGATCCATGCCTGGCTGATCACCGGCACGATGCAACCCCTGTCCAAAGCCCTGCTCAGCCTTTTGGTCCTGGCCGCCGTCGCGATGGCGCTGCGCCCCAGGCCGCGCCCACCGCGTCGCCCGGAGTGACCGAAGGCAGGCCAGAACCGTCAGCACAACCGCCAGCGGGCCCGGCCCTCAGCTCAGGACAATGCGCGCCTACCATCCCCACGCGCCGCGCCGATACAGGCGTCATGATCCTTGGGCGTTGTCATGCCCTGATTCTGCCCATACGCCACATCTGGCAAGCCTGTGGTCTGATGCGCTGAGATGCCGCGCCATCCCGACCAAAACCGGGCTTTTTTCAATACAAACTTAACCACTCGGCGATAAACCGGGGGCACCCATCGATGGCACCCATTGTCCATGAACGATACAAATCTCATCCAACAACGGCGACAATTGATCGACCAGATCGCGGTAACCCGCGCACGCAGCATTCGTGTGGCTCTGTTTGGAACGCAATTGCACCGCCCTGACCCCGAAATCGAATTGACCGAAGAGCGGCGGGCCGAGCAGGTAGACGTCCTGTTGGATACCGCGCATTGGCTGGAACGCACCGCACAAGTGCTGGAAACCGGCAGCGACCCCGAAGCCGACATTCCGCAAGAACTGTCGTCCTGGCTCCGCGAATTGGTGGCAGAACATCCCGAAGTGATCCGACAAGTTCGAAGAGTGACCAACGCCTCGGCCAGAGTGGCAGAGGCCGCCCGCGACAAAACCACAGACCTCGGCCCCGCGCTTGCCGCCCACTATGAGGCACGCCGACAAGGCTTCATGGATGTCGTGTCGGATTTCTGCGACGCCATATGGTCGTCAATAGAGCATGCGCGCGAACAAGAAGTCGAACGGGCCATAGAAACCGGACGGACCATTCAAAAAACGCTGGGCCGTTTGGAACGCATTGGCCAGCACGTGCATCTGGTGTCGCTGAACGCCTCGGTCGAAAGCGCCCGCCTGGGCGACGCGGGCAAGGGCATCACGGTCATCGCGGTTGAGTTCAAATCACTGGCCGAAGAAATCGAAAAACTCGCCACAACAGCACGCGGCGACATCGAAACGCTGACAAAACTGGCCTGAGGCAAGTTCACATGGTGACGTCCACGCCATTGACCCAAATCCAGATCCCAAGCCGCAATTGGCCGATGGAGTTTCGGAATGGCGTTTCGGGATGGCGGGTTTGTGTGGACGGTAAACGGCGAACGGCCTAAAATCGAAGCCCAAACCCGCAACAAAGGTGTGCATATGTGGAAATGGATCAGACGTGGCTTGCTTTTGGCAGTCTTGGGGTTCGTTTCATTTGCAATCTATGACAAATACCGCGCAGGCTATTGGTCAATGCCGCAATTGCAAGACGACGAGTATCCTGTTTCCTTCAAAACCGGGTTTCGGGCGATTGTCACTGTAGCTGAACCCCATGACCCGACACATGCCAACACCGGGCAGTTCTACCGGTCGTTGAGGCTTGCAAATTCTGATCGTCGCTATTTCGGTTTTCCTCTCGACGTGCCCTATTGGGCCGAAGACGCATGGAGTTATTGCACGCCGCCAACGGATGAAGAGAACCGCCAGTTTTTTGCTTCCAGATCAGGGGAAGAATTGCAGAATTTGCGCGGCATGCGATTTGACGGAATTTGCACGATCAATGCAGACGGCGAAGAAATCCCACGCGGCTTGTTGTTCTCAGCCCCACGCCTCTGACCCACAGCCCGCAATCCCCCTTGCCACAAACCCCCATCCGCCCTATACGCGCCCGGTCTGGCCCGGAATCGCTTTGGGCCAACTATCCATCGTGGGAGGCGCGCGTCACGCGTGACGCAGACCAGACCACGCCAACATATGCCCCAAGGGTCGCGACCTGCGGGGGTTGAGAAAGGAGGCCACACATGGCCAAGAAACTCGCTGGCACCATGAAATTGCAGGTGCCCGCCGGACAAGCAAACCCCTCTCCGCCGGTTGGTCCGGCGCTGGGTCAGCGCGGCATCAACATCATGGAATTCTGCAAGGCGTTCAACGCCAAGACCCAGGATCTGGAACCCGGCGCACCATGCCCGACCGTGATCACCTATTACCAGGACAAGTCCTTTACGATGGACATCAAGACGCCACCTGCGTCCTATTTCCTGCGCAAGGCCGCCAAGCTGAAATCCGGTGCGAAACTGCCCGGACGTGAAACCGTTGGCTCCGTGACCACCAAGCAGGTGCGCGAAATCGCCGAGGCCAAGATGAAAGACCTCAACGCAAACGACATCGAGGCCGCAATGCAGATCATTCTGGGTTCCGCGCGCTCCATGGGCATCGAGGTGAAGTAAGATGGCTAAATTCGGAAAAAGAACCACAGCGGCCCGCGCCGCTATCGCTGGCAAGGACAATGTGAGCGTCGAAGAAGCCGTCGCCTTGGTCAAAGCCAACGCAAACGCCAAATTTGACGAAACCATTGAAATCGCCATGGCGCTGGGCGTTGACCCACGCCACGCCGACCAGATGGTGCGCGGCGTTGTCAGCCTGCCCAACGGCACCGGCAAAACCGTCCGCGTGGCGGTCTTTGCGCGCGGCGACAAAGCCGAAGAGGCCAAGAAGGCCGGCGCCGATATCGTGGGCGCCGAAGACCTGATGGAAACCGTGCAAGGCGGCACGATCGACTTTGATCGCTGCATCGCCACACCCGACATGATGCCGATCGTGGGCCGTCTGGGTAAAGTGCTGGGCCCGCGCAACCTGATGCCAAACCCCAAAGTCGGCACAGTGACCATGGATGTGGCCCAGGCCGTGGCCAATGCCAAAGGCGGCGAAGTGCAGTTCAAGGCAGAAAAGGCCGGGGTTGTGCATGCAGGCGTCGGCAAGGCCTCTTTCGACGAAGCCAAGCTGGTTGAAAACCTGCGCGCCTTCGTCGATGCGGTCCAGAAAGCCAAACCAACGGGCGCCAAGGGCACCTATATGAAAAAGATCTCGGTCAGCTCCACCATGGGCCCGGGCGTCTCGGTCAACATCGACAACGCGACCGGCAACTAGGCCGGGCGCAACCGTCACGCAGACATCTCAGGGCGCGCCCATCCGGCGCGCCCTTTTTCCTGGCCGGCGCCCCCTTGGCCCACACCCGCCAATCCGCTAACCTGCGTCAAAGCGCGGCAGATGAGACCGCGCCAGATCGGGCTGGCTGAACCATGGCAGAACACCAAAGATCCGACCGCTGGACAGTGGTGACGATCGCCCATGAAAACCCCGAAGTGATCAAACGCTTCGTGGCCTGGCACAAAGACGCGGGCGCGGCCGAGATTACCATCTTCTTTGACAAACCGGATGACCCGGCGATTGGCCTGGTGGCCCAAATGGAGGGTGTGAATGCGGTGGGCTGTGACACCCGCTTCTGGTCGTCGCTGAAACTGACCCCCGACAGCCGGTTCACCAAACGCCAGAACGCCGCCTGTCGCCTGGGCTATGACGCGGCCGCGGCGGGTTGGGTGCTCAATATCGACGCCGATGAATTGCTCTACATTCAGGGCGTGCGCGTGGGCGAATTTCTGGCCAGCCAACCGCGCAACTGCCGGGGCGTGCTGGTTCGACCGGCGGAACGTGTGCTGATAAATGGCGACGAAGATCAGGCCGCCTTTCGCGCGCCGATGCCCCGAGAGGTGATCGAGGCGGTCTATGGCGATCTGGCGGGCCTTGTGATCCGCAATGACGGGCTGGTCGGCCATAACATTGGCAAGAGCATCCTGCGCACCGGTTTGGGCAAATTCTGGCTGCGTCAGCACTACGGACAGCTGCCCGACGGGGAACAGATGGTCGATGCCACCTATGGCGCCGAGGACGGCGCGCTGCTGCTGCATTTCTTCAATCGAGGCTATGACGATTGGCGCCGCAAACTGGATTACCGGCTGGCCAATCGCGGCTTTCGTCACCGGATGCGCGCCGTGCTGCAAGAGGCCCGCGACGCGCAGGATGAGGACAGGTTGAAAACCCTATTCGAACAGCTCCACCATATGACACCCGCCCAGGCGGAAACACTCGGCCGCCACGGGCTGTTGCACCGGCCCGACCTGGATCTGGACGCCAAGATCGCGCGCTATTTCCCAAAATAAGGCGCGGCACAAATTCCAGATGCTCCCGCCTGATTTCAGCGCCCCCTTGCGGGCGCGCCTCAGCTCAGTTGGGCCGGGCCGCTGCGCGGTTCTGGATATTTTAGAACAGAAGAAGCCCAAAGCGCGCGCGGCGCGTCTCTCTTTGGTTTCCAAATCCCTCGGGGGGTGCGGGGGGCTGGCCCCCCGCATGGCCCTTGGCACCATCGCCATGGGCCGCATGCAAGCCGGGCTAGAGATCCAACCAGATGCCGCCCGCCTCATGGCTGTCCACGGCGGTATGAACGAAATCCACGCCGCGTGCGCCCTCGGCCAGGTCAGGCAGGTTCAACAGATCCGGGTCCAGTGCGCGGCCCGCGCGCCGGGCCTCGATCGCCACGGCGCATTCGGTATATAGATTGGCCCAGGCGTCGCTCAGCGCTTCGCCATGCCCTCTCGGCAGGCGGATCATCCGCTGGGCGGCGGGCAGGATCCCCGCACCATGGCCGCGCACCAGCACCTGGCGCGTGCCGCGCAGCGGGGTAAAACGCAGCTCTTCGGGGTTTTCCTGATCCCATTCCAGACCGCCCTTGTCGCCGTAGATGCGCAGCCGCAACCCGCAGGCGTTGCCCGCCGCGGCTTGCGTCACCCACATCAGCCCGGGCGCGCCGCCTTTCAGGGCGAAGGTGATGAAGGCCGTGTCCTCCAGCGGCTTTTCCCCGCCGCAGACATGCAGATCGGCGCGCAACCGTGCCACCTGGTCGCCGGTGACAAACTCCATCAGATGAATGGCATGTGTGCCGATGTCGCCCGTGGTGGCCGAGCGCCCCGAGGTCGCCGGGTCAAACCGCCAGGCCTGCTGTTTGGAATTGGGGTCTACCGGCCCTGCGGCGCCATCCTGGACATATTCCACCACCACCTGGCGGATGGTGCCAATCTCGCCCGCCGCGATCATCGCGCCGGCCTGCACCACCATCGGATGATAGACATAAGGGTGGGTCACGGCAAAGACCACGCCGCTGGCCGCCTGGGCGGCGCCCATGGCCGCGCAATCCTCGCGGCTCAGCGCGATGGGCTTGTCGCAGATCACATCTATGCCTGCCTCCATGAAGGCCACGGCGATGGCGCGATGGGTGTGGTTGGGCGTGCAAATGGCCACGGCTTCAATACCATCCGCCCGCGCGGCCTCGGCCCGCGCCATCTGGGCGAAATCGGTATAGATGCGTTCCGGCGCCATCAGCCAGTCGCGCCCCGAAGCCAATGCCACCTCGGGGTCAGACGACAAGGCGCCAGCCACGATATCCCACCGCCCCGACAGGCGCGCGCCGCCGGCATGCCACTGGCCCACCAGCGCGCCGCGCCCGCCGCCAACCATGCCCAGACGCAACCGCCGCACGGCTGCGGGGTAGGGGGTGCTTGAAAATCCGGCCATCGTCCGTTCCTAGTCTTCCACCGGCCCGCCGGCCTCTTTCCAATCTGCAAAGCCACCAACATTTGACACATTGGAATAGCCCATGTCGCGCAGGGTCTTACCCGCCAAGGCCGCCTGTCCGCCCGCCCCACAGATCAGCACGATCTCGGCGTCTTTTTGCAAGCCCGGTTCATGCAGCGCATGGCCGTCATCGGCGCGAAACTCCATCATGCCGCGCGTGATGCGCAGCGCCCCGGCCACAGTGCCGGATTTGGCCACATCGCCGCTGTCACGTACATCCACGAATGTCGCACCCGCGGCGTGGCGGGCGATGCCCTCGTCCGGGGTGATCTTGGGCACCACGGCATTGGCTTCGGCCAGAAAGTCAGCGGCTTTTTTCATCGGTTCTCTCCTGTTGGACATGACGTTGCCGAAACACTAGCCCATCGCGCGGGCCGTGCAATGGTCAAAACCACCTGGCCCGCCAACCGCGCCGGCGACGTCTTTTTTACCGGCTTTGGGCGTTTTGCTCTTCACTTTCGGACCCATACCCCCTAAAGAACCGCCGATCAGGTCGTCTGTTTTATGCAGACGGCCTGATTGATTCGTCCGAGACGGTGGGTGATGCATGCATCATAAATCCTGCCTGAGACGGGAAGTGACCAACGAATTCAAGGGCTTGATCCCTTGGGCGAGATTGCGAAGGACCCGTAAGGACCCGACTTGTCGGGCTCGCGCCCGGCGAAATTGAGCCGGAGGGTATCGCCCTCCAAAACTTGGAGTGAAACTGTGGATAGAGCCCAGAAAGAGAAAGTGGTCGAGGAACTCGGCCAAATCTTTGAAAGCTCTGGCGTGGTAGTGGTTGCTCACTACGCAGGACTTACAGTTGCTGAAATGCAGGATCTGCGCGCCCAAATGCGGGATGCCGGTGGATCCATTCGTGTTGCCAAGAACAGGCTCGCCAAGATCGCCCTTGAAGGAACGCCGAACCAACCGATCGCCGATCTTTTGACGGGTATGACCGTGCTCGCATATTCCGAAGACCCTGTGGCAGCCGCCAAAGTGGTCGATGGATACGCCAAGGAAAATGACAAGCTTCAGATCCTTGGTGGTGCAATGGGCGGCACGGCACTGGACGTCGACGGTGTGAAAGCTGTCGCCAAAATGCCAAGTCGTGACGAGCTTATCGCTTCGATCGCCGGTTGCATTGGCGCACCTGCTTCCAACATCGCCGGGGCCATTGGCGCACCTGCTTCGAACATCGCGGGCATCTTGTCGACCATCGAGGACAAGGCTGCTGCATAAAGCAATTTGAGAACTGCGGGATTGCAATTGCGCCCGTTGGAACACATCTAAAACGAACGGAAACAGTAAAATGGCTGATCTGAAGAAACTTGCTGAAGAGATCGTGGGTCTGACCCTTCTTGAAGCACAAGAACTGAAAACCATCCTGAAAGACGAGTATGGCATCGAGCCCGCAGCTGGCGGCGCAGTGATGATGGCTGGTCCTGCAGACGCCGGTGGCGCTGCCGAGGAAGAGAAAACCGAATTTGACGTCGTGCTGAAAAATGCAGGCGCTTCCAAGATCAACGTGATCAAGGAAGTGCGCGGCATCACCGGTCTGGGCCTGAAAGAAGCCAAGGACCTGGTCGAAGCCGGCGGCAAGATCAAAGAAGGCGTGGACAAAGCCGAAGCCGAAGAGATCAAGGGCAAGCTGGAAGCAGCTGGCGCCGAAGTCGAACTGGCCTAAGTCGCGTTCACCTGGGCTGGATGGCCCAAGAAAACTGGCTGGATCGGGAAAATCCCGGTCCAGCCGAACCTGTCTTGGAAAGGGCCTTTGAAAACAAGGCGCTTTCTTAGGTGAGGTTCTAAGGATCGGGCGCGTGCCGGTGGGACGGCGCGCAGGAATAGATCAGAATCCCCTGTTTCGAGGGTGTATTCCCGCGGCCCCGGCGGCGAATGCACTTGCGAACAAGAAAGGTGTTACCAAGCATGGCTTCGAGCTACCTAGGCCAAAAGCGTCTCCGCAAATATTACGGCAAAATTCGTGAAGTTCTTGAGATGCCGAACCTCATCGAGGTTCAGAAATCGTCTTATGACCTGTTCCTGAACTCTGGCGATCAACCCGCGCCAATGGACGGCGAAGGCATCAACGGCGTGTTCCAGTCGGTCTTTCCGATCAAGGATTTCAACGAAACATCCGTTCTGGAATTCGTGAAATATGAGCTGGAAAAGCCCAAATACGATGTTGAGGAATGTCAGCAACGTGACATGACCTACAGCGCGCCACTGAAAGTGACGCTGCGCCTGATCGTGTTTGATGTCGATGAAGACACCGGTGCCAAATCGGTCAAGGACATCAAGGAACAAGACGTATTCATGGGCGACATGCCCCTGATGACGCCAAACGGCACCTTTGTGGTCAACGGCACCGAGCGTGTAATCGTTTCCCAGATGCACCGCTCTCCGGGCGTGTTCTTTGACCATGACAAGGGCAAGACCCATTCTTCGGGCAAGCTGCTGTTTGCCTGCCGCATCATCCCCTATCGCGGCTCGTGGCTGGATTTTGAATTCGACGCCAAAGACATCGTGTTTGCCCGCATCGACCGCCGCCGCAAATTGCCGGTGACATCGCTGCTTTACGCGTTGGGCCTTGATCAAGAAGCGATCATGGATGCCTATTACGACACCGTCAAATTCAAGCTCAAAAAGAACAAGGGTTGGGTCACCAAATTCTTCCCTGACCGTGTGCGGGGCACGCGGCCCGAGTTTGATCTGGTTGACGCCAAGACCGGCGAAGTGATTGCCAAGGCGGGTGAAAAAGTCACCCCGCGTTCGGTCAAGAAACTGATCGACGAGGGCAAGGTCACCGACTTGCTGGTGCCCTTTGACAACCTGGTGGGCCGCTATGTCGCCAAGGACATCATCAACGAAGAGACCGGCGCGATTTATGTCGAAGCCGGGGATGAGCTGACCTGGGAGCTTGACAAGGACGGCGCCGTTTCGGGGGGCTCATTGAAAGAGCTGATCGACGCGGGCATTACCGAGGTTCCGGTGCTCGACATCGACAACGTCAATGTTGGCCCCTACATGCGCAACACCATGGCGGCAGACAAGAACATGAACCGGGCAACCGCGCTCATGGACATCTACCGCGTGATGCGCCCCGGTGAACCCCCGACCGTAGAAGCCGCAAGCGCGCTTTTTGACACGCTGTTCTTTGACAGCGAGCGCTATGACCTGTCGGCCGTTGGCCGCGTGAAAATGAACATGCGCCTCGATCTGGACGCCGAAGACACCGTGCGCACCCTGCGCAAGGAAGACATCGTCGCCTGCATCAAGGCGTTGGTCGAATTGCGCGACGGCAAGGGCGACATCGACGATATCGACCACCTGGGCAACCGTCGGGTGCGCTCGGTCGGCGAGTTGATGGAAAACCAGTATCGCGTCGGCTTGCTGCGCATGGAACGCGCCATCAAAGAGCGTATGTCCAGCGTCGAGATCGACACGGTCATGCCGCAAGATCTGATCAACGCCAAACCGGCCGCCGCTGC